>OERG01000054.1_pt1 | contig 28528 bp, 29 predicted proteins | sample 1539951 | NCBI WGS metagenome assembly OERG01 (sample SAMEA3891870, study PRJEB23780) | metagenome | biome: terrestrial biome; feature: animal house; material: Caecal content | place: Italy | collected 2015-05-05
CGGGGTCCTGCTCCTTGAACTGGCCCTGGCGGTTGATGGTCCAGCTCAGCAGCCAGCTGGAATCCTGGCAGCTGACAATGCCGCCGGTAACCACCTGGCCGCTGCGGGGGTCCCGCTTGCAGATGGCCGAGATATAGGGCAGGATCTTGTCGTCCAGGGTGGTGATGGTGGCCGACTCCCAGTTGGTGCGGGAGATATCCGAGCAGAACTTCTCGGGGCGGCCGAAGGCCGGGTCCTGCCGGGCGATGTTCTTCCACAGGCTCCAGCAGCCGCTGGTGCGGACCTCGGCGTCCCCGTTGGGGGCGTGGTCCTGGTCGCCGTAGATGGTGCCCTCGGTGCAGCTGCCGTTGGTCACAAACACCAGGTCCTTTTCGGTGAGGGGGATGCCCTGCTCCTTTCCGCCCACCCGGCACTCGATGGCGGTGGCAATCTTTTTGCCGCCCCGGTGCTCAAACAGCACGTTGGTGACCTCGGTGCCGAACCGGAAGTCCACCCCCGCCTGCTCCAGGTATTTCTGCATGGGCAGGATCAGGGACTCGTACTGGTTGTAGCGGGTGAACTTGAGGGCGCTGAAATCCGGCAGGCCCGCAATGTGATGGATGAACCGTTGGAAATACAGCTTCATCTCCAGGGCGCTGTGCCAGTTTTCAAAGGCGAACATGGTCCGCCAGTACAGCCAGAAGGTGGACCCGAACACTTCCTCGTCGAACACATCCTCGATGGTCTTGTCGTAGAGGTCTTCATCGGGGGTCAGGAACAGCTTGACGATCTCCATCACCGCCTTCCGGCTCAGGTTGAACCGGCCGTCGGTGTGGGCATCCTGGCCTCTATTGACGGTGGCCCGGCACAGAGAATAGTTGGGGTCGTGCTTGTTGAGCCAGTAGAACTCATCCAGCACCGAGGCCCCCGGCTTTTCCAGGGAGGGGATGGACCGGAACAGGTCCCACAGGCACTCGAAGTGGTTTTCCATCTCCCGGCCGCCCCGCATCACATAGCCCCGGGAGGGGTCCAGGATACCGTCGCAGGCGCCGCCGGCCACGTCCATGGCCTCCAGAATATGGATGTGGTCCCCCGGCATCTGGCCGTCCCGCACCAGGAAACAGGCCGCCGCCAGGGAGGCCAGGCCGCTGCCTACAATCCAGGCGTTCTTTTCCTCCACCCCGGCAGGCTTTTCGGGCCGGGCAAAGGCCTCATAGTTGCCGCTGGAATAGTAAATGCCCTTGGCGTTGGGGTGCTGTTTGCCCCGCTCGGTGTTGCGGTACCCGCCGGCAGGGGCTGCCGCCGGACGGCGGCTGTGCTGGTACTGGCGGGTCAGGGCCAGGGCTGCGCCGGCGCCGGCTGCCCCCAGGGCCGCCGCGGTCAAAGCAGAAATCTTTTTGGACATGGCAGATGCTTCCTTTCGTGATGGATTGATTGTGCCATGATCTTACCATGCCCGCCGTCCGCCCGCCACTTGCAAACCGCCCCCGGTGCCCAAATTCTGTGCATCGGGGGCGGATTGTAAGGTTAAGCCCCGGAAAAATTCCGGATGGCGTTGTCCACGCTGCCCTGAACCGTCAGGGAGATATTGCGCACCAGGCCGTGGTAGTCGGCCTGCATCCCCCGCTTGATCCAGTCCAGCATCAGGCCCACAAAGCTGTACTTGTAAAAGTCTGCAATGAAGGCCTTCTGCTCTTCGGTGACGGGGGTGCCGGCGCTTTTTTCGTCCACCACCCCCCGGATCAGCCCGTAGGTCATCCGGAACAGAAAATTCTCCATCTGTTCCCGGCTGATGCACCGGTAGGCGTTGAGGACAAAGGGCTTGTTTTCCAGCACTGCCTCGAAAATCTGGCTCAGCCCTTCCTGCCAGGTGGCGCAGGTCTTTTTGCCCTGCAGGGCTGCGGTGGCGTCCTCGATGCAGGCCCATTCCACCAGGTCATAGATATCCTGGAAATGATAGTAAAAGGTCATCCGGCTGATGCCGCAGTCGTCGGTGATGTCCCGGATGGTGATCTTGTCCAGAGGCTTGTGGAGCATCTGGTGTTTCAAAGATGCTTCCAGCGCCTTTTTGGTGATGTTGGACATGGGGAAACCCTCCTTTGCTGCCCGGCTGGGTTTTGCCCATTATATCACAGTTTCCCGCCCAAAGGAACCCCGGCCTCGGGGCCCCGCCCAAAAATGGAGGGTTGTCAAGGGCCGCCGTATTTAGTATACTTTCTACAATAGTTGTTTTGACAGGCCCCTGTTTTGTGCCAAAACGGCAATTGATTCGCAAAAAGGAGGATCTCCATGGCCTATGTCATGGCATTGGATGCCGGCACCACCTCCAACCGGTGTATCCTGTTCAACGAAAAGGGGGAAATGTGCAGCGTCGCACAGAAGGAGTTCACCCAGTACTTCCCGAAACCCGGCTGGGTGGAGCACGACGCCAACGAAATCTGGACCACCCAGCTGGGGGTAGCCCTGTCGGCCATGAACCAGATCGGCGCCGCCGCCAAAGACATCGCCGCCATCGGCATCACCAACCAGCGAGAGACCACCATCGTCTGGGACAAAACCACCGGCGAGCCGGTGTACCACGCCATCGTGTGGCAGTGCCGCCGCACCAGCGGCTACTGCGACGAGCTGAAGGCCCGTGGCCTGACCCAGAAGTTCCGGGAAAGGACCGGCCTGGTGATCGACGCCTACTTCTCGGCCACCAAGCTCAAGTGGATCCTGGACAACGTCCCCGGGGCCCGGGCCAAAGCCGAGGCCGGCCAGCTGCTGTTTGGGACGGTGGAGACCTGGCTGATCTGGAAGCTGACCTGCGGCAAGATCCACGTCACCGACTATTCCAACGCCAGCCGCACCATGCTGTTCAACATCCACACCCTGGACTGGGACGACGACATCCTGCAGGAGCTGAACATCCCCCGGTGCATGCTCCCCCGGCCGGTGCCTTCCAGCCAGTTTTACGCCTGCGCCGACCCCATGCACTTTGGCGGGGCCATCCGGATTGCGGGGGCCGCCGGCGACCAGCAGGCCGCCCTCTTCGGCCAGACCTGCTTTGCCCCCGGCGAGGCCAAGAACACCTTCGGCACCGGCGGGTTCATGCTGATGAACACCGGCACCAGCCCGGTCTTTTCCAAAAACGGCCTGGTGACCACCATCGCCTGGGGGATCAACGGCCAGGTAAACTACGCCCTGGAGGGCTCCATCTTTGTGGCGGGGGCCGCCATCCAGTGGCTGCGGGATGAGCTGCGGCTGCTGGAAGAAGCCCGGGATTCGGAATACATGGCCCAAAAGGTCCCCGACACCAACGGCTGCTATGTGGTGCCCGCCTTCACCGGCCTGGGGGCGCCCCACTGGGACCAGTACGCCCGGGGCACCATTGTGGGCCTGACCCGGGGGTGCAACAAGCACCACATCATTCGGGCCACCCTGGACAGCCTGTGCTACCAGGTGAACGACGTCCTCCACGCCATGGAGGCCGATTCGGGGATCAAGATGAAGAGCCTCCGGGTGGATGGTGGCGCCTCCGCCAACAATTATTTGCTCCAGACCATGGCCGACATCAGCAATGTGCCGGTGCTGCGGCCCCGCTGCCTGGAGACCACCGCCCTGGGGGCCGCCTATCTGGCGGGCCTGGCGGTGGGGTACTGGGATTCCCCCCAGACGGTGGCAAAAAACTGGTCGGTGGACTCCACCTTCCGCCCCGCCATCACCGAGGCCCAGCGGACCAAGCGGCTGCGGGGCTGGAACAAAGCGGTGCGCTGCGCCTACCACTGGGCCCTGGACGAGGACTGACCCCCCATCCACAGATGCAAAAATGCTCCTTCTGACTGGAAGGAGCATTTTTCTTTGCTTACCGTTTCATCTTCACCCAAAAGGCCAGGGCCCGGCCGGCGGCCATCAGGGCCATCAGGGCCGTCACCCAGCCCCAGGGCAGGGCCAGGCTGGCGGCCAGGAACACCGCCGCCAGGGCCAGGTCCCGGCCATCGTATCCCCGGCCCGGCAGGTGCAGAGCCCGGCGGAGCACCCGGCCGGCCCAGACGCTGCGGAGGGCGATGGACGCCGCCATCCCCAGCACCACCCACACCATGCTGTCCAGCACCCAGGCCCCCGCCGCCGACAGGGCCAGGCTGGCCAGGATGGTGGCCAGGTTGATTTTCAGCAGTTGGGTCTGACGGTTCAGCACCTTCAAAAAAGTGTTGCCCAGCAGGTTCATCTTGCAGTCAAAGTAGCAGATGGGCAGCACCAGGGGCAGCCAGGCCAGGCTTTCCCGGTATTCCGGCAGCCACCACTCCAGCAGGGCCCGGCCGGGCAGGGCCAGCACATAGATCCAGGGCAGCAGCAGGTACAGGCCCTCTTCCAGGCGGCGGCAGCAGGCAGCCTGCTGATCCCCCGACACCCGGCGCAGGGCCGGGAACAGCACCATGCTGACCTGGGACAGGAAGGTCAGGCCGAAGTTGATGAGGGTCAAAGAGAAGGAGATCTGCCCAAAGGCCAGCACCCCCCACCGCAGGTCCACCACCTGGCGCCCCACCCCCAGCACCAGCATGGCGCAGAGGTTGGAGACCATCAGGCTGATCCCCGCCCCGGCGCTGCGGCGGCACTCGGCGGCCCCCAGGGCAAACCGCAGCCCTGCTCCCCGGAACTCCCCCCGGATCCTGGCCCACAGGTACAAAAAACCCAGGCCGGCAGACCCGATGTAAAGGGCCATCAGGTCCGCCACCCCGGCGGTGCCCGCCCCCAGCAGCAGGCACTGGCCCGCCAGATAGGCCCCTTTGCTCCAGATCACCGACCGGGAATAGACGTCGGTCTCCCCCCGGGCCTGGAACAGGTATCCCAGGTGGTTGTGGCAGGAGTAGAGCCAGAAGTAGGCCAGCGCCCCCAGCAGGACCGCCCGGCGCTGGAGGTCGGTGACTGCCAGGCCCATGAGGGCCCCCAGGGCCGCCGCCAGCACCAGCTGGAAGGCCGCCCCCACCCAGAACTGGCTGCGGAGGGCGGCGGGATCCAGCTGGGATTTGTCCTTGCCGCCGTACCGCAGGTACACCCCGTCGTTGATCCCCAGGGCCAGGCAGGGGATGTAGGTGGCGTAGAAGGTAAAAAGCTGCCACCAGCTGAAATCCTCTGCACCCAGCACCCGGGGCAGGATCAGGTTGGTGATGCAGCCCACCGCCAGCGCCACCCCCTGGGCGGCAAAGGCGTAGGAAAAATTTCGTTTCAGAGAGATGTCATCCATGGGCGTTTTTCTGAATCAGCAGCCGGTACAGCCCCGCCAGCAGAGCCGCCCGGATCACAAAGCCAAAGGAAACCACGCTGGCGAAAAAGGAATTGGAAATGGGGTAAAACAGCACGCAGTAGTAGACCATGGCCCACAGCAGGATCCCCAGATGGGACCGCCGCTTTTTCAGGTACTCATACCAGAAGGAAAAGATCACCGAAAAGGCGGTGTGGAGCACCAGCATCCCCCCCAGGCCGAAGTCGTAGTGGTAGTCCCGGAGGGCGGTGTAGATGTTGCCGATGGACGCCCCGCCGCTCTTGCGGAATTCGTGGTGGATGTAGTAGTAGGGGATGTCCAGCACCCCCAGCTTCCGCAGGCCGTTGTTAAGGGAATAGAAGGTCTCCTTGCCCCAGATGCCGGAGGGGGCGGGCGGGTCCTGGAGATAGAGGTCCAGCCCCGGGATGCTGCCCCCGGCGTAGTGGGTGATGTACTCCACCAGGGTGTCCTCCGACTGGCGGCCCACCAGGGTTTTGACGGCGTAAAAGCCGTAGAGCACCGCCAGAATCGCCAGCATCACCCGCAGCAGGGTCCCCAGCTTCCAGGCCCGGGGGCCGCCCGAGCGGAGCATATACCACAGCACCGCCCCGGCCACCACCATGGTCATGGCCGAAAACCGCCCGCCGGTTAGCAGGCTCACCCCCACGCACACCGCCAGGATGGCGGCGTTGAGGGCCAGCCCCAGCCGGCCCAGCCGCCGGCCAAACCAGATCAGGTGGAACAGGTAGAGAAAGGCCACCACCGCCGACAGGTTCAGCAGCTGCCGGACCCAGCCGGGCAGCTGGTCGGACAGGCTGAGGCCGTAGGCGTTTTTGGCCCGGAACACCGCCATGGCGGCGGCCAGGGACCCGCTGCCGCCGATCCGCCGGACCTGGGCCAGCATCACCAGCAGCACCGCCCCCAGCACCAGCAGGATCCCTGCCGAAACCCACAGAGGGATGGGGGACGCCTGGCCCTGCCAGGGTTTCACCCGCACCCGCTGGAAGCATCCCCGGGCCCAGGCGTTAATTCCCACCGACAGGGTCAGTGCCCCCACAACCAGGGTCACCGTCCGGGGGGCCAGGTCAAACTGCCACCGGGGCAGGTTGTAGAGGGCACAGGCGCAGCTGAAGGCAAAAGTCAGGCAGAGCATGGTGGCGGGGGCGAAAAAGTCCCGGCCGCACAGGCCATAGCTGGCCATGCTCAGCCCCACCAGGGCCGCAAGCAGACAATAGATCATGGGTTGGTTTCCTCCGGTTGGGTCGGGTCAAAGCGGGCCGCCCAGGCTTCCAGGCTGTACCCGGCCCGGAATCGGTCCACCCTGATATCATAGGGCCGGGCCAGAAAATCTTTCAGCCCCGCCGGGTCATCCTGGCCCCAGACAAAGACATTGTGGGGATGGTAGAAATCCTGCTGCCGGATGCCGGGGCTGGTGGTGATCAGCTTTTTCCGGTAGAACAGGGCCTCCAGGGGCCGCAGGGTCAGCCCCGACTGGCCCTCGCAGGGGCAGTCCACAATCACCCGGGCCGCCGCCGCACGGCGGACAATCTCCCGATAGGGCAGCCGGGGGCTGTTGACCCCCACAATGCAGAACCGGGTTTTGCAGCCCGCTGCCTGGAGGGCCTGTTCCAGCCGGGCCAGGGTCTGGCCCCGGCCTTTGTCCTGCCCCACAAAAAAGGCCTCCTGTTCCCCATCACCGGCGGGGCCGGGATCCTGCGGGATGTAGAACTGGGGATTGTACCCCAGCCCGTGGGCGGCGCAGTCCGCCGGGTCAAAGGACCACACCTCGCAATCCAGCCGGCCAAAAGCCTCCGGGGGCAGGCTGGCCGCTGCCGGATTGCGGTACCAGACGATCACCCGTTTGCCGGGCCAGCGGCGGTTCAGGTACCGCACCACATTGGGAGTGTTGCCGGCGTCGGCCAGCACCACCGTGTCACAGTCCTCCGCCGCCCGGGGCCACCGGCCCAGCCAGAGGTTTTTCCCCGGCAGGGGCAGGGACAGGTGGAGCTTGCGCAGGGCCCGGAGGGCCCGGTTTTCCACCCGGCCCCGGAGCATGGGCAGGAACAGGATGCCATTGCGTTCGGCGCCGTCCAGGCCGTACTGTTCATAGAGGCTGTCAATCAGCACAAGGGTTTTGGTCTTTTTCATGGACAAATGCCTGGTAAAAATCCTTTCTGGCCCGGTCCAGGGCCTGGCTGTCAAAAGCCCGGGCGGCTTCAAAGCTGCGGCGCGCCTCTGCGGCCCGGGCCTCCGGCTCGGCCAGCCGCTCCAGGGCGGCGGCGATGCCGGCGGCATCCCGCCGGCCAAAGAGAAAGGCGGGGTTTGCAAGCTCGGGGTTGCCCCCTGCCCGGGTGCAGGCCACCGGCACCCCCCGGCTCATGGCCTCCACGATGGACCGGCACAGCCCTTCGCTGGCGCTGGGGTGGAGGTAGATGTCCAGCCCGTCGTACCAGGCATCCATCCGGTGCCGGGGCAGGCTGCCCATCAGCCGGACCTGGTCCGTCACCCCCAGGCGGCGGGCATGGTCCAGCAGGACCCGGCCGGTGCCTGCCCCCGCCAGCTGGTACCGGAACCGGGTGTCCCCTTTCCGGCGCAGCAGGGCCAGGGCTTCGATCACCCACCGCTGGCCCTTGCAGGCCACGTCCAGAAAGCCCGCCGTCCCGATGACGAGGGTCTTCTGCCCTGTCCCGATCCGGGCCAGCCGGGCCGCCAGCACCGCCGGGTCCAGGGGGGCCAGCTCCACGTCCGAACAGCCCAGGGTTTCCCCCTGGCAGGGGTAGCGGTGCTGCAGGGCCTTTTGGGTCACATACACCGCCCAGGGGGCCCGGGCCACCAGGCTCCGGCACCGCAGCTCCCGCCAGGGGGCCAGCAGCTTCCCCGCCGGGCTGTGGTACCAGCTGCCCTCCCAGGCAAAGCCGGTGACCTCCACCAGGCAGGGCCGCCGGTACCGGCGGCAGCATGCCAGGGCGGTATTGGTGTAGAAGTTGCCGGGAGACCGGACGATCACCCGGTCGGCCGCTTGCACCTCCCGGGCGATGGCCCGCCGGACCTGGCGCCGCAGGGCCGGGTTCAGCAGCCGCCGGGCGGGGCGGTAGAGGTCGGGCAGGGCCACACAGGCCATCTGCTCCGGGCTGCACCGGTTGAACCGGGCGGCAGCCTCCCGGGGGTCATAGACCTTGTCCTCCCGCCGCAGCAGGACGGTCAGGTCTCCCAGGGCCCGGTACCGCTCCCACACCGCCTCGCTGAAATTGGAGTCGGTATAGAGGGCCCCGGCGGTGTCGAATTTCCAGCGGGACCCGCCCTGGACGAACAGAACCTTCACAGGGCCCGCCCTTCCCGGTCCTGCCGGCAGGACCGCACCAGTGCCTCAATGGAGGCGGCATCAAAGGCAAGCTTCCGGGCCGGGTCCAGCCCCGCCAGAATCCCGTCCATCTCCCGGGCCGACAGGGACTCCTGCCGTTCCAAATAGCTGCCGTAGTCGGGGTGGGCCTGGTGGGAGGCGGTCAGGTAGTAGGCCGCCGTATAGCCCCAGGGGTTCTGCCGGTAAAAGTCCAGCACCACCCCGTCCAGAATGTCCAGCAGCGGGGCCAGCCGGTAGCGGCCCCCCTGCTGTTCGTTGAGGTACCGGGCAAAGAGCTCGGTGTTCAGGTTGCCCGCCCCCCGGCCCATGCCGTAGACCGAACAGTCTACAATCAAATCCCGGCTGCTGTGGAGCTCGGCCAGGGCCTGGGCGTTGGAAAAAGCCAGCTGCAGGTTGTTGTGGGGGTGGAAGCCGATCCGGATGCCGGGGGCCAGGTTGTGGTCGGCCAAAGCAAACAGCCGCAGCAGCCCGGGACGCTGGAGGGTGCCGAAGCTGTCCACCAGATAAAAGGCGTAAGGTTCCAGCAGGTTGACCCCGGCCAGCAGGTCCAGGAATTCCCGGTCGGTGTACCCCGCCGTCACCATGGGCTGGACAAAGACCCGGTAGCCCTTGTCCCGGACGATGCGGCAGGCTTCCAGGGCCCGGGGCCAGTCCTTTTTGTGGAAGGCCACCCGGATGCCCTGGATGGGGGTTTCAGACCGGGGCGGCAGCCGGTCAAAGTCATAGCGGCCAAAGTCGGCCAGGGCCACATATTGGGGGCCGGCTTCTCCCCCGGCCCCCGGCAGGATGGCGCCGATCTGTTCCGGGGAGGTAAAGCGGGTGACGTCGGGGTGGTACAGCACCCGGTCCATCAGAAAACCGCACTCGATGATCTCCACCCCCGCCCGGGCCAGCCCGGCGGTGATCCGGCGCTGGTTGCCCAGGCCGAAGCGGCAGTCGTTGCAGTAGCCCCCGTCCCGGAGGGTGCAGTCCAGCATCTGGATGGTGCCCATCTCAGCGCACCTCCCGTCCCGGCAGGTAGCCGCAGCGGTAGAGGGCGTCGGCGATCCGGAAATCCTCCGCCTCGTCGATGTCCACCGCCTCGATGCCGCTGACCTCCACCAGGCAGGGCCGACTGCCCACCCGGCGGCCCAGATGGGTGATGACCTCCCGGGTGTAAATGTAAAAGCCGCTGGTCTCCTGGTACAGGGGCGGCAGGTCCTGGGTCCGGGGGATGCAGTCGGGGTCATAGTTCCAGGGGCGGCCGTCCTTCCAGAAAAAGTCCTGGACCTTCCGGGCCGCCAGGGCCGAATCATATTCCCCGCTGCGGATCGCTTTCAGCCCGCGGCGGATGGACCCGGCCCCGATGAAGGGGGCGGTGGCGTGGGCCATCACATAGCAGTCGGCCTTCACCTCCCGGGCAAAGCTGGCCAGCACATAGGTCATGCTGGCCGAATCCCGGTCCAGTTCCGGGGACCGGCGGAGAAACTCCACCCCCGGCGGCAGGAAGTCCTGGATGTCGGGGTCGCTGCAATAGACGTACACCCGGTCCAGCTCGGGCATGGACAGCAGGGTGGTGAGGACATACCAGCACAGGGGCTGGCCCCCGGTAAAGGGCCGGGTGTTTTTATGGGGCAGGCGGCGATTGTTCCGCTTGATGGGAACAACGGCGACGGTGGTCATAGGTCAGTCTCCTTTCAGACGATGGTTTCCAGCAGGACGCGGGGATACACTTCCAGCGCCCCGCCCCGGGTGCAGTTGAGAACCCGGACGCCCCGGGCCTCGGCGAACTGCCGGAAGGCGGCGTGGCCCGCCAGCAGCTTGTCCCCCATCCGGTCCGCCTGGGGGTCCCGGTAGCCGTAGGGGCGAAAATGGCTCCGGGGCCCGCTGTAGCTGCAGTCGCAGCCCAGCAGGCAGATCTCCCGAAAGCCCATATAACAGGCCATCTGCAGGGCGGAAAAAACCACCGAGTAGCCGTCGCAGATGCAGCCGTAGCAGTCCTCTGAAAAACGGAAGGTCCCGTACCCCTGCCGGTGGTACATCCGGTGGTCCAGCAGGTGGAGGGGATAGCTTTGGAACCGCGGCGGCAGGGTGCGGCGTTCCGCAATGGAGCTGCCCACCCATACCGCCGGCAGCCGGGCCCCCGGCTCCCCTTCCAGCAGGGGGGCCAGGGTCCGGTAGACATGCCGGTCCTGGATCAGGTAAAAGTCGGGCCGCCAGGCCGTCTGGTCCAGCGCCAGCAGGCAGGAATTCATGCTGAAGCTGATTTCGCCCCGGATCCGGTCCAGGTCCTCCATGGTCAGGCTGGGGCCGGTAGCCACCACAAAACAGCGCTGGCCCTTGTACCGGTCCTTTTGTTCCAGGATCCACTGGTACCGGGGGTCGGCCGCCCCGGCGTGGCGGGCGGCGGCCTCCTGCCCGGCCCGGCGCTCCTGGGCGGCCAGCCAGGGCCAGGCCGCCAGCCGGGCTGCACGGTCCAGCCAGGGGGACTGCTTGAGGGCCCCCAGCAGGGTATTGTGTTCCATCTGTCTCCTCCTCTGCCGGGCCTCCGGCGGGTCCGGGGAATCTGTTGCCTTCAGGCCCCGTACATCCGCAGCACGGTCCGGAAGGTGCGGGCGATGATTTTCCAGTCCAGCCAGAAGCTGCGCTCCTGTATGTATTGGAGGTCCAGCTCCACCCACTGGGCAAAGCTGAGCTGGTTGCGGTGGGGCATGATCTGCCAGTAGCAGGTCAGCCCCGGGGTCACATAGAGCCGCTGGCGCTCATAGTCGGTGTACTGGGCCGCCTCCCGGGGGAGGGCCGGCCGGGGCCCCACAATGCTCATATCGCTTTTCAGGATGTTCACCAGCTGGGGCAGCTCGTCGATGCCGGTGCGGCGGAGGAACCGCCCCACCCGGGTGACCCGGGGGTCATCCCGGATTTTAAAGACGGGGCCGTCCATCTCGTTCTGGTCCAGCATCCCGGCCAGCCGGGCTTCGGCGTCAGGCACCATGGACCGGAACTTATAAAACCGGAACAGACGGCCGTCCCGGCCCACCCGTTCCTGGACAAAAATCGGGCTGGCCCCGGGGCTGTCCAGCCAGATGGCCAGGGCCACCAGCCCCATCAGGGGCCAGAGAAGGGCCAGGGCTGCTGCCGACAGCACCAAGTCCTGGGTGCGGCGGCCCATCCAATACAGCCGCCTGTCCAGAACCTGCCTGCGGTCCAGCCACCGGCCCTGGGGCGGGGCCTCCCCGCCCGGGGGAAATGGTTGCTTGCCTGTGGGTCTCATGGGCATATCCCCTTCCATCATCTGTCTTGGCTGTCAAAACCGGGCAAAACAGAGAAGGCTGCCCTCCCCCGCGCTGTCCGCGGTGAGAAAGCAGCCTTGGGTTGGCTTTGCCGTTAGAACAGCGCGATCAGGCCTGGGCCTGGGCCATCAGCATAACAGGGCCGGAGGTGGTGACCGTCAGATAGACGGCGCCCCCCGAAACCCGGACCGGCACCACCCGGGAGTTGCCCTGGCGGTCCCAGCAGATGGCCACCATCCGGGTGCCGTCGGTGACACCGGGCACCGTGATGGCCACATCCACAGCGCCGCCCTGGGCGATGGCGTTGGCGGCGCCCAGGGAAGCGGCGATGTCATACAGGGCGATGGGGCTGTAGCTGTCAGCGGGGGCACCCACCGTGGCCTCAAAGGCGGCAGCAGCCGCAGGGGCGGTGGCTGCCAGCAGGCCGCTCACCGAGTGGGCGGCGGTGACCTGGGCGTACAGGTTGTTCAGCTGGCCGTTGGCTGCATAGGACAGGCCGCTGGACGTAGCCTGGCCCGACAGCTGCTGGGCCGACAGGCCGGTGGCGTTCAGGGCGGCGTTGGCAGCCAGGGTGGCCGACACAGGGGTCACCTGAATCCGAACCTCCTGGGAGGACTCCACCTGGACTGCGGAGCCGGTGGCCGGATCAATGGCAGGGGAAGTGGCCACCGTGACGGCAGTGCCGGCACTGGTGGTCACGGTGGTCTGGGGCAGCCCCACCTCGCTCTGGGTGCGGCTGGGGCGCCACTCCACTGCCAGGACCTGGCTGCCCATGGCTACCGCAATGGCTGCGGCCACCGATGCGCTGGCCAGGTTTCGGACCAACTTGTTGTTCATGTTTGCGTACCTCCATTGGATGATGTATTGTGCGAATGGCTCCGGCCGTAGCCGTAGTCATTGCTACCGTAGTAACGCTGGTAATAGGCGCTGGCCCGGCTGCCGGTGTCGGCCCGGTTGAGCACCATCCCCAGCAGGGGGGTGTCGGTCCGCCTCAGCAGCTGGGCCGAATGCCGCACCAGCCTGCGGGAGGTGGAACCGCTGCGCACCACCAGCACGCTGCCGTCGCAGCAGCGGGCAACGTTCAGCCCGTCCGCCACGCTGCACAGGGGCGGCGTGTCGATCAGGACGGTGCCGAACTGTCCGGCGCAGTGGGCCACCATCTGGGCAAAACGGGGGTTTTCCAGCAGGATGGTGGGGTTGGCGATGGTGGAAACCACCGGAATCATATACCCATTTGGAATATTTGTTTTGTAAATTACATCTTGTATGCCAGCCTTGCCGGCCAGATAGTGGGCGGCTCCCATCAGCTTGTCCCCGCCGGCGCTGCGGATGCCGTATTTGCGGCGCATCTCGGAGTTGCGGAAATCGCAGTCCAGCAGCAGCACCGGGGCGCTGCCCACCTGGGCCATTTGGCGCCACAGCTGGATGGTCAGGAAACTCTTGCCCTCGTTGGGCACGCTGCTGGTCATCATGATGGTGCGGATCTGGTCCCCGCAGAATCCCAGGTTGATCCGCAGCTGGTTCAGCGCCTCGGCCGCCGCAAAGGGCAGCTGGGGCATATTGTGGATGATCAGTTCTTTCATGTGGCCTCCTTCCGCCGCAGCAGCCCGCCTTTGGCCGGGCCGCTGCCGGTCTCGGGGATGGTGGCCAGCGGCTCCACCCCAAAGCAGCGGGCCATGTCCTCGGGGGTCACCAGGGTGTCGTTCAGCAGTCGGCGGCCCACCAGCACCCCGCAGCACAAAGCGGCCCCCAGGATGCCTCCCAGCACCAGGTTGTACAGGTAGCTGGGGCTGGCTTTCCGGGTGGGGACCACCGCCTCTTCCACCAGGTTGGGCTCCTGGGTCTCCATGATCTGGGGCAGGTACACCCGGGCCAGGGACACCAGCTCGTTGGCAATGGCTGCCGCCTGCTGGGGGTCGGGGCTGGATGCGGTGACCTTCAAGATGCGGGTGTCGGAGGTGTTGGTGATCCGGATGCTCTTTTCCAGCTGTTCCACCGTCATCCCTTCCAGGGACAGCCGGCGGATCACGTCTTCCAGCAGGGGACGGCTGCGCATCAGTTCCTGATAGTCCGCCGTCAGCTGGGAGCCGATCTGCAGGTCGGTGAGGTTGACCACCGAGTTGTTGGAGGCCGACACCACATACAGGCTGGAGGTAGCCTCATAGAGGGGGGTGATGCAGAACCGGGTGATGAGCAGGGCTGCAGCCGCACCGGCGGCCAGGCAGCCCAGGATCACCCAGATGTGTCCCCAGAGCAGATAAAACAGATCCACCAGGTCCACTTCGTTTTCCCGGCCGGCGTCCCAGCCCGCCGGGGCTTCGTTGAGGGCTTCGCGATGTTCCATAGGGCGCAAATTCTCCTGATCTCAGATTTCCTGGTAGAACAGCTGCAGAACCGTCTGCTGCAGGCTGTCCTGGTCCAGCTCATAGGCCCAGTAGCCGTCCTCCACCCTGTTCTCGCCATCTATGGTCAGGACAGGCAGCTGGGTGTACTGCTGCAGCTGGCCGGCCAGGTTGACCGCCCGGCCGCCGGGAATGTTGGTGATGATGTAGTCCTCTGCCGCCTCGTAGGCCTCCAGGGCAAAGGAGGGGTCCATCTGCCGGGCCTGTTCCTCAAAGGCCCGCAGGAACTGGCGCTGCCGCTCCATCCGGGCCAGATTGGTCTGGTCGTCCACATTTTGGCGGCTGTGGACGTAGGCCAGGGCCTGTTCCCCGTTGAGGGTGACGGTGGCCCCCTGGGTCAGGGCGGGGTCCACGGCGGACAGGTCGGAGCCAAGGGTCAGGGTCACCCCGCCCACCAAATCCACCAGCACCCCCACGCCCCCCATGGTCATGGACAGGTAGCCGTCGATGGGCTGGTCCCCCAGCAGCATGGACACCGCCCGGACATTGTTTTCGCAGCTCTGCTCCCGGCCGTTGCCGTAGGCGTGGGCCAGGGCGATCTGCTGGCGGATGGTGTAGGGCACGGTGCCCATCATGCTCAGCACCGGCACCTGGACCATGCTGTCCCGGTTGATCTGCAGCATCTGCCAGGTGCGGGCGGTGTGGTCCACCACCAGCAGGATCTGGGCGTCGGCCTGACCCCCGGCCACATAGCTCTGGGTGCCCTCCGCCCTGCCAAGAGTATCGATGCCCAGGAACAGATAGCTTTCCAGGTTGGTTTTCCGGCGCCAGGTCCGGCCTTCTGCCTGGAACGTTTCCTGATAGACCGGGTGCCGTCGGTCGCTGCCGCTGCCCGAAGCCCCATCGACGGCGCCGGCTGTATCCCAGCGCTGCAGGGCATAGCCCCCCAGGCCCAGGGCCGCCAGGGCTGCCGCAGCTGTTCCCGCCGCCCGGAAAAAGTCCCGCCGGCTGATCCGGCGGTCTGGATGGTCATTCATGGTTGTATCGGGGCTGGCGGCCCCTTTCCTTTCGGTGTACTGTGGTTCCGGCGGCGTTCCGGCGCCGGGTGCCTGGCTATTCTATCATGCTGCAGAGCAGGGGTTCAATAGGAAGTCACCAGCCACATTTTCCCTATATTTCCTCTTGGGGACGTGATTTTTGGATTGCATGGCAAACTGCCGAAATCTTTCCGGCGCTGTCGCGGCTTCCTTGTGCGTTGTGCAGAAAGCACGCCAAAGGCAGGTTCCAAACGTCAAAAACTGGCAGAACGCTGCCCACCCGCCGACCCCATCAAAAAGGCCGATTTTGCGTAACAAACACCAGCATCTGGCACTTGCATTTTGGGAACGACTTTGCTATAATACATAGCGTTGTTTAGTACATTGTGCTAGTTTCAACAAGAAAGAAGGAGCATTCTATTATGAAAAAACTGATTTCCATCGCAATGGCCGGCTGCCTGGCTGTGAGCCTGGCTGCCTGCGGCGGTTCTTCCAGCACCACTGCTGCCTCTACTGCTACCAGCACCTCTACTGCCACCTCTGAAGCTGCAAGCTCTGAGGCTGCCAGCTCCGAGGCTGCCAGCTCCGAGGCTGCCAGCTCCGAGGCTGCCAGCTCTGAAGCTGCTGCTGCTGACAACGGCGACAGCGTGACCCTGACCGGCGAGGCTGACGGCTTCGGCGGCAAGATCACCGCTACCGTTGTCATGAGCGGCGACACCATCACCGACGTCACCTTCGACGGCCCCGATGAGACCCCCGATGTGGGCGGTGCTGCTCTGGAGACCCTGGCTGACGAAGTCGTTGCTGCCAACGGCACCGACATCGACACCGTTTCCGGCGCTACCTTCACCAGCCAGGGCTGCATCGACGCTGCCCAGGCTGCTCTGGATTCCCAGGGCTAATGGATCACGGCGCATCGCGTGAAGGCCGGCTGACTGTGAAGACGGCCGGGCGCAGTGCGTGAGCTCATCCTTTTACGTAAAAAACGGCAGGCGTTTCGGCGCCTGCCGTTTTTGTGTGCCGGGGGCTGCTTTGTGCGGGCAGCCCCTTTCTTTTTTCCCGCAGTCTGGTACCATGGGGTTATTCCAACCGCCTGAAAGGAGAGATTTCCATGGCTGCATCCACCCGTGCCGACATCCTCGCCACCGCCCGGGAACTGTTCACCCGCTACGGCTATCACCATGTGTCCATGCGCTCCATCTCGGACGCCATGGGGATCAGCGTGGGGAATCTGACCTATCACTTCCCCCGGAAAGCGGATCTGGCCGACGCCCTGCTGGAACAGGAACTGCAGCGGGTCCTGATGGCGCCCCGCCCGGGGCTGGATGCCCTGGACCAGTGCCTCCGGGGGATGCTGTCCTCTCTGTTGGAAAACGCCCGGCTATTCAGCGATGCCGCCATGTTTTTGTCCATCCCCGCCCTGGCCCATGGCCACCGGGACCGGGTGGCCCGGCTGCGGGCCATGCTGCGGGCCATGCTGCGGGCCATGCTCCAGGCCCAGGCCGACGCCGGCCTGCTGGACCTGGAAGACAAGCCTGCCTCGGCGCTGGACGATCTCACCGACCTTTTGATGTACTGCCATCTGGGCTGGCAGCAGCAGATGGCCCTCTTTTCCCTGCCGCCCCGGCAGGCCCTGGAACAGGTCATAGGGCTCCAGTGGACCGCCCTGCGGCCCTGGCTCACCCCTGCAGGGCTGGCCAGCCTGGACCAGCTCCGCCCCATCTGAACCAAAACGCTCCCCCGTTCTGCCGGCGCAGATCGGGGGAGCGTTTGTCTTTGGTTTGGGTTATTCCAGGGTTTCAGCGCACTTGCGGAGCCATTCGATCACCGGCAGGTGCTGGGGGCAGGCCCCCTCGCACTGGCCGCAGCGGATGCAGTCGGAGGCTTTGCCCCGTCCCTCAATGGCCCGGGCATAGGCCTCTTTGGCCTGTTCCGGTTCATTCCGGGCCAGCTGCTTGTTGGCGGCAGCGAAAATCTTGGGGATGAAGATCTGCCGGGGGCAGCCCTCCACGCAGTAGCCGCAGCCGGTGCAGGGGATGGCCGCCGAGTGGGCCAGAATCTTCTGGGCCCGGGCCACGGCGTCCCGCTCGGCGTCGGTCACCGGGCCGAACTGGGTGAAGGTGGCCAGGTTGTCCTGCATCTGGGCCAGATTGGACATGCCTGACAGCACCGCCAGGATGCCGTCCAGGCTGGCGGCAAATCGCAGCGCCCAGGAGGCGCAGGACATGCCCGGCCGGACCTGTTCAAATACATCCTTGACTTCCTGGGGCGGGTCGGCCAGGGCGCCGCCTTTCACCGGCTCCATGATCACAATCTGCTTGCCGTGGGCCCGGGCAACCCGGTAATTCTCCCCCGAAGTGACCTCGGGGTTGTCCCAGTCGGCGTAGTTGATCTGCAGCTGGACGAAATCCACATCCGGGTGCTGGGTCAGCAGCTTGTCCAGCAGGGCCGGGGTGCCGTGGAAGGAAAAGCCATAGTGCCGGATCAGGCCCTTGGCCTTCTGCTCCTTCACAAAGTCCCACAGGTTCCAGTCGTTGTAGTAATGCACATTGGAGTCCTGCAGTGCGTGGAGCAGGTAGTAGTCAAAGTAGCCGGCGCCGGTGCGCTCCAGGCTCTCTTCCAGCTCCTGCCGGGCCTTTTCGGGGGTGCCGGCCACCCGGGCGTTCAATTTGGTGGCCAGGGTGTAGCTGTCCCGGGGGTGGCGCTCCACCAGGGCTTTGCGGATGGCGTCCTCGCTGCCGGTGTAGACATAGGCCGTATCAAAATAAGTAAATCCCGCCGCCAGGAAGGCGTCCACCATCTGGCTGGTCTGGGCTACATCGATTTCTTCCCCCACCTTGGGCAGGCGCATCAGGCCGAAGCCCAGCGGCGCATGGTTTGCTGTACTCATCCAATTCATCCTTTCTGCCGCCCTGCCGGCCGGAAAGGCCGCAGGCTTTTGTCTCGTGTGCTTTTAGTATAGCACACCGGCGGCAGGATGCAACCGGCGGGGCCGGCCGGCCTTTTCAGGGGGCCCCGGGCTCCGCCAGCCGCCGCGCGTTGGCATCCAGACGGTCCAGGAAGCCGCTGCCCAGTTTCTGACGGACCACCCGCCGCCCCTCCTGTAAATTGGGGATTCGGGTGGTGAGGTTGTGGCAGTCGCTGGCCAGCAGGGGGATGGGGGCTTCCCGCAGCAGCTCCAGCCCCAGGCGGCGGGTCCGCCACAGCAGCAGGGCCCCGGCGTTCACCTGCAAAGCCACCGGCAGCTGTTCCAGCTGCTGGATTTTCCGGCGGTTGCCCCTGCTGGCGCAGAACCGTTCGGGGTGGACCAGCACAACCCGGAACCCCCGGTCCAGCACCAGGGCGGTGACCTCTTCCACCTGCAGGTCGCTCCACTCGGTGAAGGGCATTTCCAGCATCAGGGTCCTGGTGCCCTGGATGCACAGCCGTTCCAGGCCGGGATGGTCCCCGATGCCCGAGAAATAGGCGGTCTCTGCCGCCGGGATCACCCGGGGCAGGGCCTCATCCCGGGGCAGGGCCGATGCCAGCCGTTCCACGGCGGCGGCCCGCCGCTCGCAAAAAGCGTCGATGGAATTCTGCCGGCGGTAATAGTGGGAGGTGCCGCAGACCGCCTGTACCCCCTGGGCTTTCTGGCGCCGCAGCATTTCCACCGAGCAGGCTTCGTCAGGGCTGCCGTCGTCCATCCCCGGAAGGATATGTGTATGCAAATCAATCATCCCTGCACCTTCTTTCCTGCTGTCCTGGCTGTATCTTGCCCCCCATCCGGCTGCCTTATCCCCAGCAAAAAAGCGGAGGAAGCCTTCGCTTCCTCCGCTACAGTCAAACCATCCGGGCCAAAACCTCCCAGAGGCCACCTTTACAAATCCGAGAACAGGTCTGCCTGGTACAGGCCTGCTTCCAGCATCTTCCGGAAATTCTCCTTGACCGCCGGCACGTCCTCCTTATAGGTCATGCCGTACCAGGTGTCGTTGGTCCGCAGGACCTTCACCGCCATCCGGCCCTGGGCCAGCAGCTGGCCGATGAAGGTGGGGATCAAGTATTCCGCCTTGAGGGGGTCTGCGGGGACTTCCTTCCGGAAAAATTCCGCAAAGCCCTCTTCCAGGGTGTCCAGGAAGTCGGGGGTCAGGCCCCACATATTCATGGATACCAGGGAATCCACATCCAGCCGGACGCCGCCGGCCTGGGCGCCGCCGGCGGTCTTGACGATGTTTTTGGTCTCTGCCACCCGGGTCAGGTTGCCGTCTGCGTCCATGGCGCAGATGCCGCGGGTGACGCCGCCGTTGTCCGACAGGGTATTCTTCAGCACAAAGCCGGCCATGCAGGCCCTGCCGCCCGCTTCCAGGTATTGATGAATGGCCCGGAAGCCCTCCTTGCCGTAGTAGTCATCGGCATTGATCACAATGAACGGCGTGTCCACCACCTGTTTGGCGGCCAGCACCGCCTGGCCGGTGCCCCAGGGCTTGGTCCGCCCCTCGGGGAAGGGTCCCGGGATGTCGTGCAGGTCCTGGAAGGCGTAGTCCACCGTCACCCCATGGGCGGCGCAGACGGCGGCAATCCGGTCGCCGATGACCTCCCGGAATTCCGTTTCGATGTCCCGGCGGATTACAAAGACCACGTGGCCGAACCCAGCCTCGATGGCGTCATGAACAGAGTAATCCATGATGATATGGCCGGCGGAGTCCACCGGTTCCAGCTGCTTGATGCCGCCCCCAAATCGGGAGCCGATGCCGGCAGCCATAATGAGCAGTGTCGTTTTCATAGGATATTCCCTTCTGTTGTTTGCAGTTGAGCCATTCCGATTGTCGCGTCATTCGCCGTACATCCCCAGGACCGCCGGAATGGTTTGAATCATCAATTTCCAATCCAGCCAGAAGCTCCGGTCCTGTATGTGCTGAAGATCCAGATCGACCCATTCATCAAAGGCCATTTGGTTGCGGCAGGGCTGGACCTGCCAGTAGCAGGTGAGTCCTGGCAGCACATAGAAGCGCTGTTGCTGGTAGGCGCTGTAGGCGGCCGCCTCCCGCGGCAGGGCCGGGCGGGGCCCCACCAGGCTCATATCCCCTTTCAGGACATTGACGAGCTGGGGCAATTCGTCCAGGCCGGTCCTGCGGAGCAGCCGCCCCACCCTGGTGATGCGGGGATCTCCTTTCATCTTAAAGACCGGGCCTGCCATTTCATTCTGCCCCAGAAGCGCCCCCAGCCCTTCTTCCGCGCGGGGGATCATGGAGCGGAATTTGTACATCCTGAACATGGTCCCATTCAGGCCCACCCGGTTCTGCACAAAAATTGGGCTGGCGCCCGGGCTGTCCACCCAGATCACCACAGCCAAGATCAGCATCGGGGCAGCCAGCACCGTCAGCCCCAGCAGGGACAGGACCACATCCCGCACCCGCTGCGCCCGCCGGTAGCCCCGTCTGGACCGCAGCAGTTCCTCCCGGTCCAGGCGGAATCTTCCTGCTTTCAGGGAAACGCTGGCAGCAGCAGCCTTTGCTCCGGCCCCGGGCCCTGCTGTCTTGTGCATTCCTGTTTCACCCGCCTGTATCTGGAACGCGCAGACGCTTTCAAAGCATCTGCCGCAATGAAAAAGATGAAAGTATAGTTTATTTTACCATGTATTTGCGCCATTTTCAAGTTTCGAGGCCCGTCATTCTGTAGGTAATTCACATTTTCGCGTCGAAATCGAAGCAAAATACAGTGTATTTTACATAATTTTTAAGTTTGGGGCATTCCCTCACCTTGGGCAGCGGCTGCGGTGTTTCCAGAAAAGCAGCTCCGCCCTTTTGGATAAAAGCGCCCCTTGTTTCAGCACAGGCGGATACCCGCTGTAGCGCTGGATGTAGTAGATCCTGCTCCGGAGCAGCATCAGCATGGCCTGCGCCTTTCCTTCAGTCCGGGAGCGGTGGGCATGGTACGCCGTGATTTCCCTCAGGTACAGCTCCCGGAAACCAGCTTTCCGGGCCTGTTTTGCAAGGATGAGCTCCTCACAGTACATAAAAACATGTTCGTCCAGGTAGCCGATGGCTTCCAGGCATTCCCTGGAGACAAAGAAGCAGCAGCCGGCAACTTTTTCGCAGTACCCGGTCCGGTCTGGGGCGAGATGGCCGTACCCCAGCCCCAGTTTCCGGCGGATCGTTTCAACGGGCCAGAAGATTTCCGCCAGGCACCCGGGCTCCCGCATGGGGTTTTGCCTCCTGCCGTCGGGCAGCAAAACATTGGTTCCAATGACGGCCGCCTCCGGCCAGTTTTCCAGCTGGTCCATCACAGAGCGGATGTAATGGGGGTCCAGCAGCTCCACATCCGGGTTCAGCACCAGCATCCAGTCTGCCCCATGGGCTGCAGCCGCCCGCAGGCCCAGATTGTTGCCGGCGGAAAAGCCGCCGTTTTCCCGGTTCAGGATCAGGGCAGCGCCGTACTCCTGACAGAGCGCCTCCAGCCGCTCCGCCTCGCCCGGCAGGGTGGAGCCGTTGTCCACCACCACAATCCACACATCCGCATCCTCCTGGCTGTGCAGGTAGTGCAGGCACTTTCTGCAGTCGTCGCCGGTATTGTAATTCAGGATCACCGCCGCAACCCGGGGCCTGTTATATGCCATCATCGCCGGATCCCATCCTTTCTCTGCGGCGATCATCCCAATCAGTTCCCGCTTTCTCCCGGGAGGCCCATGCAGTCCCAGCGGTCCGCCGTGTCCATCACCCCGGAACGCACCGGAGACACCCGGTACAAAGTCTCCGCCAGCTCCATCACCCGGCTGGCCGCACGAATTTCATCCATCAGGATGCTTTCGTTCCGGTACATGGTATCGGTGATGCCGGTTTTATCCTTGTTGTAGTGACCTGCCAGGAACGGTTTGTACTGCATGGGACAGGCCTGCCTCACGCCCCGGTTTCGGGCCCCGCCCTGCCGCAGGTTGGTTGGACGGAAGATGCATTTCAAATTGGGGTGGTTCCCTGCTTGCCAGGCAGCGCGGGAGGCCCCGTGACATCCCGCTGTAAACCGGTATGATGATGGAGAAAAAGGGCTTTTCTGTTCCAAGGCTTCACCCCCTCAGCGCCGGGTCCCCGGGGTTATGCGGCGGGCAGGCTGTCTGCCGCATCCCTGTTATTTTATCGGGGCAGCATTCCATGGACCTTTCCCGCCGCTGCTGCCGCGATCCACAGGGCAAAGGAATCCTTTTGCAGGAACAGCAGTACGGCATAGACCGCGGCCCCCTCCAAAATCAGGAGGGCCAGTGACCCCGCAGAAGCATCCAGCAGGGTCCCGGTCCACCGGACGCACAAAAACATCCCCGCCCCCGCGGCCCACTTCTTCAGGGAGCCGGAAAACACGGCTGAAAGCTCCACCAGCCTGTTTTTCTGCACATAAGCCAGCAGGATCACCGCCCCTGTATACTCAGCCAGCACAGAAGCGGCCACCGCTCCCCCTGCCTGAAAGCGGGGAATCAGCAGGCAATTGCACAGGACGTTCACAGCCGCGCCAACGGCCACCGCCACTGTATACACGTTCTGCCTTCTGGTGGGGATCAGGAACTGACAGCCCGTCACATTGCTCAGGGCCACCGGGATCATGCACAGCAGATAGACAGGCATCAGGGCCTCCATCCGCTCATAGCCGGGGCCGTAAAACACCGGCACAAAGAGGTCCATCACTGCCAGCAGCCCCAGCATGGCCGGGATGCCGGCAAACCAGACAAACTGATAAGATTTGCCCAGCAGATCCCGGATCTGGCCGGTGCGCCGGTCCTGGTATAATTTTGCAATCCGCGGGATCATGACGGCGCTCAAGGATGTGACCACTGCCAGCGCCACCCGGACCACTTTTTCTGTCTGTTCATAATAGCCGTTTTCGGCCGGGCCGGCCGCAAACCAGCCGATCATGGTCTTGTCAAACACTGCGTTGATCTGAACCGCAACGGCGGGGACAAACAGCACCAGCATCTCCCGGATATCCCGAAAGGGCCGGACATCCCGGGGCTTCACTCTGCCGATGATTTTGGGCAGGCAGGGCCACATCGACAGGCTGGCCAGCAGGGACACGCCCGACAAAATCAGGGCATATTTCCCCACATCCGACGGGCTCCGGATGCATCCGCAGATCAAGACCACATGCAGGACCCTTGCCAGGGCGTTTCGGGCCACCAGGCTTTTGAAATCCTCCAGCCCCTGGAACAGCCAGGACAGGTCCAAAGCCGTTCCGGCCAGCCAGAGGATCTGGATCCATGCGACAGGCCGGTATTTGCAAAAGGGCGTCAAGATGTAGAACAGATAGGCCAGGCTGCAAACCGCGGCCGCCAAAAGCCGGACCGCCAGAATTTCAAAAAACCTGCAGCTGCGCAAGTATTTGTCATCCTGTAGGCCCGCTGTCCATAGGTATTGGTCCCCAGCACGGCAAAAAGCAGGAAATACGAGACCATCGCGTAGGTATAGCTGTAAACCCCGACGCCGCCGGCCCCCAGGGTGCGGGACAGATAGGGCGTGGTGATCAGCGGAACCGCCAACAGGAAGATTTGGCAGCTGGTATTCAGCAGGTAATTCACCGCCAGGCTTTTCTTCCTGGGCATGCCTGCCCTTTGCCCCTTGTCTCTCATGTTATTCCTCATGCGGCGCAGCCCTTCCCGGTGGGGCCCCAGTCCTCGCCGCTGCCTGCAGGGTCATGGATTCGGTCAGCCACCCAATCAGCAGCGCCCAGACCAGGAAAGCCCCCTGCTGCACAGGCCCCCGCACCACATAGGTATTCGCAAAGGCCGCAGCCGAAGCCCCCGCCAGAATGCAGCCCGCCACCTTCTTCTCACGCGCCCGCGATTTTGCCCATCGGAGCCCTTTCAGCAGCGGCCCCCCAAACATGGCGGCGAGCGCCGCCACGCCCAGCAACCCGCCTTTGATCAGCATGGTGTAAAACCCGTTGTGCAGCAGCGGGATCGCGTTGTTTTCCACCATGTTCTCCCAATGATAGGGAATATACTGGATCTCAATGCCCTTTCCCATGCCGCTGCCCAACAGCTGCACCACGAGGGGGGATCCCAGCCACTGCTGCCGGGCCGCCTGGATCTCATATCCCCGCCAGTTTTGCATGGCGCTCTCCACCGAACGGACGGCTTGCTGTGGGTCCATTTCCCGGAAGGAGTACACCACCTTGTCCAAAAAGGTGAAGGACACCTCATCCGGAACCAGGCAAAGCCCCGCCAGCAGTACCGCTGCGGCGCCCAGCAGGATCCCGGCCGTTTTCCCCCATGCTTTTCTCCGGTCTGCCGCAGACGCGGCGGCCACAGCCACTGCGCAAAAGAGAAACAGCAGGGTCTGAAGGATCGCCGCACGGCCAAACGAAAGGAGAATATGGGCCGCCATCAGCAATACAAGCAGGGCATCCGCCGCCCTGTTTACAAAGACGCACCCGAAAAAGACCATCTGTACCAGGGCCATCGGCATGATAAAGCCCACATCATATACATGCTGGGTAAATATACTGCGCAGATGGTCAAAGTCCATCGAAAAATCCAGAAAAAAGGCCGCCATTGTTTTCAGCGAGGCAAACCCGCCATACAAAAACAAGGTCTGGTAAAAGCCTTTTCTGTGCCGCCGGTCCAGATAGGCAATCAGGCTCCCGATCCAGATCCAGACAACCGTGGAGAGGAGATAGTACAGATCCCGGACCACTGCGCGCAGCTCATACAAAAACAGCCCTGCAAACAGCGCATACCCGATCACACAGAGATAAAGCCTGAACCCCGCCAGGTTGGGGACCACAAGCCTCATATGATTCCGGAAGACCAGGCACAGCAGATAAGCGCAGGCCACCAGGAAGAACGGCTCCCCGGGGATCAGCGTCCCCCCCTATCATGAGAATCAAAACATCCCAATGGATCTTCTTTGCTCTGGCATTCATTGCTTTCCCCCCAGCCGGCACATCTGCGGCGGCTCAGCAGCCCGCATCGACACACGCCAGCAGATGCGCCTGCCGATCTGCCGTTTCCCGGTCCTCCCGGCTTCCCCGCAGCAGATACAGCGAAATATTGTCCAGCAAGTACTGCCGGAACGAATCCTCCCGGCCGGGAAACTCCCGGCAGAAGGCGGCTGCAATTTCCTCCCCGCTCCGCTTCTTTTCATACCGCAGCGTCTGCACAAAGAAGTGCCAGCGGTCCATTTCCGGCGGTGCGTACCGAAGCGCATACGCAAAATCAAACGCGAACAGCCGCCCGTCTGCCACGCATGTATTCCACGGCGTGAAACCCCTATGGCACACGCCCCAGAGCACGCGCTTCCCCCGATACCGGGCCAGCACCTTTTCCACCGCCTGTGCCACCCTGTCCCGGTGCTCTGCTTTTAAAAATCCGATGTTTTCCTCCAAACAGAGCAGGGAACGATGGTAGTCCGTCTCTTCAAAAGCCACGTCCCTCTTTGTTTTTTCAAAAAGGGCGTCCAAAAAAACTTTCTGCCTGGGGCCGAATCTATGTTCCGTCCTTGCGCCCGTCCTTTTCTCGGTGGTCTGGATCAAGGCGCTTTGCCGCCTGGAAAAACGCCCTGTGCAGCCCCATCAGGGTATGGATATGGATGACATCCGGCGCAAAGGCCCGGAGAAAATCCAGATAGACCGATTCCTCTGCATCTTTTGTATAGGCATCCACATCCAGGATCCCCTCATCCAGGGGAATCGGCAGCGGATGAACCAGTTCATAATTGCCGACCCGGTTCCAGTCTTTTCTTCTGCGGATCCTGGGTCCGGCATCCGGGATCCCCATCCGCCCCGGCCAAAGCAGCGCAGCCTCATGGCCCTGCTCCACCTGGGTCAGCATCAGGTCCACACAGAATTTTGTGAGGCCCCCCGTCCTGTAGGGCGGGAAGCCCAGCGCATAATGCAAAATCCTCATTGGTTCATCGATTCATACCGTATTTGTGATGTAAGTTTCCGTTGCATTTTCTCGGGGAATGACTTTGGCCGGATTGCCCAGGACAATGCTGTGGTCCGGCACATCAAAATTCACAAAAGAACCGGGCGCAATCAAAACATCACTGCCAATCCGTATATTCCCCACAATGACAGCATTGGCCCCAATCCAAACCCGGTCTCCAATGACCGGCACACCGATCCTTTTCCCTCTTTTTTCCCTGCCGATTGTCACGCCGTTGCAGAGGTTGCAGTTTTCCCCGATCTGCACCTCCGGGTTGATGACGATCCCGCCTGTGTGCTCGATTTGAAAGCCCTGCCCGATTTTGGTTTGCGCCGGAATGTTGACTCCATACTTGATCTGAACATGCCGATAGATCATCCTTGCCGCAAGGTACAAGGGCTTGACCTCTCTCCATCGCTCACAGATCCTTTTCCACTTTACAACAGTGTATTGCGGCACGCCGCAAACCGGCCGGCTCCCCCATCGCTTTCGATCTGCTTTCACGTCATTCATCCGACTCATCCTTCTCACAAAACACAGCTTCGTACGCTGCACAAATTTTATTCCATGTATATCTTTGCACAACCCGTCCCTTGGCTTTCCGCCCCATCTCCGCCGCATCTTCCGCGCTCATTTGATCGGTGCGGTCAATCCACGATGCCAGGTTTCCATTTTGCTTTTTCCAATAGAAGGCGCTGTCCTCCGCCACTTCCCGATTGAACTTAACGTCCAGAAGCAGATTCAGGCTGGTGCTCCCCAGCGCTTCCAGCAGCGAGGGATTGGTTCCCCCCACCTCGTGGCCGTGGATCGAGCCCCAGGCATTTTCCCGGATTTTCATCAGCAGTTCCTGGTCATACACGGTGCCCACAAATTTGATCCGCTTGTCCTCCAAAAAATGCAGCCTGCGCTCCAGTTCATCCAGAAACTTTTTGTTGACATTGGTGATGATGGCGAGATCCCTCCGGGTGCGGCTGGACATAAATTCCCGGATTATGGTTTCATAGTTGTTTTCGGGCACAAAACGCCCCACTGCCAGATAATACGAGAAGGGCTGCAGCCCGTTCCGGGCATACCATTCCAGCAGCTGCCTGTCATCCGCCGCCAGTTTGCTCTTTCTGGTCTCGGCGCCATAAGCAATGTAGGTGGTCCTGGGGCTTTTGCCCCTGACGCCCTTTTGGTCGTATTGATCGTGTATGTAGCCCTCGATCTGGCGGCTGTCGCAAATCACCAGGTCCGACCATCGGACCATCAGCCGTTCGGACAGTTTCCAGTATTTCCGGACCGGCCAGGACCACTTGGCCCGCAGGAACTCGTGCCCATCCGGATTCAGGTACACCCGGCCTCCCAGCCGGTGGATTTTAAGGCAGTAATGCCTCATAAAGGGGCCGATCCGGCAGGCCATGATGTAGACGACGGGATGCCGGAGCTTTTCCTTCCGGATCTGCCTGCAGCTCTGGGAGAGGGCCATTACATCGTAATAAATGGCCTGGGCCGGGCCGATTTTTTCGGGGATTTTCACCCGGAAGCAGCGCGCGTTGTGGTAGAGAAACAGCCGGTCGCTGATGATCTGTGCCCCCCTGGTTTGAGCCGGGTCCATGCTGCCCTCACCATTGGCCTTGCAGGCCACATGGTATCGAATCTTTGGGTGATCCTGATGGTATTCCGTCAGCTTATTGACAAAGGTCTCGTAGCCGCCGTATGCCCCCAGGGATTTTGCCCCCACCAGAAAGACGTGCTGAATTTCATCGCCCTGCATCACAATCTTCTCCCGATCCCAAAATCCAGCTTATTCAGCCGCCGGTCTTTCCCGGGCCTGCGCCCCGCCTCTTCAAGTGGGAATGGCTGCGGCCGTCGCTGCCGCCGGCATCCTTTTTGTAGCCGTAGTGGGAGTAAGCATAGCGGCGGCCATAGCGGCCCTTCAGCTCCATCCGGTTCAGCACCACCCCCAGCAGCGGGCTGTCCGCACGGTTCAGCCTCTGGACCGAATGCCGCACCACCTTCCGGGGCGTTTCCCCGCTGCGGATCACCAGGATGCTGCCGTCGCAGCGGCGGGCGATGTTCAGTGCGTCCGACACACGCCCCAGCGGGGGCGTGTCCACCAGCACATACCCAAACTGCTGTTTGCAGCATCCCATCATCCTGGCAAAACGGGGGTTCTCCAACAGGATGGCGGGGTTGGCAATGGTCGAAGCCGCCGGGATCATGTAGCCATTGGAGATATTGGTTTGGTACACCACATCCCGCAGTTCTGCCCGCCCCGCCAAATAATGGGCGGCCCCCACCAGATCCTCCCCAGGGGCGGCGCTGATGCCGTATCTGTGCCACAGCCGGGAGTTGCGGAAGTCGCAGTCCACCAGCAGAACCGGGATGCCCACTTCCGCCATCATTTTCCACAGCTGCATGGCAACAAAACTCT
>OERG01000055.1_pt1 | contig 27257 bp, 38 predicted proteins | sample 1539951 | NCBI WGS metagenome assembly OERG01 (sample SAMEA3891870, study PRJEB23780) | metagenome | biome: terrestrial biome; feature: animal house; material: Caecal content | place: Italy | collected 2015-05-05
AGTGCGGCAAGCCCACCCGCCCCGCTTACAAGCTGGCTGCCGATGGCGCCAAGAACCGCGTCTGCAAGAAGTGCGGCGAGACCATTTAAGGAGGAGGTTTAACTTATGCCCAGACTGAAAGATAAGTACGTCGCAGAGGTTGCACCTGCTCTGATGAAGAAGTTCGAGTACAAGAGCACCATGCAGATTCCGAAGATTGACAAAATCATCGTAAACTGCGGCTGCGGCAAGGAAGCAAACGGCAACGCAAAGGTTCTCGAAGCGGTTGTCCGTGACCTGACCGCTATCACCGGCCAGAAGGCTGTTGTCACCACTGCAAAGAAGTCGGTTGCAAACTTTAAGCTCCGTGAAGGTATGCCGGTTGGCGCAAAGGTTACCCTGCGCTCTGACCGTATGTGGGAGTTCCTCGACCGTCTGTTCAACGTGGCTCTGCCGCGCGTGCGTGACTTCCGTGGTATCTCTGCAAACTCGTTCGACGGCCGCGGCAACTACGCATTCGGCCTGAAAGAGCAGCTGATTTTCCCGGAAATCTCTTACGACCAGATTGATAAGGTTAGTGGTATGGATATCATCATCTGCACCACTGCCAACACTGACGAAGAAGCACGCGAGCTGCTGACCCTGATGGGCGCACCGTTCGCGAAGTAAGAAGGAGGAGAATTCAAGTGGCTAAGAAGGCAATGGTACTCAAGCAGCAGAAGACTCCGAAGTTCTCGACTCGTCAGTACAACCGCTGCAAGATTTGCGGCCGTCCGCACGCTTACCTGCGTGATTACGGTATCTGCCGTATCTGCTTCCGCGAGCTGGCTTACAAGGGCCAGATTCCGGGCGTTCGCAAGGCTTCCTGGTAAGCCCAAGCGATTTAAGCGATTCTATAAAAGCCGCACAGCATTTGCCGTGCGGCTTTTTTGTTGCAGTTTAAATTATGATATGGTATGATAGACGACAGGAAAAAATAAATTTTTCAGCGCGTAACCGATAACAACGGTAGGCGGTTTTGTCCTCCATTCCCTTGCGGAAGGGAGGTGAGTTTACCTCATTCCAAGTATGGAAGGGGGTGAACGCTGTGTATGCAAAGATGCTGCGCATCATGCTGTTTGTCGCATTGTTCGCACTCGTTTTCGTTACATATGCAAAATGACCGCCCTCTAGTCCAAAAGATTGCGGTCATTTTTGACATATAATCTGAGGACATAACCGTCTGCTGGTTACGCGCCCTTTTTCTATATTTAGTATACTGCGTGCAGGTAAGTGTGTCAAGCGGAATACGGTCGTTTGCCTGTCTGGTATGATACCGGTGAAAAGGCAATGTGCCCAAAAACAGCGCGCAAAAATTTTCAATTTCACACGAAAAAAAATCTTGCAAAATCGCGAAGGAATTTGTTATAATATATGCCAGATGTGCGTAGCACATGCAAACCAGTCTCCCGCTACAAAGACAGGGAGCGCGGTGTGTTTTTTTCATATCGCCCGCCCGTGGGCCGTCAACCGGACAAGGTTCGGCGCGGTCTGCCGGCGTTTCAAAAACGGCCGACCTGCCGTTATAACATTTTGACCCGTTCAAAGGGATTTTTCTGCGCAAAAATCGGCATAATTTCCATTGTGAACGGGGTCTTACTGTGTTATAATTATCGTTGGTCTGGCAAATCAGACCAACGATTTTTATATATTTTCCCCCCGCACCTGTCGTGAAAGGGTCACGGCAGCGTTAGTAAGAAAAGTGGGCGGCAACCCGTGGGCGAACCCACACGAAGTACCGCCAAACTTCTGAAAGGAGCAAAAGTAATGCAGATTACCGATCCGATTGCGGATATGCTGACCCGCATCCGCAACGCGGCCGCTGCACGTCATGAGACTGTTGACGTACCGGCCTCTAAGATGAAGAAGTCCATCGCGCAGATTCTGCTCGACGAGGGCTACATCAAGTCTTTCCAGCTCGTTGATAACGGCAACCAGGGCGTTATCCGCATCACCCTGAAGTACGGTGCAAACCGCCAGAAGGCAATCACCGGCATCAAGCGTGTGTCCAAGCCCGGCCTGCGCGTCTATGCGGGCGCACAGGAGCTGCCCAAGGTTCTCCGCGGCCTGGGTGTTGCCATCATTTCTACGTCCAAGGGCGTCATGACCGACAAGAAGGCGCGTGAGCTGAATGTCGGCGGCGAAGTCCTGGCGTTCGTATGGTAAGGAGGTAATTCACAATGTCGAGAATTGGTAGAATGCCTATTGCCATCCCCGCTGGTGTCACTGTCACCCTGGACGGCAATACAATTACGGTCAAGGGCGCAAAGGAAACCCTGAGCCGTGAGATTCATCCGAACATGCACGTTGCAGTTGAGAACAACGAAATCGTTGTTACTCGTCCCAACGATGAAAAGCAGAACCGTGCGCTGCACGGCCTGACCCGTTCGCTCATCCACAACATGGTTATCGGCGTAACCGAAGGCTTCAAGAAGGAGCTGGACGTAAACGGCGTTGGTTACCGTGTTGCCAAGCAGGGCAAGGACCTGGTTATGAACCTCGGTTTCTCCCATCAGGTTGTTATGAGCGAGATTCCGGGCATCTCCATCGAGGTTCCGGGTCCCAACAAGATTATCATTTCCGGTCCCGACAAGCAGAAGGTCGGCCAGTTTGCAGCAGAAGTGCGCGAGAAGCGTCCGCCGGAGCCGTACAAGGGCAAGGGTATCAAGTACGTTGACGAGCACATCCGCCGCAAGGAAGGCAAGACCGGCGGTAAGAAGAAGTAAGAAAGGAGCGTGTGCTTAAATGGTTTCTAAGAAGGATTCTAACAAGGCGCGCCTGAAGCGCCATAAGAGAGTACGCGGCAAGATTTCTGGCACCGCACAGTGCCCCCGTCTTGACGTTTACAGAAGCGCGAAAAACATCTATGCACAGGTCATCGACGACGTAGCCGGCGTGACCCTCGTCTCCGCTTCGACGATTGAGAAGGACTTCACCGAGTACGGCGGCAACAAGGATGCTGCTAAGAAGGTTGGTCTGCTGGTTGCAGAGCGCTGCAAGGCAAAGGGCATCGAGAATGTCGTATTTGACCGCGGTGGCTATCTGTACCACGGACGCGTGAAGGAACTCGCAGAGGGCGCTCGCGAGGGCGGCCTTCAGTTTTAAGTCGGGAGGAGGTAAAACATGGCTAAGTTTGAGCGTAACGAGAAGAGAGAGGACGAGTTCAAAGAAACCGTCGTGGCTCTCAATCGTGTATCTAAGACTGTTAAGGGCGGTCGTATCTTCAAGTTTGCGGCTCTGGTAGTCGTAGGCGACGGCAAGGGCACCGTTGGTTTCGGTCTGGGCAAGGCCTCCGAAGTTCCCGACGCAATCCGCAAGGGAATTGAGGACGCAAAGAAAAACCTCATCAAGATTTCCCTCAAGGGTACCACCATTCCCCACGAGGTAATCGGTGAGTTCGGTGCTGGCCGCGTGCTGATGAAGCCCGCTGCACCCGGTACCGGTGTTATCGCAGGCGGCGCTGTCCGTGCTGTCGTTGAGGCAGCCGGCATTAGGGACATTCGTACCAAGTGCCTGCGCTCCAACAACCCGCAGAACGTTGTAACCGCAACCATTGAAGGCCTCAAGAGCCTGCGCAATGCCGCTCAGGTTGCAGCTGTTCGCGGCAAAGAAGTTAACGAACTGTAATAGGAGGGGTAATAGACATGGCAAACATTCAGATTACCCTCAAAAAGAGCCTGGCTGGCCGCAAGCAGCAGCACATCGCGACCGCTCACGCTCTGGGTCTTAAGAAAATCAACGACGTAACCGTTCAGCCCGACAACGCTGCAACCCGCGGCAAGCTGGCGCAGATTGGTTACCTGCTCGAAATCGTAGAGGAGGCGTAACGACATGAAGCTTCAGGACTTACAGCCCGCTCTGGGTTCCACCAAGAAGGCATACCGCAAGGGTCGTGGCGCTGGTTCCGGTAACGGCAAGACCGCAGGCCGCGGCCATAAGGGTCAGTGGGCTCGTTCGGGCGGCGGCGTTCGCCCGGGCTTTGAAGGCGGTCAGATGCCTTTGGCACGCCGTCTGCCTAAGCGCGGCTTTAACAACATCTTCGGCACCACCTACGCAGTTGTCAATGTTTCCGCTCTGGAGCGCTTTGACAACGGCACCGAAGTCACCACCGAGCTGCTGCTCGACACCGGCATCATTTCCAAGGCTCTGGACGGCGTTAAGATTCTGGGCAACGGCGAGCTGTCCAAGAACCTGACCGTTAAGGCTGCTGCATTCTCTGCTTCGGCAAAGGAGAAGATTGAGAAGGCAGGCGGAAAGGCCGAGGTGATCTAAGGTGATCGAGACCCTCAAGAACGCATGGCGGGTTGCCGAACTGCGCAAGAAGATTCTGTACACGCTGTTCATTGTTTTTATTTTCCGCTTGGGTTCTTCTATCCCGGTTCCGTTCGTGGATTTCGCCGCACTGTCGCAGGTGTTTGAGCAGCAGACCGCCAATGGCTCGCTTTTGAGCTTTATGGATGTCTTTACCGGCGGCGGCCTGTCCAATGCGACCATATTTGCAATGGGCATTACCCCATATATTAACGCATCCATTATCCTGCAATTGCTGACCGTTGCTATCCCTGCCTTAGAGCACATGGTGAAGGACGGCGGCGAGGAAGGTCAAAAGAAGATTGCCAGCTGGACGCGCTATTTGGCCGTTGTGCTGGGCTTCGTACAGGGCTTTTCCTATTATATGCTGCTCAAAAGCTGGGGGCTTCTCAATGAAACCGGCGTTTGGGCTGCAATCGTCATCATCATGGCGTTTACCGCAGGTACTGCGCTCATTATGTGGATGGGCGAACACATCACCCAGAACGGTATCGGCAACGGTATCTCGATTATCCTTTTTGCGGGCATCATCTCCCGCGGGCCGTCTCTGGCCACTGCACTGTTGCAGTTGTTCAAAGCTTCCGCTGTCACCGCAATCCTAATGATTGTGGTTGCGCTGGCAATGGTTGTCTTTATCGTTTATATGTCGAATGCCGAACGCCGCATCCCGATTCAGTACGCAAAGCGCGTCGTCGGCCGCAAAATGTATGGCGGGCAATCGACCCATCTGCCGATTAAGGTGAACGCGACCGGCGTTATGCCGATTATCTTTGCTTCCTCAATTCTGTCCCTGCCGGCGACCATCCAGATGTTCTGGAATCCGGAAGCGGGCACGGTGGGCGCGAGCATTTTGAGCCTGTTCCAGCAGACTTCCCCGTTCTATATCGCACTGTATGCGATTATGATTTTTGGTTTCTCCTATTTCTACGCGTCGATTCAGTTCAACCCGATTGAAATTGCGAACAACCTGAAAAAGAACGGCGGCTATATTCCGGGCTTCCGTCCGGGCAAGCCCACCTCTGACTTCATCATGAAGGCGCTGGGCAAAGTGGTCTTTGTCGGCGCAATCTTCCTGTGCGTCGTCGCGCTGGTTCCGCTTATCATTGGTGCGTTTAGCTCCAATCTGCGCAATATCGCGCTGGGCGGCACCTCGGTCATCATCGTTGTCGGTGTAGCGCTTGAAACGGTCAAGCAGCTCGAGGCACAGATGATGATGCGTCACCACAAGGGCTTCTTGGAGTAATTTAGGGGGCATTTTCTGTGAATTTGATTCTTTTAGGCGCTCCTGGCGCTGGTAAGGGCACGCTGGCATCTTTCCTGATTGAAAAGATGGGTGTCCCGTCGGTTTCGACCGGCAACATTCTGCGCGAGGCAATCGCCAATCATACACCGCTCGGCGACAAGGCAAAGGCGTTCATGGACGCCGGCCAGTTGGTTCCCGACCAGCTGGTTATCGACCTGCTCAAAGAGCGCATTGCACAGCCCGATTGCCAGAATGGTTTCATTCTGGACGGCTTCCCGCGCACCATCCCGCAGGCCGAGGCACTCGACCAGATTGCCTCCATCGACTGCGCGCTGTCGCTCGAAGTCGATGACGCGGTGATTGAGGGCCGTATGACCGGCCGCCGCGTGTGTCTCAAGTGCGGCGCAACCTATCACATCAAGGCAAACCCGCCCAAGCAGGACGGCGTGTGCGATGTGTGCGGCGATACGCTGCACATCCGTAAGGATGACCACGAAGATGTCGTCAAGCACCGCTTGGCAACCTATCACGAGCAGACCGAGCCGCTCAAGGATTACTATGGCGCACAGGGCAAGCTCAAGAGCATTGACGGTGCGCAGGGCATCGAGCAGACCAAGAAATTGGCCTGCGAGGCATTGGGTCTGTAAGATATGATTCCGATTAAAACCAAGGAACAACTTGAGCGTATGCGCGTCGCCTGCCGCATCACCGCCCTTGCGCGGAAAGCGGCCGCGGACGCGGTCGCTCCCGGGGTTACCACAGACGAAATCGACCGGATTGTCCGTAAAACCATTGAGAAGGCGGGCGCAAAGCCCTCCTTCCTCGGTTACGGCGGCTTTCCGGCGAGCGCCTGTATTTCAATCAATGACGAAGTCATTCACGGGATTCCGTCGGCAAAACGTGTGGTACACGAAGGCGATATCGTGAAGATTGACGTCGGCGCCTATATCGGCGGCTTTCACGGCGACTGTGCGTGCACAGTGCCTTGCGGCCAAGTCTCGGACGAGGCCAAGCGGCTGATTGAAGTAACCCGGCAGAGCTTCTATGAGGGTATCCAGTTTGCCCGTAAGGGCTGCCGTGTCTCGGATATTTCGGCCGCGGTACAGGCCTATGTCGAGGCGAACGGATTCTCGGTTGTTCGCTCTTTCGTGGGTCATGGCGTGGGACAAAAGCTGCACGAATCGCCCGAAGTGCCAAACTTTGGCAGGCCGGGGCATGGCGTGCGCTTGCAGGCAGGCATGACGCTTGCGATTGAACCGATGGTCAATGTCGGTGGATACGATGTGCGTGTCCTGTCCGACGGCTGGACGGTCAAGACCAAGGACGGCAAGCTGTCCGCGCACTATGAAAACACGGTCGCTATCACCGACGGCGCGCCCGAAATTTTGACGGCCATCGACGGCGAGGTGCTGTGACCATGTGTTCCCATGTATCCGATTTTGTGATTTCGCTGGCGGGACGCGACCGGGACGAAGTGCTTCTGGTCATGCGGGAAGAGGAAAATTACCTCTGGCTCGCCAACGGCAAGACGCGCCGGGCCGAAAAGCCCAAGCGCAAAAAACGCCGCCATACGGCATTTGTCGCGCACAGTGATGCGCGCACCCGCGACAAGCTGCTCCAAACCGGGCGGCTGACCAACAGCGATATCCGCAAGGCTCTGTCTATCTGGGCCGGAGAGAACCAAAACACTGACCAAGAAAGGGAAAGCGAACATGGCTAAAGACGACGTAATTGAGCTGGAAGGTACCGTCATAGAGGCGCTGCCCAACGCAATGTTTCAGGTAGAGCTGCCCAACGGGCACAAGATTCTGGCACACATTTCGGGAAAGCTCCGTATGAATTTTATCCGCATTTTACCCGGCGACAAGGTCACCGTGCAAATGTCGCCTTACGACCTGACCCGCGGCCGCATCACCTGGCGTTCCAAGTAACGTACATTTGTGATGAAAAGGCGGGCGGAGGCTCCAACGTGACCGAGGGGCCGTAATCCACCACCGATAACCAAATCTGATGGAGGTATATTCTCATGAAAGTAAGACCGTCTGTAAAGCCCATCTGCGAGAAGTGCAAAATCATTCGCCGCAAGGGCCGTGTAATGGTCATCTGCGTTAATCCCAAGCACAAGCAGAAGCAGGGCTAATCCGGAAGAAAGCCGGATTAGAGCGCGCCGCAAACGGCTGTGACTTCGGCATCCGCCGGCAGCACACAGAACGTGCGGCTGTATCCCCACGGAGGCAATACCCTGTCTCCGGCGCTTCTTTGTGGGGAGAAAACAAGTTTTTCTCCCAGATAGAAGGATACGGAACCGACAAGCACATGCGGCGAACCGCGTGACGCTACAAGGGCGGGGGCGGCCCTTAGACTGGTTTCCGCACATACGTCCCAGCAAGATACTTTGGAGGTAAATGTAAATGGCACGTATTGCCGGTGTTGACCTTCCGCGTGAGAAGCGCGTAGAGATTGGCCTGACCTATGTCTACGGCATCGGACGGAAGCTGTCCAACGAAATCTTAGCAAAGACCGGAATCAATCCGGACACCCGCGTAAAAGACCTGACCGAGGAAGAAGCAGCAAAGCTGCGTGAGTGCATCGAGCACGGCTACACCGTTGAAGGTGACCTGCGCCGTGAAATCGGTCTGAACATCAAGCGTCTGGTTGAAATCGGCTGCTATCGTGGCCTGCGTCATCGCCGTGGCCTGCCGGTTCGCGGTCAGCGCACCAAGACCAACGCACGTACCCGCAAGGGCCCGAAGAAGACCATTGCGAACAAGAAGAAGTAAGGAGGGGAGCATAAATGGCTAAGGTTCAGAAGAAGGGCGCTCAGACTCGCACCAAGCGTCGTGAGCGCAAGAATATCGAAAAGGGCGCGGCTCATATCCGCTCCTCTTTCAACAATACCATCGTTACCATCACCGACCTCAACGGCAACGCTCTGTCTTGGGCATCTGCTGGTGAGATGGGCTTCCGCGGTTCCCGTAAGTCCACTCCGTACGCAGCACAGACCGCAGCAGAAACCGCTGCAAAGGCTGCTATGGAGCACGGCCTCAAGACCGTTGAAGTATATGTAAAGGGCCCCGGCTCCGGCCGTGAGGCAGCAATCCGTGCGCTTCAGGCAACCGGTCTGGAAGTCACCATGATTAAGGATGTTACCCCCATCCCGCACAATGGCTGCCGCCCGCCCAAGAGAAGAAGAGTATAATCAAGGAGGAAACCAATAATGGCAAAGAATTCTCAGCCCATTCTGAAACGTTGCAAGACCCTGGGCCTTTCCCCTGCAGTTCTTGGTTACTCCAAGGAGACCAAGCGCAACCCCAAGCAGTCCCGCCGCAAGCAGTCCGAGTACGGCATGCAGCTGACCGAGAAGCAGAAGGTAAAGTTTATCTACGGTGTTCTTGAGAAGCAGTTCCGTAAGTACTACGAGAAGGCTGAAAAGAAGCAGGGCATCACCGGTGAAATCCTGCTGCAGGAGCTGGAGCGCCGTCTGGATAACACCGTTTACCGCATGGGCTTTGCAAACACCCGCCGCGAGGCGCGTCAGCTCGTGAACCATGCACACTTCACCGTAAACGGCAAGCGCGTAAACATCCCGTCTTACCAGATTAAGCCGGGCGACGTGGTTGCAGTTTGCGAGAAGTCCCGCAGCCTGACCAAGTTCAAGACCCTGCTGGAGGAGAACGGCAAGAAGGCTTGCCCGAAGTGGATTGACAAGGCAAACGATTCCTTTGAAGGCAAAATCGTCGCAATGCCCGCACGCGACGACATCGACTACGAGGTTGCCGAGCACCTGATTGTCGAGTTGTACTCCAAATAAGCCAAACCCTCATTTTTTGGACTCTTTTTGCGCGCTGCCGCCTGTTTTGGGTGGGGCGCGTGAAATTTCCATCCATATTGCAAGTGAATTGGCCGCATGAAAAGGAGGGTATCTTACAATGATCGAAATTGAAAAGCCGCGCATTGATTGCGAGGAGCTGGCGGAAGACGGCTCCTATGGCAGATTCGTCGTAGAGCCGCTGGAGCGAGGCTACGGTACAACGCTGGGCAACTCCCTGCGCCGTATCCTGTTGTCGTCCCTGCCGGGCACTGCCGCGACCTCCATTAAAATCGCCGGTGTGCAACATGAGTTTTCCACCATTCCCGGTGTGAAAGAGGACGTCACCGAAATCGTCCTGAACGTAAAGCGCATTATTGCGAAACTTTACTGCGACGGCCCCAAAACCGTCTATATCGAAGCCGCGGGCGAGGGCGAGGTCAAGGCCGGCGACATCCATTCGGATGGCGAAGTCGAAATCCTCAATCCCGACCTGCACATTGCGACCCTGATGAGTGATGCGCGTCTGTCTATGGAGATCACCCTGGCCTCTGGCCGTGGATACGTTCCGGCAGAACGCAACAAGCAGAGTCAAAACGCGATTGGCGTGATTCCGGTGGACTCGATTTACACCCCGGTGTACAAGGTAAACTATACCGTCGAGAACACCCGCGTCGGCAACATGACCGACTATGACAAGCTCACGCTGGAAATCTGGACCGACCGCACCATTCATGCACGCGATGCTGTATCGCTGGGTGCAAAGGTTCTGCGCGACCACCTCGACCTGTTTGTTGACCTTTCGGAGGAGATTGGCTCGAAGTCCACTGTCGTTGAAAAGGCAGAGGCACAGCACGATAAGGTTCTGGAAATGACCATCGAAGAATTGGATTTCTCAGTCCGCTCGTTTAACTGCCTTAAGCGCGCTGGCATCAACACCGTGGAAGACCTCATCAACACTTCGGAAGAGGACATGATGAAGGTACGTAACCTCGGACGCAAATCGCTCGAAGAGGTTATCGGCAAGCTGGAGGCTATGGGCCTGTCGCTCGCCAAGTCTGAGGAGTAAGTTTTTTTCTCCCAACCCCACGCTTACTGGATTTTTTGCAGGAGCGCGTGGCATGATTTTAGCACGAGGGCGGCGGCGTTTTGCCGCGCCGCCGCTTCTATTCTTATTTGACCCATAATTGGAGGTATACGAACATGGCAGCAAATCGTAAGCTCGGCCGCACGACCGAACACCGTATGGCGATGCTGCGCGCAATGGTTACTTTCCTGCTGGAGAACGGCAGAATCGAAACCACCGTTGCACGCGCAAAGGAAGTCGCTCCCCTGTGCGAAAAGATGATTACGCTGGGCAAGAAGAACACCCTGGCAACCCGCCGTCAGGCAATGGCTTTTGTCACCAAGGAAGACGTTGTTGCAAAGCTGTTCTCGGAAATCGCTCCCAAGTATGCAGAGCGTAACGGCGGTTACACCCGCATCATCAAGACCGGCCCCCGCCGCGGCGACTGCGCTGAAATGGCAATCATCGAGCTGATATAAATTTGATATTGTGTGACAGGAGCGCGTGTGCGCTCAGTCGCAAAAAGGTCAGTTCACCTGAGGCGTGCTCCCAGGTGAACTGATTTTTATTTCGGAGTATATAGGTTTTTATGCCAACAGGGAGAACGGTATGATAGTGGAAACCGAGCGCTTATATTTGCGCGAACTCAACCAGAATGATTTTGAAGCGCTGTGCAAAATTCTAAAAGATGAACAGACCATGTACGCCTATGAGGGCGCGTTTTGTGATGCCGAGGTGCAGGAATGGCTGGACAGGCAGATACTGCGCTATCAAAAATGGGGCTTCGGCCTTTGGGCGGTCGTACACAAACAAACGGGCGAGGTTATCGGTCAATGTGGGCTGACCATGCAGCCGTGGCGCGATACCGAGGTGCTCGAAATCGGATATTTGTTTCAGCGTGCTTACTGGCACCAAGGATACGCAACCGAAGCCGCCCGCGCGTGCAAACAATATGCCTTTGCGGTGCTGGGTGCCGACCAAGTGTGCTCGATTATTCGCGACACCAATACCGCGTCGCAGCGGGTGGCAATCCGCAACGGCATGACGGCGGCAGGGACATGGACAAAGCGGTATAAAGGGGTCGATATGCCGCACATCCGCTACGTCGTGACCCGCGAACCGCACGAACAGTAAAAAAGGAGATTTGCTCATGGAAACCAATCTGTTGCGCGCATTTGGTGAAATGTGGGCGAGGACGCTGGATTTTTCCGGCCGCACGCGCCGCGCCAGCTATTGGGGCGCAATGCTACTGTGTCTGGTCATCAGCTTTATATTGGGCATGGTCTGGGCGTATGCAGACCTTATATTCAGCCTGTTTGCCTGTGTGCCCACGGTGGCAATGTCCGTTCGCCGTCTGCACGATACCGGACGGCGCGGTTTTTGGCTGCTGCTGGCGCTTGTCCCACTCGGCGGCATCGTCGTACTGGTTATGCTGCTGATGGACAGCGAGGGCGCAAACCGTTACGGCCCCAGTCCAAAATATGGCAATGTCCCGTTCTAATCGCCGGTTTCGACCGTTTGCGCCCGCCCACAGCCGAGAAAATGCGGCAAAAGCCATAAAAAATTTTCCAGATGGCTTGCATCAAGCCGTAAAAGATGGTATACTACCTAAAGTAGTAGACGTAAGTTTTGGAGAGTGGGGCAACCCACTCTTTCTTATTGCTTAATCGCAGAACGCTGAGGAGGTAGGTATGCAGACCAAGGAGCTGATTGGCAGAGTGGAACAAATGGCGCTGCCGCTGTGTGAACAGGCGGGCGTTTCGCTCTGGGATGTGGAGTTTGAAAAAGAAGGCGGTCAGTACATGCTGACCATCACCATCGACCGCGAAGGCGGTGTGGATATCGACCACTGTGAGCAGATTTCACGCGCCATCGACCCCATGCTGGACGACAAAGCGTTTGATTCCCTGCCGCCGTACACGCTCTGCGTGTCCTCTGCCGGACTGGAACGCCGGCTCAAAAAACCCGAACATTTCGCTAGGTATTTGGGCGAAACGGTTGAGGTCAAGTTTTACCGCGCCATCGACGGCGCAAAAGTGGTCGAGGGCAAACTGCTGGGCTATGATAACGGCGATGTGACCATTGAATGTGGCGGGCAGACCACCGTGTATGAAGCCAAAGACGTGGCTGCCGTGCGCCTGACCATTTCGTTTTAACTCAGCCGTCCACTTGGGACGGCAGTACACAGAAGGAGTGAACTACAACCGCAATGATTAATAAAGAATTTTTTGCCGCGCTGGAGCAGCTGGAAAAGGAGAAGGGCATACCGGTTGACTATATGCTTGACCGCGTGGGACAGGCGCTCATCACCGCCTACAAGCGCGAAAACGATGGCATGACCGACAATGTTTATGTTATCCCCGACCGTCAGAACAAGGAGATTCGCATGTTTGTGCGCAAGACCGTTGTGGATGACGTGTATGAGCCGTATGAGGAACTGACCGTCGAGGAGGCACGCGAGTACAAGGCAAACGCCAAGCTGGGCGACATCATCGACATTGACATCCCCACCAAGTCTTTTGGCCGCATCGCTGCCCAGACCGCAAAGCAGGTTATCATTCAGGGCATCCGTGAAGCCGAGCGCGGTATGGTGCTGTCCGAGTTCGAGTCCAAGGAACACGAGATTTTGACCGCAACCGTGTCCCGTATCGACCCGCGCGGCGGCTATATTTTGGAAATGATTTCGCAGGGCGAAAAGACCGAGGCCATTTTGCCGCTGTCCGAGCAGGTACGCTCGGAGGAGTTCAAAGAGGGCGACCGCATCAAGGTCTATGTCATCGAGGTGCGCAAGGGCACCCGTGGCCCACAGATTTTGATTTCCCGCACCCATCCCGGTCTGGTCAAGCGTCTGTTTGAGCTGGAAGTGCCCGAAATTCACGACGGTGTGGTTGAAGTTAAGTCCATCGCCCGCGAAGCGGGCAGCCGCACCAAGATTGCAGTTATGTCCAACGATGCCAACGTTGACCCGATTGGCGCTTGTGTCGGCACCCGCGGCGCGCGCGTCGGCAATATCGTTGACGAGCTGGGCGGCGAGAAAATCGATATCATCAAGTGGAGCGAGGACACCGCGGCGTTTGTATCGGCGGCACTGGCACCGGCTGACGTAATTTCGGCTACCATGCAGCCCGACACCAAGGCGTGCCGCGTGGTCGTACCCGACGACCAGTTATCGCTTGCCATCGGCAAGGAAGGACAGAACGCCCGCCTTGCCGCCAAGCTGACCGGCTGCAAGATTGACATTGTTTCGGCATCACAGGCACAGGCGGCACAAGCCTGACGAGCAGGAGGCGTGCCACTATGCAGCAGAAAAAAATTCCCATGCGGCAATGCCTGGGCTGCCGCACCATGCACCCCAAGCGCGAATTGATTCGCGCGGTGCGCTCACCGGAAGGTGAAATCACGCTGGATTTCCGCGGCAAAGCGCCCGGTCGCGGCGCGTATCTGTGCCCCAATCCCGACTGCCTCAAAAAAGCGCGCAAGGCGCGCGCACTCGAACGCGCCTTTTCGTGCGAAGTGCCCGCGGCAGTCTATGACGCGCTCGAAGCGCGTATGGAGGAGGAGACACATGCAGATTGAATCGCTGCTCGGTTTGATTGGACTGGCGCGCCGCGCCGGTAAACTGGCTGTCGGCGAAGCGCTGACCGCCGAACTGGTTGCAGAAGGCCGCGCCCGCGCCATCTTTGTGGCGCAGGACATCGGCGAGGCCACCAAGCGCAAAGTGATGCGTCACGATGCGCGTGTGCCGGTCTTTGAGCTGCCCTGCGATAAGCAGACCTTGGGGCAGGCCGTCGGCGTGGCGGGCTGCGCGGTGTGCGCCATGCAGGATATTGGCATGGCACAGGCCGCCGCAAAAAAGCTGGCCGACACATCTGAGCAAAATCAGGCCGCCGCACAGCGGGTGATGCAAAAGAAAACCCGCATTGACCGCCGAAAAGGGGTCAAAAAGGATAAAAAGCCCCGCGGATAACCGCGTTTTAGAATATATGCCGCATCTGTGTGCGGCACGCTCCCAAACCGTTCGCGGTTCTCTGCCGCAGACGGAAATTTCGATGGAGGTGAACGCCAATGGCATTAGAGAATAAATACCGCGTCCATGAAGTTGCAAAGGATTTTGGCGTGGGAAACAAGGAGATTATTGACATCCTGACCCAACATGCAAAGGCACCCAAAAATCACATGCAGGTACTGGATGACCATGAACTGAGCCTGATTTTTGAGGTCATGACCAAGGATAACCCGGTTGCAGACCTGGAAGGCACGCTCGAACGCCAGAAGCAGGCGCGCAGCAAAAAGCTGTCCGAATCCCGTCAGCAGGCGGCGGCGCAAAAGCAGGAGGCGCACAAACAGCAAAAGCAGGAGGCGGCCAAGAATAACAGCCAGCCCCAGCAGCAGCAACAGCAGCCTGCACAGCCCGAAAAGCAGACCCACAGCCGCGTCAAGCAGGTACACCGCATTGACACCCGCACGGGCGGCGACGTCAATTTGGACAAATACGACGAGCGAATTGATTCGCTGGTGTCCGAAAAGGCCGAGCGTATGTCCTCGTCCAGTCAGAAAAAGCAGAAGCTGACCAAGAAATCTGACCAGCGCGCCAAGCAGCAGGCTTCGGGCAAGCGCCGTCAGGAAGAACAGGAAAAAATGCGCCGCTTGCAGCGTCAGCAGCAGCAGGCAGCAGCCAAAAAAGTACAGCTCAAAGTGTCCATTCCGGACGAAATCAACGTCGGTGAGTTCGCGCAGCGCATGAAGCGCACAGCGGCAGACGTTATCAAGGAATTGATGAAGCTGGGCGTCATGGCATCGGTTTCCGAGATGATTGACTTTGACACCGCTGCACTGGTAGCGGAAGAAATGGGCGCCAAGGTAGAAAAGGAAGTCCATGTCACGATTGAGGAACGCCTGTTTGACGAGCGTGAGGACAAGGAAGAAGACCTCAAGCCGCGTGACCCGGTCGTTGTGGTTATGGGTCACGTTGACCACGGTAAAACCTCGCTGCTCGACGCCATCCGTAAGACCAAGGTAACCGAGGGCGAAGCCGGCGGCATCACCCAGCACATCGGTGCATACCGCGTCAAGATAAACGACAAGCCGATTACCTTCCTTGACACCCCCGGTCACGCCGCGTTTACCTCCATGCGTGCCCGCGGTGCACAGGTAACCGATATTGCGATTTTGGTCGTGGCAGCCGACGACGGCATTATGCCCCAGACCATCGAGGCCATCAACCATGCAAAGGCGGCAAACGTGCCGATTATTGTCGCAGTCAATAAGATTGACAAGGAAGGCGCAAACCCCGACCGTGTGCTTCAGCAGCTCACCGAGTATGAACTGGTGCCCGAAGAATGGGGCGGCGACACCATCGTATGCAACATTTCGGCAAAGTTCGGTCAGGGCATTGAAAACCTGCTCGAAATGGTGCTGTTGACCGCCGAGGTTGCAGACCTCAAGGCAAACCCCGACCGTCAGGCCAAGGGTACGGTCATCGAAGCCAAGCTGGACAAGGGCCGCGGCCCGGTTGCCACCATGCTGGTACAGAATGGTACGCTGCACACCGGTGATGTGGTCGTAGCGGGCACAGCGGTTGGCCGCGTGCGTGCGATGACCGACGACGACGGCCGCAAGATTCAGGCCGCAGGCCCGTCGGTTCCGGTCGAGATTATCGGCTTGGGCGAAGTGCCGGGCGCGGGCGACATCTTCTACGCGGTTGACGACGAGCGCATGGCGCGTGAACTGGTCGAACAGCGCAAGCAGAAGGAGAAGGACGAGCGCAACAAGCACTTCCACAAGGTAACGCTTGACAACCTGTTTGCCTCCATTCAGGAAGGCGAGATGAAGGAACTTGGCATCATCGTCAAGGCAGATGTACAAGGCTCTGTCGAGGCGCTGCGCGCTTCGCTGGAAAAACTGTCCAACGAAGAAGTGCGCGTGCGCGTCATTCACGGCGCAGTTGGTGCAATCAATGAATCCGACGTTATGCTGGCAGCGGCTTCGGGCGCAATTATTGTCGGCTTTAACGTGCGTCCTGACCGTGCAGCAGCCGATTCGGCGGCGGCACAGGGCGTTGACATGCGCATGTACCGCATCATTTACGACTGCATCGAGGAGATGGAGCAGGCAATGAAGGGTATGCTTGCGCCCAAGTTCCGCGAAGCCGTTCTGGGTCACGCCGAAGTGCGCACGACCTTCCGTGTTTCGGGCGTTGGCACCATTGCCGGCTGCTATGTACAGGATGGCAAGATTCAGCGCGCTGCACAGGTACGCATTGTGCGTGACGGTATCGTCATCCATGAGGGCGTGCTGTCCTCGCTCAAGCGTTTCAAGGACGACGTAAAGGAAGTTGCGTCGGGCTATGAATGTGGCTGCGGCTTTGAAAATTTCAACGATATCAAGGAAGGCGACGTATTTGAAGCCTTCGTAATGGAAGAAATTGCGCGATAACACGCGATTTTAACCCCAAAATGCACCCATAAATTTTGCCGCTTTGCGGCACAATAGAACCGATAAGCCGGGGGGCGGGCGGACTGCCCGACCCCCTTTTTTTCACATTACCCCAAAGGAGGGAACCCCACTATGGCAAATAATCGCATCGACCGTATTTCTGAGATGGTAGGCCGCGCACTGGCCGAGGCCATCCGCTCGGTCAAAGACCCCCGTGTTTCGGGTGCACTGATTTCGGTTACACACTGCGAGGTTACAAACGATTTGCGCTATGCAAAGGCGTATATCTCGGTGATGGGAACCGAGCAACAGGCCGCAGAAGTGATGAAAGGGCTGAAATCAGCAGCGGGCTGGCTGCGCCGCGAGGTCGGCCACGCAGTACAACTGCGCTATGCACCCGAACTGGTCTTTGCACTGGATTCCTCCATCGTCAACGGCGCACACATCAACGATGTGATTAACCGCTTGGAGCGTGAGGGCAAGATGGGCGCGCCTGAAAAGGAGGACGGCCAATGATTGGAATGGTTTCGGAGACCGCGCAAGCCTTGCGCGAAGCGGACAACTTCCTGATTTTGACCCACCGCCGTCCGGATGGTGACACGACCGGCTGTGCTGGTGCGCTGTGCCGCGGTCTGCGGCAGCTCGGCAAGACCGCCTATATTTTGGAAAACGAAGGGTTGACAGGCCGGTACAAACCGCTCGCACAGCCCTGCTACGCACCGGAGGGCTTTGTGCCTGACTGCGTGGTGACGACCGATATTGCAGACTATGGACTGCTGACCGAAAATGCGCTGCCTTATCGCGACCGCATCGGCGTTGTGATTGACCACCATCGCTCGAACGCGCTGCGCGCACCCGTGCGGCTGGTGTGTGCCGAGGCTGGCGCGTGCGCAGAAGTCGTGCTCAAGGTGCTGGACGAATTAAAAGTTGAGCTGACGCAGGAGATTGCCGAGTGCCTGTATATCGGGCTTTCGACCGACACCGGCTGTTTCCGTTTCTCCAACACCACCCCCGACACTCTGCGCGCGGCGGCGCGCTGTCTGGAATTGGGCATTGATGGCGGGGAAATCAACCGTCATCTGTTCGAGGTCAAGAGCTGGCCGCGCTTCCAGATGGAGCGCATCCTGTTTGACACGATGGAATTTTTCATGGATGGAAAGATTGCGCTCGCCCTCATTCGACACATGGACATTGAGCGCACAGGCGCGACAATGGATGACTTGGACTCGATTGCATCGCTCACCCGTCAGGTGGAGGGCGTGCAGGTCGGTATCACGATTATCGAGAACAAGGACTTTTCGTGTAAAATCTCGGTGCGCACGACCAAGGAAGTGGATGCGTCGGCCGTGTGCGCTAAGTGCGGCGGCGGCGGACATCTGCGCGCAGGCGGTGTCAGCCTGTCCTGCGGTCTGGTCGAGAGCCGCGCACGCATTTTGCAGGCGGTCAAGGACGTTTATGCAGAAAGTGAGCTGGCCTGAATGGAGCAGACCGGCACACCAAACGGCATTTTAATTTTTCACAAACCACAGGATTTTACGTCCCATGACGTGGTAGCCAAACTGCGCGGCATTTTGCACACGCGCAAAATCGGGCACGGCGGCACGCTTGACCCGATGGCAACCGGTGTTTTGCCTGTTTTTGTCGGCGGCGCAACCAAAGCCGCCGACTATGCCGCCGCACAGGATAAAGAATATGAAGCCGGTTTTACGCTGGGTTTTTCGACCGACACACAGGACACGACCGGTCAGGTCATCGCGCGCAGTCAGCAGCGCGCCACCGCCGAACAGGTGCGGCAGGCGCTCGAAACCTTTCGGGGCGCACAGAAACAGATACCGCCCATGTATTCGGCGGTCAAGATGGACGGCAAAAAGCTGTATGAACTGGCGCGAAAAGGGCAGGAGGTCGAGCGCCCGGCGCGAGACATCACGGTTTTGGATATCGCGCTTTTGAACTTCGACGAGCAAACCCAGCGCGGCGCGTTTCGTGTTGTGTGCTCCAAGGGGACGTATGTGCGCACGCTGGTACATGACTTGGGCGCACGGCTGGGCACTTGTGCCGCAATGCACGCGCTGACCCGCACACGGGCGGGCGTGTATAGCTTGGATGAGGCGGTCACGTTCGAGCAGGTCGAGCGGGCACGCGACGCGGGCACACTTGCCGCCCTGCTGCGCCCCACCGACAGCCTGTTTGTGGAATATCCCGCCGTCACGCTCAATTCCGAGGGCAATGACCGCGCCCTGCGCGGTGCCACGGTCTTTGAACGGCAGACCAGCGGCCTTGCGGCTTTTGCGCCCGGTACGCTGTGCCGGGTTTACTACAACGGCGCCTTTGTCATGCTGGGGCGCGTTGACGCATTGGACAAGGGCGGGAATGGCCTGTTTGTCCACAAAAATTTCCGATGATAAAATCTGACATTCCCGCTGGAGGTTCCGACATGAAACAGCATCAACCCCCGCGCGCCATTGCGCTGGGCTATTTTGACGGCGTACATCTGGGACACCGTGCGCTGATGCAGCGCGCGGTACAGCGTGCGCACGAAATCGGCGGCACGTCGGCGGTGTTCACGTTTGACAAGCACCCGTCCTCGGTCATGAGCGGGCGGCAAGTGCCGTTGCTCACCGCAGCCGCATACCGGCAGGATGAAATCAAGCAGCTCGGCGGCGTAGACGAAGTGATTTTCGGGCATTTTGAAGAACTGCGCACGATGGACTGGCGCGACTTCATCCATGAATTGCTGATTGGGCGCTTTGGGGCGCGGTACATCATTTCCGGGCAGAACAACCGCTTCGGCTACATGGGGCGAGGCACGCCCGAAGGTATGGCGGAGGAATGTGCAAAAGCCGGTGTGGGCTATGACTGCATTGCCGATGTAAAGATTGACGGCATTGTGGTTTCGTCCACCTATATCCGTCAGTTGATTTCGCTTGGTGACATGGAACGCGTGACCCGCTTTTTAGGCCACCCGTACACCATCACTGGTGTGGTGGCGCACGGCCGCAAGGTCGGGCGCACCTATGGCGTGCCCACGGTCAACCTGCCGTTGCCGCCTGAAATGGCGTTGCCGCCCTATGGTGTGTACGCAACGCGCGTGCGCGTAGGTGACCAAAGCTATCTGGCGGCGACCAATATCGGGGTCAAGCCCACGTTTGTGGACGGCGGCGCGCCCACCATCGAACCGCACTTGCTGGACTTTTCGGGCGATTTATATGGGCAGCTCATTCATGTCGAGCTGCACCAGTTTTTACGGCCGGAGAAGGCTTTCGATTCGGTCGAAGAATTACATGCCGCGATTGAACAGAACGTGCAGCAGACCCGCGATTTTTTCGCATAAAATGTAAAAATGTGATGCAAAACCCCGCTTGAAAAAAGCGGGGTTTTGTTGTGCAATCCAATGGACAGCCGATTGTGTTTAGGAAAATAGACAAAAAAATAAAGAAACTTTTATGTCATTTATATCTTGCGGAAATATAAGAAATAAAATAAAATAAATTCAAATAAACAAAGAAGGAAAAAACGAGATGGCGAAAAAGAGAAAACGTTGCATACTCATCGGGTATAGTATATGCTTGATTGTGGTTGTGATTTTAAAATTTCACGGCAGTTTTTCTGAATTTTGCTTTCAAATTCAAACCAATATATCCTATTTCCGTCATTACCACGAGTTTTTGATAAATTTGATTCCATTTCGCACCATTCAGATGTATATTTTGGATTTTCCCGATGTAATCGCCCTCAAAAACTTGCTGGGAAATATTGTTCCTTGGATTCCGTTTGGAGTCTTGTTTCGATGGAATTTTCCGGAGACAAAATGTATTTGTATCATGATTGGTTTTGCTGTTTTCGCTCTTCTGGGGGAATTGTTGCAGCTGGTTACGTTTACAGGCTCTTTTGATATAGATGATTGTATTTTGAATTTGTTGGGATGTTTAGTGGGGCTGTGTTTATGGAAAATAATAAAAGAAAGTATTGATAAAATATGAAAATGTGGAAAAGGTTGACAGCCAGTTTGGTTACAGGGGTTATATTGATATTGAGCACTTGTTCGTGGGCTATGGCAGTGGATATACATAAATTAAGCCCTAATGTGCCAAGTGCTATGCAAGTTGTGCCTTATGGGAGCAAGCCGCCTAAAGGAGATAATGGCACTCATTTTTTATCACAAGGAGCATATTATTATTCGGTTGTTGAAGTAGGAGCACAAGTATATACGGATAGATGGTTGACAGGTGCTAGTCAAATAGAAGTATCTATAAATGGTTTTAAGAGAGTTGATGGGAGTGCACTACAAGTTTATGATAATGTGACAGTTACAGTTTTTGATGAGGATGGAAAAGAAATAGATAGTGTGTGGTTTGATTGTTATGAGAATCCACGAGGTGGAGTGGTAACACTCGATACTCCTGGCAGTACAGCAGAGTTTTATGTACGTTTTACGGTAAAACATACAGATTGTAAATTTTCATTTAATGGAAGTATTACAAAAGTTTAAATTTGATTGAAAAACTTCATGAAGCTACAAACATTGACACCGCTCCAAAAGGGGCGGTGTTTTTTTGTGGAAAGATTTTTTGAAGGGATGGGAACAAAACGGTTTGCGCCGCCGTGTATGTAGTGTAATCCACAACAGGCAGAAGGAAGGGAACGAACATGAAAGACAAAGCCAGCCTGTGCGCAGCCATGGACGCGCACGGGGATTTGGTCTACCGGCTGGCGCTTTGCCGACTGGGGAGCAAATCGGATGCTGAGGACGTCTATCAAGAGGTGTTTCTGCGCCTGTTCCGCGATGAAACGGTTTTTCGAGATGAGGAGTACCTGAAAGCGTGGCTGATTCGTGTGACGGTCAACTGCTGCACCGACCTGCATCGAAGTGCATGGTTTCGGCGCAGAGTGCCGTTGGAGGAGTGGACGGCAGCCGAGCAACCGGTTTCGGAAGAATACGCCGACCTGTGGAACAGCGTCGCCGCTTTGCCCCAAGAGTTGCGCACCGTGATTTATCTGCACTATGTCGAGGGTTACAACACCGATGAGATTGCGGGCATGGTAGGGTGCCGCCCGACAACCGTGCGCACCCGTTTGCACCGTGCAAGAAACCGATTGAAACTGGAACTGGAGGAGGGCACCCGGTATGAAGCATCTCGATGAACTCCGCCGCTTGCGGGAAATCCATGCGCCAGAAGCGCTTAAACTGCGCACGCTGGAGGCGATTGAGCAGGGAAAGGAAGTCACAGATATGAAAAAACTCAAACAAAAAACGCGCAAACGTCTGGCGGCTGTATTGGGCGCCGTAGCCGCCTGCTTTATTGTGGCGGTCAACGCCAGTCCGGCGCTTGCGCTGGGGCTGGGCAATCTGCCCGCCATTGGCGCACTGGTGCACATTGTCTGCCTGCGTCAGGATATTTACCAGACCGACGACCATACCGTAACGATTGAAGTGCCGCAGGTCAAGGGCGAACAGAATGAAGCGGTCAACGCGCTGATTGAACAGCAGGTAAAAGAATATGAAGCCAAGGCCGAAGAAGATATTGCAGCCTATAAACAGGCATTTTTGGCGACGGGCGGCACAGAACAAGAATTTGCCGACAAGGATATTCAGGTAAAAGTGGATTATACGGTCAAGTCCGAAACAAAGGACTGGGTTTCCTTTGTGCTGAGCGGCACACAGGACTGGAACGCGGGCGCAGTGGAACGGCACTATTATAATCTGCGCCTGTCCGACGGCAGCACCATCACGCTGAAAGACCTGTTGGGGGAGGACTGGATTGCACTGGCAAACGAACAGATTCGCACCCAAATCGACGCGCACAACCGCACCAGTGATATCCCGTACCTAGCTGCCGATGACGGCGGGTTCCAGACGGTTGACGAAAACACAAACTTCTACCTCGATGCCGACGGAAATCCGGTTGTCGTGTTCGACAGATACGCGATTGCACCGGGCGCGCTGGGCGAACCAGAGTTTGTACTGAACACAAATAAATAATTTTGCAACCTGATTCAGTCAGTCTGCCGTTTTGGCAGTCTGACTGTTTTTGCTTGTTGTGGAAAACGTTCAAAAAAACAGAAGATATTTCGTGAAAAAGTAAATTGAAAATTAAGGAAATAGTGGTATGATAAAGATAGAATTTCATTTGAAAGGAGAAACATTTATGCGGTACTTTCAGCGAATTCTAGTTATCTTATTAGCAATTTCGGTTATAGGAAACATATTTTTGCTCAAAAGTTGGAAGGATGCAGATGTAGTGCGGTTCGAGCAGGCAAAAACCGTGCAGATGACTTGGCCGTTCGACTGGAAACAATTACCGGAACAATCTATGCAACAGGAACTGCTGATGGTACCGTGGGAAATCAATCAGCAGATTGGATTGTGGTTGTTTGGTGTGGATAGCGAAGAATATGAAGCACTTACTGACCAAGATGCAGCCTATATAGATGTTATGACACAGTATTTTGATGTGTTGGCTCAAGATGGATATGCAAAACCGGGTATTTATCGTAGCAAGAGGGATAGAGATAAGATATTTGTTTGTACTTTTTATAAAGGAGATGGAACTTATACTGGATATACTATGCAATATCGGATGGATGAAAAAATATGTGAAATGCAAAAGAAAGAGGTGAGAAATGGAATTGTCATTGCATTGGAATAAGTTTTAATATGAAAAGGAGAATGGAGGATAATAATGAAAAAACTGTTTTGTAGCATTAATGTAATTCTGGCAATTTGTATTGCAATGTTTTCCTCAGCGAATGCACTTGATGAGCCTGTAATTGACATTCAATATTTTGAGTTATCTCCCTCAACAAATAGGTATATTTGGATGGCATACTGCTATGCACAATCATCTGAAAGTGATTGGACTGGTGATATTGTTGCAAATGGAGAAGTTACAAATGAATACGGAGATGTGATAGGAGATGGAAGCACTAATGCACAAGAAAATGCTCATCATGTTATAATTGCAGACCAATTACCAACTATCGCGCACAATAATGCATGGCTTACTTTAAGTTGCCATAGTAGTGTTGATTTTGGGCCACATCTTGGTGTAGAGCACGCAAGCCTTTCGAAAACAATACGTATAAATAATTCGCGCAATGCAATGTCTGAGTGGACGAACGTGCTAGAAGAAAACCAAAAGAAGATTTTGGAAGCTTTCAATAAAGACTTTTCTGAATACAAAAAAACAACAGTAATCGAATATAGCAATATGTATAACTGTTTGTCGCAGATTGACGAGGATATAAAGCTCAACGCAGGAGACCATAATTTAAACGCTTATGAAAGCGCGGATGGTACAGAAGTCTATATGACCAAGCAGACAGTTGACGGTACAACATATCTATATTATTTTACAAAAGATGGTAATACATTGGAGCTTTTGGATACAGAAGTTAAACAGTTAGTCATGAGTGCAGATATGGAAGACTATATTACTTCTCATCTGATTGATGTAGAGGAAGATTAAATGATATCGCTAGTACCCGCTGTTCTTAGTGTCAGCGGGTATTTTTATGGAAAAATGTGTAGACCGCTTGAAAAAAAAGAAAGTTTCGCATAAAATAGGGGAAGTAATAAGAATATAGGGGCTTACAGCAGAAAGGCGTTTTATGTTTCATATTGTTTTGGTCGAGCCGGAAATTCCCCAAAATACCGGCAACATCGCGCGTACCTGCGCGGTCACAGGGGCGGTGCTGCATCTGGTCGAGCCGCTCGGCTTTTCGATTGATGACCGTCAGCTAAAACGCGCCGGGCTGGATTACTGGCATCTGCTCGACGTGCGGCGCTATGCCAATCTGGACGAGTTTTTTGAAAAAAATGCGCAAGGCCGGTTTTTCTATCTGACCACAAAGGCAAAACATGCCTATACCGACATCGCGTTTCAGGACGGCGATTATTTTCTGTTCGGCAAGGAGACACGCGGCTTACCCGAATCGCTGCTGATGGCGCACCCCGAACGCTGCATCCGTATCCCGATGCGGGAGGGCGCACGCAGTATGAATTTGTCTAATTCGGTCGCGGTCACGGTGTTTGAAGCCCTGCGTCAAACCGGATTCGCCGGACTGCAAGAAGCCGGACGTTTTCCGGGTGAGATGGGGCCGGCACAATAAAAAGGAGGTATCAATGGACAAGATTTATGTATTCTGCGACTCGGCTGCCGACATTCCACAGGAGTTGGTCGAAAAATATGAAATTGATATCATACCTGAGCGTATTACGCATGAGGGGCGCACGTTCCGCGAATACTTTGATATGACGCCACAGGCGTACTGGGATTTGCTCGAATCCTCGCCCGAAATCCCGACGACCGCACAGATTACGCCCACACAGGTGTACGAATGTTACGAGCGCGCACACAAAGCAGGCTGCACCCATGTGGTTGGTATCATCATCAATGCGGCCGGGTCGGGCGGCTATCAGTCGTGCGGCATTGCGCGCGACATGTTTTATGAAGAATACGGCACCGATATGCGCATCGAACTGATTGATTCGCAGACCTATACCTATATTTATGGGCGAGTTGTGGTCGATTTGTGCCGGATGCGCGACGCGGGCGACGCCTTTGATGATATCGTACACATTGCGCGCGCACGGCTGGCGCGCAGCGAAGCGGTTTTGGGTGTCTATACGCTCAAACACCTCAAAAAATCCGGCCGTATTTCGGGCGGTGCGGCCTTTGTGGGCGAGGCGCTCGGCCTCAAGCCGATAAGCCTGGTGTGCGCGGGCACGGTCGAAGTCATTGACAAGGCGCGCGGGGAAAAGAACCTCATTCCCAAGGTGTTGGCACAGGTCGCAAAACGCGCTGTACAGCCCGAAAAACAGACCGCTGTGCTGCTTTATGGCAAAATTGCGCCCGAAAAGTTAGACACAATCGAGCGGGCGCTGCGCGAAGAACTGCACTTTTCCGACGTCGTGCGCACGCCAATCGGCATTTCAGTGACCACAAACACCGGCCCACAAGCGTTTGCCGTGGCCTATTTTGGCGCACAAAGACCGGTTGATTGACCGCTGGAACCGGTCGTATGTTGGCAAAATGCTTGCATATTTTGGGTAAAATTACGGTTCTGGCCGTGTAAAGAGCGGTGTAAAGCCATGCAAACATTGAAAAAAATTCACTTTTTTCTGATTTTCTATTGAAACCAGCCGCAAAACCAAGTATAATTTTGTCTGAGCGGTGGGAACCTGGAAAAACAGCCAGTTTTATACGAGGTTTCCCCAATATTTCCGCGCCTGGGTTTATATTTTACTTGATATAAAAAAGGAGATGCTTATTATGGAGTACAACAAGAAGAGCGTAGAGGACATTGACGTCTCCGGCAAGAAGGTCATTGTTCGCTGTGATTTCAACGTGCCGCAGGACGAAAACGGCAACATCACAGACGACAAGCGCATTGTAGCCGCTCTGCCGACCATCAAGTACCTGCTTGAGCACAATGCAGCTGTTATCCTGTGCTCGCATCTGGGCCGCCCGAAGGGTGAGTTCAAGATGAAGTATTCGCTGGCACCGGTTGCACAGCGTCTGTCCGAACTGCTCGGTCAGGAAGTGAAGCTGGCAAAGGACGTTATCGGCGAGGATGCCAAGAAGATGGCTTCTGAACTGGCTTGCGGACAGGCTATGCTGCTCGAAAACGTTCGCTTCCACAAGGAAGAGGAGAAGAACGACCCGGCATTTGCGAAGGAACTGGCTTCTATGGCTGAAATCTACGTCAACGACGCATTCGGCACCGCACACCGCGCACATGCTTCGACCGCTGGCGTTGCAGATTACCTGCCGGCTGTTTGCGGCTTCCTCATCAACAAGGAAATCTCCATTATGGGCAAGGCACTGGCTAATCCGGTTCGCCCGTTCGTTGCAATCCTGGGCGGCGCAAAGGTATCCGACAAAATTGGCGTTATCAACAACCTGATTGAAAAGTGCGATACCATCATCATCGGCGGTGGTATGTCCTACACCTTTATGAAGGCGATGGGCAAGGAAATCGGCACCTCTCTGTGCGAGGACGACAAGCTTGACCTGGCAAAGGATTTGATGGCAAAGGCTGAGGCCAAGGGCGTAAAGCTGCTGCTGCCGGTTGACACCGTTTGCGCAGACCACTTCGCAGCCGATGCCACTCCGGTTGTTTACGATGCAGGCGCACTGCCCAAGGACATGATGGGTCTGGACATCGGCCCCAAGACCATTGAACTGTTCTCCGAGGCTGTTAAGGATGCAGGCACCGTTGTATGGAATGGCCCCATGGGCGTATTCGAGTTCGACGCATTCGCAGTCGGCACCAAGGCTGTTGCAAAGGCTATCGCTGCTTCTAAGGCTGTTTCCATCATCGGCGGCGGTGACTCGGCAGCGGCTGTTGAAAAGCTGGGCTTTGCGGCTGAGATG
>OERG01000056.1_pt1 | contig 27148 bp, 25 predicted proteins | sample 1539951 | NCBI WGS metagenome assembly OERG01 (sample SAMEA3891870, study PRJEB23780) | metagenome | biome: terrestrial biome; feature: animal house; material: Caecal content | place: Italy | collected 2015-05-05
ATATTTCACTTTTGCTCGAAGCCGTTGAAGAAGCAAGCCGCTCCAAAGAGTTTACTTTAGAACCAGAGTATCTGGACTTGGCAGAAAAATATATTTTATCTTCTGATAATTCCTGCAAACAGGAAGCTTCCAGAATTGTAGGGAATCTTGCAAATAAATTTCCAACCAAACTTGAAAATGCGATAACTGCTTTATTGCAAAACGCGGGAAATGATGGCACAGTAATTAGATGGGCAAGTGCTTATGCATTATCTCGTATTATTATGATTCCTCATTACGCTAAGAGCCCCTTATTCAAACAGATTTCTGATTTATGCGCAAAAGAAAACGAAAGCGGCGTGAAAAATCAATATATAAAGCATTAAAAAAAGCTGAAAAATTCAGATGAGTTTTGTCAATCATGTTTTGAGTTAAAATCCCCGGCTAAGCCGGGGGACTTTATGCTCAAGGAAACAAGACAGATCGTACGAATCACTTTCGAAAAAGGTTCTCTCTTCGATGCACATACGGCTCTGAGAACTGGCAACTGGGTAAGCAAAAAGGAGAAAGCCTTTTCATGGATTTCTCCTTTTTTGTTGGTCTATTCTGAATCCTTGCCTTCCGAAAGACGTCGAAATCCTAAGGTTTCAACGCTCCATAGAAATAAGAAGCGGTTGCGCCGCCATCGACGAGGAAGTCGGAACCGGTGATAAAAGCTCCCTTGTTGCTTATCATCAGTTCCGCCACATTTGCCACCTCGTCCGCCGTGCCGGGCCGTCCGGCAGAGCACTTGGCAAACATGTTCTTGTATAGGCCTCCACGGGGGCCGTTGAACTCGTCGATGGCCAGCGGGGTGACAATGATCCCCGGAGAGATGGAGTTGATGCGGGCCCCTCTGGCATCCCCGGCCATGACTCGCTTTTCATTGCGGCGCTTGGCCAACTGGTAGGCATACAGGGTGTCCCGGATGTTCTTCGGCTGAAGCAGCGGTAGCTCCAGCAGTACAGCGGTACCGTACAGATCTATCTTTAGAATGGCTTCGATGGGTGCCTGGCTGGGAGAAACACCAGCAGCATGGACCAGCATGGCGATGTCGCCGAATTGCTTTGCCTCGGCAATCAGCCTCCGAATGGACTCCCGGCTGGAGAGATCTATCTCCAGCGGCACAACATCATACCCGGCATCGTTCATGATTTTGGCAATGGTCTGGGCGTTCTCCAGCTTCTTATCCCGGACAACAATTTTCATTCCACAGCCCATCCGCCGGGCTATGGCCATTCCGATCTGTCCGGCATCGGTCCATTTTGTACAGAAATAAATTGCAGTTATTCCTGCCACGTATCCCCTATTTTTATGGCTTTCATCAGCAAGGTTGGCACTCCAAAAAATATCGGCAAACCGTTAGAAAGCGGAATCCTATCATGCAAAAAAAGTTTTATCTAGGTTTTTTGATTTGAGACAAATCCGGCCATGGCAGACGAACAGGATTTTTGTCATGGATGGATCACTCCTTCATCACGTCGCACTTTTGCACCGAGAGGCCGAAGCCGGAACCGCTGTTTCTGCCGCAGACCGCGCTTCGGTATGTCTGCCTCTTGCGCTTAGCCCATTTTTAAGAACAGCCCCCGTTTGCCAGACCATTTCTGTCCGACAGACGGGGGCTGTTTGGCTGTATTCTTATCTCAACGGGACAGCTCAAGCAAAATAAGCGTTCTGGATGGCCAGCAGCACACCGGCCCGGCTGGCGGCAAAGTTCAGGCCGCCCTGCAGATAGCAGGTGTAGGGCGCCCGCATGGGGCCGTCGCAGCTCAGCTCAATGGTGCTGCCCTGGGTGAAGCTGCCGCTGGCCATGATCACCTCATCGGTGTAACCCGGCTCGGGGCAGGGTTCCGGGGCGGCGTAGCTGTCCACCGGGCTGGCGGCCTGGATGCCCCGGCAGAAGCCCACCAGGGCGTCGGCGGTGCCGGCATCGAAACAGGTCACAATGTCATTGTGGCTGTCGCAGTAGCGGGGCACCGGCTTTTTGCCCACCAGTTCCAGCAGGCACTGGGCATAAATGGCGGTCTTGATGGCTTCACAGACCACGCCGGGGGCATAGTAAAAGCCCATGTACATCTCCCGGGGGGTATCCAGGGTGCAGCCCAGATCTTTGCCCAGACCGGGGGCATTCAGACGGTAGGCGCACTGCTCCACCAGATCCCGCCGGCCTGCAATATAGCCGCCGGTGGGGGCAATGCCGCCGCCGGGGTTCTTAATGAAGCTGCCTGCAATCAGGTCCGCCCCCACCTGGCAGGGCTCTTCCATCTGGGTGAACTCGCCGTAGCAGTTGTCCACAAAGACAATGATATTGGGGTTGGTGCTGCGGGCTGCCTCGGCTACCTTGCGGATGGTCTCCAGGTCAAAGGCGTTCCGCTGCATATAGCCCCGGCTGCGCTGGATGTGGCAGACTTTGGCCCGGGGAGCTGCCGCCGCAATGGCTGCATAGTTAGGGGTCAGGTCTTCCTTCAGGGGCACTTCCTCATAGTGGATGCCGTAATCGGTGAGGGTGCCGGTGCCCTGGCCTTTGCCCTCGATGCCGATGACCCCTTCCAGGGTATCATAGGGGCGGCCAGTGGCTGCCAGCAGGGTATCCCCCGCCCGCAGCAGCCCGAACAGGGCCACTGCCAGGGTGTGGGTGCCGCTCATAAACTGGCTGCGGACCAGAGCGTCCTCACAGCCCATGACCTGGGCAAAGATCTGCTCCAGTTTGGCCCGGCCGGTATCCCACAAGCCATAGCCGGTGGTGCCCAGCATATCGGTGGAGGACATCTGGTTGTCCGCGAAAGCCCGGAGCATTTTCAGCTGGTTGAAATCCCGCACTTCCTCCGCCTGGCGGAAGTAGGGCGCACAGAGTTCCATGGCCTTCTGGTCCAGCTCCAGGACCTCGGGCTTATAGTCAAAAAAGCGTTCAAGCATCATTGGTTGTTTTGGTTTCCTTTCCTGTTTCGCTGGGCCGGCACCGGGCAAAAGCTCCTGCCTGCACAAAGCCCAGACGTCGATACAATGGGACCCGCTCCGGACTGCACAGCAGGCTTACCCGCAGGCCTTCTGCGGCCAGCGCATTGGCCATGGCGGCAATCAGCCGCCCGCCGATCCCCCGGCCCCGCAAAGATTCTGCCGCCTGCCCGCAGGCCAGATAGGCTTCCCCGCCCCAGATGGCATAAGCCCCCACGGTGGCAGCAATCTGCTCCTGGTCCATCAGAGCCCACACCCGGGCCAGGCCCCGGCTGCGCTTGGTACACAGGGCCGAATAAAAATCATCCCGCTGCTCCGGCTGATGGGGATAGAGAAAATCTGCCAGAGGGCCCGGCCTGGGGTCCTGCTCCAGCCGGAGGGCCTGCCAGAGGGCCTCATCTGCCGGGGGCACTGGAAGTGCCTGGCCCGGCTCCAGCACAAAGCAGGACATTTCTTCGGTCCGGTACCAGCCCGCCGGGATGGTGCCGCTGGTCACCAGGGAACTGCACCCGCAGAAGTTCAGAAATGCGGCCAGCTCCTCCGGGTTGGCCCCGCCGGCGGCCAGGGCGTCGGTTCCACCGATGTCTAATGCCAGGGAGGGGCCCGCATAAAACCGGCCCGGCTGGCTGCGGCCAAACAGAGCCCGCTCTTCCAGCAGCAAAGCCCCCAGACAAGGCACGCCCCGGAAGGCGCGGCGGAATCGCTTGTTCCCTGCCGGGGTGTTGGCGCGGGCAATCACAGCCCGTTTACGATCTGTTTGAAGTGACGGCCCCGGACTTCAAAGTTGGGGTACACGTCAAAGGAAGCACTGGCCGGCGAAAGGCTGACGATGTCGCCGGGCTTGGCAGCGCCGCGGGCCAGGGCCACAGCCTCCTCCATCGAGTTGGCGTGGAGGATTTCCAGGCCGCTCTCGGCGAAGCCTTCAGCCTCCCGGACCGCCTTCTCGATGCGGGGGCCGGTGGCACCCATCAGCACCAGGGTCTTTACATGGGCCAGGATTTCGGGAGCCAGGGGCTCATAGGGGATTTTCTTGTCGTAGCCGCCGGCAATCAGAATAATCTTCTGATCAAAGCTCCGCAGGCCTGCAATGGTGCGGGTGGGGCTGGTGGCGATGGAATCGTTGTAGTAAGTGACACCGTCCAGCACCCGGACCGGCTCGATCCGGTGCTCCACGCCGGTGAAGGTGCTGCCCACCTTCTGGATGGCTTCCACCGGTACCTGGCCCCAGACGGCAGCTGCAGCTGCCAGCAGGTTTTCAATGTTGTGGAGACCCCGCAGCTTCACATCTTTCTGGGCCAGGAAGGGGGTCACAACACCGTGCTCTGCCATGCACAGCATCCCGTCGCTGCGCAGGAAAGCGCCGTTGTCGGTCTCCCGCAGCCGGGTAAACCAGACCTGCTCACCCTTGCAGTCGGCCTTCATGGCCCGGGTGATGTCGTTCTCATAGCCCAGCACGGCGCGGCAGGGCGGCACCTGATGGATCAGGATGTTCCGCTTGGCGTCGATGTACTCCTGCATATCCTTGTGGTGGTCCAGGTGGTTGGGGGTCACATTGGTGACCACAGCCACCTTGGGGCTCTTGCGCATGCTGATCAGCTGGAAGCTGGACAGCTCCACCACAGCCACATCATCGGGCGAAACGTCCGGCAGCATGGGCAGCAGGGCTGCGCCGATGTTGCCGCCCAGGTGGACCCGGCGGCCTGCCGCCTTGAAGAATTCGCTGATCAGGGTGGTGGTGGTGGTCTTGCCGTCGCTGCCGGTCACTGCCACAATCTCGCAGGGGCAGAAATCAAAGAAGAGTTCCACCTCGCTGGTCACCATGGTGCCCGCTGCAATGGCGTCCTGCAGGGGCTTCTGGTAAAATTCAAAGCCGGGGGTCCGCAGGATGATATCCTGGCCCTTGAAGCCGTCCATGTAGTTTTCACCCAGGCTCAGATGGATACCCAGGCGGCGGATGGTGTCGGCGTATTCGCCAAACTCCTCCACCGATTTCTTTTTATCACAGAGGGTCACCTCGGCCCCCAGCCCCACAAACTCCTCAATCAGGGTCTTGTGGCTGACACCTGCGCCGATGAAGGCGACCTTTTTCCCGCGCACCAGCGCGGCAAGCTGCTGCTGTTCCTTCTGCATAATCGCAATTCCTCCTGGGGGCAGCCGCCCCCGATCTGTCATAGAATCAGACACACGGTTTATTATATCCTTTTTCTCTCCAATTGGCAACGAAAATCCCAAAACAAAGCGCAAAAATGGTTGTCTTTTCTCAACATTTCTGCTACACTTGACCCGGAACAGCAGCGCGGCGGTCTCGATCCCAAGCGGCCCCCCTGCTCTTCCTTTATGCGTATGCGCGGGCCGGTTTTGTTAGACCGGGCGCCGCTTTTTCAGGCCCAGGGTCTATTTTCCGGGCCTGTACCATAGAGTTTCAGTGCCTGGCACTTGCTATAGATAGAAAGGATTTATCCCTTGAAACGTACCTTGATTCAATTTTTTGCTGTCTTTTTGACGGCAGCTTTGCTGCTGCCTCTGGCAGGCTGCGCCAAAGGCTCGGGCGTCAACAGCTTTACCTGGTTTGTGGATGAGATTCCCGCCAACCTGGACCCTCAGATTGCCACTTCTTCGGAAGACGTGATTGCCTGCACCAACCTGTACAGCGGACTGGTCCGGCTGGACTCCGACGGCGAGCCCCAGAACGAGCTGTGCGAGGACTGGTCGGTCTCCTCCAACGGGCTGACCTACACCTTCCACCTGAAATCAGGGCTCGCTTACCAGGCCGCCGGCGGCGAAGCCACCGACTATGCCATCACTGCCGAGGACTTTGTCTACGCCTTTCAGCGGATGTTTTCCCCCGAGACCCAGTCCCCCTATGCAGTGGAGTTTTCGGCCATCGAAGGGGCTGACTCTGCCCTGGCCGGGCTGACCAGTCCGGAGCAGATCGGGGTAAAGGCCACAGATTCCCTGACCCTGGTGTTTACCCTGTCCGAACCGGACGATGATTTTGTCACCAAGCTGGCCCTTCCGGGGGCTATGCCCTGCGACAAGGACTTCTTCCTCAGCACTGGCGGCAGCTATGGTTTGACCAGCGACACCACCCTGTCCAGCGGACCTTTCTACCTCTACAACTGGACCTCCAGCGGCCTGTTTCTCCGGCGGGAAGGCGGGGACGGCCTGGTGGACTCTCTGCGCCTGGTCCAGAACACCGGCACCGCCCAGAGCGCCCAGGATCTGATTCTCAACGAGCGGTGCACCGCCGCCCTGGACACTACCAATGCTTCCACCACCCTGCGCTCCATCAGCTATTCCGACACCACCTGGTGCCTGCTGTTCAACACCCAGAACACTGCACTCGCCTCCACCCAACTGCGGCAGGCACTGGCCTCCGGGGCACAGCAGGCCATGCCCTTGTCGGTGGATGCCAGCATCTATGCTCCCGCCACCGGTCTGGTACCAGATGGGCTGTCGGTGGGCAGTGTCGATTACCGGGAAACCGCCGGCGATCCCACCCCTTCCCTGGGCAGTGCCTACGCCCTTTACCGGGACGCCCGGCAGACCGTTTCCAGCCAGGACTTGATGGGGATCACCATTCTGGTGCCCAAAGATTCCGGGCTGACCCAGGCGGTGGAAGCCATCAACAGCGTCTGGCAGCGGGAGCTCTCCCTCTTCTTCTCGGTGGAGGAAGTGGACCAGGAGGATTTCGAGACCCGGCTGGTAGACGGCGACTACACCATCGCCATTGCACCGGTGACCTGCACCGACGGCAGCGTCTATACCTTCCTGCAGAACTTCTCGGCCGACGGCCTGTGCCATTACAGCGACCTCACCTACCAGGCCCTGCTGGACCAGAGCGCTGCAGCCGGCAGCAGCACCGTCCGCTGCGAGCTGCTGGCCCAGTGTGAGCGTCAGCTGCTGGAATCCTGCGCCGTGGTTCCCCTCTTTGCCCAGCAGAAACGACTGCTGCTGGCCGACGGCGTGGACGGTCTGATTTTCGATCCCTACGGGCCGGTACTGGATCTCACCTGGACCACCAAACAATAAAACATTGCAGCAAAAGAGCTTCGTCCCATCCAGGGGCGAAGCTCTTTTTGTATCATCTCGTTCTCACATTTCCTTTTCATAGCGGAAACGCCAATACAGGGCGCATCCCTGCACGCCCAGATAGACGACCACCAGCATGAGAACGGCAGCCATCTCCACCCGCATCAATGCAAAGGAAACGATCAGGGCACCGAAGGCATAGGTCATCATATCATAGGCCTTGCCTTTGGCACGGTTTGCAATGGCAACGTTCCGCTCGTCTTTTTGGGCAATTTCAAGCTGTTTGCGGATTTCCGGGCTGCTCCGAAGGGCCCGCCGGGACACCAGTTCACCGGTTCCCTGGCCAAACAGCCCCGCACCAATCCCGATGCAGAGGTAAGGCCAGGGGGAATCGGACCCGCTCTGTCCCAGGCTTAGGAGAATGATCAGCAGGCCCACCGCAGAAACCAGTGCAACCAGCCAGGTTTTATAGCCTTTCATACTCTGCGCCCTCCTTTACATCCGCTTTTCCAGCACACGGAAGATAATCACACCGATGGCCCACTGGAAGATGGTCAGCAGGAACACCAGCAGGATCATCCATGCCTCTGCCCGGATCAAGGCCAGAACCAGCGCCACCAGGAACAAAACCACCAGCATGATCTGGTAGGCAATGTGCCCGGCCTTCATCCGCAGGAACTGCTTGCGCTCGTCCACGGCGTTGATGTGGGCCTCCTGCTGCCGGGCCTGGTATTCCGCCCGGCGCCGGGGCGCCTGCCAGTAGATCACCCGCAGCAGGTGCACCAGCCCCGCCCACACCAGGCCAAACCCGGCGGCAAATACCATGGTGTTATAGTAGTCCACCGGCATCACCCAGCCCACCGCCATCAGCACCACGCCCACGGCAATGTCAACCAAAAATGGTATTCTCTCTTTCATGGCTTTTCCTCCTCTTCATAGATGAAGATATCTTCGATGGTCAGCCCGAAGTACCGTGCAATCTTGAAGGCCAGCAGGATGGACGGGTTGTACCGCCCGTTTTCCAGCGAACCAATGGTTTGGCGGGATACTTCCAGGGCGTTGGCCAGCTCCTCCTGCCGGATGCCGCGGGCTTTCCGCAGCTCTTCCAGACGGTTTTTCATCCCCTGCCTCCTTTCCAAATGGAAAGTTTCCTTTCCACAGCTTCAGTATAACAGATTCGTCTAAAATGTCAAGTATGCCTTCCATTTGGAGTCGTAAAAACGGAGTTCCAGGCTGAAGGGAAAAACCGCTCATTCCCTTCTGTACAGTCCGTGAAAGCCTGCTTTTCCCTTTGCATTCGGGCTGTTTTGTGTCTGTGTGGCATAGCCCGGGGCCTGCCGGCAGGACATCCCCGTGAACCGCTTTCTTTTTTAAGCAGTCGCCCCTTCCAGCTGCTCATTACAAAACATTGCCTTGACACGGGCCCTTCCTGCCTTTATAATGGAATGTAGAAACAGGGCACAGGCGCCTTTTGGCGCCTGTGCCCTGTTTTTGTGTTAAGGAGGACTTTTGGATGGACGAACTGATCCGACATGAACAACAGATCAATCATCAACTGGCGCGTTACGGCGTTAAATTCGGTATCTATAAAGATGGTACCTTTCATGAGCGGCTTTTCCCGTTCGACACCATTCCCCGCATCATCACGGCGCAGGAATGGGAACGGCTGGAAAAGGGTCTTGCCCAGCGGGTAACTGCCCTGAACCTGTTCCTGAAGGATATCTATGGCAAGAAGCAGATTCTGGCCGATGGCATTGTACCGGAGGACTTTGTCTACCGTTCCCCCGGCTACCTGCCCCAGTGCGAGGGCATCACCCCGCCGGGCGGGATCTACAGCCACATTTCCGGTATTGACCTGGTCAAAGGCAAAGATGGCGTATGGTATATCCTGGAGGACAACCTGCGGATTCCTTCGGGAGCATCCTATCCCTTAATTGCCCGGGAGCTGTGCCGCCGGTGCAGCCCCGACACCTTCCGCCACAACCACATTGTGGATAACCGTCAGTACGGCCAGCTGCTGCGCCAAACCATGGACAGCGTCAACACCGGCGGCATCAATGTGGTGTTTACCCCGGGGCGGTACAATGCGGCGTACTTTGAGCATTCCTACCTGGCAGAGCAGTCGGGCGCTGTGCTGGCGGAGGCCGGCGACCTTTATGTGCGGGACAGCGTCCTGTATTATCGCTCGATCCACGGGGATCAGCGGGTAGGCGCTGTGTACCGCCGGGTTTCGGATGAATACATGGATCCCCTGTGCTTTGAGCCCAGCTCCCTGATTGGCATTCCCAACTTGATGGCCGCCTACAGGGCAGGCAACGTGGCAGTCCTGAACGCCTTCGGCAACGGCGCAGCAGACGACAAGGGCATCTACTACTTTGTGCCCAAGATGATCCGCTATTACCTGGACGAAGAGCCGATCCTCTGCAACGCTCCCACCTATCTGCCCATTGATGAAACCGACAAGAAGTACATTATGGATCATCTGGATACCCTGGTGGTGAAGGATGTGGCTGAGGCAGGCGGCTATGGCGTGGTCTTTGGCAGCAAGCTCACCAAAGAAAAGCTGGAAGACCTGCGCAACACCATCCTGGCCAATCCCCGCCGTTTCATTGCCCAGGAGGTCATTGACTTCCAGGATCTGCCCATTATGGATGAGGGCAAGAAGGTGGAGCGCAAGGCAGACCTGCGGGCCTTTGTCCTGGCAGGCGCCGACAAGACGGTGGTCTGGCCCAGCGGCCTGACCCGCTTCTCTCGCAATCCCGATAGTTTTATCGTTAATTCTTCGCAAGGTGGAGGTTTCAAGGATACATGGATACTGTCACGCTGAGCAAACAAAACCGGCTGTTCTGGCTGGGCCGCTACGCTTCCCGGACCTATGTAACGGTCCGCTATATGATGAAACAGCTGGACACCCTCATCGATGAAAAGCCGGTGCCCTATGAGGATTTCTGCCGCCGGATGGGTATTCCCTGCACCTACAAGGACAGCGAAGATTTCTGCCGCAAGTACCTGTTTGACTCCACCGATCCCTGCTCGGTCAGTTCCTGCGTGGAAGCCATGCTGGGCAACGGCATGACCCTGCGGGAGACCATCACCTCTCCCACTCTGGCCTACCTGCAGATGGCCCAGTCTGCCATGGAGCTGGCAGCCCGCAGCGAAGCACCTGCAGTGGAGCTGCAGTGGGTTCTGGACGACATCATGGCATTCTATGGCAGCTTTGACGGCAGCGTGGACGCAGAGAATGCCCGCAACATCACCAAGACCGGCGGTCTGGTGGAGCGACTCAGCCTGATGCTGCGGCTGGATCTGCAGCCTGAAAAGGTAGAGCCGGAGCTTCAAAAGCTGATCAACCGGCTGTACAAGACCGACCTGACCCCCCAGCCCGATGCACTGGCAGTCATTGAAAAGCAGGCCCTGGAAAACCAGCCTGTGGAATCGGCCTCCCTGCTGGCTGCCGTGGAAGGCCTCTTCGTGTTATGAGCCGGCTGCTGCATTTCACCTATGACATCCGGCTGACGTTCAGCTGCCCTGTGGTACAGCACGCCTTTGTGCTCCGCTGTCTGCCCCCGGATCTGCCGGGGCAGCAGGTTTTGGACGCGGGGCTGACTCTGGACCCGTCAGCCCCTTTTTCCATCCAGCGGGACAGTTTTGGCAACCTGCTGGAAATCGGTCAGCTGGAAGAACCCCACGATCATTTCTGGTATACAGCCCGGGGCTCCGTCCGGGTAGATTTTGAGCAGCGCCAGCTGGTGCGCTGCAGCCCTATCTTTCGTCTATCGTCTTTTTATACCCGTCTCAGCCCTGAGCTGGCCGAATGGCTGGCTTCCCTATCCTTGCCCCGGAATCCCCGGGATCTGGCCTGGGCCCTGGCCCAGGCGGTCCACGACCGGCTGGACTATGCAACAGGTTCCACCGGCGTAGCCACCACTGCAGCCCAGGCGTTTCATGCCGGCAAAGGGGTCTGCCAGGACTTCGCCCACATCTACCTGGCCCTGGCCCGGCAGGCCGGGCTGGCGGCCCGGTACGTCAACGGCCTGCCCCAGGGCGAAGGCGCCAGCCACGCCTGGTGTGAGGTATGGCTGGACGGCCTCTGGACCGGCATTGACCCCACCCGCTGCCGGTGGACGGATGAAGGCTATCTGCGCTTCAACATTGGACGGGACTTCGGGGACTGTCCCATGGAACGGGGCGTGTTCCGCGGCCCCGCCGATCAAACTCAGACCGTATTTATGCGGGTATCCCAACAGCAATAGCAACGACATCGCAACGGCGCGAGAACGTGAGAACCGTCCTTCCCGGCCGTGCGTCGGAAAGGACGGTTTTGTTTATGGTACAAGAAGTTGTCCGCCTGCCCCTGGCGGTGGGCGAAGATCTCCGCATCTGCAAAAACCGCGTGGGCAGCGGAGGCAAACGCATCTGCGTTGTCACCGGCACCCACGGCGACGAACTGGAAGGCCAGTATGTGGCCTGGCGGCTGAACCGGCTGCTGGCCCAGAACCCCAACTTTTTACAGGGCACCGTCGACATTTACCCTGCCATGAATCCTCTGGGCATCAGCACCATGACCCGGGGCATTCCCCTGTGCGATCTGGATATGAACCGCACCTTCCCCGGCAGTGAAAACGGCTCCATGTCTGAATTTGTGGCTGCCCGCCTAGTGCAGGATCTGCAGGGGGCGGACGTCTGCGTGGACATCCATGCCAGCAACATCTACCTGCGGGAAATCCCCCAGGTGCGGATCAACGTCAATACTTCCGAGAAGCTGGTGCCCATGGCCAGGCATCTGAATATGGATTTCATCTGGGTTCACGCAGCAGCCACCGTTTTGGAGTCCACCCTGGCCCACAGTCTGAATGCAGTGGGTATCCCCACCCTGGTGGTGGAGATGGGGGTGGGCAACCGGCTGACCCCTGCCTACGGCGATCAGCTGCTGACCGGCCTGCTGAATCTGATGGCTTCCATGGGCATCTGGACCGGGCCGGTCAAGCCGGTGCGTGAGCCCATCGTCAGCACCGACCATCATGTCTCTTTCCTCAACGCCCCCTGCCCCGGCATCTTCATCTCTTCGGTGGGCCACAACGTCCATGTGAAGCAGCGGCAGGAGCTGGGTCTGATTGCAGATCCCATGACCGGTGAGATCCGTCACACCCTCTACAGCCCGGCCAACGGGCTGCTGTTTACGCTGCGGGAATATCCGGTGGTTTATGAGGGCTCTCTGATTGCCCGCATCCTGGATGAATATCCCAGCAGCAAGGAGGAACTGGCATGAAAGAAACCACTCTATTCACCATCGACACACCCTACCGCCCGGCCCTGCCGGTGCGGGCCTGGACCTTCGGCGCCGAAGGCAAGAAAAGCCTGGCTGTGATGGGCGCCTTGCGGGGCAACGAAATCCAGCAGATGTACATCTGCGGCCGCCTGATCCGTGCCCTGACCGCCGCAGAAAACGCCGGCCAGCTGGACCCCGACTGCGGCATCCTGGTGATCCCCTGCGCCAACCAGTTTTCCATGAACGTCGGCCGCCGTTTCTGGGCCGCCGACAACACCGACATCAACCGGATGTTCCCCGGCTACGATCAGGGCGAGACCACCCAGCGCATTGCAGCGCGGCTGTTTGAAGCCCTGAAGGGCTATCCCTACGGCGTCCATCTCACCAGCTTTTATCTGCCCGGCGATCACCTGCCCCATGTGCGGATGATGGAAACCGGATATCAGCACCCGGAAGAGGCCGCCGGATTTGGCCTGCCCTATGTGCTGGTGCGCACCCCCCAGGCCTATGACACCACCACCTTGAATTACAACTGGCAGATCTGGGACACTCAGGCCTTCTCGCTTTACAGCACTTCCACCGACTGCATCGACCGGAACGCCGCACAGTTGGCGGTGGAGTCCATTCTCCGGTTTATGTCGGTGAAAGGTCTGCTCCATCGTGCCTATTTCCCCGCTGCCGTTGCTCCCAAAATCTTCCGCGAAAGCTGCCTGCATACCATCCTCAGCCACGAGGGCGGCCTGCTGCTGTGCCGGCGCAAGCCCGGCGATGCCGTGTCTGCCGGTGAGCTGCTGGGCGAAATCCTGGACCCCTGCAGCTGTCAGACCCTGGAGCAGCTGAAAGCCGGATGCAGCGGCCGGGTTTTCTTCAGCCACCGCTCCCAGCTGATCAACGGCCACGAGGTGGCCTTCCGCATTCTGCCCGAAACCATTGCCGGGTAAATCGCTGTGTCCAGCTGTGCTGCCGCTTGGCGGCCTGTGCAGCGGCGCTCTGCAGAATCGCAGCTGTTGTTTCTGTTTGTTCCATCCGTTTTATAGTGCAAAAAAGACGCAAGATCAAACGATCTTGCGTCTTTTGTTTTAAGTGGTTTCTCCCACCGGTTGGGGCGAAGTCCGCAGTTTCACCGTTGTTTCAAGGCCCCTGCATTGGGTTCAGAAGAGGCATCTCACGCCGGTACAGAGAGGGACAGGTTCTCAAAAACGGCATCCGCGCCTGCGGCGAAGATGCCCATGTGCGCACCGTCAATGGAGTTATAGATCCGGCTGCTGAGGGCCTTTTCCCCGTCGATGTAAAGGATCACAATCTCGTTCTCTGCCACCATTTTCAGATGGTGGGTCACGCCCGGCTCAAAGTCAAACTTGGTGTAGACCATGGGGTCAGTGCTGTTCAGATCGGTCAGGGCCGCGCCCTCATAGCGCAGGCAGCCATGGGCTGTATCCAGCGCCAGGCCGCTGTAGCTGCTGTAATCCTGATCCAGCTGGCCAAAAGCGAAGCCGGCGCAGCCGCTGCCATCCACCGTGACATCGCAGGTAAGGGTGAAGGTGGGCTTGCGCATATCCAGATCAATCACAGCAGGCTCTTTGGTTCCCTTCAGCTGGTAGGCCCCATCCTTCTCGGAAACGCTGCCCGCAGTGCCCACTGCCTGGATAGGCTGGGACTGGGTGAAATAGTTCTCCAGCGTCTCAGGCGCACAAATGCCCAGGCTGCCGTCTTCCAGCTGCTCCAGCTGGTGGATCAGCAGGCTGCCGGCCCACTGGTACATGCCCACATCCTGCTCCTGGAAGTTCCGCCCAATCCAGCCGCAGAGGTACCGCTGCCCGTTTAGCTCTGCGGTCTTGGGGGCGTAAAAGACAAAGTTGTTGCCATCCAGGGTGTTGTCCTCCGGCACCGTGAAGGGACCATCCATCGAATCACCGACGGCATAGTAGGTGGTGCAGTCCCAGCTGTAGGTCAGGTACCAGCGATCCCCCATTTCAAACAGATCGGGGCACTCCAGCATGTACTGGTTCTGGGGCGCAAAGATGGGCCCGCAGAAAGTCCAGTTGGACAGATCGGTGGAAGTGTATTTGACCACCACGCCGCCCAGGGTGTTTTCATGAGCAGCAACCAGCATCCAGTAGCACTGCTCGTCCTCGTTCCAGAACACTTCCGGGTCCCGGAAGTCATCGGTAGAGTAGTTTTCCGGGGCATAGAAGGTATCTTCCGGCAGCTTGGTCCAGTTGACCTTATCGCTGCTGACTGCGTGCATCACGCATTCCTTGCCCGGTCCGAAGGGAGAGCCATTTCCATCATTGTGGCCGGTGTAGAAACAGTGGTACATCCCGTCCTGCCCCAGCAGCACCGACCCCGTGCCCAGGGCCAGGTCCGGATCGCCAAAGTTCCCGCAGGGAATCACCTCGCCGTCATCCTGATATTCATAGAGATTCCCGGTGGTAAACCGGTAGATGGGGTGATAAGCCTGGCCGTTGTGATCGGTATCATAAAGATAATACAGCTCCAGTTTGCCATCGTCCACCAAGGGCATCACATCGCCCACCCATGCTCCCTCCGAGGTGGGATAGAGCTGGTACAGAACCGACTGGTAGGTTTCATCCGTTGGTTCTGCCAGGGTGATCCCGCCCTGCCCGCAGGCTGTCAGGGCACCGGCAACTGCACAAGCAAGTGCCGCCTTTCTCATGCGACGAAACATCATGATATAGTACCTCCTTTTTACCCAAAACCGTGGAATCACATCCAGATGTCAAAGCCTTTCAGCCGCTTTCAGGGCCCGGCCCCAGATGTTTAGTCCACAACTTTTATGCTTATTATACAGTGTACAGATCCCCAATGCAAGAAAAGTCAACGCTATCTCCAAATTCCCTTTGATCCGTGGGCTGCCTGTCCATCGGCAAATGGATGAGTCACCTGTCCTTCTTCCTTCCAACCGCACACCCATTCTAAAGCTCCATTCATCGGTACAGCGGCATTCATTGGCTCATCCACAGCCCAAACTCGGCAAGTCACTATGCCCTCTCTTTCAAACGGAAGTCAAATCCAGGAGCCGGCCGTTTCTTTCCGGCGGTGCACAATCAAAATGCCGGCGGCTTGCCGGATTGGAAAGGCCTGTAGAACTGATGCGCCGCCGGGATCCAGTGAGCGGCAATATGCAGCGGGCCGTACTGCCGGAAACATACCGCCGGGATGCAGTATTGCATGTGCTCCATTTTCGGCAGTTTCTGTTTTCATCCATCCCATTTTCTTCCTGATTCAGAACCTGATTTGTTGTCAGGGGATGAGACAAGAAAAATGGCCGTCCGACGTGCTTGACACGTGACGGACAGCCACTCTTCTCCCTTTACCAACAGTCAACGTCACTTCATACAGAAGTCATCCGCCAAAGCCAAACCAACCAGGAACCATCTTTCCTTGCAAACTTTGTTCGCCCATTGCTTTCAGCGCACCTTACAAGTATAAATCGTATCTTCCAGCGAGAACGAGATCCACATTGGATCAGAACTTCCACCGATTTCCTCCGGCATTTCAAACAGCCAGTGCATATATGCTGTTCCCTGCGGCTCAAGATAATCATAAGCCAGATCAAAACTGGTTCGCTCCGTATTCTCTACAACGTCGAAACAGCTATACTGGTCACTGTTCTGATACCAAAGCTTCATATTCATCAGATCATCCATTTCAAACGTCTTGTCCGAACGATTATGGATCATAAAGCAGATATCAAAAAAGAGCATACCATCTTCGGCCGGGTAGTACTCGTCGCTTTTTTCCTCATAATAGGGGTAAATTTCTTTTGCCCAATCTATATGCTCTACACAAAACTCCAGATCTTCTTTTGTTACGTTTTCCCCCAGGATGTATTCTGTTGCAGAGACGCCTCCCATCGAATAAGTCCCAAACGGGGCTACGTTCTCATCTTCTGAGATTCCGATTGTTTCCCCGTTTTGATCCTGCAGAGCAACGGTGTATTCCTTGGAATCAATGGTCAGGTCCACTTCTTTGAGATTGTGGGAGAACAGCCACTGATCCTGGAAAATAAACATATAGTGGATATAAGCTGTGTCCAGAGCAGGCATCATATCGTCTCGCACGATGCTCAGTCCGCCGCGGTTATGTTCTTCCACCGCAATGCTGCCATTCACTTTCTTGGAGCCATCCGAGCATACCAAAACGCCTGAAATCAACTCATCGATTGCCTTTTCAGCCGAGGTTTTGTTCTGATACTCTATGCACAGCTCCAGTACATATTCATCATCACCAATCCCTTTTATGCTCGACCCGGTGCGCATGGGTGCCGTGGCTTTCCTGGCCAAATTGATATACTGAATGACAAACTCCGCCGTCTCGCTGGACACCCGTTCACCAAGCGCAAGCGGTGTCGGCGGGGTCAGATGGAAAGTGCCCTCTTCATTGATCGAAACTGTGGTTGAGGACGCGTCTGCAGCAATGGAGCTTGACATTGCCGGTGTCGACATAACCTGCTCTTCTTGGATTTGCGGCATGCTGCCGCAAGCCGTCAAAAAGCAGGCGCAGCAAAGGGCGGCCATCCATTTTTGTTTTTTCATCAATCATACCTCCTTGTTTTTTCGCTTGCACTTATGCAAACGCATACGCATCCATCAGCAATACCTTTGTCAAATGATGACCTGTTGTTCCAAACATGACGCTGCCCGTAACCATGATATCCTGATTGAGATATCGCTGTTCATCCTCCTGATTTTCAAACCCAATTTGCATTTCCGAAATAAGCTCTGCTTCCCCGTTGTATCCCAGATAATCTGAATAAAGGGATTTTACAACGGGGGTATCCAGCTGCAGGATATAAACCGTTCCCTTATTGTTGGAGTTGATCTCGTAATCTCTCTTTACCAGGGTTCCCGAAACCGACATCGTGTTTCCTTCATACAGAGGTCCTGTACTCTCCATGGATTCCGAGGCCGCCGCTGGATCTGACGAATTTCCCAGCAAGGTATTCCCCCGCAGGAGCTGCGCCGTAAAATCATAGCTGGCGTTGGACCACAATGCATCTTGTGCTACAAAGCATATCTGTTTATTTGTGAGCTGAAACAGGATCGTATGTTCCTCGTCCTCAGGCAGAACCGATTGCATCCGGTAATAGCCATCAGAGACGTACGCTTCCTTTTGGACTTCAGGGTCGATTTCAATGCCGTAATCCTGGAAGAAGGCCGTCATAGCTTCTCCAAAATGATCGTACGGCGCCGGCACATCATAGCATTCACTGTAATACAAATCGGCAGACACACAGGCTCCATTTTCAAACTTGTAGCCGGTGTACATAAAGTCTGCGCTTCCGCCGTCTGTCTGGGTATAGGAACAAACATACTGGATCGAATGATCCCGGTACTGCATGATCCAGCAGGAATGATCCAGGCCGTCCCCAAAACTTCTTGCAACGGAATAATCTTCACAGAAGAAATAATACTGTCCCTCTTTTTCAACCAGCGTGACAGCCGTTATCTGGTCCATCCAGAGATTGGGCGTCCATACAACGTTTTTCAGATTTTGTTCACCGGAATCCCGCTGGATGTATGCCCCAAGCACTGCAGCGGCACTTTGCTTCACTTGATTTTCTTCCACTTCGTATAGGTTCAGAACAATGGAATATCTGCCCTCTTCAGACGCTTGATCCGGAATCGAAATACACACCGCCATTTCGCTGTCACCATCCAGGTCAAAGTCTTGTATTTCGGCTCCCAGAACGCCCTTTGGATTGAACCACGCGTCGGAAAGCGATTGCATGGAGCCCTGCTGATTCGGATCAAAACTGCCATATTGGCTGACCAGCCCTGCCAAAGCATCCTCAAACAGAGCGTCCTCTTCTTTTCCGGCTGTGGCATTGCTGATTTTGTTCAAAGCAGCTGATAAGTTTCCGGACAGAGTGCCTGCGGCCCCTGCCTGGTCCCCTGAATCCGAACCAGCCGCAGGCGTGGAGGATTCTGTTTTACATACATATACCCCCACCAAGGCCACCAAGGCGATGACAACCACTATAAAAACAATCGCAATGAGAATTGGAATGTTCAGCTTACGCTTCGATGCCTGTTTCATAAAACCCTCCTAAAAAAGCCCTATCTGCTGACTTTTTTCTTTTCAGCAGATAGGGCTCCATCCTCACAAGCCTGGAATCCGTGTCGATGGAAGTTTGCCCTTTACAGGAATTTCTCTGCCAGAAAACAGCAAACCGCAAAAGGCGCTTTTCAAGAAATGCAATAGAAAAACTGGAAGAATCGTATATGTTGTATTTGGCTTAAATCTATCCTTACAGTCCGAACACTGCAAACAGCTGGCCCAGGCCGTAGAGGAAATCACCAATCCCAGTGCTGAAAGACCAGCCGTGAGAATCAGAGTAGGTAAAGCCGTCAGAATAGGTATAAACGCCGCCCTGATAAGAAACAACTTCACCATGTGCCTGCTGCAGGCCAACAGCTTCGCTGCTCCAGGTTTCATATCTGGTGGATCTAAACATTCTTCCAAGTGCATACAGAACACTCGAAACAACGCCGCCGCCTTCTACCATCCGCATGTTCTCTTCATCCAGGATGGTGCAATGTGCAGGCAAATTCAGATTACCATATTTCATAGAACAACACTCCCCTTAAATTACGGCTTCTTCCAGTTTTTCTATTGCATTTCCGTTCCATTCCACTATGCTTTGATTCTGGTCAGGGCTACCGATGTATTGTCATGGGGCCCAGCCGTCCACAAAGCATACCGCACCAGTTTATCTGCAATCTCCTGCAGGTTTTCATTGTCTTCCCTCAAAATGCTGCAAATCTCTTCCGGCGGCAAAGCGCGATACAAACCATCTGTACACTGCAAAATAATATCACCGGCAGACAGCTCAAGCGCTTTTCGAATTCCACCTATATGAGATAATGACGGCATTCCCAGATACCCTGTCAATGCTGCTCGCTTTGGATGCTGCATTGCTTCTGTTTGGGTGATTTGGCCTTCCTTTGCCATTTTATCCAGTTGAACCCCCAGGGTGTTGTCTTCGTTCAACTGTTCCATTTCACCGTTCTGCCACAAATAGATCCGGCTGTCCCCCAAACTGCACCAAAAAAACTTGTGATCTTCCACCACAACCGCTGTCATGGTTGTACCTGCTTCTATGGGATGATTTTGATCATCCCGAAGGCTTTTGACCTTTTCGTTCAGACTGGCGGAGGCGCGTGCCATGGCAAGAGGGACTTCCTCTTCTCTGGACAGCAGAGCCTGCAGCATTCCATCTGCCGAGATGCTGCTGGCCATCTCGCCGCCGGTCAATCCGCCCATCCCATCGCACACCACACAAACTGCCCCCTGGTCATTCACTTGAAACCGGATGGTGTCCTGCTGTTTGTTCCTGGTGCCAATGGATTGACAAACTGCCACTTCCAAGGTCTGGTTTTCCTGGCTTGTCTGGAAATTCTGGTCCTCACGTCCCGAATCCAGCGGCATAGCCAAAGTCTGTGTGATATCATCCAATGCGATCCTAGGCTTTCCCTGCTTGTTGCGGGAGCCTGCCTTTTCCCGGTTGTTTTTCCAACGCTTCAGGAACGATATCATTTTTCAATCACCACCCTGAATTTATATACTGGCGATACCACATAGAAGCAGTCTTTATCTTTCAAAGCGTAGAGACGCTCCTTTTCCATGGGCGTGCCGTCCGACAAAAACGTTCCAAACTTGGAAACATCTTTCAGGACAAAATCCTGCCGTTTTTCATTGTAATAGAGCTCGCAGTGTGTCCTGCTGATCCGGTTATTGGCAGGCATCATGACATTGCTGGATGCCAGACGCCCAATGGTGAGCATTCGGTTCGGTTCGATCAGCCATCGGCGCTTCACAGAATCTGCATCCGAACGGCCATTTTGAACGGTCAGCTCAAGCCAGGCCATCTTTCCCTTTTTCTTGTGCTTGAACAGTCCTCCCTGGGGCCGCGGTTCTGCCACAGCCTGCGGCGTGATCATGCATATTTCGTCGGCTTTTTCATGCTCCGGGCTGACAGGCTCCGGATCTATATTCAATCCATCGCCATGGTGTGCCATCAATGCGGCCAAATCAATATCATAATCCTGCGGCTTTACCGCCTTCTGCAAATCCGACATAAAAGCCGTCAGGCTTTTATAACGGTCGTGGTAATCAAATGCCAGCGCACAATCTATGATATCGGACATTCGTTTGGAAGCAAAAGGCGACAGCTCGGTCAGCGGAACATATTTTGCCCCCTTGGCCCGTTTCAGCGCATCCACAACATATTGCCCGGTCACAATAAAATAGAAGGTCGCTGCCAGCGCATACAGGTCAGTCCATGGCCCCTGGCACAGTTTCATGCTGTATTGTTCATAGGGGGCATAGTTGGGTTTCAAATAAATTTTATAGCCCTCTGTCTTTTCTCCCTGCCGGAAGGAACGCGCCGCCCCGAAATCAATCAGCTTGATATCGCCGTTTTTTGTGATAATCATATTTTCCGGGCTGATATCACCGTGGATCAAACCAAAGCGGTGCACTTCCACCAGGGCGCTGCCTATGAGGAACAGCATCTGCACAGACATTTTAAAATTCTGCTCCGGTGTATGCTCTTTCTGAAAAGTCCGCAGATTGCATCCTTCCAGAAGCTCCATCACAAAATAAGCCGTTCCGTTTTCTTCAAAGTAGTCCCATATATCAACCACAGAAACATTTCCCCGCAATTCCTGCAGGGCTTTTGCTTCTTCCAAAAAGCGGTGTTTCCCCTGATCAAACTCCTTTCGGTTGTTTTCGTCTATCAGGCAAAGCCTGCCATCTTCTGTCCTTTCCGCCACCAAGCTGGACGGGAAGTATTCCTTGATGCAGCAAAGCATGCCCGTCTGGAGATTTTTGGCGCGATACGTGATGCCAAATCCGCCTTGTCCCAGATCCTTTCCCAGCAAATATTTCCCATGGAGGATGGTAAAGGCATCCAATATGTTTTCTTTCTGTCCTTCATCTGATTCCCTGTATCCACAGGCTGTACAGACTCCATGTTTCAATGTCTCCCGAAAACAGGCAGGGCATAAACTTTTCACACTACTCTGCATCATTGCACGCCATCCTATGGTTTGGATTTCTTATTGTGTGTTACGCCTTGAATTCCAGGACCTCATTTCCCAGGGTAACATATACGCCATTGGAAAGGACGACCGGCACGCCAGGCTTCAACTGCTGTTCGTTCAAAAACGTGCCATTTTTGGACCCCATATCTTCCAGCATGCACTTGCTGTTTCTGCAGACTATTTTTGCATGCATACGGCTGATAACGGGGTTTGCAATGATGATATCCGCCTGGGAGCCTTTTCCCAAAATCACCTGGCTGTTATTCCTGATGGAAAAGGTTTTGCCTGTGTTCAGCTGGACCAGAATAGCCGCAGTTTTCTCCGGAACGGCTTCGGTCGAGGTGTCTTCCCCCACCAGCCCGGTCTCCAGATTACGGCCTTCTGTTTCACCATCGCTCCAGTTGTATTCATCATTGTCCAGCTCTGCATCCTGGATCGAGTAATGCAAAACGAGGCTGACAATCTGCAGGACAGCTGCTGCCGCAACCGCAATGACCAGAGCGATATGGATCGGATACGAGACCGTCAAAGCCAGCGCAGGATCCTCCATGCTCCAAAGGGAGGCAAAAACCTTTCTGAACCGCAGCAGATAGATCAGGGCAATCTCTGCGATTGCACCAGCGGTCATCAAAAAACTGAGCAGGTTCATGGTGCATACAGAGAAAATAATATTGCAGGCAATGAACAAGATCAGCAGGGCAAACAGTGCGAAGCCCACCCAATTTCTGGAAGGGGATTCTGTTTCTCCATTATAGAGGGCTTCATATGTATGAATGGGCCCGTCGTACTTGATCAAATACGACAGCACGCTCGTGCTCTCTCCGCTCAGCACCGGAGCCATCGCCTCGGTTCCTTCCGGCAGACTGTCAGAAACACCGCTGATCACCTGCTCATAGGCACTTTCACCGATGAGTACCTCCAGCATGTCGCTTAACTGCGACTTCATGGAGAAACCAGGAACCACCATTGCAATCACCAGCGCCAGTGCAGCCAGCCACGACAGGACTGCTCCCCACCTGCGCCCTTTGGATGCGTGGGAAAAGAAAACCGCAAATTTTTGTTTATTTTCCATTTTCAAATCCTCCTGAGAGTTTTTCGGAGTACCGTTTTAGGGGTCCGTACCGACGGTCTGTGAATGCTCTATCAAAATATCCTTTGTGATCCCGTTGCGGTGCGGGTTATCGCTTTCCATTGACCGGAAAAGGCCTTTTCGAAGCAAGAGACCGGGCGATCGCTCCGATACCAGAATACTGCTGATATTGTCTTTTTCGCCCCGCTTTTTGCACACATCCGTAATGTTATCCAGGATACCCTGCATCTTTTTGGGTTTCAGCCCGGGCCTCATCCCCAGACGCATCATCTCCTGTTCTGTTATTCTTCTCCTGAATCCATCACAGCAGAGCAGAAACATCTGGCCTTTCTGTACGTCCCCGGTCAAAAAATCCGGAACGACTTTTTTCCCTGCCCCCACACATTGCCAAAGCAGGCTTTGACGAGCATCCCTCCTTGCCTGATCCGCTGTCAGCCTTCCGGCCATGATTTCCTGTTGTACGACGGTGTGGTCCACGGTAAGCTGCCGTATTTTTTGACCCACCAGATAGGTGCGGCAATCTCCCACATGGCAGATGTAATACCGCCCCTGCATCAGCAGCAACGCTTCAACGGTTGTCCCCAGCCTGCACCCTTCACGTTCTGCAACCCGCTTCATATGATTGTGAAGCATTTGAATCAGCTGGTCCCAGTCGTTAAAAATCGTCTGCTCCGGCTCAGGCTGCTGTCCAAGCATCCCGGATCGTTCATAAAACCACTGGCGAAATGCTTTTGCGACAACTGCGCTCGCCCATTCGCCTCGTGCAAGGCCTCCTACCCCATCACAGATCACCGCAAGGACCATGTCGTCATCGAGATCCTGTCGGGCATGCAACAGAAGCAATGCATCCTGGTTCTTTTGCTTTTTGGTTCCAATGTCCGAATTGCATACTGAAACAAAACGCATGGGATTCTGCCGTCACCACCCTCCTGCATCGACCCCGTCAGTGGTATTCTTTTTCAATCCTGCGGAGCACATTTTTCTTTTGGCTGAAAAGAAGCCATTCTCCAATCAGAGCCGTCAGGGCCCCTGTCACAATCAGAACAATGCCAATTGTCAGAATCATCTGTCCCGTAGACATCTGCATCCTCTTTTCTCTGCTGGGTCACGCCCATTTAGAAGCAATCTGGTCCAGTTCATCCATTTCAGGGTCACTGGTTCCCTGGGTCTGTGCTATTTCATAGAGCTGTTTGGCCTGGAGCCAATAGCTTCGGGCCTCGGAGAAATCATAGGTTCCTGCCTGGGCCTGCTCTGCGTCAGCCACAAAGGCAAGCCATTTGTACACCCGATAATCATCGGGATACGCCTCCTGCAGGGACAGAAGGGTCTGCTCTGCAGCAGCAAAATCTTTCAGGCGATACTGCACAATGGCAGTGCTCAGGCGGATTTCAAAGGTTTGGTTGCCGTTTGCCTGAATCTGCTGATAGGCCTCAAGAGCCTTGTTGAGGCCTTCAGAGGTTCCTTCTGCATCGGAAAGGCGGATATAGGCCGCCGCCAGCGGCTCTGCCAACACATTGTAATAGGCTGCCGGCAGCTGGGAAATCCCATTTTCCAGCCACTCAATTTCCTCAGACAGGAAATCATCGCCCATTTCCTCATAAATATTGGCGGCCAGCAAATAGGCCTGGGCTTTTTGTTCTTCGTCCCCGGAAGCGTCGATGGCCGCCTGAGCCGACGCCAGGGCATCCTCCAGGCTGCCGTTTCTATACTGCAGTGTCCCGAGCGCCACCTGATATGCCGCTGTATTTTCAGCTTCCGGAATTTGTTGGCGCATCTGCTGAAGCGTTTCTTCTGCGCCGGACAAATCCCCCAGCTGAAGCTGGGCGGCCGCCAGGCCCTGATATACAATCGCCTGTTCCGGCGCGTACTCCAGCGCTTTCCTATACATCCGCACTGCGTTTTCGTACTCCTCCAGGGCATCATAGCTTCTCGCCGCCGTATAGTACAAATTTGCAACCGTCTGCACATCTTCATACTGGAGCGGGCGTGTCAGGATGGAACCAATCTCATCCACACATTCCTGGTATGCCCCCTGCCGATAGAGGAGGACCGCCTGTTCCACATACGCCTCCAGCCGGTCATCATAAAGGGAAACCGCCTTTTGAAAGGCCTGCTCTGCTGCGTCGAACTGCATTGCTTCGCCGGCAGTCCGGCCGCTGCGCACCAGCGAGTCATACAGCATCACCCGTTCCTGGCCCATACGCTGCACCCCAAAGGCCACACAGGCAGCCCCTGCCGCCACCATCAAAACCGAGGCAATCGCCACGATTTTTTGGGCGGTGGCTGTGTTTCGATAGCGCTGGTCCATGAGGTGGATATCCTGCAGCGCCCGCAGCATTTCCTGGGCATCCTGAAAGCGCTCTTCCTGATGTTTGCGCATGGCGCGCAGGATAATGGCCTGGAAACTTTTGCTCAGACTGCAATGGTAGCTGGTAATGGGGCGAACCTGCTCCAGCGAATGCGCCGGCCTTTGTCCTGTGGCGGCAAAGTACAGGGTAGCTCCAATCCCATAGACATCCGTTCGCTTGCTGATGGTTCCGTAATCGCCCGCATTGGTCGCCTGTGCAGCTGTAGCCGAGTAGACGGACCCGGAAACATACATGCTCTGGCTGCTCTGTCCTTCCTTTTCCTCAGCCCCGCCAAACAACGGCAGCGTCGCTTCCTCATCGATCCTGGAGGGGCCTTTCGCATACTGTTCCGGCGCCGCATACCCGGGTGTTGCACCCAGCGCAAGCACGCCTTTTGAAAATACAAGGGAAGTGTTGAAATCAATGACGCAGATATCCCCCGACGGCGTAATCATCACATTGCTGGGTTTGATGTCGCAATGCAGGATCGGCGGGGTCTGGGTATGCAGATAGGCAACCGCTTCGCAGAGCTGACAGGCCCAGCGGTACACCGTCTTTTGGTTTGCCGGCCCGTTCTTCTCGATATACTTCTGCATGTTTTCACCCTGGATATAATCCATGATGGTGTAAACATACCCGCTGGGGCTGTTGATGATGTCATAAATGCGGGGAAGATATTTGTGCTTCAGGTTTTTTAGGATGTTGGCTTCCGCACGCTCATCCATCCGGCCGCGAAACTTCTGTTTGACCCGTTTGATGACAACGTCAATATCCAGGCTATCCTTGTGGGCCCGATACAGCGTCCCCATGCCGCCTTCATCCAAAGGCCGCATGCGGCTGTATCCGCTCCCGACATCCGTGATCCACTGCCAGCTGTCTGTTGTTTCCATGTTGATTCTCCCTGACCCTCTCGATTAAAAGCCCAATCCGCCCGGCAAAGCGCTCAGGCCCTGGCGGATGGCATCCTGGGCATACTGCTGTGCAAGGTCTGCCGCCTCGCCTTCCAGGCCGCTGTCCTCCACTGCCTGGCTTGCCGCATCCTGAGCAACTTCCTGTGTGACCTTTTTGACCACATCCTGGGCGTCGTCCTGCGGCGTCAGCTCCACTTCCACCGGGTCATCAATCGACTCAATTTCCATGCGGATGATATAATCCCCGTTTGTTTTGGTCTCAATGGTGGCATTGATATCATCCAGCTTGACGCCATTTGTCTCGGCCAGGCGAGCCAGCTCGTCCGCCTGCTCCTGATCTCCCTGCTCGGAATAATAGGCGCCAAGTGCTGCATATGGTCCCACGCTGTCAGGCTCCATGCTCAGCCATGCATTTCCAATTTCACGCAGGGCATCCGAATCGGTCTGGCCGAGGGTCTTCAAATACCAGTCTGAGAGCTGCCGGTACGGCGCATCTCCGCCGCCATTGACATAAATCGTACCTGCGTTGCTGAGGATCTGCGGAACAATAGCATCCTCATCCTCAAACACTTCCTGCGCCTGGGTCAGAATATTGTCCGCGTCTTCGGTCTGGCTCAATGCCGCATACGCCGCATACAGCCCTGCATACGCATCCTTGTTCTGCGGATTATGGGCAATGATTTCCGTATATTGCAGGATTGCGTTTTGGTAATCCAGTGTACCAATATACCCGGCCCCCAGATCCAGCGCCCTTGCCAGAGAGAACACTTCCTCCACTTCCTGGTCGCCTTCCACCGACAGGGTCGCCAGCGTTTCCTTGCGGCCGCAGGAAGCCAGGGCCAGCACCAGCGCGGCGGCAAGCATCACTTTGCGAAACGTTTGCACCATATTTTCTTTTCCACCTCTCCATTGTGCAGGAATTCATAAAAATTGAAAGACAGCTTCCCCGCCGGGGAGCATCAATTTTGAGCCGCACTTCACTCGGGCGGGAACACGAGGTTCAATCTGCCGGCCATTGATCTGAACGCCGTTGCGGGAACAGTCTGTCACCAGATACCCCTGTTCAAACCCCTTGTACTCCACAACGCAGTGGACACGGCTGATCTTTTGGCCCTCTATGATTAACCCGGCCTGTTTGGGATCCCGGCCCAAAACGAGCTGCTCCCCTGCTTTGAACCGCTCTAGTAAAAACGGACAATGAAAAAAGAAGGCCTCCTGTGGTAGAATGGAACTACCATAGGAGGTCTTTGCTATGCCGAGAAAATACAGGCACATTCAGGAACACGAGAAAGAGATACTGGAACTTCGCAGCCAGGGAATGACTCTGCGGGAGATCGGGGAGAAGCTGGGATTTACACATAAGGAAATGCGGGGATTTCTTTCCCGATACAATCGAAAACAAAGAAAACTTGCAGCAGGAATCCCTCCAAAGCCCAAGGGACGACCCAGGAAGG
>OERG01000058.1_pt1 | contig 26789 bp, 23 predicted proteins | sample 1539951 | NCBI WGS metagenome assembly OERG01 (sample SAMEA3891870, study PRJEB23780) | metagenome | biome: terrestrial biome; feature: animal house; material: Caecal content | place: Italy | collected 2015-05-05
AAGGCGTGGGACTGCAACTCCCTGATCCCCAGTTCGATTCTGGGTGGTACCTCCAAAAAGACCTTGTTTTTACAAGGTCTTTTTTTATTTTTCTGGATAAACTGTAAAGGAACAGATGCAATAAAATATAAAATTTGATATACTATACACAAAGAGACTTTGCACGGCAGGGTTATTCCAAAAGGGGGAATGGATGATGAAAAAATTATGGACATTGTTGCTGGCGGTGGGGATGTCTATTTGCTTGTGCAGCTGTGCCCAAACACCAACTGCACCACCGTCCTCCGAGCAAATGCGCATTGCTGTCTCGATGTCCTCGCGTGACCAGTTTTTAACTACGGTGGAAAACGCTATCTTAGAATATGCCCCAAAATGCGACGTAGATTGCACGGTATGGGATGCGGGCAACGACTACGTTGTACAGTTGCAGCACGTTCAGGACGCTGTGGAACAAGGATATGATGCACTGATTATCAACGCAGTTTCGCCTAGCCTGACCCGCAGCATCATTCGAGAGGCGGGGGAAATGCCGGTCGTGTTTGTCAATCGAAAGCCTGAAATGGAAGCGCTAACCGCGGGAAAACAGGTTTTTATTGGCTCGGATGACCGCGAAGCAGGCCGGTTTCAGGCAGCTTGGCTCAATGATTACGCCGAGGAGCAGGGAATAGATGTGTTAAAGCTCGTCTATCTGACCGGTATTGAAGGACAAGATTCTACGGCAACTCGTCGGGATAGTTTGCTGGAATATTTGCGCGTTGATTGCAATTTTATTTATGAATCCACTGCACAGTTCGACCGCGCAAAAGCATATAATCAAGTTGAGATTTTGGTAGATAATGGTGTAGAGTTTGATGTGGTCGTTGCACAGAATGATGAAATGGCCATCGGTGCAGCGCAAGTGCTCCGAGAAGCCGGCATAACCGATTGCCCTGTGCTGGGGATTGACGGCACGCTTGCTGGTCGGGACGCGATTGCAGACGGACTTTTGACGTTCACCGTTTATCAGCCGGGAGATGAACAGGGACGCGCCGCCGTCGATGCGGTGTTGGCGCTGTATCAGGGAAAAGACGTGAAAACGATGAACATTGCGCATACCACATGCAGCGAAGATGGTTTGTCGCTGATGATTCCCTATGAAGCGATGGATGCACAGCGGGTCACAGACTTTTGACCGGAATCAAAAGAAAGGTGTGCAGATACAAGGAAATTGGGCATTTTATACAAAGGGATTTTTGGATAAATATGCAAAAGGGAGAAAGTGCTTTTATAGGTACAAATCCTCTTGTCAAATGCGCAGCCGTTTGTTACACTATTTTTAGCAAATTTAAGATGGCTTTTGGCTTGTTACTGTTGAATCAGGCAATACCAAACAATGATAGCCGCAAAAATGCGCTTTTTATCAAATGCGTGTGATTTTGCGTAGCTGTTATTTGTTTGGTATTTTTTATTGCAAAAAATGGGGGAGGACAAACCAAGGTGGTTGTCAAAAAGATTTTAAACAACAATGTCATCACATCAAATGATGAAGATGGGCAGGAAATTATTATTGTCGGTACCGGAATTGGTTGGAAGCAAAAACCCGGTCAGCCGGTTGAAACCGACAAGATTGAAAAGATTTTCCGCATGGATACCGCAAGTTCAACCGCACGGCTCAAACAGTTGTTTCTTGAGGTGCAAATGGAATCCATTCGCGTCAGTGCGAAGATTGTCGATTACGCCCGTGCCCATTTGGACAATGACCTAAAGAAAAATATTTACATTACGCTCACTGACCATATCGACTTTGCGATTGACCGCTTTCGGCGCGGACTCAATTTTCGGAGCGTATTGTATTGGGAGTTGCGCACAGTTTATCCCAAAGAATTTGAAAAGGGTAGACAGTACCAAATCGTTATCGGTACTCACGCCAAGGATGTTTACAACGAACTGAGCCAGATTCTGAACATTGACACGACCGAGCAGCCCGAAGTCAAGCAGAGTATCGGCAACCGCATCATTGCAACGATGTCGGCAGTCTTTGCCCCCTTTGTTTACATCCTTGCTGCTGCTGGTCTGATTCAGGGCTGCTTAATCATCATCAATCAGTTTGCCCCAGCTTTTGCTGAGACAGGAACCTATTCGGTTATCAGTTTCATCTCTTGGACGCCGTTCACGTTCCTGCCTATCTTTATCGCTATCACGGCATCCAAACATTTTAAATGTAATACATATATTGCAGTCGCCTGTTGCTGTGCACTGGTTAACCCTGATTGGTCTGCCATTGCGGCGCGCATTTCCGAAGGCGAAACCATTAAATTTTCGATTTTTGATTTGGCAGGCACGACGTATACTTCGACCGTACTGCCCCCGCTGTTTTTGGTGCTGGTGCTGGCGTATCTGGAACGCTTTCTCAACAAGATTCTGCCCGATGTCATCAAGGCACTGGCAACCCCGTTCCTGTGCATGTTGATTATGGTGCCTGCGACCATTTTGGTCATTGGCCCTATCTCGGACAATGTGGCAAATGCGATTGCAGTCGGTTATAACTTCCTTGTGAACAATGTGCCTGTGCTGGCAGCCGCGATTGTAGGCGGTATCTGGCAGGTTATCGTTATCTTCGGCGTTCACTGGGGCGTTACCCCGATGGTTATGGCAAACTTCGCAAACAACGGCTGTGACTCGTTCCAAGCCTTTCAGACCTGCGCCGTTATCGCACAGGCTGCCGCTTGCTTCGGCGTATTCCTCAAGACCAAAAAGAGTGACATTAAAAATGTATCGCTGTCTGCTGGTCTGACTGGTATCTTCGGCATCACTGAACCGGCGATTTACGGTGTTACCCTGCGCCTGAAAAAGCCGTTCATTTGTGGCTGCATCGGCGGCGCAATCGGTGCTATCATCATCAGTTTCTTCCATTCCATGTACTATGTTTACGCCGGTCTGCCCGGTCTGCTCACCACGGTCAACGCTATCAGCAATGACAATCCCACTTCGTTCACTGGCATGATGATTGGCGTAGCAGCTACCATCATTATCACGATTGTGCTGATTCAAATTGTTGGCTGCGATGAAAAAGCTGAACCTGTGACCGAATCGGCACTGGCAACAAGCGCGGCGAAAGCATCTGGTTCCACTACTGGCACGGGCGTACAGTGCATCATCGGCGCACCGCTCAACGGTGAAGTGAAAGCGCTGTCTGAGGTCAATGACCCGACTTTCTCTGGTGGTATTTTGGGTCAGGGTGTGGCGATTGTACCTACTGAAGGCAAGTTATACGCCCCGTTTGATGGTACGGTATCGTCTATCTTTGAAACCAAACATGCTATCTGCTTGGAACAGGCTGACGGCGTGGAAGTGCTCATTCACATTGGACTGGAGACGGTCAATCTTGGCGGCAAGCATTTTGAAGCCAAGGTCAAGGCGGGCGATACAGTCAAAGCCGGTGACCTGTTGATTGTGTTCGACTTGGATGAGATTGCAAAGGAATTTGACCCCATTACACCGGTACTAGTCACCAATGCGGATGACGTGGATGATGTTGCGGTACAGCAGACATCTGGCACGATTGCAGCGGGTGCACCACTTCTGGCAGTACACAAATAAATCTGTATCAAGCACAAACACAGTGATTGTTTAAAAGGAGGAGCACTTATGAGCTTACCAAAGAATTTTTTGTGGGGCGGCGCGGTCGCTGCCCATCAGTTGGAGGGCGGCTGGCAGGAGGGCGGCCGCGGGCCGAGTGTCAGCGATGTGCTGACCGCCGGAACGCGTGATATTCCGCGCCGCATTACCGATGGTGTGGTTGCGGGTGAGCGCTACCCCAATCACAAGGGCATTGACTTCTATCACACCTACAAAGAGGACATCGCCTTTTTTGCCGAGATGGGATTTAAGTGCTTCCGCACTTCGATTTCATGGAGCCGCATCTTTCCGAACGGCGATGAAACCGAACCCAATGAGGCGGGCTTGCAGTTCTATGAAGATATGTTTGACGAACTGTTAAAGCACGGCATTGAACCGGTCATCACGCTCAGCCACTTTGAAATGCCGTACTATCTCGCCAAGGAATATGGCGGTTGGGTCAACCGTAAACTGGTCGATTTCTTTGTACACTATGCTGTAACGGTCATGGAGCGCTACAAGAACAAAGTCAAGTATTGGATGACCTTCAACGAAATCAACAACCAGCACAATACCACCAATGATATCTTTGGTTGGACAAACTCCGGTATTCGTTTCTCGCAGTTTGAAAACCCCAAAAAGGCGCTGTATCAGGCCGTACACCATGAGCTGCTTGCTTCGGCGCTGACCGTCCAGAAGGGTCACGAAATTAACCCCGATTTCCAGATTGGCTGCATGTGCTCGTTCGTGCCGTTTTATCCGTATTCCTGCAATCCGGATGACGTGATGACCGCAGTAGAATCCATGCACGAGCGTTTCTACTACTCTGATGTACACTGCCGCGGACATTATTCGGCGTTTGCAAAGAAAGAGTGGGAGCGCGAAGGAACTGCACCAGTCATGGAACCCGGAGATGAAGAAATCCTTGCAAAGGGCAAGGTGGATTATCTGGGCTTCAGTTACTACATGTCCAACGCAGTCAAGGCCGATGTTGACCAGAAAAATGCCGGTCTGAGCGGCGGCAATGCACACTCGGTTGCAAACCCCTATGTCAAGGCTTCGGACTGGGGCTGGCAGATTGACCCGGTGGGTCTGCGCTACTCGCTTGCAACCCTATATGAGCGCTATGAATTGCCGCTGTTTATCGTGGAAAATGGCTTCGGCGCGATTGATGAACTCAAGCCTGACCATACCTGTGATGACAGTTACCGTATTGATTACCTCAAAGCGCATATTGAGGAGATGAAGAAGGCGGTTGAACTGGACGGCGTTGACCTCATGGGCTATACACCTTGGGGCTGCATTGATGTTGTGTCGTTTACCACAGGTGAACTGCGCAAGCGATATGGCTTCATCTATGTCGATTTGAACGACGATGGCACGGGCAGCGGAGCACGTTACCGCAAAAAATCTTTTGCTTGGTATCAGCGCGTGATTGCCACCAACGGCGAGGAACTATAAAAAGGCATAACAAAAGGGCACACGGTTGTGTGCCCTTTTTTGTGCGGTTATGCAATGGCTTCAAACAGGCTGGGAGCCTGCTCTGCCTGCTGATAGCGCTGTGCAAGATTCTGTGCTGGGTTTTCTGCGCGGGTTGTCGTGCGGGTCGTGCCGCCCGAAATATAGGTGCGGCCGCACTCCGGACAGATAGCGGTGTGCATCGTGACCGACTGGCTGACAACTTCGCGGCCTTCGCGTTGTGCTTTGGATTGCTCACGCACGACATGTTCCTGTTCATGGCTGCGCACGGCGGTGGCAGCCTGTTCGGGCGCGATGGTAGTCGGTGTCTTGTAGGACACGCCGGGGTCGTCTGAGCCGTCCTGATATTTGCGTTCCTTACAGGTCTGGCACTGGCTTTCTTCCATGACTTCTTGTGCTGACTTGGCTTCGGATACCTCTGCTTCTCCGCTTAGCGGGGAGATAGATTGAGATAACGGCATCCCTTCCTCATCAACATACTGGATGCGGCCGCGCACGGCCATTTCGACTGGGTCTGCGCCAAGCCGCTGTGTGGGTAGCTGGTGGGCATCCTGTGGTACAGCCTGTGCAGCATTTTTCACCGAAGCAACCGCAGGTACTGGAGGGACTGCGGTAGTCTCAGCAGGGGCGACTGCGCTGACTGGCGCGGTACTGCGCGCAGCACTGGCCTTGTAAAGCGCACTGGACGCATAGGCACGGTTGGTGTTCATGCTGACAGCATTCAAGCCAAACATAATTCTCACCCTTTCTTTTTATCAGATTTTTCTATTTTTATTTTACTCTATTTTTGCGTATCCCTCAAGAGCAATCTGCATCGGGTTGGACAGTGGGGGCGGATTTGCGCGATATGGACGGTGTACTGGTAAATTTTATGCCTTAAAACCGCCTGTGACCGCCTGTGCCGCCTTGCAATGTGCCGGGAAAGTATGGTACAATATACCGGAATAGACGATGCCTGCGCCCTGTGTGCGTAGCAGGCACAGTTTTTAAATTTGGAGATGGAGCGATACCATGGATTATATGCTGCTTGCGGACAAGCTGTTTCCGCATATCCACAAAACCCCGGAGGATATTCTGGCGCAATACCCGGCACGGCAACTGCCCGAAGGCGCGAAAGTCACCCGTATGGGCCCGAGTCCCACCGGCTTTATGCACCTAGGCAACCTGTACGGCGCACTGGTCGATGAACGGCTGGCGCATCAGTCGGGCGGCGTGTTCTATCTGCGCATTGAGGACACTGATAAAAAACGTGAGGTCGAGGGCGGCGTACAGACCATCATTGATGCCTTTTCGGCGTTCGGTTTGCCTTTTGACGAGGGCGCAACGCTGGACGGTGAGCGCGGCGACTATGGCCCTTATCGTCAGTCCCAGCGCGCCGAAATCTATCAGACCTTTGTAAAATCGCTCGTGCAGCGCGGTCTGGCATATCCCTGCTTCGCAACCGAGGAAGAACTGGCCGCTATGCGCCAGCAACAGGAAGCTGCTAAGGAGAACTTTGGCTATTATGGAAAATATGCCGTGTGGCGTGACCGTCCGATGGAGGACATTGAAGCCGAACTGGCAAAGGGCACACCCTATGTCGTGCGCTTCCGCTCGGAGGGCAGCATTGAACATAAGGTCAAACATGAAGATTTGGTCAAGGGCAAGATGGAAGTCACCGAGAATGACCAAGATGTTGTTATTCTGAAGTCGGATGGTATCCCGACCTATCACTTTGCCCATGTTGTAGATGACCACCTGATGGGTACAACCGTGGTCGTGCGTGGTGAAGAATGGCTGGCAACCCTGCCTGTACACTTGCAGCTGTTTCGCGCAATGGGCTGGAAGGCACCCAAGTATGCTCACACCGCCCAACTGATGAAGATTGACGAACAGACCGGTTCCAAGCGTAAGCTGTCCAAGCGCAAAGACCCTGAACTTGCACTGACCTTCTACAACCAGCAAGGCTACCCTGCACCCAGCGTGCTGGAATACCTGATGACGCTTTTGAACTCCAACTTCGAGGAGTGGCGCCGCGCAAATCCTGACAAGCCCATGAACGATTTCCCGTTCTCAACCAAGAAAATGAGCGGTTCGGGCGCACTGTTCGACATTGACAAATTGGGGGATGTGTCCAAGAACGTTATCTCGCGCATGACAGCCGAACAGGTCTATGACGCGGTTGCCGCGTGGAGCGCACACAATGACCCAGATTTCCATGCGCTGTTTACCCGTGAGCCGGACAAGTCCCGCGCGTTCCTTGCCATCGGCAGAGGCGGCAAAAAACCGCGTAAGGATTTGGCGCTGTGGTCGGATGTTAAGCCCTACATGGACTTTCTGTTTGACGAACTGTTCCAGCCCGATTACACCTTGCCCGAACACGTTTCCAAGGATGATGCCAAGGCGATTTTGACCGAGTTTAAGGCACAGTTTGACCCGAATGACACACCTGACGGCTTCTTTGAAAAGATGAAGGCGCTTGCGGCACAGCACGGCTTCGCCGCCGAAACCAAGGCGTACAAGCAGAACCCCGACCAGTATAAGGGACATGTCGGAGATGTGTCGATGGTTGTGCGCATCGCGGTTGCGGGTCGTCAAAACGCACCCGATATGCAGAGCGTTATGCACATTATGGGCGCTGAACAGGTCAAGGCGCGTTTGGAACAGTGCATTGCAGCACTGGGATGACCGTGTCCATTCGCCATCATTTTATGATATGAAAATCATGACCAAGGGGGTTATTTGAATTCATGGAAGAAGTGAAAAATTTCCTGACCGACATCATTGATGCCGATATTGCAGCCGGTCTGACCGAGCAAATCCACACCCGTTTCCCGCCTGAGCCGAATGGCTATCTGCACATTGGCTCGGCAAAAGCCATTTATATCAACTGGTCGATTGCCAAGAAATATGGCGGCAAGTTCAATCTGCGCTTTGATGACACCAATCCGGTGCGCGAAGATGACGAGTATGTACAGTCTATCCAGGAGGACATTCAGTGGTTGACCGGCGAAATGCCCAACGGCGGCATTTTCTACGGCTCGGACTACTTTGAAACCTGCTATGACTGCGCGGTTGCGCTCATCAAGGCGGGTAAGGCCTATGTCTGCGACCTGACACAGGACGAAATCCGTGAATATCGCGGTACGCTGACCGAGCCGGGCAAAAACAGCCCGTACCGTGACCGCTCGGTAGAGGAGAACTTGCAGTTGTTTGAGGATATGCGCGCGGGCAAGTTCCCGGATGGCTCTAAGACGCTGCGCGCCAAGATTGACATGGCTTCGCCCAACATGAACATGCGCGACCCCGCCATTTACCGCATTGTGCGCGCCCATCACCACAGACAAGGGGACAAGTGGTGCATTTATCCGCTGTACGACTTCGCACACCCCATTCAGGATGCACTGGAAGGCATTACACATTCTATGTGCTCGATTGAGTTTGAAAACCATCGCCCGCTGTATGAGTGGGTTGTGGACAACTGCCCGCTGCCGCACCACCCCAAGCAGCGCGAATTTGCCCGGCTGAATGTGACCAATACGGTTATGTCCAAGCGCTATCTGCGTCAACTGGTGTTTGAACACCATGTAGAGGGCTGGGACGACCCGCGTATGCCCACTTTGTGCGGTCTGCGCCGCCGCGGTTATACGCCGTCGGCAATTCTGGACTTCGTCAAGCGAGCGGGTATTGCCAAAGCAAATTCGCTGGTTGATATTCGCCTGCTCGAACATTGCATCCGTGAGGAGCTGAACGAAACGGCAATCCGCCGTATGGCAGTTACCGAGCCGATTAAGATGGTGATTACCAACTATCCCGAAGATAAAACCGAGGTATTCACGCTGCCCAACAATCCCAAGGATGAGAGCGCAGGTACCCGCGATGTGCCGTTCACCCGTGAACTGTATATTGAAAAGAGCGATTTTGCACTGGTGCCGCCACCCAAGTTCCAGCGCCTCAAGCCCGACGGGGAAGTACGTCTGATGGGTGCTTATATTGTCAAGTGCAACGAGGTCATTCAGGATGAAAACGGCGAGGTTGTCGAACTGCGCTGCACAGCCGACTTAGAAACCGGTAACGGAATGCCCGCTGACGGCCGCAAGGTCAAGGGGACGATTCACTGGGTTTCGGCTGCACATGCGGTTGATGCGTCGTGTTATCTGTACGATAACCTGTTTACGCTGGAAAACACCGGCGATGTGCCCGAAGGCAAGGATTATTTGGACTTCTTGAACCCCGATTCGCTGCAAAAGCTGGACGGCTGTAAGCTGGAACCGTCGATTGCAGATGTACCCGCTGGGACGCGGATGCAGTTTGTTCGCATGGGCTATTTTATCAAGGATGCCGAAGCGGGGCGCTTTAACCGTATCGTCACACTCAAAGACAGCTTTGCCAAAACGCTGCAAGCCAAGTAAAAACGGCGTATGTGACAAAATGTGACAAAAGGGCTTCGGTTTAAGAAGCCCTTTTTTGTGTCTCCTGGGGTAAATGATGCTTGTATCTGGTCAATTTTGGTCGTATACTAGAAAAAGACAACGATATTGCCCCAAAGGAGATACCCCATGAACGACATGACGACCGGTTCACCGCTGAAAATTCTTGTGACCTTTTCGCTTCCTATGTTGGTAAGCATGATTTTTCAGCAGCTATATGCGGTCGTGGATACCATCGTTGCCGGGCGCTTCATCAGCGCAAATGCACTGGCAGCGGTTGGCGCGTCCTATCCCATCACTACTTTGTTTATCGCTTTCGCTACTGGTGCCAGTGTTGGTTGTTCGGTGGTCGTGTCGCAGATGTTTGGACGCAAAGAGTATGGAGAGGTCAAAACCGCATCCTGTACGGCGATTTTGTCTATTCTGGTTTTGGCAGTCGTGCTGACCGTGCTCGGTTTGCTGGTGGCTGACCCGCTGCTGCGCGTTATCGGTACGCCAGAAAAGATTTTTGCCGCCGCATCGCTGTATTTGAAAGTCTATTTATTTGGACTGGTATTTTTGTTCCTATATAATACAGCAACTGCACTCTTTAATGGGCTGGGGGACAGCTTCACGCCGCTGTGTTTTTTGGTGTTCTCGTCGGTGCTCAATATTGCTCTTGACCTGTTTTTGGTCATTGTGTGGCATTGGGGGATTTTGGGCGTGGCGTGGGCAACGTTTATGGCACAGGGAGTGGCTTCGCTGTTAGCAGTGGCAACCTTTGTACGGCGTGTGCTGCGGCTGGAGAGCACCGGAAAAGTGCGCCGGTTTGACCGCCGTATGTTGCCGCAAATGGTGCGTATTGCCGTGCCGTCGGTGTGCCAGCAGTCGTTTGTGTCGGTGGGCGTGTTCTTGGTGCAAGGGCTTATCAATTCGTTCGGAGAAATCACGATTGCTTCCTTTGCGGCCGCGCTCAAAGTACATACCTTTGCGTGTATGACCATGAATACGTTACCTACGGCACTGACATCGTTTGCTTCACAGAATATCGGTGCGGGCAAGCTCGACCGTGTGCGGCAGGGACTGAAAATATCTATTCTTATTGCAATGGCGGTGGCAGTGTGCGCTAATATCCTTTTTTTGGTATGCGGTGACCCTATCATTGGACTGTTTGCCGACGACCTCGACCGCGCCGCTATTATCCGTGAGGGAATGCAGTTTTTGCACACCTGCGCGCCGTTCTACTTCTTGATTGCGGTCAAGAACTGCTGTGATAGTGTGTTGCGCGGTGGGGGTGCGATGGGGCAGTTTATGGCGACTACCTTTGCTGACCTGTTGCTGCGCGTGCTCATCGCATATGTGCTGGTGTTGGCGTGCCGCATGGGGTATGCCGGGGTGTGCTGGTCGTATCCCATTGGTTGGGTGCTAGGTACAGCACTTTCGGTGGTGTTTTTTCGGAGTGGGAGATGGAAAACCGCTGGGCTGTAACGAAAAAAGCAGCCGTTGGGCTGCTTTTGTGAGGGTTATTTGTGGGCACATGGCGGGTAGCGCGTTGGCACATCGGTTTGCCCCAGCAGATAGTCGATACTGGTCTGGTACAAGTTTGCCAGTTGAATCAGTACCGAAGTGGGGATATCGTTTTCGCCGGTTTCATATTTTGAGTAGCCGGTTTGTGACATGCCGAGCAGTTTCGCCAGCTTCGTTTGGGTCAGTTCATGATCTTCTCGCAGATCGCGCAATCGTCTGTAAATAACAATATCTCCCTTGCCATAAGGTGTTTCTACAATATTATATGCTGAGACAAAATTGCGCTTGCGTTTTAACCTAAAACAGGTTATAATGAAAAAGACAAAATTCGACAGAATTCTATGAGGATGATACAATGAAAATCGGGTTCGGAAGATGGAAAAAACAGGAAACCGACACTTGGGAGGAGCAGGAAAAAGGCGAATTTTGCACATTAACTTGTGCACATATCCGAATTCTTCGCAATGGAAAACCCCGTGCATGTTGGTATTGCGATTACTACCAGATTCCGATAGAAGACGATGATTTTGATGTGTGCGAGCATTATCTGTCCATTCGTGATGCCGACCCCGAACAACTGCGCGCCCTGCGCGAACAGCGCGCGCAAGAACAAGAGGAGCAAGAGGACGACTACGAAGGCGGCTGGTTTTCCCGGCTGTTTGGTGGTACTTGGCTGGCACGATTGTTTGGTAGTTTGTAACCGGAACCGAAGATAAAAGAAAGCCCTGAAGCAATGCTTCAGGGCTTTTGTTGTGTCAATGACAGGGAAGCGGTTTAGGCTTCTGCCTTGATTTTCTTGAGCTTTGCGAAACGCGGCAGGCCGTTCTCCTTGGGGCCTACGTTCTCGCCAGCGATGAGCGGCAGAGCGTAATCAACAAATGCCTGGGTTACGCCGTTGCCTTCCTCGTTAATCCACTCGCGCGGAACCTTCTTTTCGGTGTTCGCAACCTGTGCCAGCGGCAGCAGCTCGATTTCACACTTGTAACCGTCTGCACCGCGGGTGCACTTGAAGCCCGGCATAAAGTCGGTCTTGCCAGCAACAGCGTTTTCAACTGCGGCCTTACCAGAAGCGTAGGACTCGTCTACGTCGGTCTTGGAAGCGCAGTGTGCAGCGCAGCGCTGGAGCAGAGACAGCTCAATGCCGCGTACCTTTACGCCCAGCTCGTTCTTTACGCGGTCAGCCAGCATAGCAGCCAGACCACCCAGCTGTGCATGACCGAAACCGTCGGTTGCAGAGGTCTTTGCCTCGGAAACGAAAGAACCGTCAGCATAGTGGATGCCCTCGGAAACAGCAACCAGGCAGTTGCCCTTTTCTGCATAAACCTTCTTGACATCAGACAGGAACTTGTCCATGTCGAAGTCGGTTTCGGGCATGTAGATGAGGTCGGGGCCAGCACCCTGAGCGGTTGCCAGACCAGCAGCAGCAGTCAGCCAGCCAGCGTGACGGCCCATGATTTCAACAACACATACCATGCCGGTGTCGTATACACGCGCATCCTGATAGATTTCCATGCAGGAAGTTGCGATGTACTTGGAAGCCGAAGCGTAGCCGGGGCAGTGGTCGGTGCCGAACAGGTCGTTGTCGATGGTCTTCGGGATACCCATAACGCGGCACTCATAGCCAGACTTCATCATAAACTTAGAAATCTTGTTGCAGGTATCCATGGAATCGTTACCACCATTGTAGAAGAAGTAACGAACGTCGTATTTCTTGAAAATTTCCAGAATACGCTTGTAATCGGTGTCGTCTACGTCGGGGTCAGCCAGCTTGTAGCGGCAGGAACCCAGAGCCGAAGAAGGGGTATAGCGCAGCAGCTTGAGCTCCTCGCGGTCCTCCTTGTCGATGTCGAGCAGCTGGTCGTCAAGAACACCCTTGATACCGTGTGCCGCACCCAGAACGCGGGTAATGGACGGGCAGTCGAGCGCGGTTTCGATTGCGCCCAGAACAGATGTGTTGATGACGGAAGTGGGGCCACCGGACTGGCCGATGATGCAAGCGCCCTTCAGTTCACTCATTGGAAAAACCTCCTACTTGTTTTTAAAATAACCTTTTGGGGTATTTTGGTACAAAAAAATCATATCATATCGAGTGACAAAAATCAATTTCTTTTGCAAGCAATTCGCTTCAAAAAATTTCCCGCCGCGCGCGTCGCTATTTCGCGAACATGGGTCTTGATTTTACGACATAATACTGGTAAAATATCCATAGAATATCCTGCTGCTTTGTCGGCAGAATAGATTGTGAAAGGAAGTAATCAAAATGCCGTTAGTTACTACCAAAGAGATGTTTAAGAAGGCATATGACGGCGGATACGCTGTCGGTGCGTTCAACGTAAACAACATGGAAATCGTTCAGGGCATCACCGAGGCTTGCCAGGAGCAGAAGGCTCCGGTTGTTCTCCAGGTATCCAAGGGCGCTCGCGCTTACGCAAACCACAACTATCTGGTTAAGATGGTTCAGGCTGCTGTTGAGAACTGCCCGGAAATCCCGATTGCACTGCATCTGGACCATGGCGATTCCTTTGAAGTCTGCAAGAGCTGCATCGACGGTGGTTTCACCTCTGTTATGATTGACGCTTCTTCCAAGCCTTTCGAGGAGAATATTGCGCTGACCAAGCAGGTTGTTGAGTATGCACACGCACACGGCGTTGTTGTTGAGGCTGAGCTGGGCACCCTGGCTGGCGTCGAGGACGAAGTTTGTGTAGAGGCTGGCAACGAGAGCTACACCCGCCCCGAAGAGGTTGAGGAGTTCGTTTCCCGCACCGGCTGTGACTCGCTGGCAATTGCAATCGGCACTTCCCACGGTGCATACAAGTTCACCGCTGCACAGTGCACCCGCAACGAAGATGGCATCCTGGTTCCGCCTCCGCTGCGTTTTGACGTGCTGAAGGAGTGCATCAAGCGTCTGCCCGGTTTCCCGATTGTTCTGCACGGTTCTTCTTCGGTTCCGCAGGAATTTGTTGAGATGATTAACAAGTACGGCGGAAATATGCCCGATGCTATCGGTATTCCGGAAGCTGAACTGCGCGAGGCTGCAAAGCTGGCTGTCTGCAAAATCAATATCGACTCCGATATCCGTCTGGCAATGACTGCAACTATCCGCAAGTACTTTGCAGAGCATCCGGACCACTTTGACCCCCGTCAGTACCTCAAGCCCGCTCGTCAGGCTGTTAAGGATATGGTTACCCATAAGCTTATCAACGTTCTGGGCTGCAACGGCAAGGCTTAATCGGCTTTCTTGTCAAACAACAAAGGCACCTCGGTTTTCTTTCGAGGTGCTTTTTTATTCATGTGTCCGGCGGCGGTTAGATATACCGCCAAAACCGTTCCTTTGTTTGTGATTTTTTTCCACAACGACTCCCGAAAATCTGCCTGCACCGGCGGTTTCATGCCCGCGCTGCCAGCATTGGGCACGGCTTGAACCTCGTCAGCCGAAGCATACTAGCTGTGAGGAGGTGCAAGCAATATGCGAATACGCAAACAATGGGCCATGCGCTTGGGCGCGGCAGTCGTTGCACTGGCACTGTCGGTCGGCACAGCGCTGGCGGCACAGTCGCTGATTCCAGTCGGACGTGCCGCCGGCATCAAGTTACACGCCGATGGTGTGATGATTGCTTCGGTAGACCCGGTGACCACAGCAGTCGGGCAGGTCAGTCCGGCTGAGGCTGCCGGATTGCAGCCTGGAGATGTCATTTTGACCGTGAGCGGCCAGCCAGTCGATACCAACGACGGTCTACAACAGCAAATTGCGGACGCAGGCGGCAAACCGCTCGCCCTGCACATCAGACGCGACGGCAAAGAACAGGATGTGACCGTGACGCCTGTGCAGGACACCAGCGGTGTGTACCGCATTGGTGTTATGATTCGGGATGGTATGGCGGGTATCGGTACCATCACCTATGTTGACCCGCAAACCGGCGCGTATGGCTCACTCGGTCACGGCATCTGTGACGGAGAGAGCGGTGTACTCGTGCCGCTGGCAGAGGGCAGTCTGATGGAAGCTTCGGTCGCTGGCGTGCAGCGCGGTGCAGCCGGTGCGCCCGGCGCACTGCAAGGTGAGTTCAACTTGCAGGAAGATATGGGCACGGTGGACAAGAACACCGATACAGGTATTTTTGGTGTGCTGACCGATAATAGCTATTACAAGGATGGAAAACCGTTACCAGTTGCACAGGCAGGTGAGGTCAAAACCGGCCCGTGTGAAATCTGGTCTAACGTAGAGGGAGAAACAGTCGCTCATTATACTGCTGAAATCGTTAAAGTATACGGCCCCGGCGGTGAAACCGACCGCTCCATGGTCATTCATGTGACCGACGACAAACTACTGGAAAAAACCGGTGGCATTGTGCAGGGCATGAGCGGCAGCCCGGTCGTACAGGATGGTAAGTTGGTGGGTGCAGTCACCCATGTATTGGTCAATGACCCGACGCGTGGCTATGCGGTGGAAATCGAAAAGATGTTGGAAGCGGGAGCTGCGTAAAAAAACTGAAATACCGTCATTTGCAACCGAATAGAGGGTAAAAAAGTTTAAATCCATCGAAATTCATCGAATGTTGTCGCACGAAACCGCCGGTGAAAACACGCGAAAGCCATTGTGTAAGCTGGAAAAATATGGTAAATTAAGGAAGTCGCACGGATGTGACAGGACACCCGTGCAAAGGCAGTCAGGCAGCAAAAAATTTTGTCAGGAAGGCAGTGATTGACAACATGGAACGAAATATTCGGGTAATCATCGCAGACGGAGATAAAGACTTCCGCACGGTGCTCAGTGGTGCGCTGCAAGCGGAAGACGGTATCGAGGTCGTCGGAACGGCGGGGGACGGCATCACCGCACTGGAACAGGTGCAGGCGCTCGAACCCGATTTGCTCTTGATGGACTTGATGCTGCCCGAACTGGACGGCATGAGCGTGTTGCACCGCATTGCAGAAGATGGACACAAAATCGGGGTGTTCATCGTCTCGGCATTCTCAAGCGACGCGGCTGCCACGGAATGCAGTAGTTTGGGTGTTAGTCATTTTCTGCGCAAACCGATTAGCTGCGAGACACTGGCCAGTCGAATCCGGCAATGGCACATGGCAGGGCAGATGGCAGCACAGATGGAGCCTGAGTCAAGCTCAAAAACACTAAGCGACATCGACTTGGAGCTGCATGTGACCGAAGTCATTCATCAGGTGGGTGTGCCCGCGCATATTAAGGGCTATCAGTACCTGCGCGAAGCCATTATGATGGCCATTCGAGACATGGAATCGGTGGGCGCCATCACCAAAATTATGTACCCCGGCATCGCCAAAAAGTTCCACACGACCGCATCCCGCGTCGAACGCGCCATTCGTCATGCGATTGAGGTGGCTTGGGATAGAGGAGACATCGAAACGCTTCAGTCCTATTTTGGCTATACTGTGTCGGGTGTCAAGGGAAAACCGACCAATTCTGAATTTATCTCGATGATTGCAGACCGTCTGCGTCTCCAAATGCGGCGCGGCTAATGGCACACGCTGCATGTGTCCGCATGATTTGATATCCTTGGTTGCCTCCGGCCGCTTGCTGGAGGCTTTTTTGTACCCATTTGCTCCATTTGGGGTCTGGAAAACCGGCGCGATTTGCCGTATAATAGACAAGATAAACATACCATTTTGCACGCGCCGGTTTTTACCGCCGCGGGAAAGAGAAGGTACTGCGTAAATGAAAATCATGGTCATTGACGGCAACAGCATCTTGAACCGCGCCTATTATGGCGTCAGATTACTGACAAACCATGAGGGCTTGCATACAAATGCGATTTATGGATTTTTGTCCACGCTGTTCCGCTTGCAGGATATCTATACACCTGACCGTATTGTGGTTTGCTTCGATGTCAAGGAGAAAACGTTCCGCCATCTCAAGTTTGATTCATATAAGGCCACCCGTCAGGGAATGCCCGACGAGCTGGCAGAACAAATGCCTGTGCTCAAGCAAGTATTGGACGCAATGGGGCTGGTGCGCTGTGAACAATCCGGATTTGAGGCCGATGACCTCATCGGCACCATCAGCCAAAAAGCCGAGCAAAACGGCGATACCTGCCTGATTGTTACCGGTGACCGCGACAGTTTACAACTGGTCAGCGACCGCACCACTGTGCATCTGGTGTCATCCAAGGGCAAGCAGGATACCAGCCGCGATTTTACCCCAGAGCTGTTCCAGACCGAATACGGCTTTGCCCCTGCACAGTTAGTCGATTTGAAGGCGCTGATGGGTGACAGTTCGGATAATATCTCAGGTGTACCCGGCGTGGGCGAAAAGACAGCACACAGTCTGCTTGCGCAGTTCGGTACACTGGATGGTGTGTATGAACATCTGGATGACCCGTCCATTAAAAAGGGTGTGCGCGATAAGCTGGCCGCAGGGGAACAGGCTGCCCGTGATAGCTATTGGTTGGCGACCATCTGCCGCGACGCGCCGCTGCCCATTGATTTGACCACGCTGCCGACCGCACAAGCCGACAACGAAACATTGTATGACCTGTTGACCCGACTGGAATTTAAGTCCTTTTTAACGCGGCTGGGGCTGAGTGATACCGAACGCCCGATTGATACGGCCAGCCGTGCCCGCCATACGGTACAAGATACTGACAGTTTACACGCGCTGTTTAACCGACTGGCAACCGCCCCCAATGTGCCAGCCTTTGTCGCACCCGATTTGCGCGCGTTTGCATTGTTGGAAGATGACACGGTTTGGTTAGCGGTATCCGAGGACTTTGCACTGTCCGACTGGAACGACGCACTTGCACGGCTGTTCGGTGGCGATATCACGCTGGTGCTGCACGATGCAAAACCGACCTATGCCGAACTCATGACCGCCGGACTACCTGCACAGGGCGTGGCATTTGACACCAGTATTGCCGCCTATCTGCTCAACCCAACCGAATCGGCTTATGATTTGGAACGCGTGACGCTGGCGTATTTGGGACGCGAACTGCCCACCGCTGACTTCAAAGCTGAAACCGCATTTTCACCGCTGGGTGGGCGCGATGCGTCGCTGGAAGCGATGGCAGTCAGAGCCGAGGCGGTTGCGGGCATTTATCAGCAGACCAGTGAACAACTGGAACAGCGGGACATGCACAGCTTGTATTTTGACATGGAATTGCCGCTCATGCGCGTGCTGGCGAGTATGCAGGTCATTGGCTGCAAGGCGGATGCCGACCAGTTGCGCGCATTTGGTGGACAGCTTGACAGCCGCATTGCCGCGCTGACCGACCGTATCTACACGGCTGCTGGACATGACTTTAATATTCAGTCGTCCAAACAGCTTGGAACCGTGCTGTTTGACGAATTGGGATTGCCTTGGAGCAAAAAGACCAAAAGCGGCTACTCAACCAGCGCCGAGGTGCTTGAAGGGCTTGCTGGATATCATCCTATTGTTGCCGATGTACTCGAATACCGCCAGCTCACCAAGCTCAAAAGCACCTATGTGGACGGACTGTTAAAGGTCATTGCATCTGACGGTCGTATCCACTCGCACTTTCAGCAGACAGTCACTGCAACCGGTCGTCTGTCGTCGGTTGACCCCAATTTGCAAAACATTCCGGTGCGTACCGAGTTGGGGCGCGAACTGCGCCGGATGTTCGTGGCCGAGAACGGCTGGCAATTGGTCGATGCCGATTATTCGCAGATTGAACTGCGCGTACTGGCGCATATGGCAGATGATGCCGCTATGTGTCAAGCCTTCCGCGATGGGCAGGACATCCACGCCATTACTGCCGCCAAGGTGTATGGCGTGCCGGTTGAACAAGTCACCCCACAAATGCGTGCAAGCTGCAAGGCCGTCAACTTTGGTATCGTCTACGGCATTTCCGATTTCTCACTTGCGCAGGATATCGGTGTGACGCGCAAAGAAGCCGCTGCCTTTATTCAAAGCTATCTGGACACCTATCCGGGCGTGCATCATTACATGGAGTCCATCAAGCAGACCGCCCGCGAACAGGGCTATGTGCAGACCTTGTTCGGTCGTCGCCGCGCTCTGCCCGAACTGCAATCCAAAAACTTCAATCTGCGCGCCTTTGGCGAACGTGCCGCCATGAATACACCCATTCAGGGTACGGCGGCCGATATCATCAAAATCGCTATGCTGCGCGTATTTGAGCGCCTGCAAGCCGAAGGTCTGCGCGCTCGCCTGATTTTGCAGGTGCATGACGAACTCATTGTCGAAGCGCCGCAAGATGAGGCCGAGCGAGTAGCTGTGCTGCTGCGTGAGGAGATGGAAGGGGCGGTCAAACTCAAAGTGCCGCTGCTTGCCGAGGCCAAGACAGGCAAAAGCTGGTATGAGACAAAATAAATCGGGGGGATAACCTCAGAATGGAACGCGATAATATGGAAGAACTGATTTTTGTTTGTACAGGTAACACTTGCCGCAGTCCGATGGCTGAGGGGCTGTTCCGCGCACTGGACGGCGAGGCCCGCACTGGTCTGCACGCTTCGTCTGCTGGATTGTTTGCGCATGAGGGTTTACCCGCGTCCGAATATGCAGAGCAGGCCGCTCAGGAATTGGGCGCCGACCTGTCCGGCCATCGCGCCCGCCAACTCACGCCCGAATTGGCACGACAGGCGCGGTATCTGGTGTGCATGACCGCCGCACATTATGACCGCTTGGTACAGGCGATGCCGTGGGCACAGGAGAAGGTGTTCACGCTCGCGCCACATGATGTGGCTGACCCGTTCGGCGGCACGCTGGAAACCTATCGCGCCTGTGCCGCACAGCTTGCCGACGACGTGCGCACCCTGATTGGCAATCTGGAGAAGCGCGTATGATAAACATTTTGCCCATGCAGGAGCAGCATATAGAAGGGTTAGCCAGTATCGAGCGGGCGTGTTTTCATGCGCCGTGGAGTGCAGATGCCCTGCGCGAAGAACTGGGCAAAGGTTTGTTTTTGGTCGCCCAAGATGAAACCGGCGTGCCAGTGGGCTATGTGGGCTGTCAGACCGTGCTCGATGAAGGGTATATCACAAACGTAGCCGTAGACCCGGCGCACCGGCGGCAGGGCGTTGCCCGCACATTGCTGACCGAGCTGGAGACACGCGCACGGGCGCAAAATCTGGCGTTTGTGACGCTCGAAGTGCGCGCATCCAACGCGCCCGCCATCGCCTTGTATACGGCGGCGGGCTATGAACCGGTTGGACGGCGCAAAAACTTTTACCGTGCGCCGACCGAGGACGCATTGCTAATGACATTAACGCTACGCCGTGCGTGAGACAGACACACCGCGCCGGGCGCGGTTAGACAAGGGGAGAGCATATGAACATTTTAGCTATCGAGTCATCTTGCGACGAGACTGCCGCGGCAGTCATCGCAGATGGCCGTACAATTTTATCCAATATCATTGACTCACAGGTGGAAACCCATGCGCTGTATGGTGGGGTTGTGCCCGAAATCGCGTCGCGTGGGCATATGCAGGCAGTTGTGCGCGTGACCGATGCGGCGTTGCACACGGCAGGATTGACCGCTGACGACGTGGACGCAGTTGCGGCGACGTGTGCACCTGGCTTGATTGGCGCGGTGCTGGTCGGGGCGAACTTCGGCAAGTCGCTTGCCTTTGCACTGGGCAAGCCCTTTGTGCCCGTCCATCACATTCGCGGCCATATCGCCGCCAATTATCTGGCGTTTCCCGAACTCAAACCGCCGTTTTTGACGCTTGTGGCATCGGGTGGACATTCGCTGATTGTGCGCGTTGACGATTACACCAAGTTTGAAATCTTGGGCGGTACCCGTGACGATGCGGCTGGTGAAGCCTTTGACAAAGTGGCGCGTGTGCTGGGCGTGGGCTATCCGGGCGGCCCCAAGATTGATAAAATGGCCGAGGGCGGCGACCCTGCCGCCTATCCATTACCGGTCAGCCGCGTGAAAGATGCACCGATGGACTTTTCATTCTCCGGCCTGAAAACCGCGGTCATCAATCTGGCGCACAATGCCGAGCAAAAAGGGCAGACGCTGGACAAAGCAGGCTTGGCGGCTTCGTTCTGCCATGCAGTCGTTGAAACGCTGGTGCCCCGACTGGCGCACGCGGTCGAACAGACCGGCGTAAAAGATGTAGTGTGTGCGGGCGGTGTGGCAGCAAATTCTTGGCTGCGCCGTGCGCTGACCGACATGGCAAAGCAAAAACAGGTTCGTCTGTATCTGCCGCCGCTCGCGCTGTGCGGCGACAATGCCGCCATGATTGGTGCGCAGGCGTATTATGAATATCAAGCCGGGCACTTGGGGCACACCGCGCAGAACGCCTTTGCTACTGCCGAAATCACCGAAGATATTTGTGGAAAAATTCGCTGAGCGGGCAAAAAGTTCTGGTAAATTGGGCGCAAATGCGGTACAATAATAAAAGGCTTTTTGCGCTGGGCAAAAGCCAACCGATTTTGTAAAGATACACATTGGGGCACGGCGCGGGCGTTCCCGCCGTGGAGAAGGCTGTGGAAGCCGCCATTTTTTGCTGCGTTTTCGCAAAAACGCAGGGCGCATCGGTAGGGTGCGTCTGTCAAGACAACAAGGAGCGATTTGATAGTATGGGTATGACGATTGCAGAAAAAATCTTGAAAGCGCATCTGGTGGATGGCGCGATGGAGCCGGGTCAGGAAATCGGCCTGCGCATCGACCAGACACTGACTCAGGATGCCACAGGCACAATGGCTTACCTGCAATTTGAAGCGATGGGCGTGGACAAGGTAAAAACCGAACGCTCGGTCGCTTATATCGACCACAATACCTTACAGTCGGGTTTTGAAAACGCCGACGACCACAAGTATATTGGCACAGTAGCCAAAAAACACGGTATCTACTATTCTAAGGCAGGCAACGGCATCTGCCATCAGGTACATTTGGAGCGCTTCGGCGCACCCGGTAAGACCCTCATCGGTTCGGACTCTCACACCCCGACCGGCGGCGGTATCGGTATGCTGGCATTCGGCGCGGGCGGTCTGGACGTCGCGGTTGCAATGGGCGGCGGTGCATATTACATCCCCATGCCCAAAATGGTGCGCGTCACTCTGACTGGTAAATTGAAGCCGTGGGTTGCAGCAAAGGATATCATTCTGGATGTGCTGCGCCAGATGACCGTAAAGGGCGGCGTGGGCAAGATTGTCGAGTACGCCGGACCGGGCGTGGCAACCCTTTCGGTTCCCGAACGCGCCACCATCACCAACATGGGTGCCGAGCTGGGCGCAACCACTTCCATTTTCCCGTCCGACGAAGTAACCCGTTCTTTCCTCAAGGCACAGGGCAGAGAAGATGTCTATGTGCCGCTGGCGTCCGACCATGACGCAGTATATGATGAGGAATACACGGTCGATTTGGACAACCTGACCCCGCTGGCAGCAATGCCGCATATGCCGGACAATGTAAAGCCGGTGTCCGAAATCGGTGCTATCAAGGTCAACCAGTGCTGCATCGGTTCGTGCACCAACTCATCTTACTATGATATGATGAAGGTTGCTGCCATCCTCAAGGGCAAGCATGTACATCCCGATGTCTCGCTGACCATCAGCCCCGGCTCCATGCAGGTATTCCATATGTTAGCAAAAAATGGCGCACTGGCCGATATCATTGCGTCAGGTGCGCGTATTCTGGAATGTGCGTGCGGCCCGTGCATCGGCATGGGTCAGTCGCCCGAATCGGCAGGCGTGTCGCTGCGTACATTTAACCGCAACTTTGAAGGCCGTTCTGGTACACAGGATGCACAGATTTATCTGGTATCGCCCGAAGTTGCAGCCGCATCGGCGTTGACCGGCGTGCTGACCGACCCGCGCACACTGGGCGAAGCTCCCGAAATCCAGATGCCTGGACACTTTGACATTGATGACGGCATGATTGTACCGCCCGCTGACGACCCGTCCGCGGTCGAAGTGCGCCGCGGCCCCAATATTAAGCCGTTCCCGCTGGGTCATGCGCTGGAGGACAGCTACACCGGCAAGATTGTGCTCAAGACCGAGGACAACATTACCACCGACCACATTTTGCCGGCTGGCTCTAAGTTGCTGCCCTATCGCTCCAATATCCCGTATTACTCCAACTACTGCTTTATCAACGTTGACCCCGAATTCCCTGAGCGCTGCAAGCAGCAGGGCGGTGGTGTCATCGTGGGCGGCGCCAACTATGGACAGGGGTCGTCGCGTGAACACGCAGCCCTTGTGCCGCTGTATCTGGGTGTACGCGCCGTACTGGTGAAGTCGTTTGCCCGCATCCACAAGGCAAATCTGGTCAACTCCGGCATTTTGCCGCTGACTTTCCAGAATCCGGCCGATTATGACACGGTAGCACTGGGCGAAGAAATTTCTCTGCCCCATGTCCGTGAGGAAATCGCGGCAGGTCGTCCGGTGACTGTGGTTTGTGGCGACCGCACGTTCTTAGCCGATTGTGACGTTTCCGACCGTCAGCGCGGTGCGCTTCTGGCGGGCGGTACACTCAACTATGCAAAGCAGCAGCACTAATCAAGGAGGAACCCCCAATATGTTACCCGAAAAGACTCGTGAACAGTTTGAAAAAGTAGTCGAAAGCCAGCTTGCCCGCATTCAAGCCATGAAGGAACAGGGCGATTTTGTGGATTATTCCAAGCTGGATAAAATCATCATCGGCGTGTGCGGCGGCGACGGCATTGGCCCCATGATTACCGGTATGGGTCAGCATGTACTGGAAACCCTGCTGGCAGACAAGGTAAAGGCGGGCAAGGTCGAGTTCCGCGCGATTGATGGCTTGACCATTGAGCGCCGCGCCGAACTGGGCTGCGCCATTCCGCCCGATGTCATGGAAGAGCTGAAAGCCTGCCATGTTATCCTTAAAGGTCCAACCACTACACCGCGCAAGGGCGACCCGTGGCCCAATGTCGAGTCGGCAAACGTTGCTATGCGCAAGGCGCTTGACCTGTTCGCCAATGTGCGTCCGGTCAAGGTACCCGAACTGGGCATCGACTGGACGTTCTACCGCGAAAACACCGAAGGCGGCTATGCTGTCGGCTCGCAGGGCGTACAGATTGGCGACGACCTGTTTATTGACTTCACCGTTGCCACCTCCCAGGGCTGTGAGCGCATCGCGCGTTTGGCATTTGACTATGCGCGCAAGACTGGTAAAAACCGCGTTTCGTGCGTAACCAAAGCCAACATCATCAAAACTACCGACGGCAAGTTCCTTGATACCTGCCAAAAGGTTGCTGCTGAGTACCCGGAAGTAGAGTTCGACGACTGGTACATTGACATTATGACTGCCAAGCTTATCGACGACAAGCGCCGCCGTGATTTCAAGGTGTTTGTCCTGCCCAACCTGTACGGCGATATCATCACCGACGAGGCTGCTGAGATTCAGGGCGGCGTGGGCACGGCTGGCTCGGCAAATATCGGCAAGCGCTATGCTATGTTTGAAGCCATCCACGGTTCGGCACCGCGCATGGTGCAGGAAGGTCGTGCACAGTACGCCGACCCGTCCTCTGTACTGCGCGCATCGGTTATGTTGCTGGAGCACATCGGCGAAATTGAGCTGGCAAAGAAACTTGACCGCGCGCTGGATATCTGTATGTTTGAAAACAAAAAATATGTCATTACAGGACGCGACACCGGTGCAACTGCACAGCAGTTCACCGACTATGTATTGGAAACCATTGCATCTCTGTAAGCACTCACAACAAAGGAGGTCGTCCGGATGGAGAAAAAGCAGAACGTGTCCCGCGCGGTCATTCAGCGCCTGCCGCGGTATTACCGCCACTTGTCCTCCCTTCGGGCCGCGGGAGAGCAGCGCATTTCCTCACGCAAACTTGCCGAAATGCTGGGCTTGACGGCCTCCCAAATCCGTCAGGATTTTAACTGCTTCGGCGGCTTCGGTCAGCAAGGGTATGGATACAACATCGAAAAGCTGTGCGAGGGTCTTGAAGATATTTTGGGACTAAAACGTCAACACACGGCAGTGTTGATAGGTGTAGGCAATTTGGGGCGTGCGCTGATTAAAAACTTCAACTTCGCCAGCAATGGGTTCCAGCTTTTGTGTGCATTCGACTGTGACCGGATGGTGGTGGGCAGCGGTATGAATGGTGTGACCGTGCGCGATGTGTCAGAACTCTATGCTTATGTTGACCAGCACAAGCCGGATATCGCGGTTTTGACCGTGCCCCATGCCATTGCGCCCCAACTGGCACGCGATTTAGTCGAACATGGCGTGCGCGGATTGTGGAATTTTACAGGTGAAGATTTACACATGGAAAATTTGGGCGTGCCGGTCGAAAACGTACACTTTTCTGACAATTTGATGACGCTGTGCTATCAGGTCAATCAAGGGGAAAACGATTGATTTTGGTTTTCTTTTAAGTGAATAGAACAAAAGTCCTGCCATATGGCAGGACTTTTGCGCTTTGTCTCTATTGAATGTGTTCTTCACAAAAGTTATCCACAACGCGAAAACCCATTTCGTCCGGAGAAGCCAGACGGTAAGTGCGAATACTTGCACTATCAGTAGTTGGGCATAGACGCTTTTCTGGGTCGAGTCGGAAACAAGCCGACTGTGGATTTGGACGCTTGTTCATGCTTGCATCACCTCACACACAGTATGTGTTTGTGCGCAAGTGGTTATGCAACGGTTTTTATTTGTCCCAGTCGTCGAATGGGTCTTCCAGTGCCTGCGCCGCGCTGAGGTCGTAAGGCGTGGTTTGATAAACGTAATAGTTGAGCCAGTTGGTGTAGAGTAATTGCCCGTGCGACCGCCATGTTACTTTCGGTTCCTGCGTAGGGTCGTTTTCGGGGAAGTAGTGGCGTGGGATTTGTGGATTCATACCGCGACTGAGGTCACGGAAATATTCCTGTTTGAGCGTATCGCGGTCATATTCAGAATGTCCGAATACAAAAATCTGCCTGCCTCCGCGCGCCTCAACAATATAAACACCGGCTTCGTCAGAAACTGATAACAACCGCAGTTCCGGATGCTTGGTGATATCCGAAGCGCGTACCTCGGTGTGTCGGCTGTGGGGCGCATAGAATACATCATTGAACCCGCGTAGCAGGCGCTCGGTGGGGACGAGCACACGGTGTTCAAAAATACCGCTCATTTTTTCGGGCAAGATATACTTGGGCACGCCGTAATGATGATAAAGCCCTGCTTGTGCACCCCAGCAGATATGTAAAGTAGAGTGAACATGAGTTTTGCTCCATTCCATAATCTCTACCAGTTCGTTCCAGTAATCCACCTGCTCAAATTCCATTAACTCAACCGGTGCACCGGTGATAATCAGACCATCATAGCGATTGTTGCGGATGTCGTGGAAGGTTTTGTAGAAGGTCAAAAGATGGTCTTCGGGTGTGTGTGTAGATTTATACGTCTCGGTCTGCACGAGGTCGATTTCGATTTGTAGCGGCGTGTTGGACAGACAACGCAAAATTTGGGTTTCTGTCGTGATTTTAAGCGGCATCAGGTTGAGCAGGGCAATGCGCAATGGGCGGATATCCTGCGTGATGGCGCGTCGCTCGGTCATAACAAATATATTTTCCGATTCCAGCACGGCGCGTGCGGGTAGACTGTCGGCAATTTTTATGGGCATGGTGACTCTCCTTTATTTTGTGTAGTTGCAACCTATTTCATTATAGCACACACGAATAAAAAAATGGAAGATGGAGAAACTTGAAGATATAGATATAGGAAAAATTTGAAAATCTTGTTGACATTTGTAAAAAATGGTGGTATTCTAAATAAGTCACATAAAGTATGTGACAACCATATAGGGAGCTTTTGAAAAATAAGTTTAAAAAAACGGAAAAACTTGTTGACAGAGGCAAATCAATATGGTATTATAAATAAGCTGACCGCAA
>OERG01000059.1_pt1 | contig 26786 bp, 22 predicted proteins | sample 1539951 | NCBI WGS metagenome assembly OERG01 (sample SAMEA3891870, study PRJEB23780) | metagenome | biome: terrestrial biome; feature: animal house; material: Caecal content | place: Italy | collected 2015-05-05
CGGCACCGCTGTATGCCGAAATTCGCCAGTTACAAGCCGCGCTCGACGAGCGCCGCAGTCAGGCAGAAGAAAACAATCGCTTGCGCGAGGAAATGCGTAAATTGCGCGAATCGTACCACGATGTGCGCCCGGCGGTCGAGTATGACCAGCTCAGTCAGAAATTTGAGGAGGTCAACCGCGAACTGTCCAAGGCAAAAATTCAACTGGCGGGGCGTGAAATCGGAGAAATCGGAGAACTACGCCGTGAGTTGACGCGCCTGCGCGAATTGGAACAGGAATATAACAATATGGAAGACCCCGAACCGCTGCACAGTGAAATCGACCGCCTAGAGCAAGAATTGCGCCAGATGCGTTTGCAAAAGCAAGAGGCAGAGCAGCAGGCGGCACAAAAGGATGGTGCACAGCAGCATCATAAGCAGGATTTGGAACAAATTGAGCAGCTCAAGCAGGAACTGGCACAGCTCAAACAGGCACAGGCGGCACAAGCTGCTCCGGCATCAGAGGAAGTCGAGACGCTGCGCGCCCAACTGAAACAGGTGAAAGCCGAACTGAACCGTCAAATCCAAATCAACCAGTCGCAGGAACAGCGGGGAAGAAAGAAGAAAGGCGGAAAGTAATGCCCGAATTATTGGCACCAGCCGGTTCATTTGAGGGTGTGCGCGCGGCTGTACAGAGCGGCGCGAATGCAGTTTACATGGGCTTTGGCACGTTTAATGCCCGGCGCGGTGCAAAAAATTTTTCACGCAAGGAAATGGCACAAGCTATTGCCTATTGCCGCACACGCGGCGTAAAAACCAACATTACATTTAATATTGTGGCGCTTGACCGTGAACTAGAGCAGGCCATGCAGGATGTTCAGTTTTTATATCAAGCGGGAGCCGATGCGCTGATTGTGCAGGATTTGGGGTTAGCGCGGCTGATTCGGGAACATGCGCCCCAAATAGAATTACATGCGTCTACCCAGATGACCATTCACACGCTGGATGGTGCGCGTGCAGCAAAAGAACTGGGATTTTCCCGCGTGGTACTGTCGCGCGAGTGTACGCTGGACGAGATTGAAAAGATTACACGCGAAGCCGGTGTGGAAACCGAAGTGTTTGTACACGGCGCACTGTGCATGTGTTATTCCGGACAGTGCTATATGTCCTCAGTTATCGGTCAGCGTTCGGGCAACCGCGGTCTGTGTGCGCAGCCTTGCCGCTTGCCCTACACCTATGCGGACGGCAAAAAAGGATATCCGCTGTCGCTCAAAGATTTGTGTGCAGCCAAATGGATTCCTACCCTTACAAAAATGGGTGTGACTTCGTTTAAGATTGAAGGGCGCATGAAGCGACCGGAATACAGCGCGGTCGTGACCAAGATTTATGCCGATTTGCTGCGCGAGCAGCGCGGCCCGACCAAAGAAGAAAATGAAACATTGCGCAAGGTGTTTTCGCGTGATGGCTTTACCGACGGCTATTTGACCGGTCATGTAGATGAAAAAATGTTTGGAACCAAGACCGACTTGCCCATGCAGGAGGTCAAGCCGCTTTATGATGAAGCGGCGCGCCGGTTTGCGGAGGGCAAGGAGGCGCCTTTGGTACCTGTCGAGATAAGCTGTACGGTCACGCCGGAGGGAATTTCGGTGCAAGCCTGTGATATGTTCGGGCATGGAGCGCAGGCGGCTGACCATGAACCGGTCGAGCGGGCGAACAACCGACCGACAACCCGTGAAATGCTGGTAAAGAATCTGATAAAAACCGGTGGCACACCGTTTTTTGTGCGCGATGTCGAGCGGGATGTACAAATTGAACTGCCAGAAGGGTATATGGTTCCGGCATCCCGCATCAATGCCCTGCGGCGTACAGCACTCAATACCATTGAAAAACTGCGCGGCATACCGCCCAAGCGCAATTGGATACCGTATCAAAATTCACACAATCGTCACGCAAATGTCGCATTTCAGGGGTATACTTTAGAGATACGCAAGTTGGAGCAACTCACACAGGAGATGCAGCAAAAGCCGCCGTGTATGGTGTATGTGCCGCTGACCGAACTGGACGCACATCCACAGGCTGTGCATGATTTGTGTGCGCGTGACATACCGCTGGCGGTACAAATGCCGCGTATCTACACCGATGCCGAACAGCCTGAAATTGAGCGGATGTTGAAAACGGCATGGGAAAATGGCGTGCGCACGGCGTGCGCCATGAATTTGGGACAATTGCCGCTGCTCAAACGCTTGGGCTTTGTGATTCATGGCGGGTTTGGGCTGAATGTGTGCAATGGTGCAGCACTGGACGCACTTGCAGCACTTGGTGTGCGCCGCCAGACTCTGTCGTTTGAGTTGCGCACGGCGCAATTGCGCGACGTAGACAAGCCGATAGAGACCGAATTGTTGGTTTATGGTTATCTGCCACTGATGGTTTTTGAAAACTGCGCCATTCGTCGGCGTACCGGTCAATGCACCTGTCAAAAAGGAATTACCACACTGACCGACCGCAAAGGGCAAACCTTTGGGCTGCTGCCTGAATTTGGGTGCCGCAACACACTTTTGAACAGTAAGCCGCTCTATCTGGCAGATAAGGATGATTGGAAACAGGTAGGCGCACCGTTCGGGCGCATCTGCCTGACGACCGAATCACCCGAACGGGCACAGGCGGTCTGGCGTGCATATACCGAGCAAATGCCGCTGGAATTTTGCGATGGATTTACACGCGGCCTATACCAGCGCGGTGTAGAATAAACTGGATTGACGCAAAGAAAAAAAGGAGCCGATTATAAAAAATGCAACTGATTTTAGCTTCACAGTCTCCGCGTAGACGGGAACTGCTTGGGCTGATTGTGCCGGACTTTTGTGTATGTCCGGCAGAGATAGAAGAAGAACTGATACCGGGGGCTGACCTTGGTGCCGAAGTTGCCCGACTGGCCGCTGGCAAAGCGCGAGTCGTGGCGGACACCCATCCACAAGCCGCGGTTATCGGTTCGGATACTTTGGTGGTTTGTGATGGACAGGCATTGGGTAAACCAAAAGATGCAGACGACGCATACAGGATGCTCAGTTTGTTATCCGGGCGAAGCCATGAAGTGATGACTGGATTGGCGCTTTGGGTGCCGGGGCAGACCATGCGCACCGACACCATTGTGACGCAGGTACGCTTTGCCGCCCTGGGTGAAGGCGAAATAAAAGCGTATATCGCCAGCGGTGAACCGATGGATAAGGCGGGCGCATATGGGATTCAGGGCTTAGGTGCACGCTTTATTGAGGGCATTGAAGGCGATTATTACAGTGTAATGGGACTACCGGTACGCCGCCTGTATGAACGGCTGCGTGAAACCGGTCTAGCGTGATGGGAGAAGAGGGGATATCAACTTGCGAAATATCTTTACCACAAGGCTTTTGACCGTGATTCTGTTGATTGCCGCGGCTTGTTTGGGGCTGGCGGCTTACACAGGGGCGGCCGGACAGGATTCACCCGTGTCGGCAGCGGTCGGCACCGTGATTTCACCGATTCAGAAAGGTGTGTCCTCTATCAGTAATAAGGTGGAACACTTTGTCAGTCATTTTCAAAATTATGACCAGATGGAGGCGGAGAACAAAGAACTGCGCGAGAAAGTTGCCGAACTGGAACAGCAAGTACGCGATGCACAGGTCGCGATTGATGAAAATGAGCGGCTGCGCGTGCTGACCGGTCTGGTCAAGAACAACCCAACGTTTCACTATGACATGGCCGAGGTCATTGCACGTTCCCCCGGTCAGTGGGCAACCACCATTTCGATTGACAAAGGCTCAATGGATGGCGTGGAGAAAAATGATTTGGTTGTGACAGCCGAAGGCATGGTGGGCTATGTGTCGTTGGTTGCGCCCACTTACAGCAAGGTTACAACCGTGCTCGATACCAATATGCAGGCCGGTGCGCTGGTGACCCGTACACGCGAAAGCGGTGTGGCACAGGGCGACTATGAGCTGATGGGCGACGGGATGCTGCGCTTGTCCTATCTGAGCAAGGATAGCGATGTGGTTATTGGCGATACCATTCAGACATCAGGTGAAGGTGGGATTTTCCCCAAGGGCATTATGATTGGCACGGTGGAGCGCGTGATGATTGAGGAAAACGGAATGAACAATTATGCCGTGATTCGCCCGTTTGTAGACCCGGCAACGGTCACAGACGTGTATGTTATCACCGATGTGACCAGCGGTCAGGTGACTCAGCAGACGCAGACCAGTGACGATGCGGCAGCCGATGCCGCGGCGGAGTGATGTGCCATGCAGAGAGACCGCACTACGACCTATAAGGTCGTCTTTTATCTGTTATTTGTACTCATCGTGTATTTGCTGGAAACTGCGACCGGTTTAGGCTCGCTCAATCTATTTGGAGCACGACTGGATTTGCTGTTCAGTGTACCGGCTGCGGTGGCGCTGATGGAAAATCCGGCGATTGGTGCAGCCGCGGGTCTGTTTACCGGTATCCTGTATGACCTTTCGGGCACCGGCGTGGAGGGAATCCTCCCGCTCTACTTTATGCTGTTTGCCACATTTGCCGGTGCAATCAGCGGCCGTTATCTGCGCCGTATCTGGCCGTCGCATCTGTTGCTCACAGCAGGGGGCATGTTGCTGCTGCGCGGCTTGCAATTTGTGTTTGCGGCATTGGCAGGACGCACCTACCCCATGATTCCTTTCCTGCAATCTATGTACGGCGAAATTTTGGCCGCCGTTGTGTTGTCTCCATTCATCTACCTGCCGACGCTGCTTTTGGCGCGTCGTTTTGACCGCATGAAATGAGGTTTGACGTATGGACAATAAAACAAAACTGTTACACCGATTGATTGCACTGTTTGTCGTGCTTGCCTTGCTGTGCGGGGTGTCAGCCGCCGGACTGTATTCGCTTCAGGTCATCAATGGCGAAGCGTATCGCTTGCAGGCCGAACGACATTTGACTTCGACCAGCGTGGTGTCGGCGGCGCGCGGAGAAATCCTTGACCGATATGGCCGCCCGCTTGTCACAAACGAATCCATTTATTCCATTCGCTTTGACTATGCGTACTGGGACCATACCAACCAGAATGATATTTTATTGCAGTTGGTGCAGTTGGTCATTTCGGCTGGGGTTGAGGTGCCGACCATTCTGCCCATTACCCAGCAAGCGCCCTACACCTTTACCTGCGACGCAGAGGACAAAGTATACACGTCCCTCATAGAGTTTATTGACAGCAAGAACGGCACAGAGAACGGAAAAGATACTTTGGGACTCAAAGCGCAATATGGAGCCAATTCGGCTAAGGATTTGGATGCGGAAAGCGTGCTCAAAGTGCTCAAAGCGTATTATGGTATCAATGAAGGGTATACCGAATCCAACGCGCGCTGGATTTTGGAACAGCGCTACCGTATGACCACTTCTGGCTTCTCGCGCAACAATCCATTTATCTTTGTAAAAGATGTGCCGATGAACTTGATTGCCGAAATCAAAGAGCGGCATGAGCTGTTCAAGGGTGTCAATGTCGAAGCATCCACCGAGCGCAAGTATGAGACAGACTATGCAGCGCAGATTTTGGGCCGCACCGATATCATCTATGCCGAAGATTGGGATGTTTATAAAGAAAAAGGATATTCCATGACCGATATTGTCGGCAAGAGTGGTTTGGAACGCTCGATGGAAGAATATTTACGTGGCAAGAGCGGCAGCCAAATGGTAGACACCGATATTTCCGGCGAAGTCACCGGCACAATGGAACCGTCCTCGCCGCAGCCGGGCGACAACGTGATTACAACGCTTGATATTGAACTGCAAAAAGTCACCGAAGAATCACTGGCGCGTGTTATCTCAGCGATTGAGGGTGCACGCGGCGGTGCAGCCGTTGTGGTAAAGGTGGATACGGGCGAAGTGTTGGCGGCGGGCAACTATCCAACATACAGTCAGGCAACGTTTTTGGAAGATGCCGCGGCTATCAATAACAATCCGCTTGAGCCAACGCGCAGCCGCGCATTCCAGATGGCCTATGCTCCGGGGTCAACTTTTAAGCCAATGATTGCATTAGCCGGTTTAGAGGAAGGCGTTATTAACTTGCAAACTACAATGGTTTGTAATCATTACTATACACGTTTTCAATCGCGAACTTTTAAATGCTTGGGATGGCATGGCACGGTAGACTTGAATCAGGCAATTAAAAAGTCGTGTAATATTTATTTCTATGAAACCGGCTATCTGTTGGGCGGCGCTACGATTGAAAAGTGGTCAAAAATGTTTGGCTTTGGACAAAAAACCGGAATTGAAGTCGGTGAAATCGCCGGTTCGGCGGCTGGTCCGAGCTATCGAGCAAAGATGCTGGAGAATAATCCGTTATTTAACAAATGGCAGCCGGGCGATGTGGTACAGGCAGCGATTGGACAGAGTGATAACACCATCACGCCGTTACAGCTTGCGGTCTATGCGGCAACGCTGGCAAATGGCGGAACCCGTTATCAGCCGACCTTGATTAAAAGCGTGAAATCGTACGATTACAGCCGTACGATTATCGACAATGAACCCAAAGTGGCGCAGAAAATTCATTTAAATCCGGAAAACCTTAAGGCAGTCACCGATGCCATGCAGTCGGTTGCCGATGAAGGCGGTACTGCCGCGAAAACCTTTGCCAATTATCCTATTCCTATTGCGATTAAGACCGGTACATCGCAACATAATGGAGGTAAAGATTTTGATGGGAATGATACTGACCACGGTGTTCTGGTTGCCTATGCGCCTGCCGATGACCCCGAAATTGCGGTGGCGGTTGTAGGTGAATGTGCCGGACATGGTTCGGCCGTGGCACCGGTTGCGCGTGATATTTTCGACGCCTACTTCCAAGGGGAAAGTGCAATGGACCAAGCACCGGTCGAGCAGACATTGCAAAAATAACGTGATACTTGCAATCAACGTATGACCGAAAATCACAAAGGCACCTGTAAAATCTTTTGATTTTGCAGGTGCCTTTTCGCAAGGTCTATCTTTATACAGCTTGACCGATGCGTGGATAGAAGAAAAAATCAAACCTGCCGCAAAAAAACCAGTTCTTGGACTTGTCACCGACGATTTTTTGCTTTATACTGAAAGCAAGGTGTGAAATCATTGGGAGGAAATATGCGCAAGGTTATTTTAGTCGCGTCCGGTAAGGGCGGCACAGGAAAAACCTCTTTGACCGCAGCGGTTGGAACATCGCTGGCCGAGATGGGGAAAAAAGTGCTTGTCGTGGATGGAGACTGCGGTTTGCGCAACTTGGACTTGATTTTAGGCATGAGTGATATGGCGGTTTTTACATTTGCCGATGTGGCGCGTGAAACCGTATCGCTTGCCCGTGCAGCAGCGGCGCATCCGGTTACGGATGGCTTGTTTTTGTTGACCGCACCGCCCGAACCACCTGCTTTGACGGCAGCACAGATGTGCTATCTGGCTGACCAGACCTTGCAGGCAGGTTTCGACTATGTCATCATTGATGGCCCGGCCGGTTTGCCGGAGGAACTTTCCCTCTATGCGCAAATCGCAACACAGGGGATTGTCGTCACAATGCCCGATTCGGCTTCCATTCGAGGCGCGGAACGTGTTGCACGCCGTATGGAAGAACAATGTATTATGCGGATTCGGTTGGTTGTCAACCGCGTGCGCCCACGACTGATACGCTATGGCGTTGCGGCAAATATTGACGATGCCATTGATATTTCTGGTTTACAACTGCTTGGTGTCATTCCAGAAGATGAAGATGTGATTGCCTGTGCTGGCAGCGGCAAAAGTGTTGTAAGGTATAAAAAATCGGGCGCGGCTCAGGCGTATCGCAATATTGCGCGCCGCCTGGAAGGAGAGCGCCTGCCGCTGATGCGGGTATAGCGGAAGATTGAAAGGAGACCAACAGGGTATGAATATCGCTTTAATCGCGCACGACCGTAAAAAAGAGCTGATGGTACAGTTCTGTATGGCATATTGCGGCATTTTGGCAAAGCATAATCTGTGCGCAACTGGCACAACGGGAAAGCTCGTTGCCGAAGCGACCGGTCTAAAGATTGAAAGATATTTGCCGGGAATGCAGGGCGGAGAGGAACAGATTTCCGCGCGCGTTTCCTATAATGAGATAGACTTGGTTCTGTTTTTCCGGGACCCCATGTCAAACAGTCAATATGAACCCGATGTTCATGTTTTGGCTCGTCTGTGTGACATGCACAACATTCCGATTGCGACCAATGCCGCAACTGCGGAAATGCTGATTCTCGGTCTGGATCGCGGCGACCTGGATTGGAGAAATATTGTAAACCCCAAGTCGCGCTGACTCAACTGGACGCAAAACGGCGTACCCACCCCGCACGGGCGGGTTGGGTACGTTTTCCTTTGTATGCCGCGTTTCGCGGCATTTTTATATCTGTGAAACACAAATCAAAAGGAGTTTTAGACGGATGGAAAAAATCAAACCCAGAACCCTGTCGGGCTTTATGGAACTTTTGCCCGCTGCACAGGAGCAAATGGAGCGCATGATGCAGATACTGCGCGAAACGTATGCCCTTTATGGCTTTTATCCGCTGGATACGCCGGTATTGGAGGCATCCGATGTATTGCTGGCAAAAGGCGGCGGCGAAACCGAAAAGCAGATTTACCGCTTTCAAAAGGGTGACAGTGACCTGTCCATGCGTTTTGACCTGACCGTACCGCTGGCGAAATATGTCGCGCTCAACTATGGTCAGTTGGCTTTCCCGTTCCGCCGCTACCAAATCGGCAAGGTTTACCGTGGAGAACGCGCCCAGCGTGGCCGATTCCGCGAATTTTATCAGGCTGATATTGATATTATTGGCGATGGTCAACTGGATATCATCAATGAAGCGGAAATCCCCTCGATTATCTATAAAACCTTTACCCGACTGGGGCTGAATCGGTTTAAAATTCGCCTGAACAATCGCAAGGTGCTCAATGGATTTTTTGCTATGCTGGGTTTGGATACACAGGCAGGCGATGTGATGCGCACGATTGACAAGCTGGAAAAAATCGGTGCAGACAAGGTGCGTGAAATCCTGATAGATGACTGCGGCACGACCAGCGAGCAGGCAGATGAAATTTTGAAATTCATCACCATTGAGGGCAATACATCGGATATTTTGCAGGCACTGGAAGGCTATCGCGGCAAAAATGAAATGCTCGATTGTGGTCTGGAAGAATTGTCAACCGTGGTGAAGTATCTGGAAAGCTTCGGTGTGCCGTCAGACTATTTTGAGATTGACTTGACCATTGCCCGCGGCTTGGACTACTATACTGGCACGGTTTACGAGACGACCATGATTGACCATCCTGAAATTGGTTCTATCTGTTCGGGCGGACGGTATGACAACTTGGCTGAGTATTACACCGATAAAAAGTTGCCCGGCGTGGGTATTTCTATCGGACTGACCCGCCTGTTTTTTGTGTTGCAGGATAAGAATTACCTCAATCAGAATCCGCCACCGGCTCCGGCTGATGTGTTGGTTCTGCCCATGACCGAGGATATTACACCGGCTATCACGTTGGCAACCCGTCTGCGCGAACAGGGCGTGCGTGTACAGCTGCACTCAGAAAAGAAGAAATTTAAGGCCAAAATTACCTATGCCGATAAACTGGCCATTCCATATGTCATTTTTGTAGGCGAAGATGAAGTGAAAAATGATGTTGTGGCGCTCAAGGAGCTAGCAACCGGTGAGCAGACCAATACCAATTTTGCCCATGCACTCACGCGCATCCGGCAGGGGCTTGCCGCACGCGCAGCGGGCAAGGTCATTCTGGACAGTGAGCTGTAAGGATAGAACTTAAATAAAAGGATTGATTTGAAATGAATAATACTTCGATTGCAAATATGAAGCGCACCGACATGTGCGGCGTATTGCGTACCGCTGATGTTGGACGTGAAGTCATCGTCAACGGTTGGGTAGACCGCGTGCGCGACAATGGCGGCGTACTGTTTTTGCTGGTGCGCGACCGTTCGGGCATTATCCAGTGTACGTTCGATAAGAGCGTAGACGCCGAACTGTTCAATATTGCGTTTACCTGCCGCACTGAGTTTGTAGTAGCCGTCAAGGGTAAGTTGGTTGCGCGTGATGCCGCAGCCATCAACAAGAAAATGCCCACCGGTGAAGTGGAAGTGGTTGCGTCTGAACTGCGCATCCTTTCCAGAGCCGAGACGACACCGTTTGAAATTTCCGATGATAAGGAAGTCGGTGACGCTATCCGCCTGAAATATCGCTATCTGGACTTGCGCCGCCCGTCCATGCAGCGCAACATGATGCTGCGCCATCGTGTAACGCAGGTTGCGCGCAACTATTTCGATGAACAGGGATTCCTCGAAATCGAGACCCCTATGCTGACCAAGTCCACCCCTGAGGGCGCACGCGATTATCTGGTGCCGTCCCGCGTGCATCCGGGCAAGTTCTATGCCCTGCCGCAGTCGCCCCAGCAGTATAAGCAATTGTTGATGCTGGCTGGTATGGACCGCTATATTCAGATTACGCGCTGCTTCCGTGACGAGGACTTGCGCGCAGACCGTCAGCCCGAATTTACCCAGATTGACCTTGAAATGTCCTTTGTAGAGCAGGACGACGTGATTGCGGTCAATGAAGGGTTCTTGCAGCGCGTCTTTAAGGAAGTGCTGAATGTCGATATCCCGCTGCCGCTGCCGCGCATGACTTGGCAGGATGCCATGAACCGTTTTGGTTCGGACAAACCCGACCTGCGCTTCGGCTTTGAAATCAAGGATATTTCGGATATTGCGGCAAAGTGCTCGTTTAAGGTGTTCCATGACACGGTAGAGAATGGCGGTTCGGTGCGCCTGATTAACGTAAACGGCTATGCGGATAAGTTCCCGCGCAAGGAGATTGACAAGTTGGGTGAATTTGTCAAGACCTACCGTGCAAAGGGATTGGCATGGCTCAAGCTGGCGGCTGACGGCTCGATGACTTCGTCGTTTGCCAAGTTCCTGAGTGAAGAGGAAATCGAAGCCATCAAGCAGCGCGCAGACGCAAAGCCCAACGATTTATTGTTTGTGGTTGCAGATGCTGATTGGGAAACGGCTGTGACCGCGCTGGGTGCGCTGCGCTGTGAATTGGCTAAGCGTCTGGGACTGGCCAAGAAGGACGATTACAAGCTGGTATGGATTGTAGAATTCCCGCAGTTCGAGTACTCCGAGGAGGAGGACAGACTGGTTGCCAAGCACCATCCGTTCACCGCACCGATGGATGAAGATATTGCCCTGCTCGAAACCGACCCGCGCAAGGTGCGCGCAAAGGCGTATGATATCGTGCTGAATGGCTGTGAGCTGGGCGGCGGCTCCATTCGTATTCACGACCCCGAATTGCAAACCAAGATGTTCCGCGCACTGGGCTTCACTGAAGAAAAGGCAAAGGAACAGTTTGGCCATCTGATTACTGCATTCCAGTACGGTGCACCGCCGCACGGTGGTCTGGCATATGGTCTTGACCGTCTGTGCATGTTGCTGGCTGGTCTGGATTCGATTCGTGATATGATTGCATTCCCCAAGGTACAGAACGCATCCGACTTGATGATGCAGTGCCCCGATGTGGTGGACGCAAAGCAGCTCGACGACCTGTCGATTGCCGTCACTCGTGTGGAAAAGACTGAGGAATAAAGGTAACTGCACAAAGCGCACATCTGGAACATGTTCCGGATGTGCGCTTTGTTGCTATGCACCATATCGTCAGATTAACAAGGCAGAAACTCATTTTACAAGCGTTTATAAGTGTGATACAATAAGAAAAAACAAAAGTTTAGGAGGGAATCCGACCATGAAAAGCTATTTAAGATTGGCACATATCGCCATCTATACAACCGATATGGAACGCTCCATTGCCTTTTATGAGACGCTGGGAGCCGAGTGCACCATGCGCGGTAGGGTACAAAAACCCAATGGGGTCAATCAGCTCGCAATGATGACACTGACGAATTTTGAGATTGAGTTGATTGAACCCGGAGATGGAACTCCAGTGGATGCGCAAGGCGGTGTTATCCCGCATTTTGCGATTGAAGTGGAGGATTTGCCGCTTCTGGTCAACGAGATGCGCGTGATGGGTTTTGAAACGTTCTGCACCAAACAGCCGATTGAACTGCCCGAATTGTTTGGCGGTCTGCGTAATATCTTTTTCAAAGGGCCAAGCGGTGAGATGATTGAACTGATTGAACATTTTGATGAAAACGAGCATCACAAAAGACTGTAAGCAAAACGAGCGTGCAAAAAGCACGCTCGTTTTTTGCAGTAGAACATAGAGAAGATAGAAAAACAGCGCAGGCATTTTGCCTGCGCTGTTTGCGTGGATATTCGTTTTAAATCAATAGTGACGAGCTTCCCACAGATGGTCTTCAATTGCCTTGCGAGCTGCCTGTACTTCGGGCTTGGTGGAAACTTCGGCAACGCCGACACGCCACCAGTTTTCATAGCCAGCCGACATGGTCTTGGGCAGAACCTTCATGTCAATGAGAGTGGAAACGGTCTGCTTCTTGGCATCCTCGATTGCAGCTTCCAATTCTTCCTGCGTCTTAACCGTGTAGGTCTTGCAGCCGTAAGCCGCCGCGATAGCAGCGTAATCGACCTGAATGACCTTACCCTTGTGAATACCGTTGGTTACACCCGGCTCCAGCATGTTCTTCTCGGTGCAGATGCAAGCGTTGCCCTGACCAACTTCCAGGTTGTTGATGCAGCCAAAGGAAGCGTTGTCGAACAGCATTACATTGATTTTGTGACCGGTCTGAACCGAGGTAATCAGTTCGGAGTGCAGCATATCGAACGAGCCGTCGCCGCACATCGAGTAAACTTCCTGATTCGGGCAAGCCATCTTTGCGCCCAGTGCAGCCGCAACTTCGTAGCCCATGCAGGAGTAACCGTATTCCATATGATAGGTGTTGGTCTTGCGGGCACGCCACAGACCCTGCATGTCGCCGGGCAGCGAGCCAGCAGCCGCAACTACAATGGCATCATCGTCAATCATGCGATTGATGGTGCCCAGAACAGCGGTCTGGCACAGCTTGCAGCCGGTGTCCTCAATGTACTTTTCAACGCACTCGCGGTTTGCGTCGTTGATTTCGGGGGTAAAGGAATCCTTGTCGGTGTAAACGACATGGTCAAGGCGGTCAACCTCGTCGAACCATTCCTTGCGGTATGCCTTGACAGCTTCGGCGTAAGCGGCATCGGTATGATAGCCAATCTTCTTGAGTTCTGCGCCGATTGCGGTCAGTGCTTCGTTGGCGTCTGCAACGACCGGTGTAGCGTCCATCTTGTATGCCTGGAATTCCGAGGGGTTGATGTTGACGAACTTGGCATCGGTGCGGTACAGCCACTTGGAAGCGGTGGTAAAGTCGGTGTAACGGGTGCCGACACCGATAACAACATCGGCTTCATGTGCCAGCTTGTTTGCTGCAATGCCGCCGGTGGTGCCCAAGCCGCCCAGATTCAGTTCATGTGTCCATTCGATAGCGGACTTACCGGCCTGTGTTTCGCCGAATGCAATGCCGAAGTCCTCTGCGAACTGCTTAAATACCTTGTGTGCCTCGGCATAGCGAACGCCGCCGCCGCAGATAAGCAAAGGCTTCTTTGCGTTTTTGATGACCTCAACCGCCTGTTCCAGTGCATACTTGGTAATGGGGCGGCGGTCAACACGCCATACACGCTTCTTAAAGAAGTCAACCGGATAATCATAGGCTTCTGCCTGTACATCCTGCGGCAGCGAAATTGCAACAGCACCGGTGTTTGCGGTGTCGGTCAGAACGCGCATTGCAGAAATCATATCGGTCATAATCTGCTCGGGACGGTTGATGCGGCCCCAGTACTTGGTGACAGCCTGAAATGCGTCGTGTGCCGAGATGGTCAGGTTGTGCGGCTGCTCCATCTGCTGAAGCACCGGGTCAGGCTGACGGGAAGCATAAATGTCGCCCGGCAGAAGCAGAACCGGAATGTTGTTTGCGGTTGCGGTTGCGGCTGCGGTTACCATGTTGCAGGCACCGGGGCCGACCGAAGAGGTGCAGGCAAAGATTTGCTTGCGGCGGAGCTGCTTGGCGTAGCCGATGGCAGCCAGTGCCATGCCCTGCTCGTTCTTGCCCTGATAGACAACCATGTCTTTCAGTTCCTGCTCGACACCGTTTGCGAAGCCGACAACATTGCCGTGACCGGGCAGCATGAAGATGCCCTTGACGAACTTGTGCTCTACTTCGTTGCCGTCCATGTCAATATAGCTGATGTGCTGATTCTCCAGAAAGCGAACCAGCGCTTGGCTCGCCGTCAGGCGAACGGTTTCCATGTGCTTCATAGCCAAATATTCCTCCTAGATATGTTAAAGTAAAAAGGCATTAGTTACCGGTCGGGCAGTGCCAAATGTGGTCGTTGGCGTCTTCCTCCAGCAGCCACAGATGTTCTTCGTCATCAATGCGGGTCTTATCCCACGGGTCGCCCGGCAGATGGCGGATACCCCAAGCATAGCAGCAGGAGTAGCCGGGGGCGGTTACCTGAGAGTGCATTTTGTCGGTGATGATGGCAAGACCGTTGTGGTGGGTTTCATAGATTTCACCGTTGCCCCAACCAGCGCCGAAGCCCATGGGCTTATCATAGCGGTAGAAGTAGCATTCGGGCTGCGGGTGATGGTGCGGCGGATAGGACGACCACTTGCCCGGCAGATTAACCACTTCGCCCAGTACCATGTTGGAGTAAGGCGCGTTGTCCAGGTCGAAGCAGGTGCGCACATCGCGCTTGATGCAGCCCATCAGTTCTCCCTTGTTGCCGCGTGCCCAAGTGTCGGTATCTTCGGGCTTGTACATTTTGCTGGGGAAGGTCTTTTCGTTGAGTGTTTTCTGCACATAGATGTTGCACGGGCCGTGCGCCGTGATTTTGACTGTAATACCTTTGCAGACGTGCAGACAGGAGGGATTGTAGTCGAACGGATTGGGACGGTCAACGTCATAGGACTGGTCTTCCCATTCGATGGTGCATTTGCCGTCGAACACAAGGCAGGCCAACTCTTTTTCGGACTCATGGAATGAATAGGTGTCGCCGTCCTCCATGACGAGCAGTGCAACATCCATCATGGCATCTTTGCCGATGCCCTCGTCGAGATGAATATACTCGTTGTAGCCACGTTTGACTTGCTTATCAATGTACATAGCACATACCTCCAGAAAAATTTACCCCGCGCATTTTATGAAAAAAGTGGTCAAAATAGACCGGCGGGATGGGAGTATTTGGGAATACTCGTTTGGGATTATTATAGCATAATGGCCAAAAACCATCAACTATATTGTGTGGTTTTGGAGAAAACGTGAAATATTTTTGGCGCTTTGCACAGACAATGCCACAAAATTCCGTACAATCTTCCGAATCACACCGCATGACGGCTGTTGGAAAATTATGGGGGAGAGGAGTAGGAAAAGAGGTGAGAAGGGAGGAAATGTGACAAAAATCTGGCTGCAATCTTGTATTCTCCAGTTATTCTGGATATAATTATAAGAGAAAAGAATAAATTGTGCTTGCAATATCTTCCTGAATGATAACACGATTTTCAGGTTTTTGCTGATTGCAGCAATCATTTGAAAAAAAGGGGTAAATTTTGGATGGACGCTTCCAAAAGAGAAAAGCGTGCCCACGGCACGCAAGGATTTCCGTTTCAAATCTATTCGGCACCAGAAGCGCAGGATTCTGACCTAGTGCCATATCACTGGCACCCAGAAGTCGAGATTATCACCGTTTTACGCGGTACGGTCAGGGTTACGATTGCCGAACGGCAGTATGAGGGACGGGAAGGCGATGTATTTTTTGTGAATGTGGGGGAATTGCATGAGATTCGCGGCGGGGTAGATAATTTATTTCGCGCCTTTGTATTCCCATTGGATTTTTTGCAGTTTCGGCGGGTGGATTTGGCACAAAGTGAACTGCTGGCGCCGTTGGAACAAGGGTTATTGCGCCTGCCCGCCTATGTGCCGCGACAAACCGAGGTGGGGCAGGAACTCTTCCGCGGGCTAAAAAAAATGATTCGCATTTGTGCGAATCAACCGTTTGGGTATCAACTTTTTGTGAAATCTGCACTGCTCTATCTCGTCAGTCAGTTGGCAGCGGCTGGTTTGCTGGAGCAAACCCCACAACAGCCAAGAGAGGAGTACAAGGTGCAGTTGCTGCGGCACATGGTCGAATATTTGGGGGAACATTGTACCGAGCGCCTGCGGCTTTCCGATGTCGCGGCAAGATTTGGACTTTCACCGCAGTATTTTTGCAGTTTTTTCAAAGAAAACTTTGGGCGTACCCTGATACAACATGTCAATTTTTTGCGTATTGAACGCGCTTCGCGCTTGTTGCGTGAAACTGGCTTGCCGATTCTGGAAATTAGCCTAAGTGTGGGGTTCGACAACGTGAGTTATTTTATCAAGCGGTTCCGCGAAGTCTACGGCTGCACGCCCACCGATTATCGTCGGTCGGTGTGCAGCCGATGAAAGCTGCATCAGCGGTCATAACGCACGCGAATATTGTTTTCCGAGAAATAATGCAGATATTTTTCCGGCGGTCGGCGGTCGGTGATGAACGCGCTCAGCTCCTTGAGTTGGCAGAACGAGATGACCGCAGATTTGTCCAGTTTAGAGGAATCGGCCATCAGGTAAATGGCACCCGCACGCTGGACAACGCCGCGCTTGATTTCGGCTTCCAAAAAGGTCGTGTTGGTCATGCCGCTTTCCAGAGAAACGCCGGTGGCTGCCATAAAGGCTTTGTTGATGGTCATGCCGGACAGCATTTCAAAGGTAGATAATCCGGTAAACGAATCGGTGGCACTATTGTAGATGCCGCCGAGTGAAATTAAACTGAGATTCTCGTATTTAGCGGCTTCACTCATGGCGCCAAGCGAATGAGTGATAACGGTCACACGCTTGCGGCTGGACAGATAGCGCAGCAGACAAACGGTGGTGGAACCGGAGTCAATAAAGATGGTGTCGCCGTCCTGCACTTCTCCGGCGGCAAGCATACCGATTTGATTTTTGTCCGAAGAATTGAGGCTGGAGCGCACCGGCATGGGAACGGCGCCGGGTGAGCCGACGGTGGTGACACCACCGTAAACTTTTGCGATATGTCCGCGCGCTTCGAGGTCATTGAGGTCGCGGCGGATTGTATTTTTGGATACGCCAAAAACTTCGCAAAGCTCGTCGATTGAAACGGTTTCTTTGGAAATGACGTATTGTTCGATAGAGTTCAGACGACTGATTTTCATGGTTCTCCCTTTTCTTCCTAAAAGCACTTCTTTTCCATATAATACCATTAAACACGAACTGCTTGGTGTTCCGGCAGGTAACAAAGAACAGGCCGGTACACATGAAAGCAGAGTGGCTCTCCTTTTTAATTTTATCAGAAAATACTGAAAAAGCAACCGGAAACAAGATGAAAATGGGTACATTTTCCAAAGTGTTTTCAGGGCGATAAAAGATTGGGCAAAAAAAGGTGGAAATTGGGTACATGTACCCGCCTTGTACCGAGATGTATCAAACACTTAACAAACAATCCAACGAAATACCAAAAAAATTTTTCCGACAAATCCCCATATCGGCATTGAAATTTACTTAAAACGATGATAGACTACAAGTAGTGAGAAGGGGAAAACGGCCAATCTCTCTTTGGTTCGGCCGGTTTTCACATGAATTTTCTTAGAATATAGGCAGGTGTATGCAATGCAGAAAGCAGAAAAAATGAAGGAACTGCGCGTATTTGCCCAGGAAATCAGATTGGAAGCACTGAAAACGATTGGCTCCCTCGGTTTTGGCCATGTCGGCGGTTCCATGTCGGTGGTAGAAGCACTGGCTGTCCTGTACGGCGATGTGATGAAGATTGACCCCAAGAACCCGCGCTGGGAAGACCGCGACTGGTGCGTTATGTCCAAGGGACATGCAGGCCCGTCCATGTATGCCACCCTCGGCCTGAAGGGCTTCTATCCGCTCGAGCAGGCTTATACCCTGAATCAGCCCCATACCAATTTCCCGTCCCATACCGACCGCACCAAAACACCCGGTATTGACCTGACCACCGGTTCTCTGGGTCAGGGCATGTCTACCGCTGTCGGCGCTGCGCTGGCAAATAAAGTGGACGGCCGCGATAATCATGTATTCGTTTTTGTCGGTGACGGCGAATGCGATGAAGGTCAGGTTTGGGAGGCTGCACAGTTTGCAGCGCATTATAAACTCGACCACCTGATTTGCTTTGTAGACTCCAACAAGCGTCAGCTCGATGGTGCGGTTGATGATATCATGAGCCACGGCAAGGGCATTGGTGCCAAGTTCGACGCTTTCGGCTGGCATGTCATCGAAGTTGCGGACGGCAACGACGTAGAGCAGATTTACGACGCGGTACAGGCCGCTTATGCCGTATCGGGCAAGCCCACCTGCATTGTGCTCAACACCATCAAGGGCAAGGGCTGCACCTTTGCAGAACCGTCTGGCGCTCACTCCTCGCAGCCGAGCAAGGAGCAGTGGGACGAGGCGATTGCATTCGCAGAGGCCGAACTCGCCAAGGTCAAGGCACAGTAAGGAGGGTATCGAACAATGAGCTTTACTTTGATTGGCAAGCACGAAAAGGACTCCCGTGCAAACCGTGACGGTTATGTAACCGCACTGGAAGAAATGATGCAGGCAGACCGCAATGTCGTACATATCGACTGCGACCTGTACAACTGCATCAACACCGCAAAGCTGGAGAAGGAATTCCCCGGTCAGTGCTTTAATGCAGGTATTGCGGAAGCCGACGCAATGGGCATTGCTGCTGGTATGACAGCGGCTGGCAAGACTGCGTTTGTGCACTCGTTCGGCTGCTTCGCTTCCCGCCGCGCATTCGACCAGGCATTTATGTCGGCTGCTTATGCAAAGCTGCCCGTTCATGTCATCGGTTCTGACCCCGGTGTTTGTGCAGCTTACAATGGTGGTACGCACATGCCGTTTGAGGACTGCGCACTTTATATGTCCATTCCGGATGCGGTTGTCATCGACCCGACCGATTATGCGATGATTCACTGCCTGACCAAGAAGCTGGCAGCTTCCAAAAAGTTCTCTTATATGCGCATGGTTCGTAAGGGCATCGTTAAGGTGTATGACGACGGCGCAGACTTCGAGATTGGTAAGGGCGTAACGCTCAAGGAAGGCAAGGACGTGACCATTATTGCTTCGGGCATCATGGTAGACGAGGCACTGAAGGCACAGGAGACACTGGCAGCAGAGGGTATTTCGGCTAAGGTTGTGGACATGTTCACTTGGAAGCCGATTGACGAAGAACTGATTGTCGCTTCGGCAAAGGAAACTGGCGCAATCGTAACCGCTGAGAACCATCAGGTAAATTGTGGTCTGGGTTCGGCTGTCGCACAGGTTGTTGCAAAGAACTGCCCGGTACCGATGGAAATGATTGGTGTGCAAAACCGCTTTGGTCAGGTTGGCGCACAGAATTTCTTGCAGGAGGAATACAACCTCACCGCAGCCGACATTGTAGCGGCAGCGAAAAAGGCGATTTCCCGCAAGTAATAAAATATGAGACAAAAAGAAGGTTCCCAAAATGGGAACCTTCTTTTTGTTATGCGTCGGTCAACGGCTCGCGGAACAGCGTGCAGACATCTGTTCCATCAGGGGTGTCGCTTGTGACCGCGCCTTCGTCCAGATTGGTCAAACGAAAGACCTGATACAGGGTGCCATTGCTGGTCGTCTCGGTGATGACCAGACGCTTCCAAGTCGTCTCGGTGATGCCGCGATTGTCTTGAGCGGCAAACGCATCGGCAGTGTTATCCACCTTGAGCGTATAGGCTCCGTTGTCATAAGATAGCGTGGATACGATGGGGTCGCCTTCGGTGGTGTACTGTGTAATCTGAATGGTAGCAGAAGTGCCGACACCGGTGATATTGAGAAATTCTTCAAAGTTCTCCCGGCCGGTTTGTTCACCACTGTTGGATAGTTCCAGTGTACCACAGTCAAAAAAAGTGATGGCATTGGGGTCTGGTGGTGTTTGGTCAGACGGCTGTGTTGTCTGCGGTGTTTCATTGGTATCGGGTGTATTAGGGGATTGTGGCTGCGTATCTTCGGGCACCGTGTCATTGGGCTGCGTTTGTGTCGGGGGTGGCGAATCGGTGGTTTGTTTGGGGCCGCAGGCCGATAACATGCCCAATAAAGCGGTCAGACTCAGCGCATAGAGCGCCCAGCGGAATACACGTTTCATCGTGTGTCATCTCCTTTCCATCTGATAGACGGAGGGGAACACAAAACGTTCCCTTTTTTTCATTGTAGCAGACCGGTGAATTTTGTGCAATGCGGCAAGGGGTGACAAAGCGGGGAAAATGGATTCTGTCGGAATTTCTCTAGGCAAATCGGTGTGGGTGCGGTAAAATAAAAACATCAATATTAAAACGCAAAACGGAGGTTTTCGCAAATGGATGCAAAGGAACGCGCACTGCTCGCGCATGAAAAATGGGGCGGAAAGATTGAGGTCATTGCGCGCTGTGAGGTGGCAAACCGGGATGACCTGTCGATTGCCTATACGCCCGGAGTGGCCGAGCCATGTCTGAAAATCAAAGAGGACGTATCCGATAGTTATCGGTATACCCGCCGGCACAATCTGGTCGCGGTCATCACCGACGGCACGGCGGTTTTGGGACTGGGCGACATTGGCCCCGAAGCGGGTATGCCGGTTATGGAGGGAAAATGCGCACTGTTTAAAGCGTTTGCCGATGTCGATGCCTTTCCGCTTTGCGTCAAGAGTAAGGATGTCGATGAGATTGTGCGCACGATTGAATTAATTTCGGGTTCATTCGGCGGCATCAATCTGGAGGATATCTCGGCACCGCGTTGCTTTGAGATTGAGCGCCGTCTGAAAGAAGTGTGCGACATTCCGATTTTTCACGACGACCAGCACGGTACAGCGGTTTGCTGTGCGGCGGCGATGATTAACGCCTGTCGGTTGACCGGTCGAGAGCTGAAAAATATTAAGCTGGTGGTCAATGGCTGTGGTGCGGCCGCGATTGCTGTTACCAAGTTTTTGATGTTCTTGGGCGTGCAGGATGTGACCATGTGCGAACGATTCGGCATTGTGTGCGAAGGCGATGAGCGCCTGAACCCAGCACAAGCAGAGATGGCAAAAATCACCAACCGCAGTCATCAGACCGGCACATTGGCCGATGCGGTCAAGGGTGCCGATGTATTCTTTGGTCTATCTGCGCCCGGCGTGCTGACGGCAGAGATGGTTGCCACAATGGCGAAAGACCCGATGGTCTTTGCAATGGCAAATCCGGTGCCTGAAATCTGGCCGGATGAAGCCAAGAAGGGCGGAGCAGCCGTTGTAGGCACAGGCCGTTCGGACTACCCCAACCAAATCAACAACGTATTGGCGTTTCCGGGCATCTTCCGCGGCGCATTGGATGTGCGGGCATCGGACATCAACGAAGAAATGAAGATGGCGGCGGCTTATGCGATTGCGCATGTAATTTCGGATGAAGAATTGTCATCCGATAACATTATGCCGCTGGCGTTTGATGAGCGTGTGACCGGTGCGGTTGCCAAAGCGGTGGCAGAAGCTGCTGTTCGCACAGGAGTTGCGCGGATTTGAGTATTCCGGTTGAAAACTGGGAGAAAATTTGGTGAACTTTGATACATTTTGGTTGACTTTTTACAACTTCTCTTATACAATAAAGACAGGAAAAATGGCACTGTGTTCCAAGTAGTGCAGTGATTTCAATATTTCATTACGGAGGTATGCAATATGTTAGACCCCAAGAAAGTAAAACTCGGTATGTGCCCTATCGGTTGGTCCAACGATGATATGTGGGACTTGGGCGACGAGAACACTTTCCAGCAGTGCGTTTCTGAGATGGCACTGGCTGGTTTCACCGGTTCGGAAGTTGGCCATAAATATCCGGAGGATAAGGCTGTTCTCAAGCACATGCTGGATGTGCGCGGCATGACCATCGCATCCAAGTGGTTCTCCTCTTTCCTGGTAGACAAGCCGTATGAAGAGGTTGAGGCTGAGTTCATCAAGGAACTGGAATACCTGTCTTATGTTGGCGCTTCGGCTATCAACATTTCGGAACAGTCCGGTTCGATTCAGGGCAAGACCGATGTTGCAGTACTGGACATGCAGAACAAGCGTGTATTGACCGATGAAGAATGGGACCGCCTGTGCACCGGCCTGAATAAGCTGGGCAAGCTGTCGCTGGAGAAGTATGGTATTCGCTCCTGCTTCCATCATCACATGGGCACCGTGGTACAGACCGTTGAGGAGACCACCCGCCTGATGGAGAACACTGACCCCAAGTATGTGTTCCTGTGCTTTGATACCGGTCACTTTACCTTCGCTGGCGAAGACCCGGTTAAGATGCTGGAGAAGTTTGCAGACCGTGTGGGTCATGTACACCTCAAGAACATGCGTATGCCCATCGTAGAAAAGGTTCGTGCAGAGCACTGGTCTTTCCTCGATGCCGTTCGCAATGGCGCATTCACCGTACCGGGTGACCCGGATGGCTGCGTACAGTTCGACGATGTATTTGCACTGCTGGATAAGGCTGGCTACGAAGGCTGGATTATGGTTGAGGCCGAGCAGGACCCGGCAAAGGCAAATCCGTTTGAGTATGCTAAGATGGCACGCGCTTACATCAAGGAGCACACCGGTCTTTAATTGACGGGTACATACCGAGAGAATATCGCAATCAGGAGCCGACCGTAAAGGTCGGCTCTTTTTCGTTGCATCCCTGCTTTGGCTATGGTATCATAGGAAGCAGAACCCCAATGGAACTATAACAAGGAGGAAATCCCTGTGCTTCAACAGTATCGGTATCAAATGGGGCCGCAAGAGTATCTGGCGTATCAAAAATATCATCTGGCGCATGACAAGGCGGCTCGCGGACGCATTGCTGCAATGCGTTTGATTGCAAGCGTTGGCATGTTGGTCATCGGCTTGCTGCTGCATGTTGTCGGGCGGGTCAATTTGGTGGTGGTCGGCGTGTTTGCAGTGTTGGCTGTGTGTGCATGGGTGCTTGTGCCGCAATGGGTGCGGGATAGTATGTACAAAACGGCGGAACAGCGCTACGCCCCCAAGATTGAGCCTTATACCGCCGTAACGACGATGGAGGAGGACGGCCTGCATATTTTTGACGGCGAAGAAGAACAGGTTCTGTTGTATGACAGCATTGAGCAAATCATAGACGAGGACGGCTACCTGTTTTTAGGATATGGCGACCGGCAAACCGTGGTTATCCCACCGGCGGCCTTTGTACAGGGAGCGAACGAGCGGGCGGATTTTTTATCCGAACTGCGGCATATGGTACACAAACGAAGAAGTGGAGTGGCACAAAAGTAATATGGATTTGATGGAACTGCAATATCATATCACCGAACAGGATTTCGTGGATTATAACATGTATTTTATTGAACACGATGCCCTGACGCAAAAAACCATGCGCAAATTAAGTTTGATGCTGGCTGGATTGGTGGTCGTGGGCGGTACTGCGCTGATGTATGTCATGGATTCGCTGTCACCGGTCAGCATTGCGGTGTATTTGCTGCTGGCAGTCGTGTGTTTTTTCTATGGCCCTGTGTGGTTTAAGCGCAAAGCCCGAAAAAATGTACACCGCACCATTCAGCACGCGGTCAATAAACACATTTGCGGCCCCAAAACGCTGAAACTGACCGAACAGGGGGTGCAGCTTGTGGGGGAGAGCGAGGACAGCCTGCACCCATACAGCGCATTTAAGCGGGTCACGATGGCAAGCAATCAGGTGTATTTGTATCTGGACGATATTTCGGCACTGATTGTGCCGAATCATGCTTTTGAGCAGGAGGCAGACCGGCAGGCATTCGTCAAGCTGTTGGAAGAGAAGATTGCACAGGCAAAACAACAAGAAGAACAGGATACAGAACATTCGGATGATTAAAATAAATTTATGTTGTGGGAGAGTATAAGAACGGATGGCGGTTACACTCAAACAGATTGCTGAAATTGCTGGGGTATCTCGCGGAACGGTTGACCGTGCCTTGCACAATCGCGGGCGCGTCAGTCCGGAAGTGGCCGAGCGGGTACGGCAGATTGCGCAGGAACTTGGATATCAACCCAATGAGGTGGGGCAGGCCTTGGCGCGCAGCCGCCGTCAGATAAAACTCGGTGTTGTGTTGCAATCAGCCGAAACGCCTACGATGAAGATTGTGGCACAGGGGGTCAGACAGGCGGCGCAGACGCTGGAAAAGCAGGGAATAGAAGTGCTGTTCCGACCCATCGAATCGGTCGATGCAATGCGTGAGTTGGAATGTTTGGATGAACTGTTGACGGCAGGTATTCACGGATTGGCGATTGCTCCGGCAGATGACCCATCTGTCTGTGAACGGCTGGGGCAGATTGCCGAACGGGACATTCCGATTATTACATTTAACGCCGATTTGCCGCAGTCTAAGCGCATGTGTTTTGTGGGGCAGGATAATGACCGCGCCGGTCGAACGGCGGCCGGATTGATGGCGATGATGGTGCCGCAAAATGGAACGGTTGCGGCTATCACCGGCCACTTGTGCAACGACGGACACCGCGCACGCTGTGGCAGTTTTGCAGATGAATTGAGCCGGATTGCACCGGGTATCACGCTGTTACCCGTACAGCCCTGTTCTGACCGGGACGATTGCGCCTATGAGTTGACCTGCAACTTGTTAAGGGAGCATCCCGGATTGTCGGCAATTTATGTCGCGGCCAATGGGCAGCATGGAGTGTGTGAGGCGCTGCGCGCAGCCGAGCTGGATGGAACCTTACGGGTCATCGCATACGACGTGACCCGACAAAATATAGATGACCTCAAACAGGGCGCCATCAGTATTTTGATTGACCAAAAGGCACAGGAACAGGGATACCGCCCACTGATGCTGCTGCGGGACTATCTGTTTTCCGGGACGCTGCCAAACAGCGAATTTTATTATACAGGTATCACGCTCAAAACACGCTACAATCTGTAAATTTGTGAAAAAAACAGCGCACAAACACAAAAATTTCCGACAGTTTTTCATGTATTGTGCGGTTGACAAAGGCACACCACTGGTGTATCATCATTATAAGATTTTATACTACAAAGGCTTTGAAGGAAATCGCCTATTTCTCAATGGCAGCCTGACAGAGAGCGTCCGCCTTGGCTGGAAGCGGATGCCAGACTGGAGAACTTGGCGTACCGGTTCCTGAGCCGCACAGGGGAATTCTTTAGTATCCTGTGCCGAGTCGCCCTCGTTACGGGCTCCGAGCGGCAGCCCCCGCACTTTTTGCATGGCTGCAAGCAGGGTGGAACCGTGGGTTTTATCAGCTCACCCCTGAAATCAATTAGGATTTGGGGGTGGGCTTTTTGTTCGCCCCAAAGATGCAGAAAGGATGGAACCATTATGTCCGACAATCAGTATACGTTTGAAAACCCGGTTTACCGTGACACCTACCGTCATACGGTATCGCACATTCTGGCACAGGCAGTCAAGCGCCTGTACCCCGAAGTCAAGCTGGCCATTGGCCCGGCGATTGAAACCGGTTTTTACTATGACTTCGACGCGCCGTTCTCGTTCACACAGGAGCATTTGGACGCGCTCGAAGCCGAGATGAAGAAAATTTGCAAGGAAAAATTGCCGCTTGAGCGCTTTGAACTGCCGCGTGCCGAGGCGCGCAAGCTGATGGAAGAAAAGCAGGAGCCGTACAAGGTAGAATTGATTGACGACCTGCCCGAAGATGCAGTAATTTCGTTCTACAAGCAGGGCGAATTTACCGATTTGTGCGCCGGCCCGCATCTGGATTCGACCGGCCGTGTCAAGGGCAACGCCATCAAGTTGACCTCTGCAACTGGTGCTTACTGGCGCGGCGATGCCAACCGCAAAATGCTTCAGCGCATTTATGGTACGGCATTCCCCAAAAAAGAGGAACTCGACGCTTATTTGGCACAAGTTGAGGAAGCGCGCAAGCGTGACCATAACAAGCTCGGTCGTGAATTAGAGTATTTCACAACGGTCGATGTCATTGGTCAAGGTCTGCCCATTCTGCTGCCCAAGGGTGCGCGCGTCATTCAGCTGCTTCAGCGTTGGGTCGAGGATGAGGAGCAGAAGCGCGGCTATCTGCTGACCAAGACCCCGTTGATGGCAAAACGCGATTTGTACCGCATTTCCGGTCACTGGGACCACTATCTGGACGGCATGTTCGTGCTGGGCGATCCCCACGACGAGACCAAGGAGTGCTTTGCCCTCCGCCCCATGACCTGCCCCTTCCAGTATCAGGTCTTCCTCAACCGGGCCCGGTCTTACCGTGACCTGCCCATGCGCTTGGGCGAGACCTCCACGCTGTTCCGCAATGAGGACTCCGGCGAGATGCACGGCCTGATCCGTGTCCGCCAGTTCACCATCTCCGAGGGCCACCTGGTTCTGCGTCCCGAGCAGCTGGAAGAGGAGTTCAAGGGCTGCCTGGACCTGGCCAAGTACTGCCTGAGCACCGTGGGCCTGCTGGACAAGTGTACCTTCCGCTTCTCCCAGTGGGATCCTGCCAACCCCAACAATAAATATGAAGGCACGCCGGAGCAGTGGGAGGAAGCCCAGCGGGTCATGGGTCAGATTCTCGATGATCTGGACGTGAACTACACCGTCGGCATTGACGAGGCCGCCTTCTACGGTCCCAAGCTGGACATTCAGTATAAGAATGTTTACGGCAAGGAGGATACGCTGGTCACCATTCAGATTGATATGCTCCTGGCCAAGCAGTTCGGCATGGAGTACACCGATACCGATGGACAGAAGAAGACGCCGTATATCATCCACCGCACGTCTCTGGGCTGCTATGAG
>OERG01000060.1_pt1 | contig 26361 bp, 30 predicted proteins | sample 1539951 | NCBI WGS metagenome assembly OERG01 (sample SAMEA3891870, study PRJEB23780) | metagenome | biome: terrestrial biome; feature: animal house; material: Caecal content | place: Italy | collected 2015-05-05
GGCGGCAAGCAGGCCGCAAAGAACGCGGGATACCCATTTCGTTTTCATCAACATGTGATCCTTCCTTTCTGATTCTTTTTGTCTGTCAGAAGATGCTCGCCTGCGTGGAATAGGGAGCTTCCACATTCTCCCAAGAAATCCGGCCCAGGGTAGACAGGACGATGAGCTCATAGGCAGTCACATCTTCCAGGGAGATTTTGCCTACAACGCTGCTCACCGTCAACCGTTCAGAGGCAGTGACATTCTCCAACGCCACGCCGCCGACCTTTCCCTCGATCTCAGCGTTCCCAATCCGGGAGTCCCGCAGGGTCACCTTGCCCACAGCGCTGGCGGCGTTCAGCTGATCCACCTCGATACCGCTGAGCTCCACTGTGTTGACAGCGGATTCCGCCGTCAGCTGGGCAGCCTTCACCCCTTCCACCGAAAGGGTTCCTACCGTCAATGCCACCGAAACATTCTGGTACTGCTTTTGGGGCAGAGTGATGACCAAATCACGGTTTGACAGCCTAGGAACAATTCTGCCGCCAATCTTGTCCAGGCTCTCTGTTTGGATGCGCAGCAGGCCGTCCTCCACCGAAATGGTATAGAGGGGCTTTTCGGTGGTATCAGCATAGTCCACTGTGATGTGGTCGGTGTCGGCGGTGCGGATGGTGACATCGGAGATCGCGTCCTCCACGCTGATCCGGTCGATCTGCTGGGCCGTCTGGAACTGCCGGGGCACAAGGCCGGCGTTTTCTTCTGCCGGCAGCGCGGCAAAGCCGCACAGCAGGCCGGCGGCAAGCAGGCCGCAAAGAACGCGGGATACCCATTTCGTTTTCATCAACATGATCCTTCCTTTCTGATTTTCTCTATTTGTTATGGAGACCCGCTGGGTCAAACCGCCGGGTTCATCCATCCCAATCCTTTCTCGCAAGCCAGACCCCCACCCAGAGGACCACAAGGAGTACCAGACCGGCCGCCTGGCCTGCATCTTCCCCGTACCGGAACCAGATCAACATCCAGAGGGCCAGCAGGATAGCCGCCAGGATCATGGGCCGTTTCATCCCCTTGATTGCACGGTCGCGGGCCCTGAAAGCCTCCCCTGTACGGGTCGCTTGGTTGTGATGGTCCAGCCAAACCAAAAGCAGCAGATGCAGGCCCAGAAACAGGGCCAGCGCCAAAAAACGGTATACGGCCCCCGGGACCAAAAACGGAAACAGGAGGATGGCACACACCGCCACCGCGATGGCCGTCCTGCTGCGGCCGCTCTGGAACGAGCGCCCGGCCCGGTCATTGTCATAGAGGCGTTTCAGATTCCAGATAGTGCCCAACAGCAGAACCAGCCCATAAAGGACCTGGCACACCCTGTAAACCCATTCCGACAGCGGTCCCATAGAAAGGCCTCCTTTTCAACCAGTATCCGCACCCAACAAAGCAGGGATTTTTTCACAATCGCCTTATTTTGCAGCCGTTCCAGCCCCTGCAGCTGCCCTTATCATGATTAAAACACACCGGCAATCCTTCCGCAATCTTTTTGCAGCGAAAGCGGAAAAACTGGCAGCCAAATCCTGTCCTCTCTGTTCTGCCGCTGCTATATCCTTTTCCTGTGAGGTGGGCACCCGTTTCACGACATAAGATCCCTGGTTTGCTGCATTTTCGTGGAAAAGCACAGCAGATTTTGATACAATAAAATGAATCATCTTCGGGCATCAGGAAGCATTGCTTCTGCCAGAAATGCCCCATGGAATCTTTTGAGACTCATCTCACGGAGGAGGGATACAGATGAATCTATTGGTTTGCGATGACAGCCAGGAAGACCTGGACCGGGTTGCCGCCCTGCTGGCAGAACCCTGCCGGAAGGTCCAGGCCCAGATCACCGTCACCCGCCGGCCGGAAGAATTGGAAGACTTGTCCGGCTTTGACCTGGCTTTTCTGGATATAGACATGAAGGGAATGGACGGGCTGACCCTGGCCCGGCGGCTCCGGGCTGCCCGGCCTGACGCCGTCATCGTGTTTGTGACAAACTTTGTCCAGTACGCCCCCGAGGGGTACGAAGTGCAGGCCTTCCGCTATCTGCTGAAGCCTACCCTGGAAGAGAAACTGGTCCCCTGTTTTGACCTCGCGGTCCAGGAGCTGCTCTCCCGGAGACAGTCCATCACCGTTCGCGCCGGCGGGGAGATGGTGGAGCTGCCTCTCCGGGAGATTCTTTACTTTCAGTCCGACCAGCGGACGGTTACCGCCCATCTGGCAGGAGACAGCCGGGAAGCGTGCAGGTTTTATACCAGCATCACCGATCTGGCCCGGCAGCTGGAGGGGGCGGGCTTTCTGCGGGTGCAGCGCAGCTACCTGGTGAACATGGCCTACATCCGGCGGTTTCAGTCGGATGCCGTGGAACTGCAGAACGGCACGCGGCTTCCCGTCAGCGAGAAATACTACGCCCAGCTCAAACAGCAGTACCTGCTGTGGAAAGGAAAGACCACATGGAAACTTTTCTGAGTTCGCTGGAAATGGTGGCTTCCCTTTTCTTTTCGGTGGTTTTTACTGCCATGGAGTCCGCCCTTTTCCTGCTGTTTGTGGATGTCTTCGGCACCCGCCGCATCCATGGAAAAACCTATGGAGTCATCGCTGCACTCTTTGCTCTGCTGGCCTTTTTATGGAGCAACAGCTATTTATACCTGGTAGGTCCTTCCTTTACCTGGAAAATGGTGGTTATTATCGCACTATTCTATCTATTCTGCTCTGCCTTGTACAAGGAGCCGGCTCCCCTTTACCGGCTGTTTTTTGGGGTACTGTGGTATCTGATGCACTACCTTTATTCCATCATTCTGACAACCCTGCCTGCCTTTTTGCTGGGGATCTCCTATCAGGAATTCCGGGAATTCCGCTATGCAGGCTATTATATTCTTGCTGCTGCGGTGTGCTTTGGTTCCGAATGGTGCCTTACCCTCGCCTTTCGGAAGTTTTACCGGCGCAGGGGTCAAGCCCTGCACCCCCGGCAGTTGATTCTTTACTTTGTCTTTCCGGCGGCCTCCCTGATGTCTCTGGCGGCTTTTCTGCAGCTTCTCAACGGCATGGAAACCAGCGAGTGGTTTGTACTGGCCTGCTGTGGCGCTTTGCTGCTGGCCAACGCCGCCGTCTTTTATCTGCTGCACCAGATGGAGCAGGCCGCCCAGAGCCAGAAAAAACTGGTGGCCCTGGGCCAGCAGCTGCAGATACAATCCGCCAACATGGAGTCGGCCCGGGGGCTTTATGAAGCCCAGCGAAAGGCCACCCATGATTTCCGGGCCCAGCTGGAAGTGCTGGGGCAGCTGCTGCAGAATCAGGAATACGACGCCGCCCGGAAATATCTGGAATCGGTGTCGGGCCGCCAGTCGGACCGGCTGGTTTTGGTGGACTGCCATCACCCCATCCTGAACGCCCTGTTCAACATCAAGGCTGAGGCCGCTGCCCAAAAGCAAATCGAGATCCGCTTTGCGGTCAACGACCTGTCCGCCCTTCCCTTTGACCAGGCCGACTTAACGGTCCTGCTGGCCAATCTGCTGGACAATGCCATCGAGGCCTGCGAGAAATGTGCTCAGCCCCGGACCATCGAGGTACGGGCGCTGAAAGAGGAAAGTTTCTTCTTTTCGGTCCACAATACTTCCCTGCCGGTGGCCATCCAGGACGGCCACATCCCCACCACCAAGCCTGATCCCAGGCTCCACGGCTTCGGCCTGCCCAACGTGAAAGCCATCGTGGAGAAATACCACGGCACCTGCGCCATGCAGTATGCCGACGGCTGGTTCCAGTTTGCGGGGGAGATGCCGATTTCATAACATATGGCCCCTTGGCCGCTGCGATCCAATTGCATTTTTCTTGTGACCTTGTTACAATGTATGCTGTCTCATGAATGATATCTGGATTTTTAGAGGAGGGAGCACAATGGCATCAACAAGAAATCTGGATGAAAAAATATCTGCGCTGTTTTCGGTTTCCAAACCATTTTCTGAGCACCTCATCAAACGAGAGGACAATCAGCTGCCGGATAAATATGATCACAACTCTTTTTTCTACTCCGGGCAGCCCTCGACAGACGAACTGCGGGCAGCTTTGGCCTACCAGAAGAAAAGGGGTGACAACTTTCTCAAACTGGAGGGATATGAGCCGCTGGAGCATTCCTTCGGGATGGAAGGGGAAGAAACCCTGACCATGGTTCTGCCAAAAGATGCAGCCATCCATCAATGGAAAATCAACCCTGAGGTTTCCATCCAGGTGCCGGACTTTGACCAGCTGGAGCAGCACGAGCTGAAATATTACGGTCCCCTGTATGGCGACAATTTCACCGTGCGAAACAATCGCCGTCTGCGGGAAAAATTGACCTACCTTGGGGCCTATCTGAATGGAAAACTGGTGGGTTCCTGCTATGTTTACTCTGCAGACGGGTATACCTGCATGGACAGCCTTGTGGTAAACGCAGACTTCCGTCACCGGTACATCGCAACGACGCTGATTCGATCCATTGCTGAAAACGCCCGGAAAAACGAAGCCACACTCTATCTTCATGCAGACCCGGAAGACACCCCCAAAGATATGTATGCAAAGATGGGTTTTCAGGTTACCGATCAGGTATATGAATACCTCTGCACCGACCTTACCAAGCTAAACCTTGATTAATCCAAAGCATATAAAGCTGTGCGAATCTGCCATGATGTACCGAGGAGCCTTTATACCTGAGGTGCTGAACCCGGCAGATGGGCAAACAGCAAACAACCGGCTGGCGTTTGGGCTTGACCCGCTCAAACACAGCCGGTTTTGCATTCCTTTTGGAGGATCCTTATTTACGGTTTAAATCCTTAGCTTCTCGGACAAATCAACGCTTGTACAAATAAATTCACGCATGCCCCGGCCTAATAAAATACCGTCATTCTTTCAAGGCGTTTTTCTGGGGCGCCAGCATCTGCAGCAGGGGCATGGGGGCCCTGTTCCCTGCCCTCCGGCAGAATGTCCTGTTTCTGGTTGCCTTTTGCGCCCAGTCACAAAGGACGTCCCCAAAGGTCCACCTGCATGATACGGCCCTGTTCACCGGGCTTCCCGGAGCTGGCAGTCTGTTAACAATTCCGAAACAAAACCCAAACCTTTGCGCAACCTTCCTGCCCTATAATCTTTTCAAAAAACAGTACCACCGGCAGGGAAAATCTGGTATCCTTATGCTGGACAGTAAAATATTCCGGGGTGAAAGGAAGGAAATCATGGTTCATATTCTGATTGTGGACGACGACCCGAAACTGAACAAAACCGTCTGCATCTACCTCAACGACTGCGGTTTTGAGACAACCGGTGTTCTCAATGCCCAGGCCGCCTATGAGGCCCTGAACAGTCGGCCCTATGATTTGACTGTGTCAGACATCATGATGCCGGGGGTGGACGGCTTTGCCTTTGCCCGGTCGGTGCGGCAGCTGGACAAGCACATCCCCATCCTGTTCATGTCGGCCAAGGACGACCTGCCCTCCAAACAGAAGGGCTTCCAGCTGGGGATTGACGACTATATGGTCAAGCCGGTGGAGCTGGCCGAGCTGGAAATGCGGGTGCGGGCCCTGCTGCGGCGGGCCAACATCGAGGCCGAGCGCAGGCTGACAGTGGGGAATCTGGTGCTGGACGCCGATGGGATGACCGCCGAGATCGACGGGAAGGAAGTGCCGGTGTCCAAGCGGGAGTTCAACATCCTCTACAAGCTCCTCTCCTACCCCAAAAAGACTTTCACCCGGGCCCAGCTGATGGATGAATTCTGGGATGCCGACACAGACGCCAGCCTCCGGGCGGTGGATGTCTACATCACCAAGCTGCGGGACAAGTTCTCGGCCTGCGACGGCTTTGAGATCAAGACGGTGCGGGGTCTGGGCTACAAGGCGGTGCTGTTATGAACAAGCGTACCAAGGGTGAGAGCCTCTTTCCCATGTGGCTGTTTTTTGTGTATCTGGGGGTGCTTCTGCTGATGTCTGGCATCCACAGCGGCCTTCTGCTGGGAGGCGGACAATGGGGCTGGGGAAGCGTGATGCGCGCCCTCTCCCCCATTCTCTACTGGGCCGCTGTAGCCGGCGGGCTGACCGTTTTCACACGGTACCGCATCCGCATCACCTACGAAGAACCCATGCTGCGGCTGGCAGAAGCCACCCAAAAGGTGGCCAAGGGAGATTTTTCGGTGTACCTGGCCCCCATCCATACCCCCGACAAAACCGATTACCTGGACCAGATGTTCCTGGACTTCAACAAGATGGTGGAGGAACTGGGAAGCATCGAGACGTTGAAAACCGACTTTTTCTCGGATGTGTCCCACGAGTTCAAGTCTCCCCTGGCGGTGATCTCGGGCAGCGCCGACCTGCTGCAAAAGAGCCCCGCCCTCACCGACCGGGACCGGAAAGAGGTGGACAGCATCCGGGACGCCACCCGGCGTCTGGCCGATCTGATCCAGAACATGCTCAAGCTGAACAAGCTGGAAAAACAGACCATCCGTCCTGCCCCCTCGGTGTTCGACGTCTGCGCCCAGGTTTGCAGCTGCGCCGTCCAGTTTGAGGACCAGTGGGAGAAAAAGGACCTGGATTTTGAGGCAGACCTGGAGGACAGCGCCGACGTCTATACAGACCCGGGGCTCACCGAGCTGGTGTGGAACAATCTCCTCTCCAACGCCATCAAGTTCACCCCGCCCGGCGGGACCATCACCCTCGCCCAAAAGACGATGGACCACTGGGTGGAAGTGTCGGTGCGGGACACCGGCTGCGGCATGACAGAGGAAACCATCCGTCACATCTTCGACAAATTCTATCAAGGTGACACCAGCCATGCCACCCAGGGCAATGGCCTGGGTCTGGCCCTGGTGAAGCGAATTCTGGAGCTCTCGGGCGGAGAAATCAGGGTAGAAAGCCAGCCTGGCAAGGGTTCGGTGTTTACGGTCTGGCTGCCCCGGCCCGAGGGGCAGGAGGCACAGGGATGAACAGTGACAAGAACTATCGCACCTGGGAATATATGGAAGTCTCGGCCCCCGACAACAAGGCCTCTTTTTACCTGGACTGCTACGAGAGTTTCGGCTGGCAGCAGGACGAGAACTTCCCGCCCCAGGCGGTCAGGGGCAAGGTGCTACTCAAGCTCATGCGGGACCGCCACATCCTGAACAAAACCGAGCTAACCCGGCTGCAGCGGCACTTCGAGGCAGATCTTGCGGAAATTGCGGCTCTGGAGCGCTCCAAGGCCACCGCCGCCGATCTCTTTGCCCTGCTGACAGGGCTGCTGGGTACAGCCTTTATGGCCGGGGCCACCTTTGCAGCAGTGGCCGAGCCGCCCATTGTCTGGCTCTGCATCCTGCTGGCCATCCCCGGTTTTGGGGGATGGATTGCACCTGTTTTCCTCTACCGGGCTGTCCGGGACAAAAAGGCCCGGCAGGTGCAGCCCTTCATCGAGGCTAAACTGGAAGAAATCTACGAAATCTGTGAAAAAGGCCATTCGCTGCTGTGAGGCACGGATGGATTTGGGACAGCCGGGAAACCGGCTGTCCTTTTTTCATCCAAACAAAACCTCTCCCAAACAAAACCGAAACCCTTTCCTGTTATCCTTCCCCCAGTACTTGCAGACAGGAGGCAGGACGATGAAAGAGATCACCATTTTACTAACCCGGTATTCCGACTGGATTTCCAGTTTCGTTTACCATATCGCAGGCCACGGCTATACCCACGCTTCCCTGGGCCTTGGCGGCGGGGTCTATTACAGTTTCAACTACCGGGGCTTTTGCGAGGAAACCCTGGAAAAGCACCGCCGCCGCGGGGTGGAGCAGAGCCTGAGCTGTGTGCTGGCCGTGTCGGACCAGGCTTACCAGGACATCCAGGCCCGGATTAAGGCCTTCCAGCGGCAGCGGGCCGAATACCGCTACCCCGGCTGGGGGTGCTCTGCTGCCTGCTGCGGATTCCATTCCTCTGGCGCAGGCACTATTTCTGCTCCCAGTTTGTGGCGGAGGTGCTGAAACAGTCCGCCACCTTTCCCCTGACCCGGCGGGCCCAGCTGTATCTGCCCAACCAGCTGGGCCAGGAGCTGATGGCCAGCGGCCGGCTGATCCGCCTCCAGCCCAACCCGGTCTGAAAAATCAATCTTTCTCAAACAAAACTCCAACCAAACCGCCACGTTGCAAGCGTAGAATGCATCATGCAAACAGCGAAAACCCATCCAAACATCCAAAGGAGGAACACGCGATGGCTGAATATCATCTGAAGCCCGGCAAGCTGGGCAAAAAAGTCATAGATGCCTACCAGAAAACCCAGCAGGCCTTCACCGACAAGTTTCTGGAAGAGGACCCCAACAGCCCCTCGGGCTACAGCCTGAAAACCGGCGACACCGCCCGGCAGGTCGTGAACGCCTACAACAAGATGGAGGACGGGGTGGTGGGCGCCTACAAAAAGGTGGAGAACGCCTTTGTGGACGCTTTCCTGGAAAAAACCGATGACGACCCGTCCGACCCTAAGGCAGACTGACCCAACACAGACAGGAGGAATCTGAAATGAAAAAGAGCAATTTTGTGGCCCTGGTGCTGGGCACCATCGGCACCGTGTTCTTCGCGCTGGGCATGTGCATGGCCCTGATCGAGGACTGGGGGATGTTCCGCCAGGGGGTTGTCTGCGGAGTCATCGGGATGGTGGTCCTGCTGGCAGCCCTGGTGGTCTGGCGCCGGATGGAGGGCAAGCAGCCGGTCCGGCTGGACGGCAAAACCCTGGGCACTATCCTGGTAGCCGTCGTCGGCGCCCTGCTGCTGGGCGTCGGGATGTGCCTGTCCATGGTGTTTGAACTGATGGTGCCCGGCATTGTGGTGGGCCTGATTGGGATCGTGGCCCTGCTGATGCTGATCCCCCTGACCAAAGGGCTGAAAGACTGAACTTTGTTCCCCGCTGAAAAAGCTTTCCATACAATCGAACTGAAAAGGAGTATAAGACGATGAACGCAAACAAGACCATGAAACTTCCCGCAGACTGCACCCTGATGACCGAGGAAGAGATGATGTACACAGACGGCGGCTCCGCTGCCGAGACCGCCCTCAAGGCTGCCCTGGTGGTGGGCGGCGCAGTCGCCCTGCTGGTGGTGGGCAGCAACGTTGCCCGGGGCATCCTGAGCATCCTGGGCGGCGAAGGCGGCCTGGATGGCGCCATTGACAGCTCGGTGGGCGCCGGCAAGGGCTTCATCGACAGCGCTCTGAGCGCCGGCCAGGACTGGCTGGATTCCATGATGGGACGGTAAGGGACCCGGAGCGCCGTCCCTTTCCAGCATCAGCCCCTGGCACAGGTTCCGGCCCCGGAAGGGCCAGATGGCAGGACATTCCCCAGCGGGAATGTCCTGCTTTTTTGCGTCAAGCGGTCCTGAGGCCCCCTGCGGCGGCGGGCGCGGGCTGCCCGCTGTTTTGGGGCCGTGTCACTCCTGCCGCAGCCGCTCCACCACCGGGATCCGCTGAGCCGCCCGGCTGGTCAGCATCGGGATCCCGATGCCCAGCACCGCGAACAGGGGCAGCACTACCCCCACCGGCCAGAGGGTAAAGCGATAGGTGAAAAACCAGATCATCCGATTGAGGGTGGGCCCCAGGAAGGGGGCGCTGGCCAGGATGATGCCCAGTGCCAGCGCCGCAGCTCCGGCGGTGTACAGCAGGCCCTCGATGGCCAGCATGGTCTGCAGCTGGCGCCCGGTCATCCCGATGGACTGGAGCACCGCCAGCTCCCGGCGGCGGGTGGTGATACCGGTGAGGATGGCGTTGAAGAAGTTCAGCACCCCCACCAGCCCCACAATGAAGCTCAGGGCCCCGCCCAGCAACAGGAACATGTTCTGGACACTCTTAAATTCTCCGGCATAGGTGGCCTTGCTCTCATAGTCCAGCCGGGAGTTCACATTCTCGGTGTAATCCTTGAGGAAGGACTCCATGGCGGCGTTGGCCCCATCGTCGGTATTGAAGGCGTAGTACATCACATCGGCGGTGCCGCTGTCCCGGATGAAGGTCTGGTCGTTGAGGATGAAGGCGTCATCCCCATAGTATCGGTAGCCGAGGGCTCTAGGCACCGTCACCAGGGCGGCCACCGTGTAATCCACATCCCGGTAGGTCTTGGCGTAAGAAGTGATGCTGTGGCCCGCCTCATAGGCAGCGTCCACCTGGTCCATCGGGAGCACCTCGCCGGTATCGTTGTCGTAGTATTCAAAGGATTCAATGTAGCGGATGGTCACTGTGTCTCCCAGTTTGGCCCAGCTGCTGTCCATCATCGGATCGCCGTAGTCGTCCTTCCGGTAGACGGCGGCAATCCAGTTCCCGCCGGGTTCTTTCAGCTTGTTTAGGTCGCCTTCCAGCACCGTCAGCTGGTCCAGGGCAAAGGGCTCCATCCCGCTCAGCTGGACATGGTCCGCCAAATAGCCGGCGTTATTGCGCTGGGTCCGGTCCACCAGCCACTGGAGGGAGTCCTCTGAATAATACCGGCTGTTTCTGGCAAGGAACCATTCCTCGGGGATGAATTCCATCATCCCCATGGTTTGGCCGTAGACCCTGGCACTCTCGGTGATGCCACCTTGGGCGTTGATGGCGGCGATGGTGTCCTCCCCCACCGCCATATCGCTGTTGAAGCCGGTGGTGCTCACCTGCAGCTTAGCGGCATCTGCCACGATGAAGTCGGTGGCGGTGAAGTAGGCGGTGTACTTGTCCATGTCAAAGCCGGCGGTGAAGGTGGCGGTGAAGGTCAGCAGCACCACCGCCAGGGACAGAGACACCATGGTGATGGCGGTCTTGCCCCGGCTGCGGCCCAGATTGGCCCAGGCCATGGACAGCAGCGAAACGCCTTTTTCCTTCCGGCGTGCTTTGGGCCGGATGGCTTTGCCTTCTGTGTACCGCACCGCCTCCACCGGCGGCACTTTCCCGGCCAGTCGGCCGGGGCGGCGGCAGGAAATCAGCACAGTGGCCAGAGCAAAGATGGCCGAGGCGATGAACAGCACCGGGCTGGCCGACACGGTGGTGGTGACGTCGTTGATCTGGGCGGTGATCACCGGGGTCAGCACCCCGCCCAGGAGCCAGCCCAGCAAAAGGCCCGCCGGGATGCCCGCCGCCGACAGCACCAGGGCCTGGATCCGGATGATCCGCCGGATCTGCCGGGGGGTGGTGCCGATGGTTTTCAGCAGGCCGTAAAAGCGGATATCCCCCGCCACCGAAATCTGAAACACATTGTAGATGATCAGGTAGCCGGTGAAGAGGATCAGCACCAGCAGCACCGCAATGGTCAAAATCACCGACGGGTCAATCTGATCCGACAGCTGGGCCCCGGTATAGCCCCAGTTGACGCCTGTGGCAATGTATTGGTCTGCGGCAGGGTCCTGATCCTGATAGCCGTTGTCGGCCAGAATCTGTGAAAGGTCGGAGGCAATGGACCGGGCGCCATGGCGCAGCATGACGTCCATATTCCAGGTGCCGGTCATGCCGTCGGTGCCCGGCGGGGTGACCCCCACCTCCTGCAGAATGGCGTCCACCCGGCTCTCGGGAATCAGTACATGGTTTGCCACCACCGCCTCGTCGTAGTCCCACCAGCCGCAGAGGGTGAAGGTCTGGGTGGTCTGATGGCCGTCCACATCAAAGGTGAGGGTGAACTGTGCCCCCAGTTCCGGGGTGACGCCCAGCAGTTCCAGCACATGGGTGTCGGTGGCAGCCTCGTCGGTGCCTTCGGCGGGCAGCCAGCCTTCCACCGGGTCGCAGTAGGTCCAGTGAGCCTCGTTGGGGTCGGAGTAGCCTATTTCCACATGGGACTTGTTGAAGGGCACTTCGGTGGGCATTCCCAGAAATCGCCGCAGGCCCCATGCCTCGATGAGGGGGTGACCCTTCAGCTGGTCGAACTGTTCCCGGGTGAGGTATTTGAAGGTTCCGTTGGCAAAGCCCCCCGCCTGGCGGAAGTTGCTCTGCTGCATCCCCTCATTGATGGATAAGGCTATGGTGAATAGGCTGGTGAACAGCAAGGTGGTCAGGGCGATGGCCAGCACCGCCACAATGTTCCGGGTGCGGCTGGCCGCCAGGGCCCGGAGGCTCAGCCGCCGGATACAACCCCGATTGGATACCTTCATGGTCTTCGCCCCCTTTCATCGCGTCACAATCCGGCCGTCCTCGATGCGGACGATCCGGTCGGCCATCTGTGCAATCTCCTCGTTGTGGGTGATCATCACCATGGTCTGGCCAAACTTCTGGCTCGTCACCTTCATCAGGCCCAGCACATCCTGGCTGGTTTTGGAGTCCAGGTTGCCGGTGGGCTCATCGGCCAGCAGGATGGCGGGCTTCGACGCCAGAGCCCGGGCAATGGCCACCCGCTGCTGCTGGCCGCCGGAGAGCTGGCTGGGCAGCCGATCCAGCTTCTGCTCCAGCCCCAGGGTGGTGACCACCTCCCGGACAAAGGCCTGGTCCACCGCCCGGCCGTCCAGCTGGATGGGCAGGATGATGTTCTCCCAGACGCTGAGCACCGGCACCAGGTTATAGGACTGGAACACAAAGCCGATCTTCCGCCGCCGGAAAATGGTCAGCGCCTCCTCTTTCAGGGAGAAGATCTCCTGGCCGTCCACCGTTACGGTGCCTGCGGTGGGGCGGTCCAGGCCCCCCAGCATGTGGAGCAGGGTGGATTTGCCCGAGCCCGATGTCCCCACGATGGCCATAAATTCCCCCTGTTCCACCGACAGGGTGACGCCGTCCAGGGCTTTCACCCGGGTATCCCCGGCGCCGTAGTATTTTTTCAGGTCTCTGGTTTCCAAAATTGCCATGCAGCATCCCTCCAAACAAAAAGTCTGTATCATCTTTCGACAATACAGACTATACCACTGCCATCTTTCCAGAGCCTTTCCTGAATGTGACAGTTTGGACAGATTTCACTCCCGGGGCAGGTAGAGGCCGAAGGTGCTGCCCGCGCCGGGGGCGCTCTTGACCCGGACATAGCCCCCCTGCCCGACGGCAATCTGCCGGGTCAGATAGAGGCCGATGCCCAGCCCTTCCGCCTGCCAGGCCCCCGGGGCCCGGTAAAACCGTCTGAAAATGCCGGCCTGTTCCGATTCCGGTATGCCGGGCCCGGTGTCCCGGACGGTTACCGCCGTGAACAGTTCATAGGGGTGGACCTCTACCGCCACCTCACCTCCGGCAGGGGTGTATTTGACCGCGTTGTCCAGCAGATTGCAGAGGGCTTCCTCGGTCCACTTGGGGTCAAAGCAGGCGTCGCCGGCTGTCTGCCCCACCCGCAGGTGAATTTCCTTGGCCCGGGCCCTGGGGGCATACTGGGCCGCGGCCCGCTCCACCATGGGGGCCAGAGGCCCCGGCCGGGGATGCAGGGCCAGGAGTCCGGTTTCCAGCCGGGAGCTCTTCACCAGGGCCTCGATGAGGGTCTGCAGCTTGTCCGACTGGGCCTGGATGGCCTCCACGCAGCGCTGCCCCTGGCCGGTGAGGGGCTGCTCTGCCAGCAGCTGGGCGTACAGCTGAAGGTTAGCCACCGGGGTGCGGGTCTGGTGGGAGATATCCGAGATCAGGGCGCTGATCTGGTCTTTCTGGGTCTGGAGGTTGCGGGCCGACAGGCTGCTGGCCGCCAGATACCGGGCCAGCCGGCTTTCCAGGGATGAGAGGCGGCTCTCGTCAAAGGAAGTCTCGGTGAAGGTTCCATCCATAGCGGCGGTGAGCATGGCATCCAGCCGCCGGATCAGCCGGGCCTGGCGCCAGCGGGTCAGCAGAATAGCCCCCACCGCAGCAGCCAGCATTGCCCCGGCTGCAATCCAGCCGGTCACGGTTGCACCGCCCAGGTGTACCCCAGGCCGTACACCGTTTTCAGGTACTGGGGCTTGGCAGGGTCCGCTTCCAGCTTGGCCCGCAGCCGCTTGACTGTCACCGACAGGGCGTTGGGTTCCACTGCCTCAGCCCCGTCGGTCCAGACCTTTTGGGCCAGCACCGACCGCGGGACGGTGCGGCCCCGGTTTTCCACCAGCACCCGCAGCAGTTTCTGTTCGCTCTTGGAAAGCTCCACCGCCGCCCCCGCCCGGGAGAACACCATCCGGTCAAAATCAAAGGCAAAGGGCCCCAGCCGCACTGCCCCGGAGGCCGGGGGCGCAGCCCGCCGCAGCCGGGCCGCCACCCTGGCCCGCAGTACCGCCAGGGAAAAGGGCTTGGTGATGTAGTCGTCCGCCCCGGCTTCCAGCCCGGTGACTTCATCCAGTTCCAGGTCGTTGGCGGTGAGCAGAATCACCGGGGTGGGGTCCCCCGTCCCCCGCAGCTGCCGCAGCAGGTCCAGGCCGCTGCCGTCCGGCAGGTTGATATCCAGAATCAGCAGGTCAAACCGGTCCCGGGCCAGCATCTCCCGTCCCTCTTGCAGGGTCCCCGCCAGGGCGACGGCGCGGCCTGGCCCCTCCAGAGCCATCCCGATCCCCCGGCCCAGGGTCCGGTCATCTTCCAGCAAAAAGATGGATTCCATAGGCATGTTCCCTCTCCCATTGGTGTTCAGACATTTGTTTTCGTATCGTAAAAGCGGCGCCACTGCAATGTCTCAGTTTGCGTCCCGGGTTTCAGGCCAGGGGCTGGCTGGAATGGGGGATCACCACTTTTCGGACTTCCACCTTTTTGCCCTCCACCGTCAGGATGGCCAGGGTAATCTCCTGGTGGAACCGCCTGGGGCCGCAGCTGCCGGGGTTCAGCCACAGCACCCCATCCTTTTCCTCCCGGGCGTATTTGTGGGAGTGCCCGTAGACGATCACATCCACCGGGGCCAGGTCCCGGGGCACATCCCGCTTGTTGTGCACCATAAAGAAGCTCACGTCCTCCACTGTGAACCGGCAGCTGAGCGGAATCTGCTGGGCCCAGTCCTTGTCATTGTTCCCCCGGACCACCTGCAGCGGCCCATAGGACGCCAGCTGATCCACAATGGCCTGGGTATTGATGTCCCCTGCGTGGACCATCAGGTCTGCCCCTTCCAGACACTCCAGCACCTGGGGGCGCAGCAGCCCATGGGTATCCGATAAAACCACCACTTTTTTCATTGCCTGTCTCCTGTTTTTCCGGCGCAGCCCGCTGGTTTCAGGGCCGCCCTATGTTCTTCACCGTCAGATACAGCAAGACGCCGCCGCGGAACTTGCGGGGGTTCAGCCTGCACACTGTGCTCCGCCATGCTGCCCTGTTCGTTTCATTATAGCATAATTTCTGCCCCGCGGCCATCCGTCGATGGTCTGCGCAAGATCCCGTTTTTGCATTTTTCCTGACATAAAAGGGCAACGGAATAACGCCGCTTGGCCCAGGGAAGCCGTTCTGTCCGGAGGCGGGCTGCGCCATGCGGGAAGAAAGCCCCCTGTTCCCTATCCCGCCCGGGATGCGATGCTGCGTGGTTTTCCCGACCGCAGACGGGCCAGGTTTTTTTCATGCCGTTTATACCCTTGTTCCAGATCGGAAATAAGTATATAATACAGTTCGACAACCAAATTGGATCTGGTGTAAAAAGGGAGGAATTTCATGGTCAAAACAGTCAAACCAATGACAACGGGCTCCATTTCCAGGCAGATGATTTTCTTTGCGCTGCCGCTGCTTCTGGGCAATCTGTTCCAGCAGATGTACAACACAGTGGACTCCCTGATTGTGGGCAATTTCCTGGGCAGCAGCGCCCTGGCCGCCGTCAGCGCTTCCGGCAGCATGATCTCGATGCTGATCGGCTTTCTCAGCGGCATTTCCTCCGGCGCCGGCGTGGTGGTGTCCCGCTACTTCGGCGCCCAGGATGACAAGGACGTCCACCGGGCTGTCCACACCATGGTGGCCTTCGGCCTGGCGGCCGGGGCGCTGATGACCCTGGTGGGGGTTGTTCTGTCCCCCCAGATCCTGATCTGGATGGGGACCCCTGACAGCGTTATTGTGGAATCCAACGCCTACTTGCAGATTTATTTCTGCGGCTCTCTGGGATTTGTGATGTACAACATCTTTGTGGGCATCCTCCAGGCTGTGGGAGACAGCCGCCACCCCCTGTACTATCTGATGATTTCCTCGGTCATCAACCTGGTGCTGGACATCGTGTTCATTACCATCTTCCACAGCGGCGTGGGGGGCGCCGCACTGGCCACCGTGATTTCCCAGGTGTTCAGTGCGGTTCTGTGCTGCATCCAGCTGCTGCGCACCCGGGACAGCTACCAGCTGCATATTGCCAGCATCCGGTTTGACCTGAAAATGCTGGGCCAGATCATTCGGATGGGCCTGCCCTCCGGCGTCCAGAACTCCATCATCGCCTTCGCCAACGTGATTGTGCAGTCCAACATCAATTCCTTCGGCGAAATGGCCATGGCCGGCTACGGCGCCTACAGCAAAATTGAGGGCTTCGCCTTCCTGCCCATCAACAGCTTTACCATGGCCATGACCACCTTTGTGGGGCAGAACCTGGGCGCCGGTCAAAAGGAGCGGACCCGGAAAGGTTCCCGGTTCGGCATTCTCACCACTGTCATCCTGGCCGAGCTGATCGGCGTGGTAGTGTTCCTGCTGGCGCCCTATCTGATCGCTGCCTTTGATGCCACCCCCGAGGTGGTTCAGTTCGGGGTAGCCAAGGCCCGCACCGCCGCCCTGTTCTACTGCCTGCTGGCCTACTCCCACTCGGTGGCCTCGGTTCTCCGGGGCGCCGGCAAGGCCATCGTCCCCATGTTTGTGATGATGCTGTGCTGGTGCGTGATCCGGGTGACCTTCCTGTCCATCATGGTCCCTCTGACCCAATCCATTCAGATGGTGTATGTGGTCTATCCTCTGACCTGGTCCCTCAGCTCCATCATCTTTTTCTTCTATTACCGGCACGCCAACTGGACCAGCCTGTCCCATACGCCCCCGCAAAAGGCAGCATCCTGAACCTGCATGCCATACAAAAAACCCGGCAGCCTCCTGCGGAAGAGGCTGCCGGGTTTTCTTTTGTTTTTCTGTGCTGCGCGGGCCCGGGGCCCGCACTGTCTGCGGCGCTCCTTCAGGCTTGCAGACGGCGGGGTCAGGAGTCCTTTTGCTCTTTGCTCAGGGTCTGGATGTCCACGCCGGCATAGCTGCGGTTTCGCATCCCGCAGGCTTCCCAGTCCGCCGACCAGTCGGTGGACTGGCCCGCCTTCACGCCGTAGATCTGGCACTTGCAGGCCGTCTGCCCGCCGGCATGGACCCATTCCAGCCGGCTGCACTCCCCACAGGTGTGGCCTTTATCCAGTCCGTAGAGCCAATGCATTCGCTCAATCTTTTCCATCCAGGTTCCTCCCCTCTCGTTTCCAGGCACGGCCAAAGCCGTACCCAGGATTGTATGCGGCCCCGGGCGATTTTGCCACACCCGTTCCGGCTGCAGGCAGGGCTGCCGGGGGCGGGGCCGTTGGCAGCGATCGCTGCTGCCCCTATCATAACACAAAAAGCGCGCTGCCACAACCAAACCGCATTCGGCAAACTGTACAAAGAATCGTCTGTTTTTTGCAAGATTTCCCGTCCCTTCCAGCAAAAAGGCACCCAGCCGTTCCCCGGCCGGGTGCCTTTATCTTTTTGGTCTTTTCCAGGGCTGGGGTTATACCGGCAGGAACAGCACCTTCAGCCGGCCGCCGCAGGCCATGTCCAGGCCTCCGGCGGCGCTGTGGTGGAGCCCATAGGTCTGGATGTCCCAGCCGTCTGTCTCCCGGGCGTGGCAGATCGAGCGGTATTCACTCTCGCCGCCGCCAATGGTGCCCAGCACCTTGTCGGGGGTCACCAGCATCATGCTGCCCACCCCCCGGGGCACCGAGCCATGCTTTTCGATGACCACGCAGAGGATGCCTTTTTCACGGCTTTCCAGCAGGCTGCGGTCCGCCGAACCCACATGGTCCCGGTTTTTCACCTGGATGATCTGGGCCAGGATGCTGAAGGCAATCTCGGCGGGGGTCACTGCCCCGATGGGCAGGCCGATGGGGGCAAAGATGGTATCGATCTGCTGCCGGGTGAAGCCCGCCTCTTCCAATCGCTGGAAGATGGAAGCCACCTTTCCCCTGCTGCCGATCATCCCCAGATAGGTATAGGATGTGGGCAGGATGGTTGAAACGCACTGGTAGTCGGCATGGTGGTTGGGGGTCACCACCACATAGCAGGCCCCCGGTTCCAGATGATCCTTCAGGTTGCTGTAGGCGTCACAGATCCGCTCCTGTGCCGTGGGAAACCGCTCGGGAGTCAGCAGGTCGGCCCGCTCGTCCACCACCCGGATGGTGAAATCCAGGTGGGACGCCAGGGCGGCCACCTCCCGGCCCACATGGCCGGCTCCGCAGATGATCAGGGCAGGCTGGGGGGTGAACCAGGCTGGTTCCAGCACCGACACGTCCTGTTCCAGCCGCAGCAGGCTGGCCACCGCCCGCTGGTACAGGGAGCCGTCATCCCGAGGCATCACCGTCGCCCTTTTGTCGGGGTACTTTTGCCGCAGAGGCTTCAGGTAGCCCTCGGTCACCAGCTTCTGCACGTGGGCCGGGGTGATGACCGCGTCCTCCGGGATGCCCAGGCAGGCGGTCACCCGCTCCAGCCGGTGGCACACCTCCCGGGCTGGTTTGCCTAGGCCATTGAGGCCGCAGACCACCAGAATCTCATCGGCGTTGTCCGGGATCACCGGCTCCTGTTCCCCGGGAAATTTCAGGGGCAGTCCCCGGGAACCGTCCGCCTCCACCAGCACCAGGTCTGCCCCGGCACAGGCTGCCTGGTATACTTCCGGCGGCAGGGCCCGGATCTTCTCCCCTTCCCGGACGCCGGCCATGGCATAGCCCGTCTCTTCCAGAGCCCGGAGAATGGGAGCAGCCTCCCCGGTCAGCAAGGTGTCCGGCTCAATCTTCATGTGGGTGGTGGTGGTCACCAGCACCTTTTCGCCCCGGGCCCGGGCCTCGGCTGCCAGCCGGTGAATCAGGGTAGTCTTGCCCCCTGAACCTACAACTGCCTGAATCATAAACCTCTCTCCTTTTTCAGGTGCAGCACCGCTTCCACCACGCCCCCGGCGATGCACCGGGCCTTATCCGAAATGGTGAAGCAGCTCTGGTACTCGCTGGCCCGGGGGTCGATGTCGGCGATCTTGAAGCCCCGGGTCACCGGGTAGCCGTCCCGAATCAGGCCCCGCAGCAGGCCGTCCAGGGTGGCCTCCACCAGCACCTGGCCGCTCTCGGTTTCCACCACCGCGATGGTCTGGCCCTTGCGGACGGTGTCGGTGATATGGCAGACGTTCCGCAGGACACCGGCCGCCGGGCTGTGAATCACCCGCTCTTTGCCGTAGCCCGCAATGATGCCGGGGATGCCGGTGTTGGGGGCGGCAGCCCCCTGCCACAGCACCCGGCCCAGGTTGTGGCCCCGCTGGGTCTCCACCACTGCGTCCACATCTACCCCGGCGGTGAAACCGGGGCCCAGGGTCACCGTGATGGGGGCCATCGCTTTATGGGTGCCCAGGTTCCGTTTGGCCAGGATGGCGTCCACCACCGCCATGGGTTTCAAAGCTTCAATGGCCCGGCCCGCCGGGTCCACCAGCAGGAGCAGCTCGCCGGCTTCCAACAAGTCGATCGCCTCTTCCAGGGAATCGGCCCGACGGCAGGTCATGTCCTCCACCTGCTGGCTGCCCTGGTAGACCGCCTCCGAAAAGGCCACGTTCCGCCGGATGGCAGAGGGTGCGGCGATCTCCAGAATCAGCACCGGAAAGCCGCACTGGTGCAATTTATAAATGGTGCCGGTGGCCAGATCTCCCCCGCCCCGGACGACAATCAAATCTTTCATTCTTTACTCCAGTTTGATGGCTGCATCCTGCAGCTCTGTCACATAGCCGATCCGGGCGGCCCGGGGGATCTGCTGCTGCAGCTCGGCCAGGCACGCTTCGGCGGCCTGTTCCGGCAGGGCAATCAGCAGACCGCCGCTGGTCTGGGGGTCATACAGGATATCTTCCAGGGCCAGCGGGATCTCCCGGCACACCTTGACCCCCGGCTGGGCGTAGTCCCGGTTCCGGTAGGCCCCGGCGGGCACCAGGCCCATCTCCGCAAACTCCAGAGCCTCGGCATGATAGGGCACCCGTTCCACCTGGATATGCAGGGTGCAGCCGCTGCCCTGGGCCATCTCATAGCTGTGGCCCAGCAGGCCGAAGCCAGTGACATCAGTGCAGCTGTGGACCGGGTACTTCACCATGACATCCCGGGCCGCCTTGTTGAGGGTGGCCATCTGCTGGTAAATCCGATCCATCACGGCGCCGCCGGCCATCTCGGCCTTGGCGGCGGTGGTGAGGATCCCTACCCCCAGGGGCTTGGTCAGCAGCAGCACATCCCCGGGCCTGGCGCCGGAGTTGGTCAGCACCTTGTCGGGCCGCACAAAGCCCGACACCGCCAGTCCATAGATGGGCTCGGCCCCCTTGATGGTGTGGCCGCCGGTGATGATGGCCCCCGCGTCGTAGGCGGCGTCATAGCCGCCCCGCAGGATCTCCCGGATGGTCTTGTCCTCCATGGATTCGGCGGCGCAGAGGATGTTCAGGGCCAGCTTGGGCTCCCCGCCCATGGCGTACACGTCGCTGAGGGCGTTGGTGGCGGCGATTTTGCCATAGAGGTAGGGGTCGTCCACAATGGGCGGGAAAAAGTCGGTGGTCTGGATCAGGGCCAGATCCTCGCTCAACACATAGACGCTGGCGTCATCGCTCTTGTCATAGCCCACCACCAGCCGGGGGTCTGCATGGGTCTTGAAGCCCTCCAGCATTTGGGCCAGGGTCCCGGCCCCCATCTTGGCGCCGCAGCCGGCGCAGGTGGCCAGCTTGGTGAGTTTTACCTGTGTCTCCATCCTGTTCTCTCTCGTTTACGGCCGGATGATCTGACCGGCGGCTTCCATCCGCTCCACAATCTCGTACATGTTGGTGACGCCGCCCACGGCTACCTTGTCCCGCAGGCCGTAGAAGTCCAGGCAGGTGCCGCAGGTCAAAATGGTGACCCCCTCGGATTCCAGCAGCTTCAGGTCTTCCAGCACCTCGGAGCCCTCGCAGGTCAGGTAGGCGCCGCCGTTGTAGCACAGCACCGTATCGGGCAGCTGGTCCTGCTTGGTGAGGGCGAACACAAAGGCCTTCATCAGGGCTGTCCCCAGCTTGGGGTCGCCGCTGCCCATGGTGCCGGCCGACAGCACCACCAGCATCCCCTTCCGGCGGGTGTCCTGGTGGCAGGCCACTTCCTCTTCCCGGGGGGTAGCCTCTGCGCCGGTGATGGTGATCTGCACCGCGTATTCCTTGTCGGCCTTCTTTTCGCCGGTGGAGACATAGCCCTTGTGGGAGGCAAAGCGCTGCAGGTTCTGCACCGCCACCTCGTTGTCCACCAGGACGGTCAGTAGGTCCCCAGCCTGCAGTTCTTCGGCTGCCTTCTTGGCGTTGACCACCGGCAGCGGGCAGGCCATGCCCCGGCAATCGATTGTTTTTTCCATGATTTACTCCTCCTGTGCCAGCTCCGCCAGGGCGGATGCTGCTGTCTCAATTTCTTCGTGTGTGTTGAAGTGGGAAAAGCTGAATCGCACTGTCCCCTGCTCCACCGTACCCAGGGCCCGGTGCATCAGAGGGGCACAGTGGGCCCCCGGCCGGGTGGCGATGCCGTACTGAGATGACAGTACGTCGCTGACCTGGCTGGAATCGTAGTCCCGGACATTCAGGGACACAATGGGGCACCGCAGGCGCCGGGAAAAATCCCCATACACCGTCACCCCCGGGATGGCACTGACCCGATGATAGAAGTCCCACATCAGATCCAGCTCCTGTTCCCGGATTTGGTCCAGCCCCATCTGCCGGATGTAGTTGACTGCAGCCCCCAGCCCTGCCAGGCCGTGGGCGTTGAGGGTACCGGCTTCCAGGGCGGTGGGCATCTGGGGCGGGTGGTGCCGCAGATAGGTCTGTACCCCGCTGCCCCCGCTGAGCAGCGGCCGCACCGTCACCCCCGGCCGCACATATATACCCCCGGTGCCCTGGGGGCCCAGCAGGCTCTTGTGGCCGGTGAAGCAAAGGATATCAATCCCCATCCCCTGGACGTCGATGGGAAAGGCCCCCGCTGTCTGGGAGGCATCCACCACAAACAGCAGCCCATGGCGCCGGGCCAGCCGGCCCACCCGGGCAATGTCCACCAGGTTCCCGGTGAGGTTGGAGCCGTGGGTACAGAGGATGGCCCTGGTATTGGGCCGGAGGGCGGCCTCAAAGTCCTCCATCCGCAGCCGCCCCTGCCGGTCCGCCGGCAGAAGGGTCAACTCCACCCCCCGGTCCTCCATCTCATAGAGGGGCCGCAGCACCGAGTTGTGCTCCAGCACGGTGGAAATCACATGGTCCCCCGGCTGCAATATTCCCTTGATGACTATGTTCAAAGCCTCGGTGGAGTTGGCCGTAAAGGCGATCCGGTCGGGGCCCTCGGCGTGGAACAGCTCTGCCAGGGCCAGCCGGGTTTCAAACACCATCCGGTCCGCATCCAGCGTTCCCTCATGGGCGCCCCGGCCGGGGTTGCCCAGGCTGCACAGGGCCCGGGTTACCGCTTCCACCACGCAGTCGGGCTTGTGCCGGATGGTGGCCGCATTGTCCAGATAAATCATCTTCCCACCCCTTACACCAGGCAGCGGTACACGCCCTGGGGCCGGAGGCCGGAGGCCTCCATCAGGGCCCGCAGTTCCTTCTCACAGGCGGGCGGTGCACTCCAGGCCAACCCGCAGCCCGCTGAGATGCTGCGGGGCACCGGGATCATCCGGCCTCCGGCCTTTTGCTCCCGGCACAGATGCTCCATAGCCATGGCGTCGGTGGTGGTGTAAAAGGTAATCACCAGCCTGTCCTGTTTGGGTATCACAGCCCATTCCCCCCTGTATCCGCTGTATCGTTATAGTTTTGAAAGTAGAACGATCCCGTTTATTATAGCATAGTTGGGCCCCGGGTTCAATCCAGCCCGCCTGCACGCAAAAAGCCCCGGGCCAAAAGGTCCGGGGCGGCACGGTCCGGATCAATCCCGAGGCTGCCAGGAAAGGGCATAGCTTCCGTCTGCTTTGGTGAACCGGGTGGTCACATACAGACGGCCCGGCGGCTCCGCCGTCACATCCTCACAGGGGTGCTGCAGATCCAGCAGGGCCAGCATCTGCCCCTGCCGGTTGCGGATTTCCACCTGCACAGCTCCCTTGCTGACCCGCCCCGAAAAGTCAAAGCAGTACGTCCGCCCCGGCGCAAGCCGCACCACCCGCCGGATGGTGCCATGGCAGGACGCAAAATCTCCCCGGATGCAGTTTTTGTATTTGCCCCACCGGGGGTAGCCCCGGTACAGCAGCGCTGCCTTGGAATTGAGGACGCCGATCCCGTTCTGGTATAAAACGTAAATCAGAACCAGCACCGCCGCAACGAGAACCAATACCAGCCAAAGTGCACTCATGTTTCCGCCCTTCCTTTCCCTGTGGAGGTGTCTGCCCGGCATCAGCCGCGGGTGTCCAGCCAGGCCAGCAGGGCCCTGCATCCTGCATCGATATCCCGATAGGCAATGTCAAACCGCTCGCTGTACCAGGGATCGGCCACGTTCCCGTCCCGGCCGGTGTATTCCAGCAGTTTGTGAACCTTGTGGTCCGGGTCGGAACCCAGAATCCCCATCATGTTCCGGATGTTGTTGTCATCCATCCCGATCAGCAGATCGTACCGATCATAGTCGCTTTTGCGCAGCTGCACCGCCCGCTTGCCGGCACAGGAGATGCCGTGTTTGGCCAGCTCTTCCCGGGCAGGGGGATAGACTGGGTTCCCCACCCCGTTCCAGATTTCTTCCCGGCTGGTGGCGCAGGAGGCAATCTCAAAGTCCCCGGACCGGCCTTCCTTCTCCACCAGGTCCTTCAGGATGAATTCCGCCATGGGGCTGCGGCATATGTTGCCGTGGCAGACGAACAGGATTTTGGTCATGGATGGATCGCTCCTTGATATTGTCATGTTTCTTCTTAAATGATCGATTCTGCATTGTTTTTGTGCAGAGTCAGTAGAACGGCCCGGGACCATTCCCAACGTATTTTTTAATCTTCCCGGATTTTCTTGTGTTTTCTTCAGCCAAATTGGTAAAAAACATTGGTAAATCTATCGTCTTTACCAACGGCCATTTCAGGCGTTGCCAACGCGCAGCAACTCATGCTTGGCGTCATCGAACTTCAAATGGGTATAGGTGTTCAGCGTTACGCTGAGGTCCCGTTCCTGTTTTCGTGTGATCGCTTCCCTGGTTACGGAGTCATTAACGACTACCGATGCCAACTCAAAGTCAAATGGATTCTTGCGAATCAAATCATCGTCCACAGCCATCTGGAATGCCGGCCTGAGAACACCTCGAATCGAATGAATCGAGCTATAGCCTCTACCATCTGCCTGTTGCAGTTTAATCAGCCACGCCTTAGCATCCGATAACCGCACTTGATCAATGCGCTGTCTGCTGAAATCCTCTTTTTTCAAAATGTTGAGCACTGTCCTATAGCCTGATGCCGTATTATGGCGAACACCAGTTTTTAAAGAGGTATATTTTTCAACCAGCTCCAAAACCGTAATTTTTCCGCCATTGCTTACGATGTGATCCAGCAGATCTATTTCGATCTGCTTTTTCTTTTCTCTTAAAGAGAGTTCGCGCTTTTTACCTTTAGGCGTGGGATCATTTTTATCAAGCCGCCAGCTGTACACATTTTGTTCTTTGCCGTCCTTGTCGAGATAGCGGAACCGATACCTCCCGTCCTTGCGTTGATATTCACCATCCCGCAAAATCCGATTGCGGTTGTCACGTCTCTTTTCACTCATTGAAATCTCTCCTTCACAGGGAGAGCCAAACTTGCACCTTTATCATATCACAAGTCCGACTCATCGTACAAGCTTGGCAAGGAAGGATTCCTCGTTCGTTTTGATATTGTCAAAGCACCGTTGTCTGGTCTAAATAGCGTTCGAATTTTTCCCTCTTGATCAAAGCACGATTCCCGTTCATAACATAGAAATCATCGTTAGGGTGCTTATCAATCAATGTCCGAAGTTTATTTTCTCCAATGTGATAGTACCCGGCAGCTTGTGTCAGCTCGCGTTCTTTTCGAAGCAATTGAATGCGTTCTCCTATGCACATGGATCATAGTACATCACGCCCTCCATTTCTTCCAACTGGAACAGGTGGAGCTTTATCTCCCATACCGGACACAGCCAGCACACGGTTTTTGATTAAAACAAACCGTCGCAAGATAGGTACAGGATAGTTGACAGCACCATCCCGAGCACAGGATGCTGCAAGTATTCTTGATCGTGGCGAGAACCATATGTTTACCTTGTGCCATGGATATAAATAGTTCGCTTTCATTTTAATAATCCTCCAGTTATTTCGTGGTATAGATATTCCTTTTCAAAATGCAGGGCGGCCCACGGCATTTCAACTTTAAAAGAACAAATGCGCCAATCCCCCATAGCAGGAAATTGGCGCAGCGCATCATATCGGAACGATAAGCAGCATCTTTCAGGAACAATTGTGCCGATTTAATCAGAATCTGGTCTTTAGCATAAGCCAGACTTTTTTTGATACATTACCTAAACCAAAACAAAAAATCACAGTTACCCTCCAGGAACGGTAACTGTGACTTTAACAGCGCGTGAACACTCTCGGTCAAATTACCGTTTTTTTATAACTTAACCGAGCTTGCATATTGAATTTGAAAACTCGGAACAATCCAACCTTTTTTCCAAACCGATAAGGTTATACCAGGAATCAAACAAGAACGATACAATACAATTGAGGTGAACAATTATGCCGAATTCCGATATAGCCGCTTTGGGAAAACAGATTCGCTCAGCACGCAAGAAAGCTGATTTAACGCAAGAACAGCTTTCTGCCCTTTGTCATGTATCGACAAAACACATTGCCAATATTGAAAAAGGGATCATGAATCCGTCATACGAGATTCTTCTGGCTATCTTTCTTATTTTGCCGGTTTCTCTGGATGCTCTGATTTTGCCGCGGACAACTGAATCCGAATGTGAACTCAAGGAACTTAGCCAAATCTATTTGTCCTGCCCAGAACCCGTAAGAAAAGCTCTGCTGGATTCCACTCGTTCACTGGCAATGAATCTAACAGAATTCTATAATAAAATTGAATCTTCATAAAATCCTGTTGCTTGCTGTACAGTTATAGCATAGATTTCAAAGCACCTATACCAAAATCAAGCTAAAACCAAACCATTTTGATACCAATTTTAATCATCTCGGCGACCTGCATCCAGTTCCGTTTCCAAGTCATTGGACAACACCTGGTAAAGATCTTCTGGCTTCTGACAAAGAATCGCACTAAAATTGATCGGATCACCTTCGTTGAATAGCCTTACGTATCCCCAGCGGCACGGAACAACTTCTAGAGCAACCCCATAAAATATCAACAATAACCGGCACAAGCAAACCAGTTACGAC
>OERG01000061.1_pt1 | contig 26110 bp, 26 predicted proteins | sample 1539951 | NCBI WGS metagenome assembly OERG01 (sample SAMEA3891870, study PRJEB23780) | metagenome | biome: terrestrial biome; feature: animal house; material: Caecal content | place: Italy | collected 2015-05-05
GGCAAAAAGGCGGCATTCTTGTCCATTGAGGGCGCAGAATTGTTGGAAGCGCCGGGCGCGCTTGACCGCGCATACGATGCAGGCGTGCGGCTGGTCACGTTGGCATGGAATCGTGCAAATGCGTATGCCTGTGGCGCGGCGGAGAACAATGACCAGCCGCTGACACCGGCTGGCAGGGAATTGGTACAAGAATTGGTGCGGCGCGGTATCATATTGGATGTGTCGCATTTGTCTGAGGCTGGCTTCTGGGATGTATGCGTGCAGACCGAAGCCCCCTTCGCGGCGACCCATTCAAATAGTCGTGCTTGCTGTGACCATGTGCGCAACCTGACCGATTTACAGTTTCAGGAAATTTTACGTCGGGGCGGGCTGGTCGGTATCAATCTGTATAGCCCGTTTTTGCGTGACGATGGCGCACCGGCACAGATAGACGATGTGTTACGACATATTGACCATTTTTTGAGTCTTGGCGGGCAGGATTGTCTGGCGCTTGGCGCCGATTTTGACGGCTGTGACAGTACACCAGAAGGATTGCAGACGGTTGCGGACATGGAAAATTTAGCTGAAGCGATGTTATCTCATGGCTATGCGCAGAGCATTGTAAACGACTTGTTTTTTGACAATGCCGCCGCTTTTTTCACCAGAATGCTTAATTTATAAGATAGATACATAAAATTTGGGAGGTTCCACCGATGGAATATGTAAGCAGCAGAGACAAAAACCTGCGTGTCAGTGCCGCACAAGCCATTGCGGCAGGCATCGCACCCGATGGCGGCCTGTTCTGTCCGACCACATTCCCGCGCCTGACAGCCGAGGATTTCCAAAAGCTGATGACGCTCGACTATAAGGGGCGTGCCGCGTGGATTTTGGGGCAGTTCCTGACCGATTTTACGGCGGAAGAACTCAATTCGTTCGCACAAAAAGCGTATGCAGATGAAAAGTTCGGCGGCGCAGATACTGCACCGGTCAAGAGTCTGGCCGATGGGGTACACATGCTGGAACTGTGGCACGGCCCGACCTGTGCGTTTAAAGATATGGCGCTGCAAATGCTGCCGCACCTGCTGACCGCTTCGCTGCGTAAGACCGGTGAGACGCGCACTTGCTGCATCTTGGTGGCAACATCGGGCGATACCGGAAAGGCGGCGCTGGAGGGCTTCGCCAATGTGCCGGGCACTAAAATCATGGTGTATTATCCGGTCGATGGCGTTTCGCCCATGCAGAAACTGCAAATGGTCACACAGACCGGCGATAATGTAGAGGTTGTTGCTATCAAGGGCAATTTTGATGATGCACAGTCGGCGGTTAAGCGTATTTTCACCGATGCCGACAGCGCAAAGCGCTTGGATGAAGCTGGCCTGATGTTCTCGTCGGCCAACTCCATCAACTGGGGGCGTTTGGCACCGCAGATTGCTTACTATGTGTCGGCTTATTGCGATTTGGTACAGGCGGGCAAGATTGCGCAGGGTGACCGCGTGAACATCTGCGTGCCCACCGGTAATTTTGGCAATATTCTGGCGGCTTACATTGCGGCGCAAATGGGCGTGCCGTTCGGCAAACTGGTATGTGCATCCAATCAGAACAATGTATTGACCGACTTCTTCCGTTCGGGCGGCACTTATGACAAAAACCGTCCGTTCTACACGACCAATTCGCCGTCGATGGATATTTTGATTTCTTCTAACTTGGAGCGTTTACTGTTCTATATTTCCGGGCAGAATGATGTATTAGTAAAGGAAAAAATGGAGGAGCTGGCAAAGACTGGCGTTTATACCATTCCGGAAAGCCTGCGCGAGCAACTGACCGCGCACTTTGCCGCAGGCTGCTGTGATGATGCAAAGACGGCGGAAACCATTCGCACGGTCTTTGACCAACAGCATTATCTGCTCGACACGCACACAGCGGTTGCATACCGTGTGTATGAGGAGTATCGCGCCGCGACAGGGGACAATGCACCGGTGATTATCGCTTCGACTGCAAGCCCGTTCAAGTTCTGCAAGCCGGTTGCGGCTGCGCTGGGTCATCCCATCCAGACCGATGGCACCGAACAGCTTGACGCACTGGCAGAACTGACTGGTGAGACTGTGCCCGCACCGCTCGCCGCACTTGCTGGCAAGTCTGTGCGGTTTGACCGTGTGGTGGACAAGAATGAGATTTTGTCTACCCTCGACCTGCTGATGTAAGTATACGGTTATGGCACTCTATACCATTGCCGACTTGCACCTTGCCTGTGCGGTCAACAAGCCGATGGACATTTTTGGCGGCAAGTGGCAAAATTATATGGAAAAAATTCAAAAGCATTGGATGGCATTGGTACAGCCAGAGGATACCGTGGTCATTGGCGGTGACCTTTCTTGGGGTATCAATTTTGAGCAGTCCAAAGCCGATTTTGCTTACCTTGACCGTCTGCCAGGAAAGAAAATCGTGCTCAAAGGCAATCATGATTTGTGGTGGAATACGGCCAAGAAGATGAATGCTTTTGTGCAGGAAAATGGCTTTCAAAACATCGAATTTTTGCACAATAACTGTTTTTTCTATGATAATATCGCGATTTGCGGTACACGCGGCTGGTTTTTTGAGGAGGATTTCCAGCAGAGCCATGATGAAAAAATCTTTCGCCGTGAGCTGATGCGGCTGGAAACCTCGCTCAAGCTGGGGCAGGCAGGAGGGGTACAAGAAATCTACTGTTTTCTGCACTATCCACCCATTTATGCCAATTTCCGATGTGGCGAAATCATAGACTTAATGAAACGCTACGGCGTGACCCGCTGCATCTATGGGCATTTACATTCGGACAGTCTGCGCTGGGCGGTGACCGGCCAGCATGAGGACATCGACTTTGTCCTAGCGTCGGGCGATTATTTAGATTTTACACCGCTTCTGCTAAAAAAATAAAAAATAGGCTGGAAATTCTGGCTATAATCTGATAAAATAGGTTGGATACAATTTTAGGAGGAATAAATTGTAATGGAACTGAAAAACGTTGAAAAGCTGGAAAAGAGCATTGTTGCTCTGACCATTGAGATTTCTGCTGAAGAACTGGACGCCGGCAAGGAGCAGGCTTACAAGAAAAACCGCAACCGCATTACGGTTCCGGGCTTCCGCAAGGGCAAGGCACCCCGCAAGATGATTGAAAGCCTGTACGGCGATGGCGTGTTCTTTGAAGATGCACTGAATATCTGCTATCCCAAGGCATATGAAGCAGCTCTGGAGCAGTCCGGTATCAAGGCAGTTGCTCCGGCTGATGTAGATGTTTCCGAGATGACCGAGGACGGCGCGGTTGTACTGGTATGCAAGGTTCCGGTTGAGCCTGAAGTAACACTGGGCGATTACAAGGGCCTGTCGGTTGAGAAGGAAGAAGCTAAGGTTCTGGTTGCAGACGTAAAGGCTGAACTCGACCGCATGGCACAGCGCCTGGCACGCACGCAGGAAGTGACCCGCGCAGCAAAGAAGAATGATACCGTTGTCATCGACTTTGAGGGCTTTGTTGACGGCGTTGCATTTGAAGGCGGCAAGGGTGAGAACTATGACCTGAAGCTGGGTTCCGGCACCTTTATTCCGGGCTTTGAAGACCAGCTTATCGGCACAAAGGCTGGCGAGGAAAAGGACGTTGTTGTAACTTTCCCCGAAGAATACCACGCCAAGGAACTGGCTGGCAAGGAAGCAACCTTTAAGTGCACCGTACACGAGGTAAAGGAGACCATCCTGCCCGCTATCGACGACGAGTTTGCAAAGGATGTATCTGAAAAGGCTGAGACACTGGACGAGCTGAAGAAGGAAGTCAAGGAGCGTCTGCTGGCGCAGAAGTCCGAGACTTTTGAGCGTGACTACGAGGAAGCGCTGCTGACCGCCGTTATCGACAACATGCAGGCTGAGATTCCGGAAGCTATGATTGAAGTGCAGCTGGACAACGTGGTACAGGACTTTGGCTACCGTCTGCAAATGCAGGGCATGAAGCTCGAACAGTACGCACAGATGAACGGCATGGATATGGCACAGTTCCGCGGCATGTTCCGCCCGCAGGCTGAGCGTCAGGTAAAGGTACGTCTGGCTCTGCAAAAGATTGTTGAACTGGAAAATCTGGATGTAACCGAAGCTGAAATCGACGAAAAGTATAAAGAGCTGGCCGAGCAGTATGGCATGGATACCGAGCGCGTGAAGAAGGTGCTGCCGGTAGATACCATTACGTCCGACATGAAGCTCGATAAGGCAATCGCCCTCATCAAGGACACCGCAAAGCCCAAGAAGAAGAGCAAGAAGAAGGCTGAAGACAAGGCTGAGGAGTCCGCTGCTGAATAAGCATAAAAGGGAGGGTGCCGTACATATCCTCCAAAAGACCCACTGGGCTGCAAGGGGGATTATGGAAAGGAGTTTTCTTTTATGAGTTTAGTACCTATGGTCATTGAGCCGACCAACCGAGGCGGCGAGCGTTCGTATGATATTTTTTCCCGTCTGTTAAACGACCGCATTATTATGCTGTCCGACGAGGTCAACGATACTACGGCATCGTTGATTGTGGCGCAGTTATTGTATCTGGAGTCGCAAGACCCGGACAAGGATATTTCCTTCTATATCAACTCGCCCGGTGGTTCGGTCACGGCAGGTATGGCTATCTATGACACCATGAATTATATCAAGCCCGATGTATCGACTATCTGTGTCGGTCTGGCGGCTTCTATGGGCGCATTTCTGCTGTCCTCCGGTGCAAAGGGAAAGCGCTTTGCCCTGCCAAACTCCGAAATCATGATTCATCAGCCGCTTGGCGGTGCAAAGGGTCAGGCTTCGGACATTAAAATTCACGCTGACTGGATTTTAAAGACCCGCGATAAACTGAACCGCATTCTTGCGGACAACACAGGTAAGCCGCTTGAGATGATTGAGCGCGATACCGACCGTGACAACTTTATGAGCGCGGCGGACGCTTTGGAATATGGTCTCATTGACAAGGTTTACGATAAGCGCTGAATCGACAAAAACACAGCCATCGGTGGAACTTCCACCGATGGTTTGTGTGCTTTTCATAGACAAGCGCTTTTTATGAGGTGAATCATGGCAAATTACGATGATAATAAGACGCTGCGCTGTTCGTTCTGCGGCAAGCCGCAGAACAAGGTGCGCAAGCTGGTCGCCGGGCCAAACGTTTATATCTGTGACGAGTGCATCAATGTATGTGCCAGCATCCTTGACGATGAACTGAGCATGGATTACGATGATGTTCACGACGATACACTGGACGCGCCCGAAACGCTGCCCACGCCCCGTGAATTAAAAGAAGTGCTCGATGCCTATGTTATCGGGCAGGACGAGGCCAAAGTAGCGCTGAGTGTTGCGGTGTACAATCACTATAAACGTATTTTCCGCGGCGGCGATGACGACGTAGAGTTGTCAAAAAGCAATATTTTGATGCTCGGCCCGTCGGGTTCGGGTAAAACTTTGTTGGCGCAGACGCTGGCGAAAACGCTGCAAGTGCCGTTCGCCATTGCCGACGCTACGACGCTGACCGAAGCCGGTTACGTCGGTGAAGATGTTGAGAATATCCTGCTGCGTCTGATTCAGGCGGCAGATTTTGATGTGGAAAAGGCCGAACGCGGCATTATTTATGTCGATGAAATCGACAAGATTGCGCGCAAGTCGGAAAATCCGTCTATTACCCGTGATGTTTCGGGTGAGGGCGTACAGCAGGCGTTGCTCAAGATGCTCGAAGGCACGACTGCCAATGTGCCGCCGCAAGGTGGACGCAAGCACCCCCATCAGGAATTTATCCAGATTGATACCACCAATATCTTGTTTATCTGTGGCGGTGCGTTTGACGGCATTGAAAAAATCATCCAAAACCGTATCGGCAAAAAAGGCATTGGATTTGGTGCCGAAGTGCACAGCAAAAAAGACGATAAAATTGACCAGATGTTGGAAAACATTGAGCCGCATGACCTGATGAAATTCGGTTTGATTCCCGAACTCATTGGCCGTCTGCCGGCAATCGTAGGTCTGCATTCGCTTGATGAAGATGCGCTGGTACGCATTTTAACCGAGCCAAAAAATGCACTGGTCAAGCAGTATCAAAAGCTGTTTGCACTCGATGACGTGGAACTGACGTTTGAACCCGATGCACTGCGCGAGATTGCAAAGATTGCAGTCGAGCGCAACACAGGTGCACGCGGTCTGCGCGGCGTGTTGGAAGGCATTATGACCGACATCATGTTCGAGATTCCGTCCGACCATACCATTGCAAAGGTGGAAATTACGGCTGATGTTGTGCGCGGAGAGGGCAAGCCCAAGGTGACCCATCGCGCATCAGACCCCGAACAGAGCGCATAAAACAGGGGAAATCCTGCAAAAACTGTCAGATAAAAGGGCACGGCAGCGCTTGCCGTGCTCTTTTTTGTCGAATCCGCCAATGCTTTCCGCTTGAAAGTACCCGGAAGGTATACTATACTTATCATAAAGGAACGGAGGGGCTGTACCCCCATATACTTGCCATAGGTTGCACCGTTCCACACCACGAGAGAATTCCCGTTTAGGAGCGTTGAGAAGTATGAACGTGAACCAAGAGAACAACCAGCGGATGCTGCCCGTTCTGCCCCTGCGCGGACTGACGGCGTTCCCCCAAATGCTCATTCATTTCGATGTGGGCCGCGCCATGTCCATTAAGGCGCTGGAAGCCGCGATGAAAGACGGTCAGTGGATTTTTTTGACCGCGCAGAAAGACCTCAAAACCGATATGCCCGAACCGGACGACCTGTATGATATCGGTACCATTTGTATTATTAAACAGATTTTGCGCCTGCCCGGTGACAACATTCGCGTGCTCGTTGAGGGCAAGCACCGTGCCGGTGCGGTACGGTATCAGAAAAGTGCGGACGGGGACAAGGGCTGCCTGCAAGCACTGGTGGAAGTGCTGCCCGATTTCCTCCCGCCCGGCGGCGAACGCCGTCAACAGGCACTGGTGCGCAGTGTACAATCTTGCTTTGAAGAATATGCGGCGCTGTCGCCCCGCCTTTCAGCCGATGTTGCCTTGACCGTTGCCGCTGGCGGCGATGGAGGCTATTTGGCTGACTACATTGCGCAAAATATATCGGTAGACTTCACCGTAAAGCAGGAAGTGCTGGAAGAACGCAATGTCAATCGCCGTTTGACCTTACTCATTCGTCTGCTGACCGAAGAAACACAGATTCTACAAATTGAAAGCGATATTCAAGACGAACTCAAGGCCGCAATTGACAAGAATCAAAAAGAATATTATTTGCGCGAGCAGATGAAGGTCATTCAGAATGAGCTGGGTGAACAGGATGTTTCGGCTGAGGCCGAAGCCTATCATGAAGCCATTGACAAGTTGGAACTTGCCGCTGCCGATGCTGAAAAGCTGCACAAAGAAGCCGACCGACTGGCTCGCATGAGCAGTTCTTCATCGGAATCGGCTGTGATTCGTACCTATTTGGATACTGTGCTGGAGCTGCCGTGGAAAACGACCACGCGCACGCGCCATGACCTGACCCGTGCGGAGAAAATCCTCAACCGTGACCATTACGGCATGGAAAAGGTCAAAGAACGAATTTTAGAGTTTATGGCAGTCAAGACGCTTGCGCCCGACCTCAAAGGACAGGTGCTTTGTCTGGTTGGCCCTCCGGGTGTCGGCAAGACCTCAATTGCCCGCTCGGTTGCCGAGGCCATGAACCGCAAATATGCGCGGCTGTCGCTGGGCGGTGTGCGCGATGAAGCCGATATTCGCGGCCATCGTAAAACCTATGTCGGCGCTATGCCGGGACGTATTATCCAAGCGTTACGGCAAGCGGGAAGCCGAAATCCGTTGATTTTGCTCGATGAGATTGACAAGATGGGCAATGACTTCCGCGGCGACCCGGCTTCGGCTATGTTGGAAGTCTTAGATACCGAACAGAATAACGCATTCCGTGACCATTACATTGAAATTCCGGTTGATTTGTCCGATGTGCTCTTTGTGACCACGGCAAACGACCTGTCCACCGTTCCGCGTCCGCTGCTTGACCGCATGGAGGTCATTGAGCTATCTTCGTACACCGCTGAGGAAAAACTGCACATTGCAAGCAAGCATCTGTTGCCCAAGCAAATACAAAAACATGGACTGACCAAAGCAAAGCTGCAAATTCCCGAAGATACACTTCGGGTGGTCATTTCGGGCTATACCCGTGAGGCGGGTGTACGTCGGCTGGAGCAGATGTTAGCAAAATTGTGCCGCAAGGCGGCAAAGAAAATTGCCGACGGCTCGGCGAAAAAGGTTGTGATTACGCCCGAAACGTTGGAAAGTTATCTGGGTGCGCCCAAGTATAAGCGCGATAATGTGTCGCAGCAGGACGAAGTCGGCATCGTCAACGGACTTGCATGGACAAGCGTGGGCGGTGAAATGCTGCAAGTCGAAGTTGCAGCCGTGCCCGGCACTGGTAAGATTGAAGTTACGGGCAATCTGGGTAAGGTCATGGAGGAGAGCGCAAAAGCCGCGGTTACATTTGTGCGTTCGCGTACCAGCCGCCTCGACCTTGACCCTGATTTCTACAAGAATACCGATATCCATATCCATTTCCCCGAAGCGGCAATTCCCAAAGATGGCCCTTCGGCTGGTATCACAATGGCAACCGCTATTATTTCAGCATTGACCGGTGCGCCGGTACGGCATGAAGTTGCCATGACAGGCGAAGTGACACTGCGCGGCCGCGTGATGCCGATTGGCGGTTTGCGTGAAAAGACGATGGCTGCGTATCGTGCCGGAATTCAAACCATCCTGTTCCCCAAGGACAATGAATCTGACCTCGAAGAAGTCGAAGCAGTTGTCAAGGAACATGTCACCCTGATTCCGGTTGCACATATGGATGCGGTGATGGATGCGGCGATTGATTTTTCTCGCCGCCCACCGCGCGTCAACAACCATCATGCCGAAGCGCAGGAACAAAAATTGCCCATGCCTACGCCCAACACGACGGTCACACCGCTGCGCCAGTAAGGATGCAACTATGCTCAATCTGCACAAAGCCGAATTTATCCGTTCGGCGGTCAAGCCCTCTGATTTTCCGTCAGATGGATTGCCGCAAATTGTCTTTGCAGGCAAGTCCAATGTGGGCAAGTCCTCGACAATCAACAAAATTTTGAATCGGCGTAATTTTGCGCGCGTGGGTGGACAGCCCGGCAAAACCATTCATATCAACTTTTTCTCCATCGACCAGCAGGTGTATTTTGTTGACCTGCCCGGTTATGGCTATGCCAAGGTGTCCAAAGCCGAGCGCGACCGCTGGGGGCGTTTGCTGGAAACCTATTTTGCTTCCGACAAGATTACGCTTGGGTTCCAAATTGTAGATATCCGACACAAACCGACGGTTGACGATAAGGTGATGGCTGACTGGTTTTTGTCCACCGGGAAGCCCTTTGTAGTGATTGCAAACAAATGGGATAAAATCAAAAAAAGCGAACTGGAGCCAAATGTGGCTTGTATCCGGCAAACATTGCTGTTACCGGAGGAAGTACCGGTGATTCCGTTTTCGGCGGAAAAGGGAAGCGGGCGTGAGGATGTGTTGGCGCTGATTGAAGCGCATGCGGCTGCATTTGCTGCTGAGGATACCACACCGTCCGTGTAAATTCCGTCAGGATAATTTGTATAATATGTAAATTTTTGCCCGCACGAACCGTGCGGGCATGGTTTTTTTGCGCAGTGCTTTATCGGGATTTTGCAACTTTTTTGTTTTGGTCAAATGGTAAAATGAAAGAAATTGCAAAAAACCTTGACAAAATACTGCTTTTTCATTATACTTACTTCGTAAGGATGATAGGGACGCGCGAAGGGCGGCGGAGCAGAACAAATCGCTTGTTTTGCTCTATTTTTTCGCCACAGTCCCTGCTCAAAACCGAGACATATTTTAGGAGGATGCAAACAGCATGAAGAGATTTCTGAGTGCAGTGCTCGCGGGTATGATGACCCTGTCGCTCATGGCAGGCTGCTCGTCGGGCGGCGACCAGACCACGACAACCAGCACCGATTCGGACAACCAGTCAACGGCTGAGGGCTTGTTCCCGGCTGTTCCCAAAGAGGAACTGAAAGTCGGTGTCGTTCATATCACCAACCCCGCAGAGGGCACCGGTTATACTTATACCCATGACCTGGGCATTCAGGGAATGCAGAAGGCACTTGGTCTGGACGACAGCCAGATTATTCGCAAGAACGATGTCGATGACACCGATGCAACCGCAATCTTGACCGCACTCGAAGAGTGTGTCGAGGAAGGCTGCCAGGTTGTATTTGCAACCTCTTGGGGCTATATGGACTACGTTGAGCAGGTCGCAGAGGAATACCCTGAAGTGCTCTTTGCACACGGCACCGGCAACAAGTCCAATGGCAGCAACTTTATCAACTATTTCGGCAAAATCAATCAGGCGCGCTATCTGTCCGGTATCGCAGCAGGCATGAAGACCGCTTCCAACAAGATTGGTTATGTTGCCGCGCAGGACAGCCAGAACGGTGAGGTTACCTCCGGTATTGATGCGTTTGCAATGGGCGTTGAATCGGTCAATCCGGACGCAAAGGTTTACGTCAAGGTGACCGGCTCTTGGTTTGACCCCGAAGGCGAGGGTCAGGCTGCAAAGGCACTGATTGACTTGGGCTGCGATGTCATTGCACAGCACTGCGACACAGCAAACCCGGCAACCGAGGCGGAAAAGGCTGGCGTTTACGCGGTTGGCTATAACTCTGACATGTCTGAAAAGGCACCGGGCGCGACGCTGACTTCGGTTATGTGGGATTGGTCGGTGTTCTACACCAAGGCAGTAGAAGATGTTATCAACGGCACATGGACGGGTGAAAACTACTTCGGTTCCATGCAGGACGGTCTGGTAACACTCGCACCGCTGTCCGACCTGTGCGCAGAGGGTACTGCCGAAAAGGTCAAGGAAGTGCAAGATAAGATTATGAATGGTGAATGGGATATCTTTGACGGCGAAACCGAGTACGAGGACAATCAGGGTCAGACCCATACCCTCAAGGCTGAGGAGTACGGCACCTGTAACTGGTACTATAAGAATGTAGAGCTTGCATAAGCACGCTTATTGCCTGATACAAGGGCGGTCAAATCTATTTTGGCCGCCCTTTTTCCAAGTTTACAGATTTAGAAAGAAGGGAACTTTATGGCAGATACCGAATATGCAATCGAATGCCGCGGCATCATCAAAACATTCGGCTCGGTTGTCGCAAATGACGGTGTTGACCTGACCGTGCGATACGGTGAAATCCTTGCCCTATTGGGGGAAAACGGTTCGGGTAAAACCACGTTGATGAATATGCTTTCGGGCATTTATCACCCCGATGCGGGCACCATTCGCATTGCGGGCAAACAGGTGTCAATTTCTTCGCCAGAAGATGCGATGGCGCTGGGCATCGGCATGATTCACCAGCACTTCAAACTGGTCGATGTGTTCACCGCTTCGGAAAATATCGCGGTCGGCACACCCGGCAAGCGGCTGCCCGCGCGCGTGATGCGTGAAAAAGTGCGTCAAATCAGTCAGTCTATCGGACTGGAAATCGACCCCGACCGCCGCGCGTTTGAAATGTCGGTTTCGGAAAAGCAGACGGTTGAAATTCTCAAAGTGCTCTATCGCGGGCAGAAAATTTTGATTTTGGACGAGCCGACCGCCGTGTTGACACCGCAGGAAACCGAACGGTTATTTGATATTTTGCGCTCGATGCGTGCGCAGGGCTGCGCCATCATCATTATCACCCATAAACTCAATGAGGTGCTTGCTATTTCCGACCGTGTGACCATCCTGCGCAAAGGCAAATATATTGACACGGTGAACACAGCGGAAACCGATGAAAAAAACCTGACCGAACGCATGGTAGGCCGCCCGGTTTCGCTGGAAATTGAGCGCCCCGAACCGGTTGACCCCAAGACCATTCTAAAAATTATTGATTTGACCGTGCGCAAGCCCGATGGTTCCCTTGCACTGAATGATGCAAACTTTGAAGTGCGTACTGGAGAAATTCTGGGCGTAGCCGGTATCGCGGGTTCGGGACAGAAAGAACTGTGCGAATGTATCGCCGGTCTGTGCCCAGCCGAAACCGGTGCGATTTTGTACCGCAAAGAAAACCTGATTGGAAAAACACCGCGTGAAATCATTCGCTTAGGGGTGCAGCTTGGCTTTGTCCCCGAAGACCGTCTGGGTATGGGTTTGGTTGCGTCTATGGGCATGGTGGGAAATATGATGCTCAAGACTTACGATGCGCCCAAAGGCCCCTTTGTTGACCCGGCACCGGCACGTCGGCGTGCGGAAGAATTGGTGCAGCGTTTGGAGATTGCAACCCCGTCGGTCGATACACCGGTACGCCTGATGTCGGGCGGTAATGTACAAAAGGTTCTGTTGGGACGCGAAATCGAATCCGACCCACAAGTGCTCATCACAGCCTATCCGGTGCGCGGTCTGGATATTCATTCCTCGTATACCGTCTATGACCTGCTCAACGAGCAGAAAAAGAAGGGCGTTGCGGTGGTCTTTATCGGGGAAGACCTTGACGTACTGATGGCGCTTTCCGACCGGATTCTGGTCATGTGTCACGGTCAGGTCACCGGCGTAGTAGATGGCCGGACGGCAACCAAGGATGAGATTGCCCGCCTGATGGTTGGTGCGGGAGAGGAGGCTGCACAATGATTCGCATTGTCAAAACCAAAGAAAAAAGTCGGCGAGAGCAAATGCTGCTGCGTCTGGCGGCGTTTATATTGGCGCTGTGTGCCGGTGGTCTGTTCCTGCTCGTGCTGGGCAACAATCCCTTTGCCGTTTATGGCACCATTCTTTCGGGTGCGTTCCGCTCCAAGATGGCGGTACAGGCAACCATCAAAATTATGATTCCGCTGCTCATTGCGGCGCTGGGTGTTACCCTTGCGTTTAAAATGAAATTTTGGAACATCGGCGGAGAAGGACAGCTTATCATGGGCGGTGTGTTTGCCTCCTATTTTGCGCTGTTCCATGCCGATTGGCCCAGCTTTGTTCTGTTTCCTGTGATGTTCCTTGCGGGCATTATCGGCGGGGGACTGTGGGCGCTGATTCCGGCATTTTTTAAGGTGCGCTTTGGCACCAATGAAACCCTGTTTACCCTGATGCTCAACTATATCGCCCTGTATCTGGTGAGCTGGCTTCAGGAAGACCCGTGGCGTGACCCCGGTGCAAATGGATTCCCCAAAATCGCCAGCTTTGACAAGTCGGCGACCTTGCCCAAATTGTTCGGCGTACAGATTGGTTGGGTGATTGCGCTGGTATTGGTTGTGGTGCTGTTTGTCTATCTCAAATACACCAAGCAGGGCTATGAGATTTCGGTAGTAGGTGAGAGCCGCGCAACCGCAACCTATGCAGGTATGAATGTACCGCGCATCATTCTGCGCACGATGTTTCTGTCGGGCGCGATTGCGGGCATTGCGGGCATGGTGCAGGCAACCGGCTCTGACCGCACACTGACCACCGGTATTGCGGGCGGTGTCGGCTTTACTGCGATTATCGTTGCATGGCTGGCACAGCTCAATCCGGTCAATAGTTTGGTGATTGCATTTTTGTTCGCTGTACTGGAAAAAGGTTCGTCGGTCATTCAGTCGCAATTTGGTCTGTCCACCGACTGCGCCGACGTGCTGCAAGGTATTATTCTGTTTTTTGTATTGGGTTGTGAATTCTTTATCCGCTATAAATTTGTGCGCGACCAGAAACCGGCTGCCGCACCGCAAGGAGGCAACACCTGATGGACTTATTTTTAAAATTTTTAGTGGCTGCCGTTGCCGCTAGTATTCCGCTGTTGTTCGGTACGGTCGGCGAAATTTTGTGTGAAAAAGTCGGGCACCTCAATCTGGGGGTAGAAGGATTGATGTCAATTGGCGCATGTGCTGGCTTTATGATTGGTATGCAGACCGATTCGTTTGTATTGGCACTGTTTGCGGCTTTTATCGCGGGCATGTTGGCGGCACTGATTTACGCAGTTCTGACCGTCACATTCCTTGCTGACCAAAACGTGTCCGGTCTGACACTCACCATTTTCGGCATTGGTTTGGCCAACTTTATCGGTATTTACATGTTGGGTTCGACCGAAAACGGTACGTTGAAGTTGCCCGAAGGCATTACCGCGCAGATGCGTGAAATTCACATCCCCGGTCTGAGTGACTTGCCCATCATTGGACAGTTGGTTTTCTCATATAGTCCGTTCGTTTATCTGGGTGTCATTCTGGCAATCGTTGCAGGACTGTTTCTCAAAAAGACCAAGATGGGCTTGAATGTGCAGGCCATTGGCCACAATCCCGCCGCAGCAGATGCAGCGGGCATCAACGTGACCCGCTGGAAATACATTATGATTGTGCTGGGCGGCGGTATTTGCGGCATTGGCGGCGCATATTGTGCCATGATTATCAACAGCGGTGTCTGGATTTCCAACAATGTCGGCGGCTTGGGATGGATTGCGGTTGCACTGGTTATCTTTGCAAAATGGAATCCGTGGCTGGCGATTTTGGGTTCATTTGTCTTTGGTGCGCTGCGCGTGCTCAAGTATTACATGCCCCAATCGGTCATCAGCCTGCCGACTGCATTCTATGACATGCTACCCTTCCTCATCACAGCGATTATTCTGGTTATCAGTTCCATTCGCAAAAAACGTGACCTCAATCTGCCGGGTTCGCTGGGCGTCGGTTACTTCCGCGAGGAGCGCTGACCGGCTGTATTTCCCTGGAAATGCACAAAAAAGCAAATAATATTTGACGAGTTTGTGAACTTTGCACCATGCGCATTGCACCCACCTACATTTTTGCGTATAATAAAATCATCAAAAAATCCAAATTTGTTGCAAGGTGGCTTTTTTATGTTTGATTTTCTGCGCCGTCTGATGTATGGCCGCTATGGAAACGATTCCTTGAATCAGTTCCTGCTTGTGGTGTCGATTGTGCTTTTGGTGCCGTGGTTCTTCACCCATTGGTTCATTCTGTCATGGCTCATTCTTGCATTGCTGATTATCGTTTACGTCCGTATGTTTTCACGCAATACCTACAAGCGTGCGGCCGAAAATCAGAAGTTTCTCGCTTGGTTTATGCCGCTGCGCCAAAAGATAGCCGGACGCAAAATGCAGATGCAAGACAAGGAACACCGCTATTACAAGTGTCCTTCCTGTGGGCGTACATTGCGCGTACCGCGTGGGCGTGGCCGGATTGAGATTACCTGCCCGCACTGTAAGAGAAAATTTGTAAAGAAAACCTGAGTTTTTTTGACACAAAAGGACTTGCCCTTTTTGGGATTTTGCGGGATAATAGAAAGGAAAATAAAAAATCTGCAAACCATTCCGAAGAGGGGGAACACTCATGACACTCGAACAGTTGACAGCAAAAACCTACAATAAGCTCAAAGACAAAGACTTCGGTACCGGCGAAGGACTTCAGCTTGCCGTACAGGTCAACCTGACCGGAAAAATCGGCGGTGTGTTTTACATCGAGGTGCGTGACGGCAATCTTTCGGTTATGCCGTATGAATACCTTGACCGTGATGCCGCTGTGTCGATGACCATGACCAACTTTGATAAGTTGCTGAGCGGTAAGTTTGATATCAAGCAGGCATATACCGATGGTAAAGTAAAAATTGAAGGCGATGTGGACAAGGTGATTGAACTGGTCAAGTATATCAACGCCTAAATCGCATTATCAGCAAAGAAAAAAGCACGCATTCGCGTGCTTTTTATTTTTGGGGATTCAAATGCGGCAGTCTTGCGCCAAACGTTCAAACAGCGGCAAGGCGCGTTCAATCGTTTCGGTCTGCACGCAATAAGAAATGCGCATGTGTCCGGGTGCACCAAAGTCGGTTCCGGGCACCAGCAATAAATCATATGCTTTGGCTTTTTCGCAGAATGCGCGGTCATCAGCTAGAAGCGTCTGTGGGAAGAGGTAAAACGCACCTTGCGGCTTGACACAGGTGTAGCCATAAGAAGTCAACGCCTGATAGAGTAGGTCACGGTTTTTTGCATAGATGGAAAGGTCGGCTGTTTGTCCGCTGCATCGCGCCGCGACGCGCTGGAACAGGCTGGGGGCATTGACATAGCCGAGCGCGCGCCCTGCACCACATACTGCCGCATAGGTTGCGGCAAAGTCGCACACACTGTCCGGAACCAATACATAACCAATGCGTTCACCGGGCAGGGATAGCGATTTAGAATAGGAATAGCATACCAGCGTATTGTCGTAGAAGTTGGGCAGGAAGGGCACAACGGTATCGGCATCATATACCAATTCGCGGTACGGTTCGTCAGACAGCAGGTAGATGGGGTGTCCAAATTGCTTTGATTTTTGTGTGAGCAGGTCGGTCAAACGGCGTACGGTCTGTTCAGAATAAACGGTGCCCGACGGATTGTTTGGGGAATTGACGATAACAGCGCGGGTCTTTTGTGTCAGACGAGCTTCCAGCGCGTCAAAATCAATCTGGAAGTCAGCCGGACAAGCCGGAACAATGACCGCTTTTGCACCGGCACCTTGCTCGATAAATACCAGATATTCCGGAAAATAGGGCGCGAGTACCACAAATTCATCATCGGGCGAAGTAGTCAGCATACGAAAACAGATAGATAACGCCGCAGCCGCTCCAGCTGTTAAATACAGATTGCGCGCACCATATTGCGTGCCAAAACGGCGGTTTAAATCCTGCGCAATCGCTTCGCGTACAAAATCTGCTCCCTGTGCCGAGGTATAACCATGGGTAACGGCGGGGTTTTCGCTGGCTAGAATGTCGGAAATTGCCTGACGCACACAGTCAGGCGCGGGAACATTGGGGTTTCCAATGGAAAAATCAAATACATTTTCGGCTCCCACAACAGCGGCACGGGATTTTCCAAACTCGAACAGCTCGCGAATGGTGGAACGCTTTTCGCCAAGTGCTTGCATAGATGAATTGAGCATAATAGACCTCCTGATAATTTTGATTGGCTTTATTATAGCACAGTGTGAAAGAGACAGCCAGCACAATTTGCACCTTATCGCACAATCTGGTACAATGGATACCATCACAGGAGAGGAGAACCAACCCAATGGGATATAATACATTAGCATTGGCACATGCGTTGATTCGCCGCTATGTCAAACCGGGTGCACATTGTATTGATGCTACGGCAGGCCGCGGTCGGGATACCGCGCTGTTGTGTGCGTGTGCAGGGACGGAAGGCAAGGTGTGGGCATTCGACATCCAGCCCGAAGCCATCGAGCAGACCCGCGCGCTACTTGCACAAAATGGGCAGACCGCACAGGTGATTTTGGACAGTCATGCCAATATGGAACACTATGTACCACCCGCCAGCATAGATTGTATTGTGTTTAATTTTGGACGATTGCCCGGCGGTGACCCCAATATTGTGACGACCGCGCAGACTTCCATTACAGCCATAGAAGCGGGACTCAGGCTGCTCAAACCGGGCGGCGCGATGAGCTTGTCTTTATATTATGGCGGTGCGAATGGTTACGAGGAACGCGATGCCATTCTTGACTATTTGCGTACACTCGATGACAAAAAATATGCGATTCTGGTAGGCGATTGGGTCAACCGAAAACATGACCCGCCGATTCCGATTGTGATATGGAAAGAAGCAACAGCCAATTGAAAATAAAAGCGTCCTGAATCATCGGGACGCTTTTGTTATGCTTTATTCAATATCTCGATGACAGTGAATCGCAATCGAAATTCGTGCCGAAATCACGTTTAGCACTAATCCAATGCCCACTAATACTAGTATTTGTGGATTCACATGCCCGGTCATACCGGTTATTAAATCGGAAAGTGAAGATTGATTCAGCGTTACCAAGTCAGTGCGCAGGGTCACCATTGGTACCCCTAGACACAACAAAAGAAAAATGGCTATTGAAACGAAACGACCGCGTTCCGGCCCAAATCGGAATAAAAAGGGCAGCTGCAATGCCTGCATGAACAGCCCAAGCGAGACCATGAACAGAACTTCAGAAATCGTTGTGCCTATGTGGGAAAGGGCAGGTATGAATGTTGTCAGGGATACAAAGAACAAAGATGGGACAGCAGCAAGTGCCAAGCCAACCAACCCCAACAGATACTTGCTCACGACAATCATGGAACGAGGTTGCGGAAGGCAAGCCGCATAGCGTTCCCAATGGCAGGCGCAGTCCACACTCATTGCGTTCATAGGCAGCATAACACACATCAGAACAGTGAATGTCAGAAGAAAGCCTGTATTGTGTGCGAAAATAGCCAAGATGCTGTATCCAATCAGAAATAGGATGTAAATGCGCAGTGTTTTTCTCAACATGCACAAATCTTTGAACAGCAGAGCATACATGAATTACCCCTCCTTTGCCATAAATAACAAGATTTCATCGAGTGAAACACGGTCAACAGGCAGGTCGGCAGGGATTTTAGCCCGTTCGACCAGTGCTTCGATTTGGAATTGTCCGCGCCGAATCCCGCGTATCGCAGAGGGGTCAAGCGCAGAGAGCGTGTGCTCATCTGTGTGCAGAACACCCAGTTCTTGCAATAGTTGGTCTTTCTCGGCACATAAGCGAATCCGCCCCTGATGAATGACGGTAATGTAATCACATATTTTTTCCAAGTCACTTGTGATATGAGAGGAAATTAAGATGGAATGGGTGTCGTCCTGCATGAAGTCGTAAAAAATATCCAATATTTCATCCCGTACAACCGGGTCAAGCCCGCTGGTCGGTTCATCCAGTATGAGCAAACGAACATCGTGCGACAATGCGGCGGCAATCGAAAGCTTCATTTTCATACCGCGGGAATAAGTGTGAATGGGTTTGTGTTCGGGCAGGTCAAAACGGGCAAGATACGCTGAAAAGGTCTTAGATGACCAAGTACGATAGGACGCGCCTAAAATACGTCCGATTTGCTGCGCAGTCAGTTCACTTGGAAAACAACATTCATCAAATACGACACCGATTTGTTCACGGTCGAACGGCTGTGCACGGCCAAAGACTTCAATTTGCCCGGAATCTGGTTTGAGCAGTCCCAAAATCAACTTGATAGTCGTCGATTTGCCTGCACCGTTCTGCCCAATAAACCCCATCACACTGCCGACGGGCAGTTCAAAGCTGACCGAATCCAGCGTGAACGTAGGGTATTGCTTGGTGACGGCTTGTAATTGAATCGCGTTCATAACGTTAATCTCCTTTAAAAAGCAGGGAAAGCATCTCGTGCAGTTCGGTCTCTGATACTCCGGCTTGGTCACACAGGGCGATAGCGGCGGACAGATGGCTTTCGATTTGCCGCAGATGTTCTTCCCGAATCAGTTCCAGATTGGCTTGTGCAACAAAACTTCCTTTTCCGGGAACGGTTTCAATAAATCCATCGCGTTCCAATTCTTCATAGGCACGTTTGGTGGTGATGACGCTAATGCGTAAGTCTTTTGCCAATGCACGCATGGATGGCAGGGCATCTCCGGTTTTCAGCTCGCCTGACAAGATAAGCGCCTTGATTTGGCTGGTAATCTGGTCATAGATGGGCTGTCCGGAGGCATTGCGAAGAATTAAGTTCAAGGGGGGCACCTCCCATAAGATTTGCAAATCTATTGTATATATTCAATATACACAGTATATGCGGTTGTGTCAAGAGTGAATCCAAAATTTTAACAGAAAAAGCGAGTGACCTGAGGGAAAAAGGTCACTCGCTTTGTATATCAACCAGTTTTGAATGGATGAGACGATGAATTTGTGTTAATTTGTAACTTTTTTTATTGTGACAGTCAGTAGATATCATGATATTGCGCTTGTGCGAGCGGGCATTGTCGCGTATAATAGAAGAAAATAATGGAACGGAATGAGGGATAACATGATAAAGCTTGGCATTCTGGGAACCGGAAAAATTGTGCAGGAACTGCTGCCCCATCTTGACCAAATACCACTGGCACAAGTTTCCCTTTTGAGCACCGAACACAGTCGGGAACGTGCACAGGCGTTGGTAGAACAATATCATTTGCACGCATATTTTGTGGACTATAATGAGCTGTTGGCGAGCGATGTGAACACAATTTATGTCGCTTTACCCAATCATTTGCATTTCGCCTTTGCAAAGCAAGCTTTACAACATGGAAAACATGTTATTTGTGAAAAACCCATGACCTCAAACGTCAAGGAATTGAAAACGTTAATACAAATTGCAAAACAGAATGGTGTCATGCTGCTTGAGGCAATGACGCTCTATCATTTGCCTGCTTATCAGGCCATGCGGTGCGCGCTGGCAAGTGTTGAGCCGGTCAAACTTGTTAGTTTTAATTACAGTCAATATTCTTCCCGTTATGATGCGTTCCGTCAGGGCATGACACCGCCTGTCTTTGACTGTGAAAAATCGGGCGGTGCGTTAATGGACATCAATGTTTATAATATTCACGCCATGATTGGTTTGTTTGGTAAACCGCAGCGCGTGCAATATCATGCGAATATCACGCGGGGGATTGACACCAGTGGAATCCTAGTATGTGAATATCCCGATTTTCAAGCGGTTTGTGTTGGGGCAAAGGACTGTGCATCCAAACAGCAGTCAGTGATTGAGGGAGAAACGGCGACGATTTCAATTGAAGGCCCGTTGAGCTGCATGACCCGTTTTGAAGTGCAGCACCACAACGGAACCAATGAAGTTTACGCCGACCGGGATGCGCCGTACCGCATGGTGCCCGAATTTCTTTCTTTTGTGCGTATTTTGGAAAACGCAGACCAAACGGCTTGTGACCGTCTGATGCAGTATAGCCTGATGGCAGCAGAAGTGCTGGAAGAAGCGCGCAAAAGTGCTGGCATTTCTTTTCCGTGTGACAAACAATAAAAACATATCTTGAAAGAATCGCAAAGACCGGATATTCTGTGATGATGTCACAGAACATCCGGTCTTTTGTCTGTTATACTGCATACAGTATCATCAGGAGGGAGAAGTATCCATGATAAAACGATTTGCGGTGGTCGATACCGCATTGTGTGTGGCCTGTGGCTGCTGTGCCAAAGTATGTCCTAAGCAGGCCATTGCAGTTCCAGACGGCATTGCCGCCCGTGTGCGGCGGGAACGTTGTGTTGGTTGTGGGCTATGTGCCAAGGCGTGTCCGGCTTCGGTTATCCAGGTACAAGGAGAAGAAATCAGATGAAAACAAAGAAACATTGGTATGATTTTTTGTGGATTGCTTCGGCATTGTACTTACTGTTGGGCTTTTTCAATATCTTATTTGCATGGCTGGGGCTGATTTGCTTTTTTGTACCGCTGGGTATTGCCGTTGTGAAGGGAAATAAAGCATACTGCAATCGGTATTGCGGCAGAGGGCAGTTGTTTGAATTGTTGGGAAATAAACTGAGATTGTCCCGCAATCATCCGGTGCCGCATTTTCTCAAGCAAAAATGGTTTCGCTATGGCTTTTTGATTTTCTTTTTGGCCATGTTCGTCAATATGCTGTTTACGACCTATCTGGTTTTTTCTGGCGCGTCCAATTTGCGCGAGGTTGTAACATTGCTATGGACATTTCGTTTGCCGTGGCAATTTGCTGCGGGCAGCGTAACCAAGGTCGCGCCTTGGGTAGCACAGTTCGCTTTTGGATTTTATAGCGTGATGTTGACTTCAACCGTGTTGGGATTGTTAACGATGGCGCTGTTTAAACCGCGCGCATGGTGCGTATACTGTCCTATGGGAACGATGACGCAAGGTATTTGCAAGTTACGCCACGGAAAGCAGTAAACATACATGGTATAGTCGTGCAAAAAATACATTGCAATGTAGCCCAAAGCGTAGTAATATAATGAACATTGGTATATGGCATATTGACCACACCCATTAAAATATCCCCGAATCACGATTCGGGGATATTTTTGCGGTATCAATTTGCACGATGTGTCATGCGTTTGCGTATTGGGAAAAAAGGAGAAAGAAATGCAAACTTGGGAATTATTTTTGATTGCAGTCGGACTGTCTATGGACGCTTTTGCGGTATCGGTTTGTAAAGGGCTGTCAGTCAGCCGGGTGCGTCCCGGTCATGCGGCGGCTGTTGGTCTGTATTTCGGCGGCTTTCAGGCATTGATGCCGCTGGCGGGCTATCTGCTGGGCATTCGCTTTCAGTCCATGATTGGCGCGATTGACCATTGGATTGCATTTGTGTTGCTGTGCTTCATCGGGGTCAATATGATTCGGGAATCTCGTGGTGAGGCAGAGGGAATGGACGCGGCATTCGGGCCGCGTGCCATGTTGCCGCTGGCTGTTGCAACCAGTATCGATGCACTGGCGATTGGGGTCACATTCGCATTTTTGGGTGTTCCCATCGTGCCAGCAATTGTGCTGATTGGCTGTGTGACTTGTTTATTGTCTGCCAGCGGCATTTATATTGGCCGCGGAGTGGGGGAAAAGTTCCAATCCCATGCTGAATTTGCCGGCGGAGCCGTTCTAGTGCTGCTCGGTACAAAGATTCTTTTGGAGCATTTGGGCGTATTGCCTGTATAAAATTTTGGGGTATGGTAAGAAATTGGTAAAATTGTACTTGCAATTTGACGGTGAATGTGATTAAATATGTAAATGTAATGATTAAATATGCACTGTTTCGTTGATGCGAGACGGTATAAAATGGGGGAATGAGAAATGAAAAAGAAAACAATGGCGGCGGTTATGGCCTCTTTGATGGCTGCTTCTTCGCTTTCGTCGGCTTTGGCATGTACTGGTACGATTGTTGGCAGCGATTGGACAACCGATGGCAGCACAATTGTTGCGCGTACTGAGGATATCTCCGCAAACCACGCCAAGAATTTTATTGTACACCCGCGCACCCATTACAAAGCAGGTGAACTGTTCCGCGATGTGACGACCGGATTTACTTATCCGCAGCCTGAAACCGCGTATAAGTATACATCTGTACCCGATACCGACATTCAGGATGACGGTTATTACGGCGAAATCGGGTTTAATGAATACGGTGTAAGTGTTGACGCAACTGTATCGGCAAGCGCAAATGAAAAGGCGCAGGCGGCTGACCCCTATGTGGAGGATGGCTTCCGCGAAGCCGATATGGTAGACGTTATTTTGCCGCGTGTCAAGAGCGCCAAGGAAGGAGTCAATCTGGTTGCACAGATTGTGCAGGAAAAGGGCGCTGCTGAGGGCAATATTTTGACCATTGCGGACAAGGAAGAAGTTTGGTACATTGAAATCTATACCGGTCATCGCTTTGCCGCTTACAAAGTGCCGGATAATGTGATGGCTGTTTATCCCAACTGCTTCCTGTTGGGAGAGGTTGACCTCAACGACAATGAAAACTATATGGCATCCAGTGACCTGATTGACTTTGCCAAGTCTATCGGCATTTATCAGGAGCATAACGGCAAGTTCCATGCCGCACTGTCTTACGGCAACCCGGTATCGGGCGGCAACCGTGACCGTCTGTGGGAAGGGCAGACCCAGCTCGGACATGCAGTGGACTATGATACCCCGGTATTTGACCTGTTCTTCCAGCCCGACGATGCAGCAGATAAGGTATCGGTCAAGGATGTAATGGAGTTGCAGCGCTATCGCAATGAAGATGGCACAGCGCCCGAACAGGTCACGACCACCATCGGCACCGAGCGCACCGCAGAAGCACACATCGTACAGTTCAAGGACGCTTATCCGGCTGAACTCGGCGGTTTGCTGTGGATGACCATGGGCAATCCGGAACACTCGGTTTACCTGCCGTCGTTCGGCAACATCACCGATACAGCCGACGCTTATCAGGTGGAAGCGATTGACTATGATGCGGATTCTGCATACTGGAAGTTCCGTGGCCTGTCTACGCTGGCAGAACTCAATCGTGATTGGTATGGCGCTGGTGTGCGTGAATACTGGGATGCATATGAAAACAAGCTGATTGCCGAGCAGGAGCAGACCGATAAAACGGTGATTGAAAAGATGGCACAGGGCAAGGGTGTTGGCGCAGCTTACACCACGGAATTGGCCGAAACCATCGCAAACGACGCTATGAGCAAGGCAGACTTGATGTATAGTGAGCTGATGAGCTTTATGGCATATGAAGGTTCGGGCAAGAAGCACGCGGAAGCGTTTGCACCGTCTGTTCTGGCCGAGTTTGAGCAGGCCGAACAGTCGGCTGACACGCAGACCGATTCGGCTGCACAGGCTCAGACTGCAGAATAATTTTTATAGGGAAGATGAAATAAGCGTTCTCCAAAACGGAGAACGCTTATTTTTTGATATTGGGGAAATTATCGACGGTAACGGCTGGTATCTGCCTGCCAACCATCGAGCGGGTAACGCTGAATGGCACCGAAAATGCGCTCTCTTAGGCCGGGATTTTGTTTTTCCAGCAGTTTAAGCAGGTCTTTTACTTCTTGCCGTTTGGTGTTGCCGTCGGCGGGGCAGGGGTTGTGGACAATGGGCAATGCCTGCCGGTTGGAGAAAGAGCGAATAAAATGTTCCGGTGTGTAGAGCAGGGGACGGATGAGCGTGACCCCAACTCGGTCAAGATATGTTACCGGCTTAAAGCAGGAAATACGCCCTTCGTACATCAGAGACAACATATAGGTTTCTACTACATCGTCAAAATGATGTCCCAGCGCGACTTTTTTACAACCTGCTGCCAGTGCAGCTTCATGCAGCGCACCGCGCCGTAGTTTGGCGCACAGTGAACAGGGGTTTTCTTCTTGTCGCACATCAAATACAATCTGTTTAATCTGCGTGGGGATGCGCACATATGGCACTTCAAGGGAATCGCATAGTGTTTGCACTGGTGAAAAATCCATCTCTTCATAGCCCATTTCCAGCGTAATGGCGACGACTTCAAAAGATTTAGGATAAAAGCGGCGCAAACCAGCCAGTGCGGTCAAAAGAGTCAGAGAATCTTTACCGCCCGAAACACCGACCGCAATGCGGTCGCCTTCTTCAATCATATGATAATGGTCAACCGCTCGGCGGGTATAGGAAAACAGTTTTTGCAGCATAGGAGTTCCTTTCTCGGCCCGCTTCTCACGATGGGCCTGTGGTTTCAAAGGAAATATAGCAGAAATCCGAGCAAACGGCAAGTCGTTCACAAAAGAAAAAATAAAATGAGTTGCGAGAAAACGAGAGTAAATAAGAGAATAAAAGAGATTGAAAGAGTTTGTTCAGAGATAAATGAAAAAGAAGAAAAAAGCGGTTGACTTTCCGATTTGCGTGTGGTTTAATAAATAAGGCTTCCAAAAAGCCTGTTCTGGTTTGCAATCTGCACACCAACATTTATTTGCTAAAAATTATTTTATAATATATGGAGGAAAGCATCATGTCCACTTTCATGGCAAAGGCAGACACCGTTGAGCGCAAGTGGTATGTACTCGATGCCGCTGGCAAGCCCCTCGGCCGTACCGCTGCTACCGCTGCAATGCTGCTGCGCGGCAAGCACAAGGCTACTTTTACCCCCCACGTTGACTGCGGTGATTTCGTTATCATCATCAACGCAGACAAGGCTGTTTTGACCGGCAAGAAGCTGGAGCAGAAGTACTATCGTCATCATACCGGCTGGGTTGGTAACCTCAAGGAAGTTCAGTACAAGACCTTGATGGCTGAAAATCCGGAGAAGGCTATGCAGCTGGCTGTTAAGGGTATGCTGCCCAAGAATTCTATCGGCCGTCAGTCCGCTACTCGTCTGAAAATCTACAAGGGTGCTGAGCATGCCCATGCTGCTCAGAAGCCCGAAGCATGGGAAAAGTAATCTTGTAAGGAGGATATTGAAGAATGTATACGCCTAAGAAAGCATATTTCTACGGTACCGGCAGAAGAAAGTCCTCGGTTGCAAGAGTTCGTCTGTTCCCCGGCGGTACTGGTGACATTAAGATTAACAACCGCACCATCGACAACTACTTCGGTCTGGATACCCTGAAGCTGATTGTTCGTCAGCCGCTGGAAGCTACCAACACCACCGATAAGTTCGATATCGAATGCACCGTTGTGGGCGGCGGCTTCACTGGTCAGGCTGGTGCAATCCGTCACGGTATTGCACGCGCACTGCTCCAGGCAAATACTGAGGAGTACCGTCCCACTCTGAAGGCTGCAGGTTTCCTGACCCGCGACCCCAGAATGAAGGAAAGAAAGAAATACGGCCTCAAGGCTGCCCGTCGCGCTCCGCAGTTCAGCAAGCGCTAAACTTTAT
>OERG01000062.1_pt1 | contig 25942 bp, 25 predicted proteins | sample 1539951 | NCBI WGS metagenome assembly OERG01 (sample SAMEA3891870, study PRJEB23780) | metagenome | biome: terrestrial biome; feature: animal house; material: Caecal content | place: Italy | collected 2015-05-05
GGACAGTCCGGCGCACAGTGCGCCCAGCCACGAGGCCGCCGGAATGAACAGTGTGTGTGCCAGCAGTGCCAAAAAAAGCAAGGTTCCACGTCCGCGCGGGAAAATTTGGTCAGGCATTGCCGCCACCTCCTGTAAAGCTGGTCATGCGCCCCAATCGAAAATCGGCTTTTCCAGCCGGAATGACCCGTCCATCTTGTGTGAGACTGAGGGCGGGAAGCGAGAAGTCACCGCCCGAAAGAATGCGGTCTGCCACACGGCATAGCGGCAGGTCGGGCAAGTTGCCGTGTTCGGTGTGCGCATCGAGTAAGGAACCGAGTGCGGCACCGGGGATTTCTTCGACGACCGCCTGTGCGCGCACAATTTGGTCGGCAGTTACATCGCGCGCAACCGCAATGCGCAAAGTCAATCGGACATCGCTGCGCGCTAAAAGCGCTTGTACCAACGGTTCAATGCCCTCGCGTGCGACAGATTCATCAATGACAAAAGTGCGGGCGTGGCTTAGATAAAGCTGTCCGGCTAGAAGCTGCTCGGCACCTGAAAATAAATGTTCAGGCGTATCGCCCGAAGTTGTCAGATAGACCGATGCGGCGTTGCCCTCCAGACTATCTTGCCGCACGGCTTCGGCGGTCAGGGTCAGTGCATCGTCAGAGGATGAAGAGATACCCGCGCTTAAAATTGGGAGTAAGTCTCCTGCACCTCGTCCGGCACAACCGGTCAAAAGGCACAGAGGGAGCAGCAAAATGAAAGTTTTTCCCCATCTCATACATCATCCTCCGAATGTGCCAAGAACCGGCGGCGCGGCATGTCGCGCCACGGAGAGCGCAGCCAAGTGTCCGCAGTTTCGGGGTGTACGCGTGGAATCAGGTTGAGCAGATAGGGGGTATCAAACGAGCGCAGGGTACACAGATGGGCAATCATAAGGGCAAGCCCAAAAATGAGTCCATACAGTCCGGCAACCGTGCTGGCGGCGAGCAGCGAAAACCGCAGGACAAGTGCGGCGGATTGCAGCTTGGGAACGGTCAAGCCGGTGACAGCGGCAACTGCCACAATAATGACTGCGGGCGCGGACAGAAAACGCGCCGAAACGGCTGCTTGTCCGAGCACAAGACCGCCTACAATCGACATGGTGCTGCCCATAACGCTGGGCGTGCGCGTTCCGGCTTCTTTGAGCGTTTCAAATACCAGCAGTAACAGCAAAATTTCCCAAAATACTGGAAGTGGCACGCCTTTCTGTGCAGCGGCGATGGCGAGTAACAGACGGGTGGGTAAAAGTTCCTGATGGAAACTGAGCAGCGCAACATAAAGCGCTGGGATGATGATGGATAGTGCAAACCCTGCCACACGCAATGCGCGTGAAACGACTGCTTGCCGCACGGCAATATAATAGTCATCGTTGGCCTGAAAACATTCCTGCAAGATACAGGGCGCGGACAGGGCAACCGGGCTGCCATCGGTCAGCACAATGACTCGACCTTCGAGCAGCCGTGACACAGCCACATCGGGGCGTTCGGTGGTTCCCAGTGTTGGGAAGGGAGAACCGGGGGCATCGCGCACACATTCTGATACATAGTTTGCATCCAAAATGCCGTCAAGCGAGATTTTTTGAATCCGCCGCTGCATTTCATAGACCAATGCGGGCGGCGTCACCCCTTTGAGCCAACATACACAGACAACCGTGTTGGTTTTGCCAGCATAGCGTGCAAAAGAGCAGGTCAGGCGCGGGTCATTGACGCGGCGGCGCAGCATAGATAGATTGGTCATAAAGGATTCGGTAAAGCCTTCTCTCGGCCCACGCAAAACCTTTTCGTTGTCGGGTTCGGAAGGCGAGCGCAGCGCAAATCCCTTGGTATTGACCACAATCGGGCAGTCATCGCCATCCACCAATACTACAGTATCACCATAGAGCAGAGCGGACAGCATGGCATCTAGGTCAGGCACAACCTTACAGTCGTTGATTTGTAAGATGCTCTCAGCTACCGCTTGGGCTGTCATTTGCCCTTGCGGGGCGTGGACGAGCGGGCGAATGACCGATTCATTGATGGCAGTATTGTTGACCATACCATCAAAAAAGAATACCACGCAGGATAAGCCGCCCGTACTTTGCACCCGCCGCACGACAAACGTGTTGTCCAGCGAGAACAGCTCCTGTAATACTTTGATGTTGTCAGATAGTACATTTGTGAACTGTATGGACAAAGGAATACCCCCTTTCGGGGGATAGTGTGTGCCCAAAATCGGAAGATTATGCAAGCAGTCGGTCGGCCAATACATTGCCGAATAATTTGACTGCGCGAATGGCTTCGGCTAGGGTGTTGCCGGAAGAACCACATTCTAGCAAAATGGAGCCAGAGCGCAGGTGGGTGTTGAATCGTTGGGCGCGTAAATTGACGTCGCGCATCAGATTGGGATAAGCACCGTTGAGGTCGGCTTGCAGGTTGACAGCAAAATTCATATTGTTTTGCCAGTTTGGGTGCGCTAGGCCGCTGGCATCGGTGCCGATGACCAGCATGAGCTGTGCGACTTCTTGACCGTCCAGTGTGGTTGCGACGCGGTATTGCTGTCCGTCGTCGGTCAAAATCGCGTCGCGGTGTAAGTCAATCGTGACTTGGATACTAGGGTGTTCTTCCAGCGCCTGTTCGGCAGCGGTCAGCGAACGGCCATACGAGCCGTTATAGGCGGGGTCGTCAAAGATATCGGTGATATGTACCACATCAATGCCGCGCGCTTCCAGCACCTTGGCAAGTTCGGTGCCAATGCGAACGACATTTTGATTGTTGTCGCGTGTGCGGTAGTCACCCGATGGGGTATAGGTGTCGCTGCCGGATGGCGTATACGCCTCGGTCGAATGGGTGTGATAGATGAGCACCTGTGGGCCGTCTCCCGATACATGGATGTCAATCGGGTCGTTTAGCATGGCGTTGACATCGACCGATAAATTGGCATCATTGCGCACCGAGATATCGGTGTCACGCTTGTCCTGTGCGGTGGGAAGCGCCTGACTGTCCTCGGCTGCCGGAGCGTCTGAGACCGCCGTTTGGGGCGGCGGCGCGCTCTCAGCAGCCGTCTGTGCAGTTTCTTCGGTATCCTGCGCGGATGCAGCGGGGGCAGTATCTGATTTCGGGGCAGACACGCCGGTTTCGAGTGCGATGGAGGACGTGATAAAGGTGCGATTTTGTGCGATGGCATCCAGAAGCGCGTCCACCTGTGCATCTCCGCCCATTCGGTGACCGATGAGCAGCGCGGCTGCGCAGAGCAGGGCGACGGTTGCAGGCATTCGGATACCTGAACGTTTGCGGACGGGCCGACGGGACATAGGGCAGTCACTCCTTTGCGGGATTTTCCTGTGCTTCTAACCTATGTGGCAAGACGGCGCGGTATGCAGACAAGTTTAACTAAGCAGCAAGTCCAAATCGGAAAGGGACAGTTGGGGCTGTAAGGCGCGGTTGATGGCGTAGCCAATCACTTTGGCGGCATCGCGTACTTGCTGGTCAATTTCGCGGGGAGTGACAAAGACCGGGGTAGATAATTCATCCAATGCAGCCGAACAAGCGCCATCTTGTTGGGCACGCCAAAGCAGGCTGGCGCCGTCCACGACCGTGGGCAGTCCGATGGCAATGACCGGTACGCCAAAGGTTTGCTGGTTGAATGCGGCGCGCGCATTGCCCACACCAGAGCCGGGGACGATACCAGCATCGGTCACTTGAAGGGTGCGGGCGAGGTGAGAGAGTTCACCGGCGGCAAGCGCATCAACTGCGATAATAGCACATGGTTCCAAAGTGTCGCACAGACCGCGTGTAAATTCAGCGGCTTCCACGCCGGTCTGTCCGAGTACGCCCACGGCTGCGGCCGAAACCGAGCGCCAATCGGCAAACTGTTCGGGTAGCTGGCGGCGTAAATGGCGGGTCACTAAAATGTGTTCCACCGTGAGTGGGCCAACGGCATCGGGGGTGATGGCGCGATTTCCCAGCCCGATGACTAGAATAGGGGCATCGGGCTGCACCTGTTTAGGCAGGAGTTCGGTGAGAATGGCGGCGAGATTATCCACAGCCTGTGTAAACGCATCCGATTCCCGGCGCGTAAGCGGGTCAAGTGTCATGGTGCAGTAGGTGCCGCACGGTTTGCCCAGAGCGGCGGCAGCTTGGGCGGTCTGTACTTCCACGCAATCAATTGAAAAACCGCCGATATTGCGTTTGGTGGTGCGAATGCCCGCATGATTGCGCAGGTCTTGCGGGTGCTCAATGGATTCACAGGCGAGGTCGGTGCGAAATGCCATATAAAATCGTTCCTTTCTCTGATAAGTGGCTTTTGTGTTAGCGTGTGAAAAATTTGGGGGGCTATGCGAAAAAATAAAAAAAAGGCTTGCAATTTTTATAGAGTCGTGGTATAGTAAGACTACTGATGACTAGAAGCCGAAGGAGGTGGAACCCAATGCCGAATATTAAGTCCGCTAAGAAGCGCGTAAAGGTAACCAAGGCCAAGAATCTGCAAAATCAGATGGCAAAGTCCGCGCTCAAGACCGTGCTGAAGAAGTTTGACGCGGCTGTGGCTGCTGGCGATAAGTCTGCCGCCGAGGCTGCTTACAAGGTTGCTGTCAAGGCTGTTGACCAGGCTGCTGCAAAGCACCTGATGCACAAGAACACCGCAGCTCACAAGAAGAGCGCAATGACTCTGAAGCTGAACAACGCACAGTAATCCATTTTGGAAAATCATACTGCTGGCTGTAACGGCCAGCAGTATTTTTTTGCGCTTTTTGATATTTTTTGCGCGCCTGCTGGAAATTCATGGCGAACGAAAGAGTAAATTATAAGTATACTTTTGGTTAAAAATATGGTATAATTGCTTGGAAAAGTTCGTAATTCTATCAGAACAGGAGGTTTTCATATGCGAAAAAAAATTGTGCGTGCCGCAGCAAGTTTGATGCTTAGTGCGCTGATTTTGATGACGAGTGCCTGTGCGGCAGCCACACATGCTGACACTTCACAGGCACCCGCACAGCCACAAGATGAAGTGGTGTTTTCACAGGGCATGGTATATATTCCCGACCGCTCTGTATACTTCGCTGACGTGAATACGGGATATGATTGGGCGTTCCATGAGATTGACTATCTCGCAAATACTGGAGTCGTTTCGGGAACTGGACATTTGGTTTATAGTCCGGCGAAATCGCTTTCGCGTGCAGATTTTGTGCTGATGCTGTACCGCGCCTATGATATGCAGAAATATGCCGAGGGAGAAAACTTTGTTGATGTGCGCGACAGCGCATATTATGCCGAGGCAGTACGCGCAGCGCGTGCGATTGGCATTGCAACCGGCGATTCTAAGAACCGTTTTCGCCCCAATGACACGTTGACCCGACAGGATGCAATGGTGCTGCTCAAGCGCACACTGGACCGTACCGGCTTGACGTTTGAACCGGGCGACTTATCCGCGTTTTCGGATGGGAATAAAGTTGCAAGCTATGCGTCAGAAGCGGTGGCTGCATTGGCAAAGGCGGGGGTTATCAATGGTTCCAAGGGCAAGTTAAACCCGACTGCACCGGTCACACGCGCGGAAATGGCGGTCATGCTCTATCGTGCGCTGCACTTACAGACGATTGGCGACATTGCGGTATATTTGTCTCAACCAGCCATTCGATTGGTGTGCGTGGGCAGTACGATTTTTGCCGATGTGCGCATCGAAAACTATGAAAAAGATACAGATTATGCAGGCTTGTATGCAATGGAGCGAATGACCAAGGGAGAGAAGGGCTATTCGGTCACACTTGGACAGGCACAGCCGATTGACGATACCATTATTTGGGATGGAAGCCGTTTGAGCGTCAACGGTGAAATCGTGCCGGTAGCCGAGGACTGTGAAGCCATTGCAGTGGACATGTATTCCAAGCGTAAAGCGGGATTGTGTTCCACAGGCGATGAATATAGCGCGGGTGCTGTATCCATTGTAGATGGTGCAGTGAAAACCGTGTATTACAAGCAATAATGCAAAAAGACCGGAAAACTTCCGGTCTTTTTTGTTTGTCAGCGGTTCAAAGCCCATGCGTGTTCCAATGCGTTCACCGCCTTGGGCAGTTGTTCGGAGGAAATACCCGCATAGCCTAAGATTACCGTGGCAGGCGGACAGGTTTCAGCGGTATCCACATAGTATTCAGAAAGACCATAAACCTTGACCCCTTGTTGGGCGGCAGATTGGATTAACTGCGCTTCATTCATGCCGTTTTGAACGTTGAGTAGGATGTGTAGTCCGGCTTCGGCTCCAGAAACACGGGATATCTTGTGCAAACCAGACTGTGCCAGCGCATCTAAAAGGGTGTCTAGCCGCGCTTTATACAAGTTTCGGATGCGGTTGATATGGCGTTCAAAACTGCCGGTTTCCAGAAAACGCGCCAGTGTATATTGTTCAAAAGCGGGCACGGTGGAGGCGTAGCCGCCAAACTTGGCGCGGTAGTCGGCAAGCAGACGGCGGGGCAGTACCAGATAGCCAATGCGCAGCGAGGGTGCCAAACTTTTGGCAAAGGTGTTTAGATAAATCACGCGGTCATTGTGGTCAAGCTCCTTCAATGCGGGGATGGGGCGGGAGACAAAGCGAAATTCGGAATCATAATCATCTTCAATCAGATATCGTTCAGGTGCTTGGTTGGCCCAGCGGAGCAGGGCGGCGCGTCGTGTGGCTGGGGTCACAATGCCGAGGGGAAAATGATGGGACGGGGTTAAATAGGCGACCGATGCGCGGCTGGCGCACAGAGCATCCAAGGATAGGCCATATTCATCCAGTGGAATAGGGATGGTTTGGGCATCGTTGGCGTGAAAAATCTGGGTCAGTTTGGGATAACCCGGCGTTTCAATGGCATAAGTGCGCGTGCGCCCTAAAAGTTGGATAAGCAGTGTGACCAGATATTCCGAACCGGCACCGACAATAATTTGTTCACTATCGACCGTAATCCCACGAAACGCATACAGATAGCGGCGAATCTGTTCGCGCAGGGCGGGAACGCCTTGCGGAGCGGCAGCCAGAAGCAAGCGGCGGTCGTAATCGGTCAAGACTGCGCGTGACAGTTTCGCCCATGTTGAGAACGGAAAACAATCGGTATCGACCACATTGGTTTTGAAATCAAAGGCAGCCTGCTGCGCTGGTGCAGATGGTGGACAATCGCTGACCGGAATTTGCAAAGTGGAGCGCGGCAAAAGGTCAAGTTCTTGTACAAAATATCCGCTGCGCGGCACGGCGCGCACATAGCCTTCGGCCGTCAACTGACTGTATGCGGTTTCAACCGTGATTTGACTGATATGCAGATGGGCGGCGAAAGGGCGCTTGGCGGGCAGGCGGTCGCCGCCGGACAGTGCACCAGACATGATATCGGCGCGAATGGCGCGGTAAAGCTGTTCATAGAGTGGTGTTTTTGCGTGATGGTCAAGATGGTATGTGAGCATGGCAGACCTCCAAAACGGCAGGGGATTGTGTTTAGCATACGCAGGTTGACGACAGAAGTCAAGCGTTCACAACGATAAAAAAGCACCGGCAGAGTGGCCGGTGCAGCGGTTAACCTTGTTGTTCAAAAAAGGATTGCAGTTTTTGCAGACTGGTGGCAAGCAGCGCGGTTTCGTCGGGGGAAAGGTCGCTGAGTGCGGCTGCAATCATGCGTTCATGGAACTCTTTGTGATAGGTATAAATGGTCTGTCCACGCGGTGTCAACGAGACGTTGACCACGCGCTTGTCGGTTGCATCGCGTGTGCGCACAATCAAACCTTTGCTTTCCAGTTTGTCACATGCAACGGTCAAGGTGGCAAGTGTTACGCCGACCGCTTTGGCGATGGATGACATGCGGCTGGGCTGTTGTGCGCCGATTTTTTCAATGATGTGAATTTCGGTTAGGGAGATATTCTCCCCAATTCCGGCTGTAAGGGAGCGTTCCTCAATTTTGTTGATTCGACTCCAGATATCGACCAGAAAGTTGTTGATGGAATCAAAATCAGACATAGGTGCCTCCAATCGGAAAAATAATTGATTTGACAAACTAAGTATATCACAGTATAGCACAAGGTGTTGCCGAACACAAGGCAAACCGGTGAAATTTTGGTTAACTTTTGTCGAAAATTAGCAAAAGAACGCGCAACAGACGAAGTTTGTGAAATAGAAAAATCCTGCCATTTTCAAGGCAGGATTTTGTGTTTTATTCGGTTGGGGTAGAATCGGCTGATTCAGCAGGGCGTTTGCGTTTGACACCACCGCGACGGCGCCGACGTTTTTTAGCATCGCCTGTTTCGCTGTTTTCCTTGGAAGGGTCGGGGTTCGTTTGTGCCTTGGGGGGAGCCGCTTTGACAAGGCGCGGGCGGTCGGAACCATCAGGTGCTTCCCGGCGCGGTTTGCGTACAGGGGGTTGCTTGGGTTCTGCACTTTGCGGTGCGGCTTTGACCCGGCGCGGTTTTTCATTGCGCGGGCGGACGGGCGGTTCGGCCACAGCATCGGGAATTTGTTCCTGCATCGGGTCGATTTCCGGTTCTTTTGCCGGCTTAGCACAATTCGTGCAGCCGCCTGTTTTTTTAGCGCGCCCAGAGCGCAGCATTTGACAATCGGTGCAAGCAAAGGTTTTCGGTTCGTCGGGGTTGTCCTCCAACTGTACTTTACAAGTGCCGCGCAGCATTTGCGTAGATAAAACCGTGCCGCGCCCCTCCGGTGTTTCGACTAAACTTTCGGGCTTGGGCGTTACCTTTTGCAGTTCGGAATAGACTTCGTGTTCATATTTCAGACAGCACATCAGACGTCCACAAGTGCCCGAAATCTTGGCAGGGTTCAGCGAAAGATTTTGCTCTTTTGCCATGTTGATGGAAACCGGCTGAAAGTCGTCCAGATAAGAAGCACAGCACAGTTCACGGCCACAGATACCCAAGCCGCCAATCATCTTGGCTTCGTCGCGCACGCCGATTTGCCGCAGCTCGATGCGGGTGCGGAAAATGGCAGCCAAATCTTTGACCAGTCCGCGAAAATCCACACGTCCATCGGCGGTGAAATAAAATAGAATTTTATTCAGGTCAAAGGTACATTCGACCGCCACCAGACGCATATCCAGTTCATGTTCTTCGATTTTGCGGCGGGCGATTTGATAGGCTTCTTTGGCCTGCTGTTCATTGCCACGTGCAACTTCAAGGTCGGTTTCGGTTGCAATGCGGATGATTTTTTTGAGTGGGGACACGATTTCGCGTTCGGAAATTTGGGTATTTCCCATCGCACATTCGCCGCACTCAATCCCGCGGGCGGTTTCTACAATGACGTGCTGACCGGGCTTTATCGTCAGGCCGCACGGGTCAAAATAATATACTTTGCCGACTCGTTTGAATCGGACACCAATAACAGTAATCAAATTGTGTTTCCTCCGTTTTTATTGAGCCGTTTGGATGTTGAGACATCCAAACGCGGCGCATAACCGATTTGGTAAGCGCCTGCCGCAAGCACTGCGCACTGAATGGGGGAGCTGGCATTGACCTCTGCGCGACGGGACAGAAGGGAAAAATGGTCATACAGCGCGAGCAGTTTTGCAGTGGTCAGTGCACCGGCGAGTGCACGGGTTTCGGTGGCGAGTGCGGGCAAAAGCGGCGGGCAGCCGCTGGAAACCAGCGCGGCATCGCGCACAGCCGTGCAAAGAATGGTCATTGCTTGCTGAAAAGTGGCTTTGTTGGCTTTTGCAAATCCGTTTGCGCCGAGCAGCATCCCGTATTCTTCTCCGCGTGCAAGCGCCGAGAGAAAGATACGCGCCGGTTCAAGCAGTTCCGGGGTGTCAATGGGCGTCGTATGCGGCGGTTCCAGCTGGTAAAGCGTGCAGCGAGAACGGATGGTTTGCAGCAAAGCACCGGGTTGACAGGCGGTTAAAAGGAAGAAAACGTAGCGCGGCGGCTCCTCTAGCACCTTGAGCAAGGCATTTTGCGCACTGCTGTTCATGCGGTCGGCGTGTGCAATCCAGAATACCTTGCGCTCGCCGTCATTGGGGAGAATCGCGGCTTCCTCACGGATACGGCGCGCGGTATCGACCTTGATTTCACTGTCACCCTCATCAATGACGATAAAATCAGGATGGGTCTGATGCGCCATTTTGCGGCAGGATGCGCAGGTCATGCAGGGGTGTTCCCCTGCGCCGGTGCACAGAAGTGCAGCAGCAATGGTGTGTGCCCAGTCCGATTCGCCGCAGCCCTCCGGCCCGGACAGCAGAACAGCCTGCGGGAAACGGCGGTGCAGCGCGGTTCGCAGGCTGACTTTGAGCGCATCATTTCCGGGCAAATGTTCCAAGCCCAGCATCACAGTTTCTCAAACTTTTCCACACCCAGCACGAAAACGGTTGCACCGCCGACGGTCACTTCGACCGGCATTGCCGGATGGAATCCAACGCCAAGATTGGCTGTGGTGGGAATGACTTGCTTGCGGGTGGTGGAATATTTGCGGATAAGCTCCATTGCTTCATCCAGACGGGATTCGTCCAGACCGACCAGAATGGTCACGTTTCCGGCACGCAGAAAACCGCCTGTGGTTGCCAGTTTGGTAATCTGGAAACCGGCCTCCATCATATGACTGATGACGCTGTGTGCGTCGTCGGAATTGATGATTGCAAGTAACATTTTCATGGGAAAGCCCCTCCTTTTGCCGCCGGGAACTGCCTAAAATCAGGGTAGACAGACCGAAATGCGGTCAACGGTATTATAACATTGATTGGTCAGAAATACAATGTGTTGGCGGGTGATTTCTTCGCCCGGCCACAAGACGGGAACGCCGGGGGGATAGGGCGTGACCGGCCGCGCACATATTTGACCGGGTGTGATTTTACCAAGCGGTAAGGTGTGGCAGTCGCCAAGCAGTGCGGCGCGTACCGAACGCACTGGCTGCGGGATGGGGAGTGCGGGCACAGGAGCGGGCAGGGGGGCATCACCACATTCATTCGATAATGTTTGCAGGGTGGTGCGCAGACGGGTTAAATTTTCTGCGCGGTCAGCAGGAGTGATGATGCACACAAGATTGCGTGCGTCACTCATTTCACAGGCGACACCAAACCGTTCATAGAGCGCATCGGCCAGTTGATGACCGCTCCAATCGGTTCCTGCTGTGCTGACGGTCAGGCGGCAAGGGTCAAGGTTGCCCTGTTCGAGCGGGAGAAAACGGGTGTGCTGTGCCAAAAAAGTGCGCAATTCTTGCACCGCATATGCGGTTTGTTGGTAACTGTCGTCGGCTTCGAGTGCGTCGCGTGCAAGGTCAAGACTGGTCATCAAAAGGTAGGATGGACTAGACGTGCCGAACAGCGCGGCACCTTCGCGCAGCCCTTTGCCGTCCACGGTATCGTTTGACAGCAGCATAGCCGACTGTCCAAGTGCATAGAGTGTCTTATGCGCACTTAACACCGCAAAGTCGGCGCCTTGCGCAATGGGGGAGGATAAACCGACTGCCGGAAAATGTGCGCCGTGCGCGGCATCGACCAGCAGCTTGACCCCGTGCGCGTGGCATACCGCCGCCAGTGCGGGAATGTCCTGACAAATGCCGTAATAGTTGGGAGAAGTGACCAGAACGGCACGAATCGCAGAATTTTGCACAAGGGCACGTTGCAGTTCATCGGGGTCAAGTTGGTCAGGGATGCCGAACGGCTCCAATGTAGAGGGAAAGAGGAAGGCGGGAGAGAGGTCAAGCCATGCCGCCGCGTGTGCGGCTGATTTGTGACAATTGCGGTCGAACAGCACGTCGGCGTTTGCACCGGCTGCCGCATATAACATGGTGTGAATCCCTTGCGAGGAACCGCCGGTCAAAAAGTGGCAGTCTGCCGCCTGATAAAAGCGCGCGGTTTGCTGTTCGGCTTGCCGAATAGGGCCTTCTCCCGTGTATAGATTGCCGGTTTCATAGACTTCGGTGAAGTCTAAAGGCAGAATAGAAGAAAATTCACGCAGTACAGGTTGCCCTTTGTGTCCGGGCATATGCAGGCGGGCGGTGTGCTTATCTGCAAGGGCGTGCAGTGCGTCGTAAAGTGGGGCGGTCATGGTTGTTCTCCTTGTTTGAGCAGTAAATTGCGGCGAATGGGGGCGGGGCCACGCCAAGTAAAAGCGCGTTCTGGATATTTGGCTAAAAATTGTTTGCGGGTCAGTCCTTCTAGGTCGTCCAGCGACAAAGAACAAATAGGATGCTCACGGAAATCGGCCAGTGGGGTTTGCTGGGCGGTGCGGTTCATCGGGCATACAAGCTGACAGGTATCACAGCCCCATATGAGCGGGTGTGCACGCACCAGTGCGGCTTGCTCGTCGGTCAGTGTGCCGCCTTGCTGGGTGAGTGCAGACAGACAGCGCGATTTGTCAAGCCCAACTGGGCAGGCGCGTCGGCAAGCGCCGCAGTTGATACAGGTGGTTGGCGTGTGCGGTGTGGTGGGCAGCGTACAGTCGGTGACGATGGTGCCGATAAAAACATAACTTCCATATAAAGGATGGATGAGCAGACCATGCGCGCCAATACAGCCCAGTCCAGCGTAGGCCGCCGCAAGCACTTCGGGTAAGGGGGAATTGTCGGCCAGCACAATGAAATTATTTTCCGGGTAGGTGGCGCGCAGTTCAGCGGCTATATCTCCCAAAGTCTGTTGGATAACGGCATGATAATCTCGGCCACGCGCATACAGCGAAAGGTTGCCGGGCTGCTGTTCGGCAGCATAAGGGAAAAGCGCAACAAACACACTGCGCGGCTGCGCAATCCGGCGGGTGAGTCCGAGCCGTGCCGCGTCGGTCATGTGAGCAAGCAGCAGGTCACAGTCACACACACCATACGCACAAAGTCCGTGTGACGCGGACAATCTATCCACAATGTTCAAAAAAATATCTCCTTTCCCCAATTTTTCTTATAGTATAACAGAAAAAATTTGTCAAATAAACACTTGCGTGCAGCACACGGCGGCGATATAATAGATTCATTCTTACTTTACTTGTATAAAGTATTACGCAATGAAAGGCAGGTCACAAGCGATGACAGAAAGAATTTTCAACTTTTCCGCAGGTCCTTCGATGCTGCCCGTTCCGGTTCTGGAGCGCGCGGCTGCTGAGATGCTCAACTACCAGGGGTCGGGCATGTCAGTTATGGAGATGAGTCACCGGTCAAAGGTGTACGACTCCATTATCAAGTCTACGGAAGCCTCTCTGCGTCGCGTGATGGGCATTCCGGATAACTATAAGGTGCTCTTTTTGCAGGGCGGTGCAACCATGCAGTTCTCTGCGATTCCGCTCAACCTCATGCGCACTGGCAAGGCAGATTACGCCGTGACCGGTAACTTCGCAAAGAACGCTTACAAGGAAGCCAAGAAGTTTGGTGAAATCCATGTAGCAGCAACTTCGGAAGCCGATAATTTTTCTTATATCCCGTCTCAGGCTGAATTGGATTTGTCGCCTGATGCGGATTATTTCTATCACTGTGCAAACAATACCATTTTTGGTACCGAATGGAAGTATTGCCCAGAAACTGGCAATGTGCCGGTGGTTGCCGATATGTCCTCTAACATCCTTTCCAAGCCCATTGATGTCTCCAAATATGGCGTTATCATGGCAGGCGCACAGAAGAACATGGGTCCGGCTGGCTTGACCGTGGTAATTGTGCGTGACGATTTGCTGGGCTTCTATCCCAAGGATAAGATGCCGGTACTGCTTGACTGGAAGCTGATGGCTGACAAGGAGAGCATGTACAACACACCCCCAACGTATGCGATTTACATTCTGGGTCTGGTACTTGAATGGATTGAAAACGAGGTTGGCGGTTTGGAAGAAATGCGCAAGCGCAACGAAAAGAAAGCCCAGCTGCTCTACGCATATCTGGACAGCCAGTCGTTCTATCAGCCGGCAGCGCGTGCTGATTCTCGTTCCATGATGAATGTCACGTTCCGCACGGGCGATGAAGAACTGGATGCCAAGTTTGTCAAGGCTTCGGTTGAGAATGGCATGTCCAACCTCAAAGGTCATCGTCTGGTTGGCGGTATGCGCGCTTCGATTTACAATGCAATGCCGTATGAGGGCGTTGAAAAGCTGGTGGACTTCATGCAGAAGTTTGCCAAGGAAAACGGCTAAGGAGAGTTTAGGGTAATGTATCAGGTCAAACTGTTTAATAAAATTTCCAAGGTGGGTCTGGAGCGATTGGACCCAGAAAAGTATACTTGCAGCGAAGATGCCGAACAGTACGATGCAGTGCTGGTGCGTTCTGCCAAGCTGCATGACACCCAGTTCCCGCAGTCGCTCAAGTGCATCGCACGCGCAGGTGCAGGCGTCAACAACATTCCGCTTGAACGCTGTGCCGAAGAAGGTATCGTCGTATTCAATACGCCGGGTGCCAATGCCAATGCGGTAAAAGAACTGGTCATCTGTGGACTGATGCTGGCTTCACGCGATATCGTAGGCGGTATCGAGTGGACTAAGTCGCTTGCCGGTACACCCGATATCGGCCCGGCAGCCGAAAAGGGCAAGTCCAAGTTTGCAGGCCCCGAAGTGGGCGGCAAGCGTTTGGGCGTTATCGGATTGGGCGCGATTGGCGTACAGGTGGCAAATGCAGCCGTTGGTCTGGATATGGAAGTTTGGGGATATGACCCCTACTTGTCGGTTGATGGTGCGCTTCGTCTGTCCCGTTCGGTTAAGCACATCACCGATGTCAACGAGATTTTCGCAAACTGCGATTATATCACCGTACATGTACCGCTGACCCCCGATACCAAGCATTTGATTGATGCGGATGCGATTGGCAAGATGAAGGACGGCGTGCGCATTATCAATATTGCACGCGGCGAACTGGTAGACGAGGACGCAATGGCGGCGGCACTGTCCTGCGGTAAGGTAGCACGTTATGTTTCCGACTTTGCAACCGATGCGATGTTAGCGCAGAAGAATGCGGTTATTATGCCGCACTTGGGCGCGTCCACACCCGAAAGCGAGGACAACTGCGCTAAGATGGCGGCACAGGAAGTACGCGAATTTTTGGAAATGGGTACCATTCGCAATTCTGTCAACTTCCCCAATCTCAAAGTACCGTATGAGGGCGGGCATCGTCTGTGCCTGATTCACAAGAATGTGCCGAACATGATTGCGCAGATTACCTCTACATTGTCGGCGCAGGGCATGAACATCGAAAACATGGGCAACCGTTCGCGCGGTGACTATGCTTACACCATTGTGGATGTCAATGAAGCCCCCAATGATTCGGTTCTGCAAGCGATTCGTGGGGTAGATGGCATGATTCGTGTGCGTGCGATTGAAAACCTGTAAAATCAACATAAAATGACAAAGCGCGTTTCGGGATATGAATTCCGAAACGCGCTTTTGTGCATTTTATAAGAAATTTACGGCAATTTTTTGGGAAGTGAATGGGCAAACGTGTTAAAATTTACAAAAATCTGGCTTGCAAATGCCCAAGTTTATTGTATAATTTAGATAAGGAATTTTTGATTTAGAAGATTTCAAATCCATAGATGAGGTGAAGGGACTATGAATTATATGGCTGAGTATGAGCGCTGGCTGGCTTCGTCTGCGCTGACAGACGAGGAACGGGCAGAACTGGAAGCCATTCGCGGAAATGAGGATGCAATTAAAGACCGTTTCTTTGCACCGCTTTCCTTTGGCACAGCTGGCTTGCGCGGGGTGCTGGGCACCGGTCTGTACCGCATGAATCGGTTTACCGTGGGCGCTGCAACGCAGGGCTTGGCCAACTTGATTGTGCAAAATGGCGCAGAGGCTTGTGCACGCGGCGTGGCAATCGCCTATGATTCCCGTCATTTTTCGCCCGAATTTGCCCAGCTTGCTGCATGTATTCTGGCGGCAAACGGTATCACGGTCAAGCTGTACGATGAACTGCGCCCCACCCCCGAACTGTCTTTCGCAATTCGGTATTATGGTACCATTGCAGGCATCAATATTACCGCTTCGCATAACCCCAAGGAGTACAACGGCTATAAGGTTTACTGGGAAGATGGCGCACAACTCCCGCCCAAGGAAGCTGATGTCGTAGCCAAGGAGATGGGCGCGCTCGACTTCTTCAAGGATGTCAAGACCATGGACTTTGAACAGGCAAAGGCTGATGGATTGATTAAAATGCTTGATTGGCAGACCGATGAGGCATACCTCAAAGAAGTATTGAAGGTTGCTATCAATCCCGATTGCGTGAAGCAGGTAGCCGACGACTTTAAGCTGGTATATACGCCGTTCCACGGTGCAGGCTATCGTCTGGTGCCCGAAATTTTGAAGCGGATTGGCTACAAGCACATTATCTGTGTGCCCGAACAGATGAAGATTGACGGCGACTTCCCAACCGTTAAATCGCCCAATCCGGAGAATAAGGAAGGTTTCCATCTGGCGATTGACTTGGCAAAGGCAAATGGTGTTGACCTTATCATTGGCACCGACCCAGATGCCGACCGCACCGGTATTGTGCTCAAGAATAGCGAAGGTGAGTATGTCACGTTGTCGGGCAATCAGGTAGGCGTACTGCTGATTGATTATGTCATCACCGCGAAGAAGTTGACCGGCACTATGCCTGAACATCCGGCGGTGCTCAAATCGCTGGTTACCACCGAGATGGCGCGCGCTGCGGCAAAGGCAAACGGTGTGGACTGCTTCGACACTTTTACCGGATTTAAGTTCTTGGCTGAGAAAATCAAGCAGTTTGAAACCACTGGTTCGCACGAATATCTGTTTGCATTTGAAGAATCTTACGGCTATCTGGCGGGCGACTATGCGCGCGATAAGGATGCCGTGACCGCTTCCATGCTCATTGCAGAGATGGCGGCTTATTATCGCACCAAGGGCATGACCCTGTACGATGCGATGCAGACCATGTATGAAAAATACGGCTTCTATACCGAGCAGACTATTTCGATTACCATGCCCGGCGTGGCTGGTCTGGAGCGCATGAAGGAATTGATGGCAGAACTGCGCCAGACCCCGTTGACCGAAGTAGGCGGTCATAAGGTCGAGTATATCCGCGATTATCAGTCGGGTGTGCGCACACAGGTCAGCGACGGCAAGACCGAGACCATGGAGTTGTCGGGACAGAACGTATTGTATTATGAACTGGAAGGCGGTACTTCGTTTATTATCCGTCCGTCCGGTACCGAGCCGAAGGTTAAGGTTTACATTATGGCAAAGGCAGACAGCAAGGCTGCATCCGATGAAAAGGTAGCCAAGCTTGCTGCGGCTGCACAGGAAATTGTAAAATAAAAAACGTCCGCAAATCACAAAAAAGGCGCAGCGTTTCATTGCCGCGCCTTTTTTGCGGTACACAAAGACAAGGAGGCGGATATGAGAAGATTTATTGGATTGATTGTCATGCTGGTGCTGTGGGTCGGCATCACGGTCGGGGTCAATATCTGGTTTGGCATAAATGGGGAAGCCACGCAAACCAATTTGATTATCACTGGCGTGTATATGCTGTTTTTGTTGCTGATTATCCCAATTGGGTTACCCATTCATAGCCGGTTGCTGGAAGTTTTGCTGATGCTGTATGCGCTGGTGCTGGGTGTGCTGGACGTGGCAACCTTTTTCAAGATGAATCATACTGTGGTCAATCTGCTGGGGCCGGTGTTCATGACACCGTTTACGGGATTATTTTATTTTGAAGATGCGATTGGCATGGGCAGTTTCGCTATTTATGCCGCAATCGGCTGTTTTGCAGCATTCTTGACGCTGGCCGCTGGTGTGGGTGCCTGCATGGTGCAGCCCAGAGAATAAAATTTGATATGAAACGCATAAAAAAACGCCGAACGACAAAAAATATCGTTCGGCGTTTCTTTTTTTGAAAGATAAAAAGAAAACGCGGTTTCAGGCCGCACTCTTGCACAGCCCCACCGCGTATCTTGACAAAAATCAGAAATCAAGGTTTGTCACATCGAACGTGTTCTTGATTAGCTGACGAGAATTATTATAAAAGAAAAACAATGTGTATGCAATGTGAAAAATTCATAAAAATTTTGTTAATTTTTTGTCGGCTTCTGTAAGTTCGTCACGAATAGAGTTTACACAAAACTCTTTACAAATGGCCTGCTTCGTGGTAATATAAATTGTAATTTGCCCCACGCTTAGTATTTTTGGGCACAGGATGTGTTTGAGCGCATCGTTTTTCACCGTCCAATACCCAGCGTGCGGGGACTTTAAAATTTTTTATGAGGTGAAAGTACCATGATTCGTAAGGAAGACAAAACCGCTGTAATTGAAGCAAACCGCACCCATGCAACCGACACCGGTTCCCCGGAAGTACAGGTTGCTATCCTGACTGCTCGCATCGGCGAACTGACCGAGCACCTGAAGCAGCATCCCAAGGACAATCACTCTCGCCGTGGCCTGCTCAAGATGGTTGGCCAGCGCCGCAGCATGCTCAACTATTTGCAGAAGAAGGACGTAAACCGTTACCGTGCTCTGATTGCAAAGCTGGGCATCCGTAAGTAAGTATCATCGAGGGGGGCATCCGTGCCCCCCTTACTTGCTACTTGTTCCACTCTATGAATAATCGGGCGGCTGTGCCGCGGCTTTAGCAGTTGGAGGGCAGCCCAATCGCTCTCTTGGATTGGACTGCGCTTCAAATGCTAAATGCTGCAAAGCCGCCTGTCCCAAACATGATAAGGAGGCTATTTGAAACATGAGCAACATCAATCATTTTGAGTTTAAAGACCATCGCGTGTTTGAGACGACCTATGCAGGCCGCCCGCTGCGCGTAGAAACCGGCAAGCTCGCTCAGCTTGCAAACGGCTCTTGCTTGGTGCGCTATGGCGATACCGTTGTATTGGTTACCGCAACCGCTTCGGCAAAACCCCGCGACGGCATCGACTTTTTCCCGCTCTCGGTTGATTTTGAAGAACGCCTGTATGCAGTTGGCCGCATCCCCGGTTCGTTTATGCGCCGTGAGGGTCGCCCGTCCGAGAAGGCAATTTTGGCTTCCCGCCAGATTGACCGCCCGATGCGTCCACTGTTCCCCAAGGATTTGCGCAACGATGTTTCTATCGTGTGCACCGTGCTGGAAAACGACTCGGACAACTCGCCCGAAGTAACCGCACTGCTGGGTGCATCCATCGCGGTTTCCATTTCCGATATCCCGTTTGATTATGTCATTGGCGGTGCCAATGTCGGCATTGTAGATGGACAGGTTGTTATCAACCCGACCGCAGAACAGCGCAAGCGCTCGGAAATGGATGTCACCGTATGCGCAACCGCAGACAAAATCGTTATGATTGAAGCGGGTGCAAACGAAGTGCCTGAGGACGACATGTTTAACGCCCTCATGACCGCACACGAGGAGATTAAGAAGGTTGTCGCATTCATTGCTGACATCAAGGCGCAGATTGGCAAGCCCAAGTTTGCCTATGAGCACCATGACATCAACCATGAGATTTTTGACAAGCTGGAAGCAGAGTGCCGCGGCAAGCTGGAATACTGCTTGGATACCGATGACAAGACCGTTCGCGATGCGCGCATTAAGGAAGTGCGCGACGCATTTGAAGCAGAACTGGGCGAGGAGTTCGTAAGCGAGCACGGCGGCGAGATTTCCGAGTGCTTTGACAAGCTCCAAAAGAAAATCGTGCGTAACTGGCTGGTACAGGGCAAGCGCGTCGATGGCCGTGGTATGGAAGAAGTGCGCCCGCTGGCTGCCGAAGTTGGCGTTCTGCCGCGTGTACACGGTTCCGGCCTGTTCACCCGTGGACAGACACAGGTTTTGACCACCTGCACACTGGGTACACTGGGCGATGCACAGGAGCTTGATACCATTTTTGATGAAAAGACCAAGCGCTATATCCATCACTATAACTTCCCATCCTTCTCGGTCGGTGAAACCCGTCCTTCCCGCGGCCCCGGCCGTCGTGAAATCGGTCATGGTGCGCTGGCAGAGCGTGCGCTGCTGCCGGTTATCCCGTCTGAAGAAGAATTCCCCTATGCACTGCGTCTGGTTTCTGAGGTCGTATCCTCAAACGGTTCGACTTCGCAGGGTTCGGTTTGTGGTTCTACCCTCGCACTGATGGATGCAGGCGTACCGATTAAGGCACCGGTTGCCGGTATTTCCTGTGGTCTGATTACCGATGACGGACAGGAAACCACCTTCACCGATATTCAGGGCTTGGAGGACTTCTACGGCGATATGGACTTTAAGGTTGCTGGTACCAAGAAGGGTATCACAGCCATTCAGGTCGATATCAAGGTGGATGGTCTGTCTCCGGCAGTCATCAAGGAAGCGTTCCGCAAGTGCCGTGTTGCACGTCTGGGCATTTTGGATGAAATCATGCTCAAGGCAATCGACAAGCCCCGTGATGATGTATCGGCTTGGGCACCCAAGATGATTACCATGCAGATTCATCCAGATAAGATTCGTGAAGTTATCGGCAAGGGCGGCAGCGTCATTCAAAAGATTGTTGCCGATTCGGGTGCGCAAATTGATATCAATGATGACGGCGTGATTACCATTGCTGCAGTCAAGGCATCTGACTGTGAGATGGCGAAGTCTATGATTGAAGCCATTGTCAAGGAGCCGGAAGTGGGCGAAATCTATTATGGTAAGGTTGTTCGTCTGATGAACTTCGGTGCATTCGTTAACCTGACCGCCAATAAGGATGGTATGGTTCACATCTCTAAAATGGCTGACCACCGTATTGAAAAGGTAGAAGACGCCGTTCAGGTGGGCGACATGGTTTATGTTAAGGTCATGGAGATTGACGACAAGGGCCGTATTAACCTGTCCATGAAGGATGTCAAGGAAGAAGAAAAACTCTAATTGAAACCAATATAGAGCCTATATGAAAGGTCACGCATATGCGTGACCTTTTTTGTGTGAAAAATTTTTTGAACGGCGTGAGAGAATTTAGCGTTCTGGTTCGTATAGTAGGTGAAACGCGATAAGCACCCAATCCTAGGCAAGTGGGCACGCGGGGAAGGAGTACAAGTGATATGAAGCCATTTGACCGTGCACAGGCGGAATATCTGGTGAATACCTATTCGGATATGATACTGCGGCTCAGTTACACCTATTTGAAATCGACGCACGATGCAGAGGATATCTGTCAAACCGTGTTTTTAAAGTATTTGACCTGTGGGCAGACGTTTGACAGCCCAGAACATGAAAAAGCATGGATTTTGCGCACAGCGGTCAACGCCTGTAAAGACGTATTGAAAAGCAGTTGGCGCACCCGCACTTGCGACATAGAATCTTGTGCGCAAGTCGCCGCACCGCCACAAGTACAGGGCAGTATTTTATCAGCGGTGCAGGAATTGCCCGATAAATACCGGATTCCGCTCTATCTGCACTACTATGAAGGGTATAAAATCCGAGAGATTGCGGACTTGTTGGGAGAACGTCCGGCGACGATTAACACGCGCATGGAACGTGGTCGCAATCGGCTGAGACATATGTTAGGAGGGAATTACTGTGAACAAGGAGTATAAAGATATGCTGAATGAACTGCATTTTTCGTCTGAGCAGAAAGAACAGATGATTGACCGCTTGATGCAGCAAGCGGCACAGCCGATGCCCGCCTACAAACCGCGCCGTTCCATCAAGCGCACGGTTGCCGCAGTCCTAGCGGCCGCAGCGGTACTTTCGATGGGGGCGGGCGCGGCATATGTCGGTTGGGCAAGCGACGCATTTAAGGCAGCGTTTGGCACAGCACAGACCGAAATTATAGATAAGATTGGCTATCCGGTCGATGCTTCAGCGAGTGATGCAGGATTTACCATCACAGCCGATGCAGTCATGGGTGATAAGTATAATATCAACATCGTTTATACCATTACTGCCGAAGATGGGCGCGTGCTGGATGCAGATAACATGCTATGTCAAGAGACTTTGGATTTTAGCCAAAGTGGTATGGGTGGCAGCAGCTGGTTTGTGGATGATGTACCCGGAGACAATCAGGTGCAATATATTATGCAATGCTCGGTTGATGATGAAAAAGGCATCCGGCAGGGAACAGCAACGGCACACTTTACAAGTATCAAGGTTTGGGATGATGCGTCGGAACAGGCAACCGTGCTGGCAGAGGGAAACTGGAAGCTAAGATTTGATTTGCGTTATGATGACGTTGGAACCGAACTGCTCAGTGAACCGATTGCGGTAGAGACGCAAGCGGGAACGGCAATGATACAGTCGGTCAATATTTCGCCGCTGGGCTTCCGCATCGCGGCAGAATATCCCACAGTCAATGAACAGACACAAAAAGAAATAGATTCGTTCGAGCAACAGGAGAGTGGAAAATGGCCGGGGAATACGCCTTATGATAAACTGACAGCACTTTCGATTGTCTTGAATCTGAAAGACGGCTCAACACTTGATTTAGGAAAGTGGATGGGGTCATCGTGTAACATATACACGCGCAAAATTGTTTTGCGCGACACGTTCCGGGATGAAGTCATTCCACTTGACCAGATGGAGTCGATTACCATACAAGATGTGACGTTGCCAATCCAATAAGGGGAATCCATTCAAATGGGCACAGATGATTTCTGTGCCCATTTTCTGTATAGATTCGCTGGAACTTCCTGTTTCGTATCCCATCTATCTATGCTATAATAAAAAACAAGAGCAATATAACTCTAAAATGGAGTATTTTTAGAACGGTGGAGTTTCAGTTATGTATGAAAAAATTGTGTTGCCCAATGGTGTGCGCGTAGTAGCCGAGCGGATTGAACATGTACGCTCTGCGGCACTTGGCATCTGGGTCGGCAATGGGAGCCGCTTTGAGCCAAAAGAACAAAATGGTATTTCACACTTTATTGAACATATGATTTTTAAAGGTACGGAAAAGCGTACTGCACGCCATATCGCATCCATGATGGATGCAATGGGCGGGCAGTCCAATGCGTTCACAACCAAAGACTGCACTTGCTATTACATGAAAGTGCTGGACAACCACTTACATTCAGCGGCAGAATTGCTGGCAGATATGTTCCTGTGTTCTCGGTTTGCGGATGAGGATATTGCACTGGAACGCGGTGTGGTGCTGGAAGAAATTGACATGTACGAGGACGCACCGGACGATGTTGCAACCGAAAAACTGTTTGAAACTTGTTATCAAGGCACAGCCTTGGGGCGTCCTATCCTTGGAACCGAAGAGACTTTGAATACAATGGATTCCAAGATGTTGCATGACTACATAAAACACAACTATCACCCTAAAGATACAGTCATTGCGCTGTCGGGACGGTTCACCGATACCGATTTGCAGTATATTTGCGAATTATTTGGACAGATGCCCGGCAGTGGATGCAATGAAATAGAGCGTGCAACCTATCAGCCTTGTGTGGTTGTGCGTCCCAAAGAGATTGAACAAAATCATTTGTGTATTGGATTTCCGGGATTGCCGCTGCTCGATGAAAAGCGCTATGTCTATCAGCTTATGAATGGCATTATCGGTGGTGGCATGTCGTCCCGTCTGTTTCAGACGGTGCGCGAACGCAATGGTTTGTGTTATTCGGTGTATTCTTTCCCATCCAGCTATATAGATACCGGCATGTTTTCGATTTATGTCGGATTGGGACAGGAGCAGGAGCGCAAAGCAGCACACCTTATCTGTGATGTTCTGCGTGAGTTCTGTGAAGAAGGGCCGACACGGGAAGAATTAAGCCGATGCAGGGAACAGCTCAAAAGTAATTTGCTGATGGGCTTGGAAAGCACCAATGCACGGATGCACCATCTAGGGCGTTCGGAATTGTTCCAACAACGCGTAGTGGATGCGGATGAGCTGGTTGCCGCATATGACGCGGTAACGGCTGAACAGATTTGCCAGTTGGCGCGACAGGTATTTCGTTTTGACAAGGCATCTATTTGCGCAGTGGGAAACACAGGAAGCCAGGAATATTATCAGGAATTGATAGCGATTTAAAATATTTGATTTTTTTCATTTTTTTTGTTGACAATATACGCCACCTTATGGTATTATATACAAGCAGTTAAGAAACAGCACTGCAAAATGCGCCGATAGCTCAGCTGGATAGAGTGTTTGGCTACGAACCAAAAGGTCGGGGGTTCGAATCCCTTTCGGCGTACCACGGATATCTGTTTACAGATATCCGTTTTTTTATCTATTTATTTATTCAAATAAAAGTCCCGTGCTTTGCGTTACGCAAAAGCACGGGACAAAAATTATTCTATGGTTTTTTGATAAGTTGTTTGTTCAAACGAGCCGATAGCGCCGCAAACTTCACAGACATCCGGGCGATGGTCAAACACGGCGCCACAGAACATGCAGCGATAGCCTTCGGCTGTTACAGTAGACGGAGCGGTTTTCTCTGGGGCAGCATTGGCACGCGACATATTGACAAGAGCCAGCATAAAACGCTGTTCATGGTCGCGTTCAATCTTTGCCAGATTATCGAACAGCATGGCGATATCTTCAAAACCTTCGTTGCGCGCAATTTCGGCAAAAGATGGGTACATGGAGCTCCATTCGCCATACTCACCGCTGATAGCGTCCTTTAAATTTGCGCTGGTGTTGCCAATGCCGAACAGGTGCTGAAAGAGCAGCTTGCCGTGCATACCCTCGTTCTTGGCCATAGATTCAAATAAGTCCTGAATTTCAGGATGATTTTCTTGTTTTGCCTTCTCAGCAAAAAACAGATATTTATTGCGAGCCATGGATTCGCCACTAAATGCAGCAAGCAAATTTTTTTCGGTCTGAGAGCCTTTTAATTCCATAACAAACACCTCTTTGTAGGACAGGAATGGGACGTGTGATAACTGTCCTTGATTATATACGCAATAGGTATAGTTGTCAAGTGGAACAATGGATACAAAACGATAACAAAATATTTATCAGTCCGCCAAATAAAAATAAAAAAATACTTGACTTTCTGATTCCGGCATGATATTATATACAAGCAGTCAAGAAACGGCACTGCAAAATGCGCCGGTAGCTCAGCTGGATAGAGTGTTTGGCTACGAACCAAAAGGTCGGGGGTTCGAATCCCTTCCGGCGTACCAAAATACATCCGTACGAACTAGTATTTGTGCTAGTAAGTTAATATTTATATTAACTGTAGAATTTGATGTATGAGGCAAAACAGGACATGTAGGTTACTATGTGTCCTGTTTTTTTTGTTTTTTAAACAATAGTTAATAGTTAAGGGAGTGATCTTGTAGTGGAAAACAATCAATCTGAAATCGAAGAGAAAGAAAATGAAATTGCTTTCACGAAAGAAGATATTAAGCAAAAACGCAAGAAAGCGAAACTACTTTTTGGACAGGGAAAAATCCTGTATGTCGAAAATATGCATTGGTGCATATATGTTATAGCACTAGTATGTTCCATTATACTAATTGTGTTATACTTTACTCCCCTTGCGAATGACTATGAGAAATTGATCAATGTAGGTATGTCAGTGGGGTCAGGACTTATAGGTGCCATCGGACTAGCTGGCGCTATTGATATTGGAAACGGCGTAGCGCAATTTAGACAGGAGGTTCGTTCATATAACGAATTGATTTTTAGTATATGTGTACCACTGAGAGACATTTCTACCTGCAGGCCATTTGACTATTTGTCGCAGATAAGCGGAAAATCGGCGAAGGAATGTATGTGTAAGATGATGGCGTCACAGCTCATTTCTGAACTTACCAGTGCAAGACAAAATATTACTCGATATTTGTCATCTAGCAATTGCATGATCGATAACGAAACTGGTCTCAAATATCGCAAGTTGGATGTCCAACTACGAAGATTTATAGCTACATTGCAGTCACCGCACAATGTGGAACATCAAATAATGAGCCTTGAAGGTATCCGTCAATGGTTGGAAAAACATACAACGGATAATCTGAAAGATGATGTTTTGTGTTACTAAATTCACTAACTGCACAGAATGTCTATAAAGATATGCTATGCAGAGGGACAAATAAATTAGATAGTGTTTACACAAGATATATGGTAAAATAGAAACACCAATGGATAAAGAGGTGTTGTGAATGTCCAACGAACAGCAACGTCATGATATAAGCGATA
>OERG01000064.1_pt1 | contig 25836 bp, 29 predicted proteins | sample 1539951 | NCBI WGS metagenome assembly OERG01 (sample SAMEA3891870, study PRJEB23780) | metagenome | biome: terrestrial biome; feature: animal house; material: Caecal content | place: Italy | collected 2015-05-05
AAATCTGCAACATCTTTATTTCGGGGCTTGACTTTTAATAGTTAGTCTCTTAATAGATTATCATATGAAAGCATTATATCATGCACTTGTTATGGATGCAATGTGGATTGTCAAGCAGATATACACGACAAAAAATTTTTTCCAAAAAGGACTTGCCAAATCAGACATTCCATGATAGAATAAAAAAGCTGTTACGGCAGTACAACATAATATGGAGAAGTATCGAAGTGGTCATAACGAGCTCGACTCGAAATCGAGTTGGCGGTAACACGTCACGTGGGTTCGAATCCCACCTTCTCCGCCATTCAAAACCATCCGTTAGGATGGTTTTTTTGTTTGAAAGCAGGGAAAGAAGATTTCAATAAAAATATAAAAGAAATGGTTGACAAGAAGATTAGTCTATGCTAACATATAGCCAGAGGTTAGTTTAAGCTAACATCTAAAGGATTCACCCCCCTTTCTCAAAATTCTCGAATCGTTCCCCGTTGAGCGGTGCCCGCAGCGCCGCTCATGCGGCGGGGAAATATTTTTGGAACGTTGGTTAGTTAAAGCTAACTTTAAAGGAGGAAAACCTCATGTATTCATTTGATTTATTGCTGGCAGAACATGCTGCACCGGTTCTGGCTGGTATGAAAACTGCAAATTTGATTACTTGCCGCCGGGAATGGTATCCCAATCTGCCGGAAATGCTGACCATTTATCAACAGGCATTTGCTGCGCGTGGCGTGCGATTCCGTATTCTGTGTGCGTGTGATTACCGCTTTTTGCTGCTGGTCTATCGACCGGAACGATTGCTCAATGATTTGGCATCTAAGCAGGCACGAGTGTTGCTTCATCGCTATGAATATCCGATGGAGCAGGGATTGGATGCGCTACTAGAGCATTTAAGCGAACGCATTGTGCGTAACGCGCAGTTCCCGCATGAAATCGGCTTGTTTTTGGGCTATCCGGTTGAAGATGTGCGAGGATTCATTGAACAGCGCGGAAAAGATTGTAAGTTCAGCGGTTATTGGAAAGTATATGGTGACGAGCAGGCGGCAAGACGTCTCTTTCGCCAGTTTGACCGCTGCCGAGATACGGCACGCGGATACATCGAACGCGGCATGACCATTTTGGAACTGTTCGCGGCATAAAACACAATGACATAAAAAAGAAAAGGAGAACGATTTTTATGAGCCAGATTGCTGTTATTTACTGGAGCCAGACCGGAAACACCGAACAAATGGCAAACGCGGTCTGTGAAGGGATTCGCGCCGCAGGTGGTGAGGCTGTTCTGTTGCATGTAGCCGATACCAGCGCGCAGGATGCGGCAAAGTTTGACCGCATGGCACTTGGCTGCCCGGCAATGGGTGCCGAAGTGCTCGAAGAAGCCGAGTTTGACCCGTTCTTCACCGAACTGGAACACAATCTAGGCGGTAAGCGCGTTGCGCTGTTTGGCTCCTATGGATGGGGCGATGGACAGTGGATGCGCGACTGGGTCGCACGCACTGACAATGCAGGCGCAATTGTCGTAGGGGATGGTTTGATGGCGCATGAAACGCCCGACGACGAGGCCCTGACCGCCTGCCGTGCGCTGGGAGAAGCGCTGGCTAAGGCGTAATTTTCGGGAATACCCGTTTTACGGATTCCATATAAACTTCTCATCTCGATTCGGGAACCGGTTGCCCACATACCAGCCGGTTCCTTCCTCCATTGTGGTAACATACGGAAAAGCAAGGTGCCTGTGGTGACGGAACACAGGCGCAAAAAGAGCAGTTCTTACGAACTGCTCTTTTTGCGGTGCAAATCAAAAATTAAGATGTAAAAAAATCGGTCAGTGTAGGGACTTCGCGCAGACGGGCAGCCGCTTCGGGGAAGTCGCGTGTCAGCCGCTGTGCACAGCGTGTGCAGAAAGCGGTATACAGTGCAGGGTCATCGCGCATTTGCTGCTTAAAGCCCCATACATGGGTAAACCACTCTTGACCGGACAAAAACAGTTCGGGCAGTTCCATCAAAGAAATAAGGGGGACACCTGCCTGAGCTGCGCACATGGCAAGCAAACGTTGCTCGGCAAACACCATATAGGTCAAACTATTGTCAGCTGGAGAAGCAGCACGCATAAAAGCAATGGCGCGGTCGGTGTACTGCTCGGTAAACACTGGGTCGCCAAAGTAGGAAAGCGCAGTGTTTGCAGGTCGTACCGTCCAGTCCAACGGCTCTAAATCGAAAGGGCGATGCAGGTGAAACGCAGTTGCGTCGGGATAAATGTCTGGCAGAATATCCTCGCGGTGGGTGGTTGCTAGAGCATGACCGCGCAGCCGTTCGGACAGGTCGCGCCATACAATGAAATCGGTGTCTATCATCACGCAAGGTGCCCCATAAGCACGCAAGGCATACAGTTTGCCCGCTGCCCAGAAACACACGGGGTCAATGTCGGTTGGCATGTCGTCCAGTACGGTTTGCACATCGTCATCCCACAAAAAGGACAAACCCAAAGTATCATAATAGTGTTGCGCAGTTTGGTCGCACAACATGGCAATCGAGCCGTTTTCCTGCCGCCAATACAGCGCGGAAAGCGCGGTCGTGAGCAGTTCAAACGGTTCGACTGTATAGACGGCTTGTGCGCCGTGACGGGCAAAAAAAGGCCGTGTCCAGTTGGAGTGAAAGGCACGCATAGATTAAATCAACTCCAAACCATAACCACCTACGGCAAACATGGTGCCCGCGCTGGAGAATGAACCAAACAAACCAGAGGTAAGTAAATAAGAACCCGAAGTGCGATACCAGTAGGAGCCGGAACCGAAATACCAGCTTGTCTGCCATGAGGTCGTAAACGAAGTCAAAAAAGAAGTTAGATAAGAGGTGGCAAACGAGCCGGAGCCGGTCTGGGTCAGCTGAAAAAGTGGCTGCTGGCCGGGCTGTACCGCACCTGCCATGACCGGATAAGATGGCCCTTCTATGCGGATGGGATACCAGCCGATATGAATCGGGTCGCACAAAAAGACCGGCGCAGGGCCGGGAGATGATTCGGCGGTTGGCTCGAATGGGGCAGATTCAGCAACCGCCGGTTCAGTTGGAGCCGGTGCGGGTGGGCAGGGTGCGGGATGCGGCGCACAGTGCCGGGCGAAGCTGTCGAGGTCAAACACAACACCATCCACTTCACGGAAGTGTTCGGGGTCAAGTTCAACAATGCGGTTTTTTTTCTTGTTCGCCATAAAAGCGCCCTCCTTGCCAATCTACTTTTATTATAAAAGAACCGCGAGAATTGCGCAACTGTTTTGTGCAGATTTATCAGACTTTACAGCCGCTTGGTTTTCGCGTATAATGAAGAAAAAACACCAGAAAAGGAACGGTAAAATGGAATTTTTGCACGAAACACAGAGCGTTTGGCAGCGATTACAGCAGGAAAAACGCCCGATTGTGCTGTATGGCATGGGCGATGGAGCTGACAAGATTTTGCATGTGTTCGCTGAAAAAAACATTCAGGCTTCGGCAGTCTTTGCCAGCGACGAGTTTGTACGCGGACATACGTTTGCAGGCTTTCGGGTGCAAAAGCTGTCGGAAGTTGTCGAACAGTATGGAGAGGACATTGTAATTGTGCTCAGCTTTGCCAGCCAGCGCCCCGAACTGCTGGCGCGGTTTGATGAACTAAACGCACGTTTTGCACTGGTAGCACCTGATGTGCCGGTTGCAGGCGGTGGGCTGTTCGATTTGGACTACCTGAACCAACATCGGCAGGAATTGGAACGTGTGTATGACTGGCTGGCAGACGATATTTCCCGAAAGGTCTTTGCCAATGTCCTTAACTTTAAAATCAGCGGCAAGATTGCTTATTTGCGCGGCTGTGCCACCGACAAACACGAGATTTTTGAACAGGTGCTGCGCCCGCGCCCCAATGAACATTTTGCTGATTTGGGCGCATACAACGGGGATACCATCCGCGAACTGCTGCACTATACCGGCGGGCAGTATGCGTCTATTACTGCGCTGGAGCCAGACCGCCGCAACTTCCGCAAGCTGAGCCAGTATGCCGCCGAGCAACTAGGCGACCATGTGCAGCTTGTGCAGGCAGGAGGCTGGTCGGAAGATACCGTTTTGACCTTTGCCGCCCGTGCGGGACGCAATTCGGCACTTGCGCAAAAGGGCATTGAAACGCCTATGCGCGCACTTGACCGTGTGTTGGACGGTGCGCCGTGTACGCTGCTCAAACTGGATGTCGAGGGCGCTGAACATCAGGCGCTTTTGGGCGCACAGAACACCATCCGCACCTATCGTCCCCGAATCAATCTTGCCTGTTATCACCGCAATGCCGATTTGTTCGACCTGCCCACGCTGGTCAAAGAATTGTGCCCTGACTATCGCTTGTATCTGCGCCATCATCCCTATGTGCCGGCATGGGATGTCAATTTGTATGCTACCGTGTAAGTGGCATAAGATTGTGAAGTCTTGCGAAAATGTTGTGTAAAAGACTGGAAATTTTTAGGCAAAAGCGGTATACTGAACCTACAATACTGCAGAGCGGAAAAGGAGAGCGATAATTATGGCAACTGGTTGTTTTTACTGTGACGCGCATCACGAGGGACGCGAAGCGATTATGTTCAAGGTTGGCACGATGAAAGCGAGTACCTTGTATCTGTTCAAAGACCAAGCGCATAAGGGACGCTGTGTGCTGGCGCTCGGTTCGCACAAAAAGGAACTGTATGAGTGTGACGCGCAGGAGCGCACCGACTTTATGGAAGATTTGGCGCGCGCTTCGCAGGCAGTAAAAAAGCTGTGGGGCTGCACCAAGCTCAATCTTGGTTCGTATGGCGACACCAACCCTCATTTACATTTTCATATCGTGCCCAAATATGAAGGTGGCTTTGAGTTCGGCGGCGCGTTCACTATCACTAACCCGGAGCCGGTTCATTTACAACAAGCAGAATATGACCAGATGATTGCAGCACTCCAGAAAGAACTGGGGATTTCCTGATAACGAGCAAACGCAAAAAGGCTCTGCCAGATTTGGCAGAGCCTTTTTTGAAGTCTTTTGGCAAAGCCAAAACCCATATTGTTTGTTGAAAAAAGCTCAAAAATAGATTAACTTTAGGATTGGGACAAGGCATAAGCGCGATAACCCATGCTGACCGCCCAGACATAGGCGCAGGTTTTGGGAAGCATTAACATGCCCATAAGCGGAATGGTGTCTGCCCAGAGCACGACAGGGATATAAAATCCAAAACTCAGCAAAATCGCCATCCACATCCAGCGAAAAATGTGGTCATGATGGGTGCGGGCAGCCTGATAAAACAGCACGATAATCACAAGTCCGAGCAGAGCAAAGGGTATATTGCGGTAAATGCCCCATGACAGCGGTGGGGTGCTGCTCAGCCATTGGTTTTGCGGACACAGGCACAGCGCAATGCGCACGGCTGCCAGCACATACACGACGGTGGACAGTCCCTTTTGTCCGGTCACATGGTAACACATACGCCAGATTTGATAAAGCAGTACATAGAAGATGGTCATGGTGATGGAAGTGACCAGTTTGCCAAAGCCCAGCGGTGCGGCCAGACTGTCCAGTCCGGTGGTGCACAGGCCATACACGCGCGGCACGAGATGAAACGCATCTCCGGCACCAAGTAAAATGGTCATTGCGCCAAACCACAACGCCTGCCGATTGCCCCGGCTGCGGCGTATCATCTGAACTCCTAAGGTCAGAACGATAAGTAAATAGGCGATGTCAAAGGGGATTTCTACAAGTTTTTGCATGATAAGACTCCTTTCTGAACAATGTTCATATGAGGGCGGAAAATTTCCCGCCCTGCGGCGGGAAACTATGGACGGTATAACGTGCGGTGGACAACTTCCAAAACGGCGGTACAGTCGTAATTTTGCTGCATGACAGCCGAGAGGATGAGCGAAAAAATGAGTTGCACAAAGAGTTCGGAGGTAAATTGAGCGTCGAACGCATCCGGACGCACAGCAGTATCGTGCAACAAGACGGTGTGTAGATTGTCCTGAATGTGATGCCATACTTTGTGCATGAGTTGTCGCCCTTTGTCGGTGTCTTTGGCACAAAAGCTGACAGCGTGCAGGGCGAAAAAACCGGGGTAAGTCCGCGCTCCGCGCTCCACACGGTCATATAATTGCGCGATACAGTGTACAAAATCGGGCATATTGCCAGACGGCGGGCAGGGTAGGTGAAAAATTTCAAACCATACGCTTTGAACCGTTGCGGCTATCAGTTCCGATTTGTTGTCGAAGTAGTTGTAAATAGAGCCAACCGAAACACCGCAAGCGGCTGCAACCGAACGGATGCTGAGCGCTTGCCAGCCCTGTTCCCGAATTAGGCGCCGACTGGCTTCCAGAATGGCTTCTCTCGATGTGATAACCGGATGCAATGCAATTCCCTCCAAAATGAACTGGGTTCAGTCTAAACCATGCGTCGTATTCTGTCAAGCCCCTTAGGTGCGAACGGTTTGTTAAATTTTGCTTTTGCGTTGCAAACAGGTATAATATCGACTATAATAGGAAATGATTTGGATATCTGGAGGAATTTAACGGTGTTATTACGTTCTTTGCTCAGTGGAGATTTTCAAAATTTTCTCATCACGCTTTGCTTGATGCTGCCCGCCGTTGTTATCTGTTTGACCATTCACGAATGTGCGCATGGTGTGACCGCGCGTGTGTTGGGCGACCGCACAGCCGAACGGGCAGGGCGACTGACCCTTGACCCGATGGCGCATATTGACCCTGTCGGTTTTCTGTGTATGTTGTTGCTGGGGTTTGGCTGGGCACGTCCGGTTCCGGTCAATGTTTCGGGCTTTCGTATGAAAAACCGCAAGGTAGGTATGGCGATTGTTGCATTGGCGGGGCCGATTTCTAATTTGTTGACCGCGCTGGTCAGTTATATCATTGTGCTGCTGCTCTCCCGTGTACCGAGCAATGCGGTTTTTCTGGAAACGCTTTCCATGTTTTTCCTGTATATCGCTTCGCTGTCGGTTGGTTTGGGCGTGTTTAACCTGATTCCTGTACATCCGTTGGATGGTTCGCGGGTACTCGACGCATTTTTGCCCTTCCGCTTACAGGCAAAATTGCAGCAGTATCAATCGGTCATTTTGTTGGTGGTCATCTTTATCGTCTATTTTGGCCTGCTGGATACGCTGATTGCGCGCATTGACAATGGTATTTTGCAGATAGCTTACCGCATTATCCGACCAATGCTATGACCGAAATGACCTTTCATTTGGCCGAATTTGATGGCCCGCTTGACCTGCTGCTGCACTTGATTGCGCGCAATAAAGTTTCTATCTACGACATTCCCATTGCGTCTATTTTGGAACAGTATATGGAAGTGCTGCACGCAGCACAGACGATGGATTTGGATGTTGCCGGTGATTTTATCGCAATGGCGGCACAGTTGGTCTATATTAAGTCCAAAATGCTGCTGCCCAAGCCCGAAAGTGAGCCAGAGGATGACCCGCGTACCGGCTTGGTCGAGCAGCTTCTGGAATATCAGCGCATGAAGGAAATGACGCCCTGTTTTCGGGAGCATCTGGACTACGGGCGCGATATTGTGACCAAACCGCCCGAACCGCGCGGAGAGCGCGGGCCGGTCGAGTACCATCACGTTCCTGCCGATTTGGTGCGCGCTGCACATGCGCTGCTTGAGCGCGTTCAACGGCGCACCCCGCCGCCAGCTTCGGCGTTCCGCGGCATTGTGGGAAGGGAAACCGTACCGGTTTCCGGCAAAATCACAGCCATCCTGCGCCGCTTTCTCGGACAATCCCGGCTGCGCTTTTCCAGCCTGTTTGAGGGGGCAAAAAGCCGTTCGGAAGTGGTCGCAACCTTTTTGGCTGTGCTCGAACTGTCCAAAACACACCGCATTTCCATCAGTGGCGAGGGCGAACAGACCGAATTGACTCTTGTGGAGGACGATGCACCATGACACAACTGGAAGCGACGATTGAAGCCATTCTGTTCGCGGTTGGGGATGCGGTTTCGGTCAATCGTCTGACCGCCGCCGCTGATGCTGAACCGGCTGCCGTTGCCCATGCGCTGCACACATTGGCAGCCCACTATGAACAGACTGGAAGCGGTATCCAACTGGTGCGCATGAAGGACAAAGTACAGCTTTGCACCCGTCCGACATTTGCACCAGCCATTCGGCGCGTGACCGAAAGTCGCCGTCCGCCATCGCTGTCGTCAGCAGCGCTCGAAGTGCTGACCGTCGTGGCCTATCGTCAACCGGTCACACGCGCCTATATTGAACAACTGCGCGGCGTCGATTCCAGTGGTACAGTGTCCAGTTTGTTGGAAAAAGGGCTGATTGAGGCGTGTGGTCATTTGGATGTGCCCGGACGACCCACCTTGTTCCGCACCACCGATGTGTTTTTACGCACGTTTGGCATTACTGGGCTGGAAGAATTGCCAAACTTGCCCGAATTGGCAGAAGGGGAGCAGCTCGCTTTCGAGGAAACGGAGTGAATGTGCCATGCTTGTGCTTAAAATCATAGCCCTTGTTCTGGCGTGGTTGGTGCTGATTGCGTTTGCAATATGCGCCTTGCTGTTTGTGCTGCTGTTGCCGCGTGTTGGTTTTGCGCTGCATGTATACAGCGGCGGCAAGGTGGAAGGGCGCATAAGTTATGGTTTTGTGCGCGTGCATGTGCGCCATATGCCCAAGAGGGATGCCACACCCAAAACACAGTCAAAGCAAACGTCCGAACCGTCCAAGCCCGCATCCCGACCGTCCTGGCCGTCTGGCCTGTCTGACATTGACTTGGGAGATGGCGTAGTAATGATGCTGGAATTTCTGGACGATGTCAAAGAGCGGTTGCGCATTGATGCCCTGTGTGTAGAATTGACGCTCGCCACCGGAGATGCGGCAAAAACCGGTCTGTATATCGGTTATCTGTCGGCACTTTCTGGTATGCTTTATCCCTTTCTGGTGCGCAATTTTAATATGAAGCGCTGTTCTATTGTGCTGGATGGCGATTTTCAGGGCGCGAAAACCCGTTATGATGTGCGGTTCGACCTGTCGTTCCGGCCGGTGTGCCTGTTGGGTGCAGGGTTGCGGCACGGCTTGCGGTTGTACCGCGTGGTAAGAAAGACCCAAACTATGGAGGCGAAATCAGTATGAATGAACATCATCCGATTCAAGATTTGATGAATGGAACCATGGAAAAAATCAAAAGCATGATTGACGTGGATAGCGTAGTTGGCACGCCCATCACGACCCCCGATGGCACTACCGTTATTCCGGTTTCTCGTGTGACGTTTGGTTTTGGTTCGGGCGGCAGCGACTTCGGCAGCCGTCACGCCAGAGAAAACACGCCGCTTTGCTTTGGCGGCGGCGGTGCAGCGGGCGTGTCGGTTACACCAATCTGCTTTCTGGTCATTTCGCCCACTGAGGGCACCCATGTACTGGGTATCAACGCGCAGGCGGTCAATACCGCCGACCGTTTGGTGGAAATGATTCCGAGTGCGGTGGGCAAGGTATCCAGTTTTTTTGCCAAGCGTATGGGTGAGGAAGAACCCGAAACCACCCAAACACAGCAGGATAACACCCAAACACCGTAAAAAAATTCCATCCGTCCCGTATATTCCCGCGAACCTACTCGTATGCTACATGGGTAGGTTCTCTTTTTCAGCAACCACCAAAAACGGGAGGGACGGATATGCGATTTTGGCGCAGGAGCCTTTTGACCGTCGCAGTGTGCCTGCTCGCGCTGAGCGGGCGAGCGTATGCGATGAGCGCACGAAGCGCGGTGGTCATGGACGCGGATACCGGTGCAGTGCGCTATGCGCACAACGCCGACGAGGTGTTGCCCATGGCCTCCACGACCAAAATTATGACCGCGCTGGTGGTCATCGAACAGGGTGACCTTGACCGCAGTTACACGGTCAAGCCCGAATACACGCGAACCGAAGGGTCGTCGATGTATCTCAAACCGGGAGAAACGCTGACCATTCGAGATACACTCTATGGACTGATGCTCATGAGTGGCAATGACGCGGCGCTTGCGCTGGCGGGCGAGTGTGGCGGGCAGGAAGCCTTTGTGCAGGCGATGAACGACAAGGCACAGGCGCTCGGATTGACCAACACGCATTTTGAAAACCCCAATGGGCTGGATGGTGAGACCCATCACACGACTGCCCATGAACTGGCACAGTTGACCGCTTATGCGCTGCAAAACCCCGACTTCCGTGAAATTGTCAGCACCAAGAGCATTACCTGTGCCGGGCGCACGATGGTCAATCACAACAAAATGCTGACCCAATACGAAGGTGCTATCGGTGTCAAGACCGGATACACCAAAAAGTGCGGGCGCTGTCTGGTGTCTGCCGCCGAACGCAATGGGCGCACACTGGTTGCTGTGACGCTCAACGACCCGGATGACTGGGACGACCACGCCGCCATGCTGGATGATGCCTTTTCTGCCTATGCGCCGGTGACGCTGCATCAGGCAGGGGAAACTGTGGGCGATGTGCCGGTTGAAGGCGGCACACAGCCGAGGGTTGGATTGACCGCTGACCACGATGCCATTGTGTATCTGACCGATGATGAGCGCGAACAGGTCACAGACAGCTTTCGGGGTAGACGGTTTGTGTATGCAACCGTGGCAGGGGGCGACTATTACGGTGAAATCGTGTACCGGCTGGGCGATTTCCTGATAAAAACCGATTCGCTCGCCTATGCCGGAGATGTTGAACAGATTGAACCGCCGCCCAGTATCTGGGAGCGGCTCATAGAATTTTTCAAAAATCTGTTTGGCTGGTAAGCTGAACAGTAAGGATTGTTTTCAAAAGAGGATATTTGATATGAAAGAACGGATTCAGAAATTGATGGCGCAAGCCGGTTTGTGCTCGCGCCGTGCAGCAGAAGAAATCATTCGAGCGGGAGGGGTCACAGTTAACGGTCGCCGTGCCGAACTGGGCGACAGCGCTGACCCGGTGCGTGACAAGATTGTGGTCAACGGCAAACCGCTGCGCTGCGCCGAAGAAAAAGTGTATTTGATGCTGAACAAGCCGCGCGGTTATGTTTCCACGCTCAAGGATGAGCGCGGGCGCAAGACGGTTAAACAACTGGTGCGCGACTGCTCGGCGCGTGTGTATCCGGTTGGGCGGTTGGATGCAGACTCTGAAGGGCTGCTGCTTATGACCAATGACGGCGAACTGACGTTGCATCTGACCCACCCATCCCATGAAGCGGGCAAGACCTATCTGGTCAGTGTGCGCGGCGACCTTGGGCGGCTGGGCGAGTTGGAACAGCCGATGGACATTGACGGCTATACCGTGCGCCCGGCACAGGTGTTCATTCGTGACCGCGCTTTGGATACCGAAGCGCACATCGAAATGACCATTCATGAGGGACGTAACCGTCAAATTCGCAAGATGTGTGAAAAATGCGGGCTAGATGTGCGCCGCCTCAAGCGCATCGCGGTCGGGGAACTGATGCTCGACCCCAAATTAGCTCCCGGACGCTGGCGGATGCTCACGCCGGAAGAAATTGCCTATTTGAAGGAATTTTGAGTTCATCTTGCAAAAATCTTGCAAAATGTCTTGCAATTTTTGCGCCGTTTGCATACAATGAGAGTAGGCCGCTGCACCCCGCCGGTGCAGCGCTTCTTTTTGCAATAAAATGTGTGGTAAAATCTATTGTTTTACCACAAATGGAGGAGACAACAAGGCACTGCCATGAATGATTTGATGAATCGCATCCAGTGCAATCTGCCCGAATTTTCCAAAGGGCAGCGGCTGATTGCACGCTATATTACCGAACACTATGACAAAGCGGCGTTTATGACCGCCAGCAAATTGGGCGCAACGGTGGGCGTCAGTGAATCGACCGTTGTGCGCTTCGCCACCGAACTGGGTTATGAAGGGTATCCACACCTCCAGAAAACCTTGCAGGAAATGATTCGCAACCGCTTGACCGCCGTGCAGCGCATGGAGGTCACCAATGACCGCATGGGCAACCGCGATGTATTGCAAACCGTCCTGAGCGCCGATGTCGAAAAAATCCGCATGACGCTCGACGAAATCGACCGAGATGCTTTTCACAGTGCGGTTGAAGCGATTACCAACGCACGCCGTATTTATATCTTGGGTGTGCGCTCGTCGTCGGCGCTTGCCAATTTTATTGGTTTCTATTTTTCGCTCATTTTTGACAACGTGAAACTGGTACACACCAACACGGTCAGCGAAATTTTTGAACAAATCCTACGCGTTGGCAAGGGTGATGTGTTTATTGGGGTCAGCTTCCCGCGTTATTCCAAACGCACACTGTCCGCCATGAAATATTCCAAAGACCAAGGGGCAAAGGTCATCGCGCTGACCGATTCGCGGCTGTCGCCACTGGCGCGCTATGCCGACCATGTGCTGATTGCCAAAAGTGACATGGCTTCCTTTGTCGATTCGCTGGTTGCACCACTGTCGGTCATCAATGCGCTTATTGTTGCGGTCGGCATGAACCGGCAGCAGGAGATTGAGGGCACATTCAACAAACTGGAATCTATCTGGGACGAATATCAGGTATATGAAAAGCTGGAGGGCGAATAAATGACGGTTGCAGTCATTGGCGCAGGTGCGGCGGGCTTGATGGCGGCGAGTGCCGCCGCCCAAGCCGGCGCACAGGTCGTGCTGTTTGAGAAAAATGCCAAGGTAGGGCGCAAAATCATGATTACCGGCAAGGGCCGGTGCAATGTTACAAATGACTGCGATGTGCCTGGCGTGCTGGCGAACATCCCAGTCAACCCACGCTTTTTGTATTCGGCGCTGGGTAAGTGTAGTCCAGCAGATATCATGGCCTTTTTTGAGGGGTTGGGCGTACCGCTCAAAACCGAGCGGGGAAACCGTGTGTTTCCGGTGTCCGACAAGGCGCTGGATATCGTGGATGCGCTGTTTTTTCATGTTAAGCGGCTGGGCGTGCGGCTGGAACTGGGCTGCACGGTCGAGGGCATTGAGACAAGGGACGGTGCCGTATGTGGCGTGCGCGTGAACGGCAAAGTTTTTGCGGCTGACCGCGTGATTGTCGCCACCGGCGGCGCGTCCTATCCGGCGACCGGTTCGACTGGTGACGGATATACTTTTGCCCGCGTGCTCGGACACACCATTATTCCGCCCCGTCCATCCCTTGTGCCGCTGGTTGCCGAAGGGGATGTGTGCAGCAAACTGATGGGACTATCGCTCAAAAACGTGCGCATCACCGTGCGCGAAAATGAAAAGCCCATCTTTGAAGATTTTGGAGAAATGCTGTTCACCCATTTTGGTCTGTCTGGGCCGCTCATTTTGTCGGCTTCGGCGCACATGCGCCATTTTGGGAGCAGACAGTACCGCGTAGATATTGATTTAAAACCGGCGCTCGACGAAAAAACATTGGACAAGCGCCTGTTGTCCGACTTTGAAGCGCACAAAAACAGCGATTTTATTAACGCGCTCGGCGAGTTGCTGCCACGCAAATTGATACCAGTCGTGGTTGAGCGTTCAGGTATTGACCCTCGTGTAAAGGTACATTCTGTTACAAAGGCACAGCGGCAAGCACTGTTGCACCTGCTCAAAGCCTTTCCGGTCACGATAACGGGTGCTCGTCCCATTGCCGAAGCCATCATCACCACCGGAGGTGTATCGGTCAAGCAGGTCAGCCCCAAAACGATGGAATCCAAGTTGGTCAAGGGATTATACTTTGCAGGAGAGATATTGGACGTGGACGCATATACCGGCGGCTTTAATCTGCAAATCGCTTGGGCAACCGGGCGACTGGCAGGGCAGAGCGCCGCAGAGGAGGAAACAACATGAAACAAGAGGTCATTGCAGTTGCCATTGATGGCCCTGCCGGAGCAGGGAAATCCACCATTGCGCGTGCCGCCGCCGCACAGCTTGGCTTTGTCTATGTGGACACCGGCGCATTGTACCGAACGATTGGGCTGGCTGTGTGCCGTCGCGGGATTGATGGCACGGACACGGCGGGCATTGTGCATACCTTACCCGAAATTCGAGTGGACCTGACCTACTGTGACGGCGCACAACATGTGCTGCTCGACGGCGAGGACGTGTCTGACGCCATCCGTACCCCAGAAATTTCGGTCTATGCTTCGCAAGTCTCGGTTGTGCCCGAAGTGCGCGCCTATCTGCTGGATTTACAGCGCGATATGGCACGCACCCAATCGGTAATTATGGACGGTCGTGACATTGGAACGGTGATTTTACCCGATGCCCGCGTCAAGATTTTCTTGACCGCTTCGCCGGAAAAACGTGCGGTGCGCCGCTGTGCCGAACTGCGCGAAAAGGGGCAGCAAGTGACGCTGGACGAGGTGTTAGCTGACATGACCCGCCGTGACTCACAGGACGAGGGACGGGCGGTCGCGCCACTCAAACAGGCCGCAGATGCTGTGCGCGTGGATACCAGCGATTTGACGCTGGATGAGAGTATTGAAGCAGTGCTGCGCGTGATTCGCGCAAGCATGAAGGGAGAATAACTACCATGGCAAAATTTCAGCGCTGGTTTCAGTGGGTGGCAGTGCCGTTTGTTGAATTGGCGTATCGCATCCACTTTCGCTTGAAAATCGTCGGACGGGAAAACATTCCAGAGGGTGGCTGCGTCATCTGTCCCAACCACAAACACAATTCCGACCCCCCGCTTGCTGCGGCTGCAATTTCCCATCGCCATTGTATTCGCATTATGGCAAAAAAAGAGCTGTTTGATATCCGTGGTCTGGGTTGGCTCATTACTTGGCTGGGCGCATTCCCGGTTGACCGCTCACGCGCCGATTTGACCGCCATCAAGACCGCACTGCAATCGGTTAAGGATGGCGGTAAGCTCATTATCTTCCCACAGGGTACACGCGGTGCCACCGAGGACGAAGCAAAGGATGGCGCAGCAATGTTGGCGCTCAAGACCAAGGCACCCATTGTGCCCATGTATATTACTGAGAATAAACACCGACATAAGCGCGTAACCATTGTCATCGGAAAGCCTTTCCTGCCCGACCCTAAAAGCCGCGATTACAGCGCACTGTCGCATGAAATTATGCACCGCATTTATGCGTTGCGGCCGGAGGAAGAAGTATGAGTTGGGTTACAGTTGCGCAATCTGCCGGATTCTGTTTTGGCGTGCGGCGTGCGGTCGATTTGGCAGAGCGCGAAGCCGCCAAGCATCATGTGATTTACTCCTACGGCGAGATTATCCACAACACCCATGAGATTGAACGTTTGGCGCGTTTGGGTGTGCGCACTGCCGAGCACATTGAGGACATTCCGGACGGTGCTGCCGTCCTCATCCGTGCGCATGGGGTCACGCGCGCGGTCTATGATGCCTTTGCCGCCAAGGGCTGCACGGTCTATGATGCCACCTGTCCGTTTGTCGCAAAAATCCACCGCATTGTTGAGGCAGAGTCCAAAGCCGGGCGTCATATCATCATTTTGGGCAGTAAAAATCATCCCGAAGTGCTTGGGATTGCCGGTTGGTGTCAAAATGCGGCGGTTTATGAAACTTCTGAACAACTTTTGTCCGCACTTGATGCCGGCAATCTGCCGCCCGATACCCCGGTCAGCGTCGTCGGACAAACTACGCTCAATCGGGCGAGTTGGAATATTTCTGTGAAGATTCTAAAAAAAAGGTATACAAACTGCAAAATATTTGATACAATATGTAATGCTACGGATGAGCGTCAGACAGAGGCTCGTTCGCTTGCCGGAAAAGCGGACTGTATGGTTGTTATCGGCGATAAAAAAAGCTCGAACACCAAGCGCCTGTACGAAATCAGCGCTTCTCTTTGCCCGCACGTCCTCTATATTGAGGACGCAGACGAATTGAGAACGTCGGATATCAAGGCACTTCGTGGCCTGAACGTGGGCATCACCGCAGGCGCGTCTACTCCGGCATGGATAATTAAGGAGGTCAGTAACAACATGATGAGCGCAGAGACAAAAGTCGAAATGAATGAGGATTTCGCTGCAATGCTGGAGGAGTCCTTCAAAACTTTAAATAATGGAGATAAAGTGACCGGCACCGTTATCGCGGTTTCCCCGACCGAAGTTCAGGTCGATTTGGGCGTGAAGCACACCGCTTACATCCCGGTATCCGAGCTGTCCGACGACCCGGCTTACAAGGTAGAAGACCATGTAAAGCCCGGCGACGAAATCGAAGCGGTTGTCGTTCGTGTCAACGACATGGAAGGCACCGTTGCTCTGTCCAAGAAGCGCGTTGACCAGCTCAAGGGCTGGGAGACCATCGAGGCTGCTAAGGAAGCACATACCCCGGTAGAAGGCACCATCATCGAGGAGAACCGCGGTGGCATCGTGGCAACTGCTCACGGCGTGCGCGTCTTTATCCCGGCTTCGCAGACCGGTGTGCCCAAGGATGAATCTATGGCTGCACTGCTCAAGACCAAGCAGACATTCTACATCACCGAAATCAACCGCCAGCGCAAGCGCGTTGTCGGCTCCATCCGTCAGGTGCTCCAGGAAGCACGCAAGGCGGCTGCTGAGAAGGTTTGGGAGACCATCGAGGTTGGTTCCGAGTACGAAGGCACGGTTAAGAGCCTGACTTCTTACGGCGCATTCGTTGACATCGGCGGTGTTGACGGTATGATTCACATTTCTGAGCTGTCTTGGGGCCGCATCAAGCATCCGTCCGAGGTTGTTTCCATCGGCGACCATGTAAACGTTTACGTTATCGCGCTGGATAAGGAGAACAAGAAGATTTCTCTGGGCTACAAGCGTCAGGAGGACAACCCGTGGAACATCTTCACCACCAACTTCCAGGTAGGCGACACCGCAACCGTTAAGATTCTCAAGTTTATGCCTTTCGGCGCATTTGCTGAAATCGTTCCGGGCGTTGACGGCCTGATTCACATTTCCCAGATTGCCGACCATCGCATCGCAAAGGCTGAGGAAGCACTGACCATCGGTCAGGAAGTCGAAGCTAAGATTATCGACATCAACGATGAGAAGAAGAAGGTTTCTCTGTCCATCCGTGCGCTGCTCGACGGCGGCGACGAGGAGTAATCTTTCTCGCGCAAATGCTTTTTGTACACAGCATTGTGTTTCCATGGAGAGCACCCCAAAACCGGGTGCTCTCTTTTGTTTTTGGGGTATCATCCTAAAACCCTACGCATAGGGTGTTGCGAGGGGGGATACCCATGCGGCGAATCCGGCGTAAATCCGGTCGTGCATTGCTGTTTATTCCGTTTGTCGTTGCCATCGCATATCTGCTCACACTCAACGCCATCCGGCCGCTGCTGCTCGACCATGCCGAAAATTATGTCGTTCACGAGGCGAGTTTCGCCCTTTACGATGTGCTTACGGATACGGTCTATCAAAATCGGGCAGAATATGAAAATCTGGTGCAGCTCGAACGCGACCAGAATCAGGCCGTGACCGCGCTGACAACCGATGGCATCTTGGCAAATCATCTCAAAGTTCAGATATCACAGGCGGTTTATGAGGCACTCGACCAGCTCGAACGCACCCAGATAACCATTCCGCTTGGCACGATTGTCGGCACCGACTTTTTCGCAGGGCAGGGGCCTGCGTTCACGGTCGGTATCTCAGGGCTGGGCTATGTGCAGGCCGATTTCATCAGCGCATTCACAGATGCTGGAATCAACCAGACCCGACACCAGATTATCTTGGAAGTGACCACCCAAATTCGCATTTTGACCGGCTTGGGCGGCGTGGATACCGAGGTCAAAAATCAACTGGTCGTCACCGATACTGTGATTGTCGGCCATGTACCCGAACAGTACACCTACATCGACGACACCGAACAAAGCCTGCTCGGAAAAATCAATGATTATGCCCAATGAACACGAGAAATGCAAAATTCGGTCTTTCTATATTGGCGGAAATTTGTTATAATACTAGAGTATGCTGGCTTCCGTGTGCGCACGGGGCGGCGGAAAGGAGACGGCATGGACGTTCAGCAGGAAATTTTGTCGCTGCGCGAACAGCTGCGACATCACAATAAAAAATACTACGACGAGGACGCGCCCGAAATCTCCGACTATGAATATGACCAATTGCAACGGCGGTTGCGTGCACTCGAAGCCCAGCACCCCGAACTGCAAGACCCCAATTCACCGACACAGCGCGTCGGCGGTACGGCAAGCGAAAAGTTTTCCAAGGTCACACACGCCTATCCGTTGGAAAGTTTGCAGGATGTGTTTTCGCTGGACGAACTCGGCGAGTTCTATGAGCGGGTAGCGGGCACTGTGGGGCAGGCCGAATATGTCGTCGAATATAAGATTGACGGTCTTTCGGTTGCGCTCGAATATGTCGACGGCGTGTTTGTGCGCGGCGCAACGCGCGGAGATGGTCAGGTGGGGGAAGATGTCACCGAAAATCTGCGCACCATCGCGGATATCCCGCAGACCCTGCAACATGCACCCGCACACCTGATAGTGCGCGGAGAAGTGTATATGCCGCGCTCGGTTTTTGAAGCGCTCAACGCCGAACGCGAACTCAACGAACAACCGCTGCTCGCCAATCCGCGCAACGCGGCGGCAGGTTCGCTGCGCCAGCTGGACAGCCGAATTACCGCGCAGCGCCGTCTGTCTATCTTTTGTTTTAACATCCAAAACAGTGACGAATTGCCGCTGGAAAGTCACACCCAATCGCTAGACTATCTCAAAGAATTGGGCTTTCCGGTCAGTCCACGCTATCCGGTCTACACTGACCCGCAGCAGGTCGCGGATGAGATTGCACGCATGGGCGATAGCCGCGGTGAATTGGATTTCGATATTGACGGCGCGGTGGTCAAGGTCAACCGCTTTGAACAGCGGGCTGCACTCGGCTCAACTGCAAAATTCCCGCGCTGGGCAGCCGCCTATAAATATCCACCCGAAGTCAAAGAAACCCGCTTGCGGGATATCATTATCACGGTTGGGCGCACCGGTGTGTTGACCCCCAATGCCGTGCTTGACCCGGTACGTCTGGCAGGCACGACGGTTTCCCGTGCCACGCTGCACAACCGCGACTTTATTCGCTCGCTGGATGTGCGCGTGGGTGATATGGTGCGCGTGCGCAAAGCCGGTGAGATTATCCCTGAAATTATCGCAGTCGTGCCAGAAAAACGCCCTGCCGATGCACAGCCCTTTGAAATGCCCGCATTCTGTCCGGTCTGCGGCGCACCGGTCTATGAGGACGATGAAGAAGCCGCCATTCGCTGCACGGGTGCGGAATGTCCGGCACAGCTTTTGCGCAATCTGATGCACTTTGCTTCGCGTGACGCAATGGACATTGACGGCTGTGGGGAAGGGGTGCTCAAGACGCTGATAGCAGCAGAATTGGTGCGGTCGGCTGCCGACCTGTACGATTTAACTGTCGGTCAGTTGGAGCCGCTTGACCGCATGGGACGCAAATCGGCTGAAAATCTGGTCGCGTCCATCGCGGACAGTAAAACCCGCGACTTGTCGCGCTTGCTGTTTGCCTTCGGCATTCGGCACGTCGGGCAAAAGGCTGCCAAAACACTGTCCGACCATTTCGGCACACTCGATGCCCTGTTGACCGCTTCGGTTGAGGACATCACCGCCGTGCGCGACATCGGCGCGACAACCGCCCAGAGCATTGCCGCATGGAGAGAGCAAGAGCAGTCGTTGCACCTGATTGAGCGCTTGCGCGCCTGTGGGGTCAACTTCACCGGCGAAAAAACCGTCAAAAGTGACAAGCTGGCAGGGCAGACTATCGTTGCCACCGGTTCGCTGACCCGCTTTACCCGCAAGCAAATCAATGACCTGATTGAATCGCTCGGCGGCAAAGCTGCCGGTTCGGTGTCCAAAAAGACCAATCTGGTCGTTGCGGGCGAAAATGCAGGCTCCAAATTGCAAAAAGCTGCCGAACTCGGTGTGCCCGTCGTGACCGAGGACGAATTTGCCCGCATGATTGGGCTGGATGGCGTATAAATTGCAAAAAATCGAATGATTTTATCATATAGGAGGACAACAAGTCATGGCAATCACCAGACAGGAAATTGAACACATCGCCGTACTGGCGCGTCTGGATATGAGCGGCGAGCACTTTGACCACCTCGCAGACGACATGCAGGGCATTGTCGGCATGGTGGACAAGCTGCAAGCGCTCGATTTGGGCGATATCACCGACGTTATCAACACCGAACGCAAAAATGCACTGCGTGAGGACGTCGTACAACAGGATTACACGCCCGAAGAACTCATCGCACCCAATGCCCCCGACTTCCAAGCCGGCGGTGTAGCAGTGCCCAGAGTTGTGGAATAAAGAGGTGAAGTACATGGAATTGTTTCAAAAGACAGCCGCTGAGCTGTCCGAACTGCTCGAAAAGAAAGAAATTAGTGCGGTTGAACTGACGCAAGATGTACTCGCGCGCACCAAAGCCGTCGATGGCACGGTTGGCGCATACATCACGGTATCTGAAGAATCTGCGCTCGCACAGGCCGAGGCCGTTGACCGCAAGCGTGCGGCTGGTGAGTCGCTGTCCGCGCTGGCTGGTATTCCGGTCGCTATTAAGGACAATATCTGCACCAAGGGAACACGCACCACTTGTGCATCTAAAATGCTGCACAACTTCGTGCCGCCTTACAATGCAACCGTTGTGGACAAGTTGGCAGCACATGACGTTGTCATGACCGGTAAGGTCAACATGGACGAGTTCGCCATGGGTTCGTCCTGTGAGAACTCAGCTATGCAGCTCACCCGCAACCCTCACAACCCTGACCGCGTACCCGGCGGCTCGTCGGGTGGTTCGGCAGCCGTTGTCGCAGCCGGCGAAGTGCCGCTCGCACTCGGTTCGGACACTGGTGGCTCTATCCGTCAGCCCGCTTCGTTCTGTGGCGTGGTCGGTCTCAAGCCCACCTATGGCGCAGTATCCCGTTACGGTCTTATCGCGTTCGCATCGTCCCTCGACCAGATTGGCCCGTTCGCGCGCACGATTGAGGACACCGCAATGCTGCTCGATGCCATCACCGGCTATGACCCGGCGCACGACTCGACCTCGGTGCAAACCCCGTTTGAAGGCTCTGTCCGTGCAAACCTCAATCCTGACATGAAGGGCAAGAAAATCGGTCTGCCCAAGGAATACTTTGGCGCGGGCATTTCGGACGAAGTAAAAAAAGCTGTGCTGGCAGCCGCTGACCAGTACAAAGCAATGGGTGCCGAAGTCTTTGAGATTTCGCTGCCGCTCGTTGATTACGCCCTGCCCGTTTACTACATTCTGTCGTCGGCAGAGGCTTCTTCCAACCTTGCACGATTCGACGGCGTAAAATATGGCTATCGCACCCCCAATGCGGGCGATGACCTGATTGACCTGTATGTGAAGTCGCGCTCGGAGGGCTTCGGCGAGGAGGTACAGCGCCGTATTATGCTGGGCACTTATGTGCTGTCGTCGGGCTACTACGACGCTTACTACAAAAAGGCACGCGCTGCACAGCGCAAAATCAAAGCCGAATTTGCCGGTGCATTCGAGCAGTGTGACCTGATTTTGACGCCGGTTGCACCGACCACCGCTTATGAAATCGGCTCCAAGACCACCGACCCGCTGGAAATGTATGCGGGCGATATCTGCACGGTCAGCGTCAACATTGCCGGTCTGCCCGGTCTGGTGCAGCCCTGCGGATTCGATGCCAACCAAATGCCCATCGGTATGCAGCTCATTGGCCGCCCGTTCGGTGAACAGACGCTGCTCAATGCCGGTCTTGCATTCGAGCAGGCTTCGGGCTTGAAAAACCGCATCGCGGCACTGTAAGAGAGGAGCGACACCAACATGAAATACGAAGCTGTCATCGGGCTTGAGGTGCACGCCGAGCTGTCCACCAAGAGCAAGATTTTCTGCGCCTGCTCGACCCAGTTCGGCGCACCCATCAACACCCATACCTGTCCGGTCTGCACCGGTATGCCCGGCGCACTGCCCGTTCTCAACCGTGAGGTCGTACACTATGCGGCAAAAATGGGTCTGGCGACCGGCTGCACGGTCAATCGCCTGTGCAAGTCCGACCGTAAAAACTACTTTTATCCCGACCTGCCAAAGGCTTACCAGATTTCCCAGTTTGATGTGCCCATCTGTGAAAATGGTGAAGTGTTCTTCTATGTAGACGGTGAGAAAAAGTCCTGCCGTTTGGAGCGCATCCACTTTGAGGAGGATGCGGGCAAACTGCTGCACGACGAGATTGATGGCACCGTGGTTGACTTTAACCGCTGCGGTGTGCCGCTTATCGAGATGGTTACCCGTCCTGACCTGCACTCATCTGCCGAGGCAAAAGAGTTCCTCGAAATGATTAAAACCACACTGTCCTATCTGGACATCTGTGACTGTAAGATGGAGGAAGGCTCCATCCGCTGTGATATCAACGTATCCATTCGTCCGGAAGGTTCGAACGAGCTGGGTACCCGCGTCGAGATGAAGAACGTCAATACGTTTTCGGGTGCAGTACGCGCGATTGACTACGAGATTGCGCGCCAGATTGATGTCGTTGAGCACGGCGGCACCATTCAGCAGGAAACCCGCCGCTGGGATGATGTCAAGCTGAAAAACACGGTCATGCGTACCAAAGAGGATGCACAGGATTACCGCTATTTCCCTGACCCCGACTTGATTGCCGTCGAGATTGACGACGAATGGATGCAAAAGATTGAAAGCGAAATTCCGGAACTTCCCATCTCGCGCTATGAGCGTTATCTGAACGAATACGGCATGACTGCGATGGAAGCCCGTCAGCTCATGGATTCCTTTGCCAAGGCAACCATGCTCGACCAAGCCGCCGCTTCGGGCAAAATCAAGCCCAAGGCTGCCGCAAACTGGATTCTGTCCGACGTGTCCAAATACCTCAATGACAAGGGCGTGGAGCTGGAGCAGACCAAGCTGACCGCACAAAAGCTGGTTGACCTTATCGTGCTTATCGACGGCGGCACCATTTCGGGCGCAGCCGGTAAGAAGGTGCTGACCCAGCTGTTTGAAACCGACGAGACTGCCGAGCAGATTGTAGAGCGCTTGGGACTCAAGCAGGTTTCGGACGAGGGTGCGATTCTGGCGATTGTACAGGATGTACTGGCTAAGAATGAAAAGGCAGTTGCCGACTTCAAGGCGGGCAAGAATGTCACTGGCTTCTTGGTTGGTCAGTGCATGAAGGCATCCCGCGGTCAGGGCAACCCCCAAATCATCAACAAACTGCTGGCACAGGAGCTTGCCAAGCTCTGATTGCTAATTTTCGGGCGCGCTTTCGCCGCGCCTCAGCCACCGAAAGGAGTTTTCCACTATGGCGGACAATATGAACGACAAGGAGCTTGACCTGGGCAAACGTCCAGTGTTTGAGCTGAACATTCCCAAGGATATGATTTTTGTTTTTGGTGTAGACGCGGTTTACGCTTACGACGACAGCACGGTATTGGCTGGCGAGATTTTCCGCGGTCAGGTGCGTCCGGGCACCATCGTTTCTTATGGCGAAATTGGCCCCAAGCACATTCCGGTTGAATCGTTTGCTTGCTATATCAGCAACATTCAGGCACCCAACGAACAGACCAAGACCATGGAGCCTGTGCAGCACGCCGACAAAAACGGCGCAATGGGCGCGCGCTATGCTATGGTCATCACCGGCCGCGAAGCGAAGTTCTTCAAGCCCGGCGGTGTGCTGTTCGCAAGAAAAATGGAAGCATAACGCGGTCGGTTATATCGGCGGCAACTGCGTCGAAAATACCACCCATAACCGTTACCAACAAAATCTAGCGGTGTGCCCAAAAGCACACCGCTTTTTTGTCTGTCTGCTGTGGAAAAGTTATGAACGAATTGCGAATTTTACACTGGAACTGTTTACTTTCTTAAAGTATTGTGTTAGGATAAATCTAAAGTAAAGCGATGGAGGCTATGCGATGAATAGCAAACTGAAGGACGCTCACATGGATGAGCTGTTTGAGGGTGTGCTGTCCCTCACCTCGGTGGAGGAATGCTATAATTTTTTTGAAGACCTGTGTACCATCACCGAACTGCGTGCTATGGCACAGCGCTTCCAGGTTGCAAAAATGCTCGATGAAGGACAGATTTACAGCGATATTGTAAAAGAGACCGGTGCAAGTACCGCTACTATCAGCCGCGTGAATAAGTGCCTGATTTATGGCACCGATGGTTACCGTATGGTGCTCGACCGCACGAAAGGCAAGGCTTGACCGATGGACAGTTATCGTTTTCTGTCATCCTATTACGACCGCTTCACCGATGATGTCGGGTATGCTCACTGGGCAGACTACTTTGAAGCCGTTTTTGACCGCTGTGGATTTCGTCCAGAACTGGTGTTAGACTTGGCTTGCGGCACCGGTTCGTTGTCCGGCGAACTGGCACGGCGCGGCTATGAGATGATTGGCGTGGACGCATCGACCGAAATGCTCATGCAGGCGATGAACAACACAATGGACTGCGACCCAAGACCAGTATTCCTACATCAACGCATGGAAGAACTCGACCTGTACGGCACCGTACAGGCCGTTTTATGCTGTCTGGACAGCGTAAACTATGTCACTGACCCCGATGTGCTGCGCGAGGCGCTGCGCCGTGCTGCGCTGTTTCTGGAGCCGGACGGCGTGTTTGTGTTTGATGTCAACACCAAAAAGAAGTTTGAAGCCATGAATGGGCAATGCTATGTGCGCGAGGATGAGGACGTTTATTGCGTCTGGCAGGTCGATTTCGACGGCGTGCGGTGCGTCTATGATTTTGATATCTTCGCGCGCATCGGCGAGCGCAACCGCTGGGAGCGGCTGGAAGAAAGCCACGTTGAGCGCTACTATGACCCGGATGAACTGTGTGTGATGCTGGAGAATTGCGGATTTGACCGCATCGAACGGCATCCCGAACTGTCTTTTGAGCCGTGTACCGGTGACGAAGACCGTATTTTCATTATTGCAAGAAAGAGGAACGTATAATTTATGGATAGAAGAATTCGCGCCATCACAACCGATGCCGCTATTCAAATGACTGCGATTGAGACCACGCAGATGGTCGAGTGCGCGCGCAATATTCACAGAACCCTGCCGCTGGCAACCGCTGCGCTGGGTCGTACTCTGACCATTACATCTATTTTAGGCGGGCAGCTCAAAGTGGATGACGGTTCGGTCACCGTGCAGGTGCGCGGCGACGGCCCGCTGGGCACGATTGTCTGTGTAGCAGACAGCAACGGCAATGCACGCGGTTATCTGCAAAATCCGGCGGTTGACCTGCCGCTTCGTCCCGATGGCAAACTTGCCGTCGGCATGGGTGTCGGACAAGGGCACCTGATGGTGATAAAAGATATTGGCTTGAAAGACCCGGTTACCGGTACGGTCGAATTGGTCAACGGTGAGATTGCCGAGGACGTGACCCGCTATTTTGCCGAGAGTGAGCAGATTCCGTCGGCTTGTGCGCTCGGTGTGTTGGTCAACCAAGACCAGAGTGTACGGCAGGCGGGCGGCTATCTCGTCCAGCTTTTGCCAGGTGCCGCAGATGCCGATATTGACCGGTTGGAACAGAACATTGCAAAGGCGGGTTCCATGACTGGAATGTTAGATAGTGGTATGTCGCTTGAGGATATCGTGCGCGCTGTGCTCGACGGCTTCACCGTGCAGTTTTTGGATGAAACACCGGTTGGTTATCGCTGTGCGTGCAATGAGGCAAAAGTGACCCGCGCCCTTATCAGCTTAGGCGAACAGGAATTGTTGCAGATGGCAGGGGAGGACAAGCCAACCGAAATTACCTGTCAGTTCTGCGATAAGGTTTACACTTTCTCGCCAGCAGATTTGCGCGATTTGGCGGCAAATGCACGCAAAAAATAATTTGCGAAAAAATTTCCAAAAACGCTTGACACCAGCGGCGGTTTTCGATATAATAATAACCGTCGCTGATGACAACACGGAAGTTTAGCTCAGCTGGGAGAGCATCTGCCT
>OERG01000065.1_pt1 | contig 25830 bp, 18 predicted proteins | sample 1539951 | NCBI WGS metagenome assembly OERG01 (sample SAMEA3891870, study PRJEB23780) | metagenome | biome: terrestrial biome; feature: animal house; material: Caecal content | place: Italy | collected 2015-05-05
GGCAACACCACCTGTATGGAAGGTACGCATGGTCAGCTGTGTACCCGGCTCACCGATGGACTGCGCTGCGATAATGCCGACCGCTTCGCCCAAGCCACACGGGTCGCCCGAAGCCAAGTTCATGCCGTAGCAGTGTGTGCAAACGCCCTTGCGTGCGCGGCATTCCAGAACCGAACGAATCTGAATTCGGGTAATGCCCATCGACTCAATCTTGCTTGCGTCCGTCTCGGTTATCATCTGGTCCTTAGAAATCACCAGATTGCCGTCGTTATCGTACAAGTCCTCAACCAGATAACGACCAATCAGACGTTCGTGGAACGGCTCAATGGTCTGATTGCCTTCCTTGATATCCTCAACCCAAATACCCTTGGTTGCGCCGCAATCGTCCTCACGAATGATGACATCCTGAGAAACGTCAACCAGACGACGGGTCAAGTAACCGGAGTCCGCGGTACGAAGTGCTGTATCCGCCATACCCTTTCGAGCGCCTCGCGCCGAAATGAAGTATTCGAGTACCGACAGACCTTCACGGAAGTTAGATTTAATCGGAATTTCGATGGTTTTACCAGAGGTCGAAGCCATCAGGCCACGCATACCAGCCAGCTGACGAATCTGGTTAATCGAACCACGCGCACCGGATTCCGCCATCATATGAATGGGGTTGTAGCGTTCCTTCTGCATGTTCTCTTGCAGCTTTCCGGCAACCTTCTTAGTGGTTTCTTCCCATTCATGTACCACCAAACGATACCGTTCGTCATCAGTGATAAAGCCGCGCTTGTATTTGCGGTCAATCTGTGCAACCTTCTGTTCGGATTCGCGCACCATGTTCTGCTTCTCATCGGGCACCAACATATCGGCAACGGCTACGGTCAAAGCACCCTTGGTCGAGTACTTATAACCCATTGCCTTGATGGAGTCCAGAACCTCAGCCGTCTTATTGAAATCGTGCACGCGAATGCAGCGGTCAATAATCTTGCCCAGTTCCTTTTTACCACAGGTGAACATGATTTCCAAATCCAGCAGTTTTTCGTCGTTGCGCTCAACAAAGCCCAAGTCCTGCGGAATACGTGCGTTGAAAATCAGGCGGCCGACGGTTGCATCGACAATGCGGGAAACGGTCTGACCGTTGATGACACGCGACATGCGCACCTTGATAGGTGCATGAATACCTACGATACCGTCGTCATACGCCAGCATTGCTTCATCAGGCGACGAGAATACCTTGCCGGCACCCGGCTCATCATCCTTGTCAATGGTCAAATAGTAAGAACCAAGTACCATATCCTGCGACGGAACGGTAACCGGCTTGCCGTCCTGCGGCTTCAACAGGTTGTTTGCCGACAGCATGAGCAGACGGGCTTCGGCCTGTGCCTCAGCCGACAGCGGAACGTGTACTGCCATCTGGTCACCGTCAAAGTCGGCGTTAAATGCCGTACATACCAGCGGATGCAGACGGATGGCGCGGCCTTCGACCAGCTTGGGCTCAAACGCCTGAATACCCAGACGGTGCAAGGTAGGCGCACGGTTAAGCATAACCGGATGCCCCTTGATAACGTCTTCGAGCACGTCCCAAACCTCGGTCTTGGCACGCTCAACCATCTTCTTTGCCGACTTGATGTTAGATGCCAAACCATCCTTGACCAAGCGCTTCATAACGAACGGCTTAAACAGTTCGAGCGCCATTTCCTTGGGCAGACCACACTGCCAGATTTTGAGGTCAGGGCCGACGACGATAACCGAACGGCCGGAGTAGTCAACGCGCTTACCGAGCAGGTTCTGACGGAAGCGGCCTTGCTTACCCTTGAGCATGTCGGACAGCGACTTGAGCGCGCGGTTGTTCGGACCGGTGACCGGACGGCCACGGCGGCCGTTATCAATCAGCGCGTCAACAGCTTCCTGAAGCATACGCTTTTCGTTGCGTACAATAATGTCCGGTGCGCCCAGCTCCAACAGACGTTTCAGACGATTGTTGCGGTTGATAACGCGGCGGTACAGGTCGTTGAGGTCGGAAGTCGCAAAGCGGCCGCCGTCCAACTGCACCATCGGGCGAATCTCAGGCGGGATGACCGGAACAACGTCCATAATCATCCATTCGGGCTTGTTGCCCGACAGGCGGAACGATTCCACCACTTCCAAACGCTTGATAATACGCATCCGCTTTTGACCGGAAGCGTCGCGCAGCTCGTTGCGCAGCTCGGTCGAAAGCTTTTCCAAATCCATCTGTTGCAGCAGCTTCTTGATGGCTTCCGCGCCCATCATGGCTTCAAAATCCTCGTCGTACTTTTCGCGCATGTCGCGGTACTCGGTTTCGGTCAGAATCTGCTTGAGCATCAGCGGGGTGTCACCGGGGTCGGTGACGATATAGTTTGCAAAGTACAGCACCTTCTCCAGAATACGCGGGCTGATATCCAGAATCAGACCCATACGGGAGGGGATGCCCTTAAAATACCAGATGTGGGAGACCGGTGCAGCCAGTTCGATGTGACCCATACGCTCACGGCGCACTTTCGCGCGGGTGACTTCGACACCGCACTTGTCACAGATTTTACCCTTATAGCGCACCTTCTTATATTTACCGCAATGACATTCCCAGTCTTTGGTTGGGCCAAAGATACGCTCACAGAACAAACCGTCGCGTTCGGGCTTGAGGGTACGGTAGTTAATGGTTTCCGGCTTTCTAACCTCGCCGTAAGACCACTCGCGAATCAGTTCGGGCGAAGCCAGACCGATTTTAATGGCATTGAACGTGTTATATCCCATAATTTAGAAAGCTCCTCCTGTATCCGCGTTATTCGTCAAAGTCGCCGTCGCCGTAATTGTCTTCGTCGATTGCAAAGTCGTCCTGCTCATCTTCTTCGCCCACGCCGGCTTCCTCAGCCGCACTATCAAAGGCAGCCAAATCGGTATCGCCGTCCTCAGCATCGTTGATGGCAAAGCCAGCCGCTGCAAATTCTGCATCCGAACCGCTCGCTGGCACTTCTGTCATCGGGCGATTGAAGTCAACCTCATCGTCCTCATCCTCGGACAGTTCGATAACATCCATGTTTTCATCCAGTACCTTGATGTCCAGACACAGCGACTGCAATTCCTTAACCAGAACCTTGAACGATTCCGGTACACCGGGCTGCGGTACATTGTGACCCTTTACAATGGCCTCATAGGTCTTGACACGGCCGGTGATATCATCCGACTTGACGGTCAAAATTTCCTGCAAGGTGTAAGCGGCGCCGTATGCTTCGAGCGCCCAAACTTCCATCTCACCGAAGCGCTGACCGCCGAACTGTGCTTTACCACCCAAGGGCTGCTGAGTAACCAGCGAGTACGGGCCGGTCGAACGGGCGTGGATTTTGTCGTCAACCAGATGGTGCAGTTTGAGGTAATACATATAACCGACGGTAACGCGGTTGTCGAACCGCTCACCGGTACGGCCATCATACAGCCAGCTCTTGCCATCGGCATCATAGCCAGCCTTGACGAGCATATCCTGAATATCTTCGAGCGATGCGCTGTCAAATACCGGTGTCTCAACCTTCCAGCCCAGTTTCTTGGCTGCAAAGCCCAGATGCACTTCGAGCACCTGACCGATGTTCATACGAGACGGTACGCCCAAGGGGTTCAGTACGATGTCAAGCGGGGTGCCATCCTCCAAGAACGGCATGTCTTCCTGCGGCAGAATACGCGAGATAACACCCTTGTTACCGTGGCGGCCTGCCATCTTATCGCCGACCGAAATCTTACGCTTTTGCGCAATGTAGCAGCGAACGACCATGTTAACGCCCGGTGCCAGTTCGTCACCGTTTTCACGGGTAAATACCTTGACATCGACGACAATACCCGATTCACCGTGCGGCGCACGCAGCGAGGTATCACGCACTTCGCGTGCCTTTTCACCAAAGATAGCACGCAGCAAGCGTTCTTCGGCAGTCAGTTCGGTTTCACCCTTGGGGGTAACCTTACCGACCAGAATATCACCGGCGTGTACTTCGGCACCGACGCGAATAATACCGCGCTCGTCGAGGTCGCGCAGCGCATCCTCGCCGACGTTGGGCACGTCGCGGGTAATTTCTTCCGGCCCCAGCTTGGTGTCACGCGCTTCAGATTCGTATTCTTCAATATGAATCGAGGTGTATACATCATCGCGTACCAGACGCTCGTTCAGCAAAACGGCGTCCTCGTAGTTGTAACCTTCCCAAGTCATAAAGCCGATGAGTGCGTTTTTACCCAGTGCAATTTCACCCTTATCGGTAGACGGGCCATCGGCCAGTACGTCGCCCTTTTTCACGCGCTCGCCCAAATCGACAATCGGGCGCATGTTGATGCAGGTGGACTGGTTGGAGCGCAGGAACTTGGTCAGATGATAGGACTTTTCTTCGCCGTTGTCATAGCGCACAGACACTTCACGCGCGGTCGAGCGTGTGACAACGCCATCGCCCTCGGCCAGCGGGATAATACCCGAATCGGCTGCGGCCTTATATTCCATACCGGTTGCAACAACCGGTGCTTCGGTCTTGAGCAGCGGCACTGCCTGACGCTGCATGTTCGCACCCATCAGTGCACGGTTTGCGTCATCGTGTTCCAGGAACGGAATGAACGCGGTTGCAACCGAAACCATCATGCGGGGCGATACGTCCATGAGGTCAACTTCCTTGCGGTCAACTTCAATGATTTCGTCGCGCATACGGCAGGTAATACGTTCATTCTTGAGGCAGCCGTTTTCGTCCAGCGGCTCATATGCCTGACAAACAATAAATTCATCCTCGACATCGGCGGTCATGTAGCGAACCTCATCGGTCACGCGGCCGGTTGCCTTGTCAATGATGCGGTACGGCGCTTCAATAAAGCCAAAGTCATTGATACGCGCATAGGTTGCCAGATAGGAAATCAGACCGATGTTCGGGCCTTCAGGCGTCTCAATCGGGCACATACGACCATAGTGGCTGTAATGCACGTCGCGCACTTCCATCGAAGCGCGGTCACGCGACAGACCGCCGGGGCCGAGTGCGGACAGACGGCGCTTGTGGGTCAATTCTGCCAACGGGTTGTTCTGGTCCATGAACTGGGACAGAGGCGAGGAACCAAAGAATTCCTTGATGGCAGCAGTCACCGGACGAATGTTAATCAGCGATTGCGGGGTAACGGTATCCAAATCCTGAATGGTCATGCGCTCACGGATAACACGTTCCATGCGAGAGAAGCCAATGCGTACCTGATTCTGAAGCAGCTCGCCTACGCAGCGCAGACGACGGTTGCCCAAATGGTCAATATCATCGGTCACGCCCACACCGTTACCGATGTTGAGCAGATAGCAGATGGTTGCCAGGATGTCATCGACAATAATAGTCTTGGGAATCAAGTCATGAATACGAGCGGTAACGGTCTTTTTCAGTTCGTCGCCGGTCACACCCGAATCAATGATTTCCTTGAGTACAACAAAGCGGACTTTTTCCTTGATGCCCAGTTCCTGCGCACCCATGCCGCCCAAGAAGTCCTTGAAGTCATCCACGTCAACCATGCCGTTGCCGAACACCTTAACCGGGCGACCATCGTTGGATTCCAGTACAACCTTGTTAACGCCACGCGCCGCAATCTGGCGCGCCTGCTCGCGATTCAGGATACTGCCTTCTTCGGCCAGAATTTCACCGGTCATCGGGTCAACTGCCGGGGTCAGCAGCTTGCGGCCCACCAGACGGCGTGCAATATTCAGCTTTTTATTGTACTTATAACGACCAACTGCCGAAATATCATAACGGCGGGTATCAAAGAACATGGCATCCATCAGGCTGGTTGCCGACTCAACAGAAGGCGGCTCGCCCGGACGCATTTTCTTATAGATTTCGATAAGTGCTTCCTCAGCGGTCTTGGACGGGTCGCGCTCCAAGGTCGCCAGAATGCGCTCATCCTCGCCGAACATATCCAAAATCTCGGCATCGGTCTTGACACCCAGCGCACGGATAAGCGAGGTAATCGGGATTTTGCGGTTTTTATCAATACGAACGTAGAATACATCGTTCATATCGGTTTCATATTCCAACCACGCGCCACGATACGGAATGACGGTTGCGGACAGGATAGCCTTGTCGGTCTTGTCCAGCTCACGGCCATAGTACACGCCGGGAGAACGGACAATCTGGGAGACAATCGCGCGTTCCGCACCGTTGAAGATGAACGTACCCGACTGGGTCATGCGCGGGAACTCGCCCATGAAGATTTCCTGTTCTTTGATTTCGCCGGTTTCCTTGTTGCGCAGGCGCACGCGCACCTTGAGCGGGCACGCATACGTTGCATCTCTGGCTTTGCATTCCTCAATGCTGTACTTCGGCTCGTCAAGCGAGTAATCGAGGAAGGTCAGTTCCAGATTGCCCGTGTAATCGGTAATTGCGGAAACGTCCTCAAAGACCTCGCGCAGTCCGGTGGCGAGGAACCACTCATAGGACTTCTTCTGGATTTCGATTAGATTGGGCATTTCGAGGATTTCCTCGATGCGTGCGAAGCTCTTTCTTGTGGTCTTGCCGTGCTGTACGTCTTTCACCATCATGTTGAACCCATCACTCCGTTTCTGAATTTCCGTGGATTTCATACGCCCGGAGGCGTGGTTAATTTTTTCACCTATATCTTGCACTTATCAAAAAAGCGTGGTATCATTAAAACAGTTATCGAGAAAAACGCGCTCATTTCGATAAGCGATTTATTATACCATATTTTTTCATGTATAGTCAAGTATATTTTAGACAAAAATGTAGACGGTTTTCTTGTGAGAACCGTCTTTTTTATTGCGTTTTTAGGAGGTTTGTTTCATTTTGCGCCGTTTTTTCCCTCTGTTTTTTGTGTTTGCGGCTGTGCTGCTGACCTCTTCCGCGTCCGCACTGACCGCGACCCACTCCAATCAAACCATCTATGTTTACAATCAAAAGGCAGATTTGTCCTCTTACTCGGTTAAGGGCAACAACTATGTTCGCGCACGCGACTTTGCAAAAGCAACGGGCTGTTCTCTGGTCTACGACCCTGACACTTCCTCCATTCTTTTGGAAGAAGGGCAGCCCTATGACGATTCTGCCGAGACCAAACCGCCCGCCGTTTCCGCATCTGCCACCGCACGCCCAACCCTGCAAACGGTCTATATCAACGGCAAAAAAACCGGAATCCAAGGGTACAGCATTGCAGGATATAACTACTTTAAACTGCGCGACTTTGGCAAGGCATTCAGATGGTCGGTTATTTACAACGGTGCGCAAAAGCGCGTAGAAGTCAATCCAGAGTTTCCTTATTTTGAAAAACAAGGAAACACCATCGTCTATATGTATCACGCATTCACCGAAGACCCTTCGCTGCTCGCCAAGCATCCCGACCTATACACATCCCCTTGGAAGTTCCGTTGTGACATCCGTGATATGCGTGCATTGGGCTATGAGCTGATTTCATTGGAAGATTATTTCCAAGGTAAAACCCAAAAAGGAAAAAAATATTTTATTATCACCATAGACGACGGCTATTTGAACAACTATACCTTAGCATACCCCGTCTTGCTGGAAGAAAACGCGCCCGCTTCCATTTTCACCATTGTGCGTGAAATGGAACGCGAAGAAGGCGGCTTCTTCACCGCCGAACAGGCGCGTGAAATGGAGTCCAGCGGTTTAGTCAAAGTGTATTGCCACAACATCGACCATCTGGACTGCACCACGCTCAACGGCCCGGAATTTAACCGCGAACTGGAGCGCGCTTACACCTCTTTGCGCACCAATTTATCCCCCAAAACCTTGTTTTTTGCCTACCCGTATGGTGCTTATAATACCAGCACTTATGTCAATGTACGCGACAACGGGTTCCGCCTGCAAATGGTACAGGAACGCAAATTTGCAGCCGATGACATCATCGTGCGGCAAAATGTTTGGTATGACAGCGCGATGGCGCTTTTAGTCAAAAAAGCACCCAAAAATTGATTTTGCGCGCATAATAAAAAGAAATCCAACCAAAATTGGTTGGATTTCTTTTTATCTCCGCTTTTATTGATTGGAACTTATCATTGTTCCCAAAACCGTTTGTCCATCTGCTGCATATACCACGGTATCTTCGGATGGCGCTTTTCTCATATCTTCTTTCAAAATATACCCCGAAATACCTTTATCATTGGAAACCGCAATCAAATCAGGTGCTTCTTCATAGATATTTGGGCCATAAGTTTGGCCGTTTTCATTGATTCCCCACGCTGGTCGTTTGGCTAAGTCGGTGATTTGTTCTTCACTCACGCGGATAGCCGGAACCACCTGCGTATCTCCTGTGCGTTCGTCCACTTTACCCGCCATTATAATGGAAGTCAGATTGACCCCAATATCAATACACAACAGAATACAAAGGATAATGCCCAACCCAGACCAACGTTTGTTCATCACAATCCCTTCTTTCCAATTTGTTTCCTTAACAAGAGTATATCACCATACATTTGTTTTGTCAACGCAAACCATATGTATACCGCGATAATAAAAAGCCGCGTTTTGAAAACCAAAACGCGGCTTTTCTGCAACAGTATCCTTTACAGTACCTGCGACAAAAACTCTTTTAATCTGGGGTGTTGTGGATTGGTAAAGAAGGTTTCGGGGTCGTTCTGCTCGGCGATAACACCGCCATCCATGAACAATACACGGGTTGCAACCGAACGGGCAAAGCCCATTTCGTGCGTGACCACAACCATCGTCATACCTTCATCGGCTAGTTCCTTCATCAGGTTGAGCACTTCGCCAACCATTTCCGGGTCAAGTGCCGAGGTTGGCTCGTCAAACAACATCACATCGGGATTCATCGCGAGCGCACGCGCAATTGCAATACGCTGCTGCTGACCGCCAGAAAGTTGTTTGGGATACACATCAGCCTTATCGGGCAACCCGACGCGCTTGAGCAGTTCCAGCGCCCGTTTATCTGCCTGTTCGCGGGTCATCAAGCCCAGTTTGACCGGCGCCAGCTTGATATTCTCCCGAACGGTCAGGTGTGGGAACAGATTAAACTGCTGGAACACCATACCCATCTTCTGACGCATCTTATTGATATCGTTCTTGGGGTCGGTGATGTCCACGCCTTCAAATGTAATCGTGCCGCCTGTCGGCTGCTCCAGCAAGTTCAAGCAGCGCAAAAAGGTTGATTTACCCGAACCAGACGGCCCAATAATGACCACTTTTTCCCCTTTTTCAATGTGCTCACTGACGCCTTTCAGCACCAGATGGTCACCGTATGCTTTTTCCAGTTTTTCAACGTTTATCACTTTCGCGCAGCCTCCTTTCGAAGATTGCCAACAGTTTGGTCAAAATCAGTACGATTACCAAATAGATAATGGCCAAGCTGACATAAGGCACAATCGCCATATACGTTTTGCTGACAATGACCTTGGCTGCCTGTGTCAAATCCTGTACCGAGATAACCATAACAACCGAGGTTTCCTTGACGAGCGTAATCATTTCGTTGCCAAGTGCGGGCAGAATGTTCTTAATTGCCTGCGGCACAATGATATAGCGCATAGTCTGTACATAGTTCAGACCGAGCGAGCGGCCAGCCTCCATCTGTCCCTGGTCAACCGACATGATACCGGAGCGCACGATTTCTGCAACATACGCGCCCGAGTTGATACCAAACGTGATGATAGCGCACCAAGTCGCCTCGTTTGACCCCAGCTTGGGCACCATAATAACAAAGCCCATCAGCAAGAGCTGTACCATGACCGGTGTACCGCGAATGATGGTCAAATAGAGTTTACAGAGAAAGTCTGCGATTCGCAGGAGGATGCCAGGGCGTGTGCGCTTGGAGTCGTGCGCCGAGCGCACCACCGCAACCAACACACCCACAATTACACCCAAAATCAACGCACCAATGGCGATAATAAATGTAGTTTTCAGACCACTCAGGAAAAATGTGTTCCATCGGTCTTCAAAGATAAACGTCTGGAAAATCTGATAAATAATGTTTTGCAGACCTTCGGGCAAGCCCTGTATCCAGCCGGGCATCACAGCGAGCCAATCTACAAAGGACATAAACTGCACCGTTTTCTACCTCCTTCTGATTCTTTGGGTCATTGACAAGGACGGAACAAGGGGCGGCACATGCCGTCCCTTGCGCTTTGCTGTTCATTGTAATTACTCGTGGATATAATTTGCAATGATTTCATCCAGAGTGCCGTCTGCCTTGAGTTCTTCCATTGCCTTGTTTACCTTGTCCAGAAGTTCGGTGTTGCCCTTCTTGACAGCGGCAGCGTAATCTTCTACGGTGTACTCGGTGTCCAGAATCTTCAGACCCTGATTTGCCTCTACATAAGCCTTTGCCGGCTCGTTGTCGATGACAACGGCATCAATCTGACCATTTACCAGTGCCTGCGTTGCCACAACACCCGATTCAAAACGCTGTACATGGTCTTCACCCAAATCATCGGTGCAATACATATCGCCAGTGGTACCGGTCTGTACGCCAACCTTCTTATCCTTGAGGTCGTCAACGGTTGCAATGGTGGAATCCTCCGGTACGATGATAGCCTGAATACCGGTTGCATAGGAAATGGTAAAATCAACCTGTTCTGCGCGCTCCGGGTCAACGGTCATACCAGCAAATGCAATATCAATCTGGTCTGCGCTCAGTGCCGGAATCAGGGAATCAAATTCCATGTTGATGATTTCCAGCTTCATGCCCAGCTTATCTGCAACAGCCTGCGCAATATCCGGGTCGATACCAACTACATTGTTGCTATCGTCTACTGTCTCATACGGCGGGAAAGTTGCATTGGTGCCCATGCGGAGCGTGCCGCCTTCAGCCGTATTTGCATCAGCCGCATCATTCTGCTGGGTCTGCGCTGTTGTATCTTCCTGCGTATCGGAATTGCCGCCGCAACCAGCCAATGCGCCGGTTGCCACAAGAGACATTGCAAGCAGTGCTGCCAACTTCTTCTTCATTTGAAACTTCCTCCTAAAATAACATCCTTACAATTACCTGATTGAGTATTATTATACACCCATTGACATAAATTGCAACCGCTTTTTTCAGAAGTTTGGCTGCCAAAGAGACAGTTTTTACACCACTTTGCAGACATAAATCAGCGTTTTCTACAAAACATGCCGCCCTTTTTCCTCGACCTTTGGATATTTCTGCATATTTATTCACCTTTATTCACTCACCTCCCCTCAACTGCGCATGCAAAAAGGCTACCCGCACATCGGTTTGTGTGGTATAATAGCCCTATTATGGCAAAACGCTATCTATTTCCAGTTGTATTCTGGACGATGATAGCGCCACACAGGAGGGCATCATGCTATTTAACTCTTATGGATTTATGCTTGTATTTTTGCCGCTGTGTACCATTGGCTGGTTTGCGTGCGCAAAATATGGACGAACGCGCTTAGGAAATCTGTTTTTGCTTGCACTATCTGTCTGGTTCTATGCGGCAAATGATTTGCGCGGTACGATTGTGTTACTGCTCAGCGCCCTTATCAACTGGAGCATCGGCCGCAAACTGACCCAGACACCGCGTAAACCGCTGTTGATATTGGGGCTTTTGCTCAATCTGGGTACACTCGGCGTGCTCAAATACACAAATTTTGTGCTGGAAACATTTTCCTCCCTGACAGGAACCGAGCTTGGTGCCGTTTCCTTTCTGCTCCCGCTCGGCATCAGCTTTTTCACTTTCCAACAAGTTTCCTACCTCATCGACGCTTATCAGGGAAAGGCTACCAACTATGCGCTGGATGAATACGCGCTTTTCGTCTCTTTCTTTCCCTATGTCATGAGCGGCCCTATTGCATTCCACAGCGAAATCATTCCGCAACTGCGCGACCCCGAACGCCGTAAATTGAATTGGGAAAATCTGGCGCGTGGTTTGACGCTTATCAGCTACGGCATGGCAAAAAAAGTTCTGCTTGCTGACACCTTGGGCAGCGCGGTCAACGTCGCTTGGAATGACGTATACGGTCTGACCAGCTCGACCGCGCTGGTGGCAATGCTGGCCTACACGTTCCAGCTATACTTTGATTTTTCCGGCTACTGTGACATCGCCACCGGTGTAGCCAAGATGATTGGCATAGACCTGCCCCGCAACTTCAATTCTCCTTACCGCTCCTGTTCTATCACCGCTTTTTGGGGCACATGGCATATGACCATGACCCGCTTTTTCACCCGCTACCTGTATATCCCGCTGGGCGGTTCGCGCCGTGGATTTGTGCGCACCTGCATCAATACCTTGATTGTTTTTGCGGTATCCGGCCTTTGGCATGGCGCAAGCTGGACATTTATTGCATGGGGCGGGCTGCACGGTCTGGCGCTCATGTTTGCAAAAATCCGTGACCGCTATACCGACAAACGCTTTCCCAAGCCATTGGGCTGGCTGTGTACCTTTGGTTTCGTGAATGTTGCATGGGTATTTTTCCGCGCCCCCAACTTTGAAGCCGTGCGCGTGTTTTTCTCCCATCTGCTTTCCGGTGTGTGGATGCACCTGCCATATAGCATTTATTCATGCTTTATGACCACAGAAGTCAAGGTGGTCAACCAAGTGTTGGGGCTGCAAAGCCAAACACTGGGTCTTATCGCCACCATTTTCTTTTTGGTTCTGGCGCTTGTGTTGTCCTTGCTGCCGCGCAACGCGCTTGACCGCACACTGGGCACATCTTTCCGCCCTTCGGGTATACAGCTTACGGTATCTTCTATTCTGCTGGTCTGGTCTATCCTATCCTTCACTGGAATCAGCACATTCCTATACTTTAACTTTTAAGGAGGCCGCGCATGTATCGAAACTATGTATTGCGTCTGATTGGCGCGGTCATCGCGCTGTTGGTACTGTGTGCCACGGTTGTCATCGTGCTTGACCCGGCGTTTCAATACCACCTTCCCTTTGCCGGAATTGAAGCCACTTACACCAACGAACGCTATCAAAATGCAGGACTGATTAAACATCAGGACTACGATTCCATCTGTATCGGCTCCTCGGTCACATCCAATTTTCGGGCAAGCTGGTTTGACGAACGTTTCGGCGGCAAAACACTCAAGGTCAGCTATCCGGGCGGTACATTCTCCGATTTTGACACCGCACTGGAAACCGCCTATGCAACCCACGACATCAAGCGCGTATATTGGAGCCTTGACCCGAGACTGTTGGCAGATGACCCACAAAATCCGCACGAACTGCCCACCTACCTATACGATTTCAACCCCTTTAATGACATTCAATATCTGCTGAACAAAGATATTTTGTTAGAATCCTGTTCGCAGACCATCTTAGCCACGCTGTCCGGCACACACACCGATTTAGATGAAGCATTTGTCTGGGAAACTGAGGACACCAAGTACGGTTTGGATGTCGCGATTGCGTCCTACGAGCGCCCCAAAGATATCGGCTTTCAGTATGACCGCCATGTATTTAACACTCCGCTGCGCGCCAATCTTGCGATTGTTGACAAATGGGTGGACAACCATCCAGAAACCACATTCTATCTATACTTCCCGCCCTACTCCACACTGTATTTTGACAGCATCAAGCGTCAAGGACAGATTGACGCCATGATGTTCCTGCTCTACGACACCGCCAACCGATACAAAGACAAGCCAAACGTCAAATTTTATAGTTTTATCGACCAGAATGCCATTACCACCAATTATGATAATTACACCGATATGGTGCACTATCGCAGTGAGGTCAATCGTTACATTGTTGACTATATGGCAGACAATCCGCCAATGGATGACAACGATGTGTCCCAACTGGCTAGCCATTTGCGTTCCCTGATGGAAAACTATGATTTTGACAGCTTATATCCGCCTTCTGTACAGGATAAATACAAATAAGCAAAAGCCTGCAAAAAAAGTTCTGCCAATCATGGCAGAACTTTTTCTATCTAAATATTTACTCTTTTCTCTGATGCGGGTGTCCCGGCATAGGCCATGCTCCATGCTCCGTGTGCAGCAATGTCTCAGACAGTTCGGACAACGGCCGCCCTAAATACTCTTTATACAAGGTCTGGACAGCTTGATTTTCATGCGAAAAACGCAAATTCGCACGTTCATCCAATTCATACAGTACCTTGCCGCGCTGATAGACCAATTCCTGTCCATCCTGAATGGGCTGTCCGCCGCCGCCCGTGCAGCCACCCGGACAAGCCATGACTTCCACGAAGTCATAATGTACGCGACCTTCGCGCACTGCTTCAATCAACTTACGGGTATTTCCCAATCCGCTGACTACGGCAACATGAATCAGCTTACCTGCAATATCAAAATCGGCTTCTCTCCATCCCTTATCGCCGCGCACATCTATGAACGCATCCAGCGGCGGATTGGTTCCAGTTACAGAAAAGTATGCCGTGCGTAGAGCGGCCTCCATAACGCCGCCCGTAATGCCAAAAATCACACCGGCTCCGCTTCCTTCACCCAACGGGGAATCACAGGGTTCTTCTGGAATGTTCGCCAAATTGACATTATCAGCCCGTATCATACGCGACACTTCGCGTGTAGTCAAAGCCAAATCCACATCGCGCCCATACTGTTCGTTCTGCATGGTGGGCAAGTCACATTCGGCTTTTTTCGCCAAACAGGGCATAACCGAAATGCAACAAATTTTCTTGGGGTCTACGCCGATTTTCTTGGCAAACCAAGTCTTTGTCACCGCGCCAAACATCTGCTGCGGCGACTTGGCCGACGACAATAACGCGGTCATATCGGGGTATTGCGAGCGCAAGAAGCGCACCCATCCGGGACAACATGAAGTAAACATCGGATTGTGCTGAAGGGCGCCCGATTTCAGACGCTCCAAAAATTCTGCACTTTCCTCCATGATGGTCAAGTCGGCAGAAAACGTCGTATCAAAGACATAATCAAATCCCATGCGCCGCAATACAGCGGCAAGCCGTTCGACGGTTGCCATTTCCGGTATCAACCCTAAAGGCTCACCCCAGGAAGTGCGCACACCGGGCGCAATCTGTACCACGGTGATGGTATCCGGGTCGGCCAGCGCATCCAGTGCGCGCTGAACATCGTCGCGTTCGCGCAGCGCCCCTACCGGGCAATGAGTGATACACTGACCGCACAGCGAACAATCGGCATCCTTAATGCGCCGGTTATAGGATACGTCGATGGTTGCCCGTCCACCCGAACCGGTCAGCTCCCAAATGTTGAGCGATTGTATTTTATCGCACACCTGTACACAGCGCATACACTTAATGCACTTCTTTGCATCGCGATACAACGGGAAAGTTGTTGTCCACTGTGCATGGATGCCGCGCGGTAAATCTTCCTCATAGGGATTGACAAAAATACCTAAGTCGTTTGCAATCTCCTGTAACTTACAGTTTTGTGAACGCACGCAAGTCGCACAGTGACAATCGTGCTGAGACAAAATCAGTTCAACATTGACCCGACGGGTTTCACGCGCGCGCGGTGAGTTTGTCCAAACCACCATACCTTCGCGCACCGGGTTATTGCAGGCGGTCACCATGCGGCGTTCGCCCTCGACTTCAACACAGCACACACGACAAGCGCCAATGTCGTTCAAGTCCTTAAAATAGCACAAGGTCGGGATACGGATACCCGCCTGTTCAGCGGCTTCCTTGATGGTCGTACCCTCAGGCACACAAATCTTTTCGCCATTGATTGTTAAATTTACCATCTGTCCTGTCTCCCTCCCTTGAAATTACCATATCCGAAATGGTCGCACCGCAGACAGCGCGAAGATTCCTGCATGGCTTCGTTTTCGGTCATGCTCAGCGATGCCAGCTCAAAATCGCACACACGCTCAGCAGCCGGACGGCAACCGGGCTGCACCCGTCCACAGGCCGGTGTACTGCTCAGGCGAGCGGGCGGCACAACAACATCTGCGCTAATTTCATGGTGAAAACCAAGAAATGCGTCAATATTTGCGGCAGCCACCTTGCCCGCAGCCACTGCACGAATGACGGTTGCCGGGCCGGTAACAGCGTCGCCGCCCGCAAACACCTTGGATTTTTCCTGCACAAACGAATCGGGCAGCGCGGAAATCGCACCGCGCACGGTGGGAATACCCGCTTCTTCAAATGTTTTGGAGTCGATGCCCTGACCAATTGCCACAATGACAATATCGCAGGGGGTATGCAAATCCTCGCCGCCGGCATTGATGGGGCGCGGGCGCCCATCTTTGCCTACTGCGCCGATTTGCTGCGGTCTGGTGACAATCGCGCACACCTGTCCCTGTTCATTGGCTTCGATGGCAACCGGAGCTTGTAACGGCATAATCTCACAACCTTCGGCTGCTGCTTCTTCAATCTCCTCAGCCAGTGCGGTCATATCTTCCACGCGCCGACGATACATACAAGTCACCGAAGCGGCTCCCAAGCGCCGCGCTGTGCGCGTCGCATCCATCGAAACATTGCCGCCGCCAATCACGACAACCTTTTTGCCGGTAAAGTCCGGGGCATGACCGCTTCCGACTGCGCGCAGCAACTCAACCGCCGACAGCACACCGGTGCTTTCCTCTCCGGGAATCCCGATTTTTTTGTCATTCTGTGCGCCGATAGAAATATAAATCGCGTCAAATTGGTCTTCTAACTGTTCAAACGAAATATCTTCTCCGATTCTGACACCGGTATGTACCTCGATACCTGTGGACAAGATGCAGTCGATGTCCGCATCTAACCGCTTTTGCGGCAAACGATAATCGGGAATACCGTAGCGCAGCATACCGCCCAGTTTTTCCAGACAGTCATATACAACGACCTCATGCCCCATCAGTGCCAAGAAATAGGCCGCCGACAGTCCACCGGGGCCACCGCCGACAATCCCCACACGCTTACCGGTTGCAGGTGCGCACACCGGAGCGGGCACCTCGCCTGCCTGCTCTACTGCATAGCGCTTCAGCCCACAAATATTAACCGGTGCATCGACCATGCTGCGGCGGCAGCGCGCCTCACAGGGATGTTCACATACAAATGCACAGGTGCTCGGAAATGGATTATCTTTGCGAATCAAGCGCACAGCATCTGCATAGCGCTTTTCGTGAATCAATGCGATATAGCCCGGAATGTCAACGTTCGCCGGGCACAGCGAAACACAGGGAACCGGCTGGGTCAAACCGGAGATACAGCGATTGTTGACCACATGTTCCACATAATCTTCCCGAAATCCCTGTACGCCGCGCAGCACCATTTCGGCCGCTTCTGCGCCGATGGCGCAGTCGGCTGAATCTGCGATAACGCGCGCGGTTTTTTCAATCAAATCAATGGTATCAAGTGTTGCTTCGCCATCTAATACCGATTCTACCAGACGGGTCAGTTGTCCCAGCCCAATGCGGCAGGGTGAACATTTTCCACAGGTTTGTGCATGACACAGACGCAAAAAGGATAGTGCCATATCAACCGGGCACAAACCCGGTGGACTGGCGGCAATGCGGCGTTCCACGTCTCGGTACAAACCTTCTACAACGGTCTGTGCGCGGCTCGGTGTTTCAATATACATACGGCTCATAAGACTTTGGATGCCCCCTTTGGCAATTTTTATTTCTCAATCGTCGGTTCACTCACGATTCCGAACGGTCGGATAACAAGGTAAAGTGACTGCGCGTAAAGTCAACCAGTCCAGCGCGCTTCATCCGGCTCAATTCCTGCGAAAGCGCACTGCGGTCAACCGATAGATAATCGGCTAACTGCTGCCGGTTAAATGGGATATCAAACGTAGAACTTCCATGCACCTGTGCTTGCCAAGATAAGTATGCCAACAATTTCTCGCGTGTGGTTCGCCGAGAGAGGTGGTCAATTTTGCGCGCAAGCATCAGGTTTTTTCCCGCCAGAATCTGCATTAAGTTTTGAATCAAACGCAGATGAAAAGAACATGCGTGGCTGCACATCTTTAACGTATGCGCAATTTCTACAAACAACACTTCACAGGGTTCGGCCGCCAACACGCTGACTGTCAAATTCTGGCTTTCTGCGCAAGCGTATGCTTCCCCGAATAGGTCGCCCGCAGCGGCTTCTCCGAGAATGCTTCGGTTGCCCCAAAAATCATCTCGCAAAACCAATACTTTTCCGCGCAGAACCAATCCAACCGTATGCGCTGATTCTCCTTCCTGCCAGATAATTTCATTTTTGTCATAACTGCGCGCAACCGGTCTTAAACAGCCCAGCAAAGCCGATATTTCTTGCCTTGTAATGCCGGAAAATATCGCACTGTTTTGCAGTTGACTGATGACCTGTTCCATGCGTCCTCCTCCCGCTCCAATCGGGTGTTTTTTTCAGTACACAGCTTGCTTAGCAAGCTGTAAAGTAAATTTTTATCATCTAATAAAATCAATCACAAGAAACAATTATTCCTTTTGTGTCAACATGCGAAGCAATTCTGTTATCTCCGCGCGCTGACCGGATTCCAGTGCTGTATTCCAAGCGCGTTCGCACCAGATTTCCGCTTGTTTTTTGCTTTTTTTAACCAGACGGCCTTGATAATAGCACTGTGCCAATTCGTACATGCTCATGCCATCTCCGGCCTGTGCGCCTTCGCGATAATAGGCCAGCGCGTGCCGTCCATTCTTGGGGCGTCCAATGCCATGTTCGGCACATCTTCCCATCGCTCGGCAAGCCGCTTTATATCCGGCTTGATAAGCCATCTCATAATACTGGTATGCCCTATCTCCATCGGCCTGTACCCCCCAGCCATTTTCCAACATCTGGCCTAGTTGATATTGCGCCTGTGCGTCGGCTGCATGGGCTGCTTTTTGGTAGTGTTCGACCGCCTTGCGATAGTTGCGCGGCACGCCTGCCCCTAACCGGTACATATCTCCCAAGATGCTATCCGCCGTCGGGCAATCGCCTTTTTCAGCCGCTTTCTCATACCATGCTACACTCTGCTCTGCATCGGTTTTGGCGCACAGCGTCCCCAGTTCACACATGGCTGCACTGCTTCCCAAAAGTGCCGCGCGCGTCAGCCGCTCTCGACCGGCTTTCACATCAACTGGACAACCAATCCCATAAACCAGACAACGCCCATAGGCACACAGCCCGCGCACATGTCCCTGTTCAGCGGCTTTGCGATACCAGCGAACCGCCTGTTCGACATCGACTGCAACCCCTGTCCCATGTTCCAAACAACTGCCCAGATTGCACTGTGCCGAAGCGTTGCCGCGCTCGGCTGCCCGTCGATACCATTTGACCGCATCCGGCATGGATTTTTGCACGCCAATACCATTTTCATAGTCGTATCCCAGATTATTTCCGGCACTGAGCAACCCTTTTTCAAATGCCTGCGTGATGAGTGCAACGCCGCGTTCTACATCTCGCGGCACGCCCTCACCAGTCAAATAGCAGTCGCCCAGATTTTCCATACCATGCGGGTCGCCCAGTTCTGCGGCGTGCTCAAACAATTCCACCGCTTTTTTATAGTCCTTTTCGACCCCGCGCCCACTCTTATAGCATAAGCCTAAATTGCTGATTCCATGAATCCCATTGCTGGCAATACTGCGTCTATACCAATAAATCATCTTTTTTTCATCAATCGGTACATGAAAACCGACATCATAACAGTACCCCAGCCGGCTTTGGGCATCTGCGCAATCTGCCTGTGCCGCTCGTTGCAGCCATTCCATTGCCGGTTCAACCTCATGCAACGCCATCAAACATTCATGTAAGCGGAACATCGCCTGCGGCAATCCCTGTTCGGCGGCCTGTTCTAAATAGGGACGCGCCGCTGCCGCACCGCCGGGCAACTCTTGCAGCAAATACATCAAACCAAGCTGATACCGCGCAATCCGGTCACCCTGCTCGGCTGCCAACCGAAACCAGCAAGCCGCTTCTTTTGCATCCGGCTTGACGCCACATTCCCCAAAGCGATAGTTGACCCCGACGCAGCGCTGGGCAAATGCATTGCCCTTAGCCGCTGCCCGTTCATACCAAACCCCCGCTGCCTGTGCGTTGGCTTGCACGCCACAGCCATTTTCCAGACACCATGCCCAATGGGTCATTCCTTCCAAATTATCCTGTTCCGCCGCACGATGAAACCAATGCGCGGCCTGCTTGGGGTCGTTTTCCACGCCGACGCCATTGGAATAACACAAGCCTAACAAACACTGGGCGCGACCAAAACCGCGTTCTGCCGCATAGCGATAACAAGCGGCCGCACCTTTGCGGTCAACCGCTGTACCAATGCCATGTTCTTTGCAAAAGCCCAGATTGGTGCAGCCCGGCAAATATCCCTGTTCGGCCACCTGTTCATAAATCCAGACCGCCTGCCGCTTATCGCACTCCACACCTGTGCCGGTTTCCAGACACCAGCCCAAATTGTTCATACCGCACAAATCGCCAGCAATCGCGGCTTGCTGCAAACAAGCATATGCTTTTTGCGCGTTCTCACCTGCATCCAGTGTCTCAATCCCCATTCTCGTCCAATCTGCCCCCGAAAGGGTATCTGCCTCACATGCTTCCAGCACGCCACCACAAGACGGGCACTGGGTTGGAACCGACTCCCCCTCACCGACAAAACCACATTTATGGTTTAGACAACGATAATACATGTGCTTTCTCCTTTTCGCATCGGGTATCCGTTTCCTTTACTATACCATAAAAAGCCGTAAATGACAAAACCACCAGCGTTTGCCAGTGGTTCTATCGGAAAGATTTTTGAATTTGAGGATGATTCAGGGGGATAGATTGTTCTGTGATTTCTAAAGGGGGTAAGATTTTACAGAACAGGCAGTCTTATGGGGTTTTCAGAGCGATACGGGGGTTATCGTTCTGTTCCTTGACTACGGTTACTATTATATCATATCATCCGGATTTTTCAAGCATTTTATAACCAAATATTTCACAAGAAAATTCGACACTTTTTTGCTATCTTGTACAAGACTCTCGCACAACATCAGCTTGCCGTCCCATAAGGATATACTTTGCGAAAACGTACCATACAAGTGACCGAAACACACAAAGCAAGCGTTTCCGCGAGTGGTGCCGCACACCAAACACCTGTTACGCCGAACAACGCCGACATGCACAAAATACAGCCGGATAGAAAAACCAGTGTGCGCAAAAACGATAGCATCGCCGAAATACGTCCATTTCCAAAGGCTGTAAACAGCGCGGATGCAAATAAATTACAACCTTTGCACAGATAGCCCAGCCCATACAATCCCAAGCCAGCTACTGCCATGTCAAAAACGATTGTGCCAGCAGGTGCAAAGATTTGTGCCAGCCATCCCCCAAAAATTCGAGTGCCAGCCGTCATACACACGCCTACGCCTGCACACAGGCATAAACTGATGCGAAATATCTTTTGAATATTCGCCTTGTCCCCTTTGCCATAATTATAACTGATGAGCGGTGCTACGCCCATCGCGTACCCTAAGCTGATTGCCACCAGCACAAAATCCAGATAAAGTACAATCGCAACCGCAGCCACGCCATCCTGTCCCACCAGACGCATCATGGTAATATTAAACAGAAAAGTGGTCACGCTTTCGGATAAATAGCTGACCATCTCAGATGCACCGTTTGTCGCTGCATGAAGCAGTTGTTTCCAATCGCACATCGGCCGCACCAGCCGAAACGCCGCCTTTGTATTCCATCGAAAATAGCACAGGCCAAAAATTGCTGGAATACAGAAGCCGATTCCGGTCGCAATCGCCGCGCCCGAAATCCCCCAATGGAATACCCCCATAAACAAGATATCCAACACGATGTTTGCAACACCGCCTGCTACGGTCAACAAAAGCCCCAACTGTGGCTTTCCCGCGGCGACAATGAGCGATTGAAATTGAATCTGAAGCAAACTGAGCGGCAAGAAACACGCCAGCGGCATGGCATACCCATAACAATACGGGAACAACGCTTCATTTGCTCCCAATAATCCGATAAGCGGACGCAAAAAAAGCAATATCAAGGCAGCGGTCACAATGCCAATCACGATAGTGACCGCAATCACAAACGAGAAAATATTGTTGGCGCCCTGCTGGTCGCCACTTCCCAGTTTGCGAGATACCAGCGCAGTTGTACCGGTTCCAAACATCGTGCCCAATGCCACGATAACACCCATAATCGGATACACCACATTGATGGCTGAAAAAGCCTGTGTGCTGACTAGATGGGATACCAACATGCCATCTACCACGCTGTACATAGATAATACAATCATCATCACAATCGACGGCAGGGTAAAGCGCAGCAAAAAGCCGAGAGTAATCTTGTCATCCATTGCGTTTTTCACGGAGAACCTCCTCTTTCTCTATTGAATTTGCTATGTTCTCCTATTCTAACACGCGATTCCCCTCTTGAAAAGGGGGCTTGCTATCTCTATCCGGCAGACACAAAACCGCCTGCCCATCCCGCACCGCACAAGCGGTCAGCGCAAAGGCCATCGGCATTTCCCTTCCACTGACAAACGGTGCATACACCGTCCATCCCTTGTCCTGACGCACACATTTCACCTGACCAGATGCGGCTAACGCATCAATCCGGACATCCCCAGTCAATACCTTTGATGTATGGTCGTCCACCCTATCCAAGCACCCCGGCGTTCCATCGTCAAGCACATAGCTATCGGGCAACCGTATACGCTCATATCCGGCATCGCGGAGCGTCTGCCACGACAGTACCCGCCGCAACGTCAACACATTTCCTTCCGGTTCCAGCACGCCAATTCGCAGCGGTTCAGCCTGTGCCCCCAGTCCATACAGCCGCAAAACCATTTGCGATACCGGCGAACACTGCACGCTCCAGCACATCCCTTGCGCCTGTTCCTCTATTTGCACAACACCTACCGGTTGCCCGCGATAGGTCACCTGTTGTTCCATTTCTACTTCCCTCCTTTACACAAAAAAGCGCGCATCTATTGTTATAGATACGCGCTAAAATCTGTATTTATGCCGGTCACGCAACCGAATAATCTCCGCAAATCAGCGCCTTTGTGCGCTCACTCGCCTGAAACCCGCTCGACTGTGTGGTTGCCGTGTACAAGGCATACAGGGACAACGACTGCCCCTGTGTCAATTCACCCACAACAGACAAATTGACCAAGCCTTTGCCCGCACTCTCCACACAGGTCGCTTCCCCGCTGCGCAACACCACTTGACTTCCGGCGGCAAGATACACCTTCTGACCGGCAGACAATGTAACACTTTCCCATGTGCCGCTGTCCGCTGCTGTGCCACCGGCTGCCGCCGCGACACGTTTGAGAAATGTTTCGTCAGAAGCAAGCGAGGCCGCAGCCGCAGTAATACTTTCATTGAGCTGCTGAGACAGGGCATTGATGCGCGCTGCCAGTGTGTTGGCCTGCTCATCGGCAGCAGTTTCTGCCGCCTGCATGGCCTTGGGCGTGACCACCGCATCCAGATAGCTTTGCGTAATCAGCGGGTCATCGGATGAACCCGGCTGCGCTACCGCAAAATATCCCGAAACCAACAGGCAAATCATCAGAATTGCCGCAATCGAGATAACAAATCTCTGTTGTTTCATCTTCATCCCTTTTACTCCGTTCCTTGTTTATCCCTGCGGGGCGCTCGAATCGCCCAGCCCAAAACTAACTGCAAGCGCTTGGTCAATGCGCCGCATATGGTCGGCATCCAATGTGCCCATCTTTTCGCGCAGCCGTTTTTTGTCCAGCGTGCGAATCTGTTCCATCAACACAACCGAATCTTTGGTCAAGCCGAAAGAGCGTGCGCCCAGTGAAATATGTGTGGGCATTTTTGCCTTATTGACCTGCGAAGTGATAGCGGCTGCAATCACGGTCGGACTATATCGGTTGCCCACGTCATTCTGGACAATAAGTACCGGTCGGATGCCACCCTGTTCGCTGCCGACAACCGGACTGAGGTCGGCATAATAAATATCGCCGCGTTTGACCTTATGTTCCAAGTTTTTCAACCTCCGTTTGTTTTGGGAATTAGCATGTTTGCTGTACTCCTATTTTTCCCGCAATGGAGGCAGATATAACCGTACTCACTTGAAAATTTTTTGCATCATCATTTGTTGGTCGTATTACAGATACACACGCGGAATACGATGGGATACCGCGCACAACACTTCATAAGAAATCGTCCCCGCCGCTTCGGCTAAGGTGTCGGCCGTCACAGCCGCATCTCCGAACACCGTCACAATATCGCCGCGTTGTGCCCGCACACCGTCGGGCAATCGCACCATCAACATATCCATGCACACGCGGCCAATCACTGGCACGGCCTGTCCGTCCACAACCACCGAAGCGCGACCCGAACCGGCGCGAAGGAAACCATCTGCATACCCAATCGCCACCACAGCTTCATGAATGGGTTCGGTCGTGCGATAGGTACAGCCATAGCTGACCAAGCGGTCTTTCTCCAGTTCCCGTACCTGTACAATATGGGTCTTGACCGTCATGACCGGGCGCACATTGATGCGTACCGGATTTGCCGGGTCAGGCTGATATCCGTATAAGATAATACCCGCGCGTACCATATCCAGATAGCTTTCGGTGTACTGAACCACACCGCCGCTGTTTGCGCAGTGTTTAAGTGGGATGGGCAGTCCTGCCTGTTCCAATCCATCGCAAACCGCCCGAAAACGTGCCAATTGTTTGCGCGTAAAGGCAATGTCCGCATCCTCGGCTGTATCCGAAACCGCAAAATGAGTAAATGCGCCGTCCACCTGAATACCGGGTAACTTGGCAATCTCCAACAACTCCTGTATGGTCTGTTCGGTGTGATGCGCCGGGAATCCCAAACGGGACATACCCGTATCCAGCGTGAAATGTACTTTGACCGGTTTTCCCTCTGATACGGCGGCTTTTGAAAATAGTTCGGCCGTTTCCCGGTCATAGACCGGCACGGTGATGTCATGCCGCACGATTGCAGGCATATCGGCCACATCTACATAACCCAAAATCAAGATAGGGGCGCGAATACCCGCCGCACGCAATTCCAATGCTTCGTCGCCCGTGGCGACACCGAAATAAGCCGCGCCACGGCGTTCCAGACAGTGCGCCACCGGCACCGCGCCGTGCCCATACGCATTTGCTTTGACGATGCACAGCACAGGGCGGCCTGCATGTTTCTGTATTACATCAAAATTATGTTCCAGCGCGGACAGATTGATTTCTGCCCATGCCCGATTTTGGTTCATTGCCATTTCGGTTCTCCTTGTCGGTTATTCAAATTGCATAAACACCAATGTCAACTGTTTTTGTCCATCACAATACAGCTCGGCGCAAACCGGCGCTAGCGTCTGCGGATTGAGCCACACAGTTTTTGCAATATGCGGCTGTTTATCGACCGTTTCATAGTGCAAACTGACCGTCTGGATACCGTCCACGGTATCCTTTCCCACCTCGGACGGCTCGCCCGTGCGCAGGTCGTGCATCAGGTCAGCCACGGCATCCACCGGTGTCAGCCCCGCGACGTTCTGCCCATCTATCACCATTTGGGCATCCTGATATTGAATGGTAAATTCATCGGCATAGTCGCCCGAAATCTCCACCTGTATCCCTTCGATGCTGGCGGGCGCGGTCACGGTTAACAAATCATTATCTTCTTTATTATACTCGTAATTGACTTGGTATTCCAGCGCAGAATCGCCGAAATCAGATAAAATTTTGACGGTCATTTGTGCCGTCTCCAATTCCTCATAGTGCGCGCGCACAGTCTTTCCTGCCGACGGCGTAGATTTTGCACAGCCCGTCAGCAGTAAGAGCGCCAACAGGCACCCAAACCATCGTTTCAGCCGTCACCACTCCCTTGTATTATACTTGTGCAGTACATGCGGCAACACTTCCAGCATATCGGTTGGCGTCATGCCATATTCACTGAGCCGATTGGCGCAAAGGTTTCCGACAGAACCGTGCAAATGTGCGCCGACGCGCGCGGCATCTGCGGGCGATAGCCCCTGCCCCAGCAGGGAAACAATC
>OERG01000066.1_pt1 | contig 25731 bp, 30 predicted proteins | sample 1539951 | NCBI WGS metagenome assembly OERG01 (sample SAMEA3891870, study PRJEB23780) | metagenome | biome: terrestrial biome; feature: animal house; material: Caecal content | place: Italy | collected 2015-05-05
ATCGACACCACCGACAAGAGCGTGGTGGTGGACTGGTACTACAAAAAGCCGGGCCCCGGCGGCAAGGAGCTGGTCCACTACTGCAAATTCTGCAACGGCGTGGTCCTCTACGCCAGCGAGAACGACCCCCGGCTGGCCCAGCGGGGTTTCTATGACCACGGCAAATACCCCTTCGTCTTTGACGTGCTGTTCCAGGAAGAGGACAGCCCCGCCGGCTTCGGCCTGATCGACGTGATGAAGGACTGCCAGAACTCCATCGACAAGATGAACCAGGCCATGGACGAAAACGTCCTGCTGGCCTCCAAACAGCGGTACGTCCTCAGCGACGGTGCCGGGGTCAACGAGGAGGAACTGGCCGACCTGAGCCGGGACATCGTCCATGTCACCGGCCGGCTCAACAGCGACAGCTTCCACCAGATCCAGACCGCCGGGCTCCAGGGCAGCTCCATCACCTACCGCAACAGCCGGGTGGACGAGCTGAAGGAGATCAGCGGCAACCGGGATATGAGCCAGGGCGGCACCTCGGGCGGCGTCACGGCGGCTTCGGCCATCGCAGCCCTCCAGGAGGCGGGCAGCAAGCTGTCCCGGGACATGCTCAAGAGCTCCTACCGGGCCTTCGCCAAGGAGTGCTATCTGGTCATCGACCTGATGCGCCAGTTCTACGACGAGGACCGGGTGTTCCGGATCACCGGCCAGCAGGGCCAGAACGTCTTTGTCCAGTTCAGCGGCGCCGCCCTGCGGCCGGTGCCTGTGGCCAGCGTGGGCGGCGTGGAGCTGGGCAGCCGGGAGCCGGTGTTTGACATCACCATCTCTGCGGCCAAAAAGTCCACCTTCAGCCGCCTGAGCCAGAACGAGACCGCCAAGGAATGCTATCAGCTGGGATTCTTTAACCCTGCCAACGCCGACGCCGCCCTGGCTGCCCTGGAAATGATGGACTTTGAGGGGATCGAAAAGGTCCGCCAGCGGGTCCAGCAGAACGGCACCCTGGCCAAACAGCTTCAGCTGGCCCAGCAGCAGCTGGCCCGTCTGACCCAGACCGTGCAGGCCGCCCGGACCTTCAGCCGCCAGAAGGCGGCGGGGCAGAAGGCAGCCGGCCGGCAGACGGCGGGCCAGAAAACCAGGGTGCCCCAGGCCCCCAGCCCTGACACCGCGGCCCGCAGGGCCATGAACACCAATACAAGGAGGTAAACAAAGGATGATCCACGCAATGTACAGCGAGCTGGACGGCCCCGCCGGGGTGACCCGGCGGCTGGAAGTCAAGGGCCATGCCGGCTATGCTCCCGCCGGGCAGGACATCGTCTGCGCCGGGGCCAGCATCCTGACCCAGGCGCTGATCTGGATGGCGGCCGAGATGGACCAGGCAGAGTGCACCGCATCCGACGGCCCCGAGGGGCCCCGGGTGGTGGTCACCGCCCATCCCGGGGCCGACCCCCGGGAGGACCAGCGGATCAACGGCAGCTTTGAGCTGGCCAAAACCGGCCTGGCCCTGCTGGCCGAGCGCTACCCCGACAACCTGCGGTTTGCGGATACCAGCAGCCGCGGCGAAGAGGGGATGATCGACCTGCAGCTGTTTGCCCAAAAGGGCAAAAAGGCCCGCAAGGGCCCTTCCCTCAGCCGGGAACAGGAGCGCCAGGCCAGGGCGGAAGGCACCCTGCCCTCGGCCAAAAAGCGGGACAAATCCAAAGAAGAGATGCCTCCGGCCCCGCCCCGGGAAACACTGGAACAGAACACCCAGCCCCGCCGGGAGCCCATGCTGGGCATCGGCGAGGTGGGACGGTTCATCCTGCGCCTGCACAACCAGTGGGCCCGGGAAGAGGCCGAAATGCGCAAGGGCGACCCCAAGTTCTCCCTGAAGGAGGCCCTGAAAAACCCCGCCATGCGCCGGATGATGCGGATGCCCGGGATGCGGATGCAGGAGGCCTATCATGCGGCCTTCTACGACAAGCTGATGGAGGGCACCGCCCGCACCGTGGAACAGGGGGTCATCAACCGGGTCCAGGAGCGGGGGGCACGCCCCGCTGAAAACGGCATCCACAGCCAGGGCGCCATGACCACCGCCCCCGATGTGAGCCGGATGAGCCGCGCCCAGCGGGAGGCCATCGAGCGGGAGGCCCTCCACGGGGCCAGGATCCGGCTGTAAGATTCAGGATACGCGCCGGCTTCGGCCGGCATGGCACCATAAAGAAAGGAACGATCTATGAACAACAATCAGAATCATTTCCCCTTTGACCTGCAGTTCTTTGCCGACCCCGCCAGCCAGCTGCAGAACACCACTGCAGCTTCCGGCATGACCGCCGAGATGAAGACCTTCTATGAGAAGCGTCTGATCGACCAGGCAGAGCCCCGGCTGGTCCACGACCAGTTCGCCGACTACTACCCCATGCCTGTGGGCGGCGGCAAGACCATCGAGTTCCGCAAGTACGACAGCCTGCCCAAGGCAACCACCCCTCTGACCGAGGGTGTTACCCCCGACGGCCAGACCCTCACCGTCTCCACCATCAAGAGCGACCTGCACCAGTACGGCGGCTGGACCCCGCTGACCGACGTGCTGCAGATGACCGCCATTGACAACAACGTGGTCCAGGCCACCCGGATCCTGGCCAGCCAGGCCGGCCGCACCCTGGATACCCTGACCCGGGATGTCCTGGCCGGCGGCACCAACGTGATCTACGCCCCCAAGGTGGACGCAGAGGGAAACGAGACCCCCGTCACCAGCCGGGCCAACCTGACCCTGGAGTGCAAGCTGACCCCCAAACTGTTCTTCCAGGCGGCTGCCCAGCTGGGCGCCATGAACGCCGATACCCTGGGGGACAGCTATGTGGCCATCATCCATCCCTATGCAGCCTATGACCTCAAGACCAGCAAGGAGTGGATCGAGGTCCACAAGTACGCCGACCCCGAGGCCATGTACCGCGGCGAGATCGGCAAGCTGGGCAACATCCGCTTCATCGAGACCAGCGAGGCCAAGATCTGGAAGGATGACACCTGCCCCTCCGACGGCGGCAGCGGCCATTATGCGGTGTTCGGCACCCTGGTGCTGGGCGCCCATGCCTACGGCGTCACCGAGCTGGAAGGCGGCGGCCTGGAGCACATCGTCAAGCAGCTGGGCTACGGCGACGACCCCCTGAACCAGCGCGCTTCGGTGGGCTGGAAGGGCATGCGGGCAGCCGAGCGGCTGGTGGAACAGTACATGGTCCGCATCGAGAGCCTGTCCAGCTATTCTGCTTCGGCAGCCGCCAACTGATGAGGAAAGGAGACAAGGCCCATGAGTGAAGACAAGGTTCGCATCCGCCTGTTCAAGGACAACGGCCGCTACAAGGGCGACCTGTTTGTCAGCGTCAACGGCGTCAACTACAAGATCCGCCGGGGCGTGGATGTGGAAGTGCCCAAGGCTGTGGCCGAGGTGCTGGAACACAGCCAGCGCCAGGATGATCTGACCGCTGCCCGCATTGCGGCGGCAGAGGACGCAGCAGGGAAGTAATTGAATCAGCCCGGCACAGCCCTCGGTCCGGTGTGCCGGGCTTTTTTCCAAGAAAGGAGGCTTGCAGATGACGGCAGGCGAGGCGATCCGTCAGGCCAGGGCACTGCGCCCGGGCTGCGAGATGGACGAAGAAACCATGAAAAACTGGCTGCGCCGGCAGGACGGCGAGATCCGCGTCCGGCTGGTGGAGGCTGCCGGCGCCAAGGGCTTCGGCGGCGTAGGGGCAGATCTGCTCTGGGACAGCCAGCTGGCCGACGGGGCAGAATTGCTGGTGCCCTTCCCCTTTGACGGGGTATACCCCCACTATCTGTGCGCCATGATGGACGCGGCCCTGGGAGAAAACGACCGCTACGGCGGCGAGATGGCCCGGTGCAACGCGACGCTGGGGGAGTTCGCAGTCTGGCTGCGGCGCAGATTCAAATCCGCCCCCCGGCGGATGCGGTGGTAAAGGAGGGGTTCCATGTATCTTCCTGAACTGCCCGGGCTGAAAAACAGCAGCAAACAGACCCGCGTCTTTGGCGGGCTGAACGAGACCTTCGGATGCACCGAGGCGGAGTATGCGGCGGGAGAAAACTTTTCCAGCCGGGATTTCCCGGCCTTGTCCACCCGGATGCCCCGCCGCAAGCTGCAGGAGCTCACCGGCGTGGACGGGATGTACCACCTGAACGGCTTTCTGCTGATCCGGCAGGGCGACCTGACCTACACCCCCGACAGCGGGGAAGAGCCGGTGACCCTCAGCGGGGTGCTGGAACCGGGGCGGAAAACCCTGGTGGGCATCGGTACCCAGGTGCTGATCTTCCCCGACAAACAAGCTTTTGACACCGCCGATCACACCCTGACCGCCCTGGGGGCTTCCTGGGGCGGCGGGGGCGACGCCGTGGAGATGATGCCCTGCGACGCCGACGGCAAAACCTACACCGTCACCAGCTGGGGCGGCACCGAGCCGGAAGACCCTGAGGACGGCCAGGTGTTCCTGAAGGTGGAGAGTTCTTCCAGCCCCTGGAACGCCGACGGGGTGCTGGAAATCTACAGCAGCTCCCTGGAGCGGTGGACCTCGGTGACGTTGGACTACTGCCGGATCAACGCCGAGGGCATCGGCAAGGACTTTGCAGAGTGGGACACCGTGACGGTGGAGGGCAGCGCCGCTGCCGCCGCCGACGTCTGCGAAGACCTGGACGGGGAGAAGATCCTCTACAAGGTCAGCGAGGACTGGCTGATGGTCCAGATGACCCCCGGCGGCGAGCACTTTTACGGGCGGCTGGTCCAGACCGGCCGGCAGGCGGTCTGGACCAGCCTGGACGGCAACACCACCCAGTCCTACACGGTGGACAAGGCCCTTCAGTGCACCCGGCGGGTGCCCGACATGGACTTCCTCACCGAGTGCGACAACCGGGTGTGGGGCTGCGCCAGCGGGGACAACCAGATCTACGCCTGCAAGCTGGGGGATCCCACCAACTGGTTCTCCTACCGGAACACCGCCGCCGACAGCTATGCGGTGACGGTGGGCAGCGACGGCAACTTTACCGGCGCCGCCACCTGCATGGGCTACGTGCTGTTTTTCAAGGAAAACAGCCTCCACAAGCTGTGCGGCACCAAGCCCTCGGACTTCCAGCTCAGCTCCCTGCGGTGCCGCGGGGTGGCCAAATACGCCGCCGACAGCCTCTGCGTCCTCAACGAGACGCTGTATTACCTCTCCCCCGAAGGGGTGATGTCCTGGGACGGCAGCCTGCCGGTGAAGGTGTCCAGCGTGCTGGACGCCGGCGGCCTGGCCGAAGTCCAGCGGGCGGTGGGGGGCTGGCTGGACGGCCGGTACTACCTGTGCCTGTGGGCCGGCGGAAAGGGCCGGCTGCTGGTGTACGACACCGAGCGAGGCCTGTGGAACCAGGAGGACCCCGGCAGCGGGGAACAGCTGGAAATGCTGTCCAGCGGCCGGCAGCTCTATCTCTGGGACGGCACCGCCCTCTGGGCGGCAGGGCCGGCCCGGGACGAGGACGCCGTCCTGGCCGGGGAAACCGGCCGGGCAGAGGCTGAAATCCCCTTCCAGCTGGTGACAGGGGACATCGGCCTGGACCAGACCGAGGACAAATACCTCTCCAGGGTGGTGCTGCGGCTGGACGCCCAGCCCGGCACCTGGCTGGAAGTGTGGGCCAGCTGCGACGGCGGCCCCTGGGAAAAGCTGGCCTCGGCCCTGGCCCGGGATGAAAAGGAAAAGCTGTGCATTCCCCTGGTGCCCCGGCGCCACGACACCATCCGGTTCCGGATCAACGGCACCGGCCAGGTGACCCTGCGCAGCATCAGCCGCACCTTCGCCAACGCCAAGGGCGGCCTGTAACGAAAGGAGCATTGCCTATGGCAAGCATTGCAGGGCTGAGCAAGCTGGGCCTGCCCCGGCTGAGCAGCAGCATGAACCCGGAGGATGCGCGGGTGATCCGCAACTACCTCTACCAGATGCAGGAACAACTGCAGTACGTATTGACCAACATTGACACCGACAACCTCTCGGAGGGGCTCCGCAGCCAGCTCCAGGGGAACGGACAGTGAGAAAGGGGGAGCCTGATGGCGACCAACCGTAAAAAAGACGCCTACAGCACCGAGGGCCTTGGGAGCAAGGCGGCGGTGCAGCAGGCACTGGCTTCGGCCCAGTACAAGCCCAGCGCTGCGGTGAGCAGCGCGGCCAGTGACCTGGAGGCCTGGCAGGAGAGCCGGCCCGATGCCTACCAGAGCCAGTATCAGGGACAGATCAACAGCCTGCTGAACCAGGCCATGTCCCGGGAAGAATTTTCCTATGACTATGCCTCGGACCCGCTGTACAAGCAGTACGCCCAGGCCTACCGCCAGAACGCCCACGACGCCAGCACCGACGCCGCCGCCCAGGCGGCATCCCTCACCGGCGGCTATGGCTCCAGCTATGCCACCAGCGCGGCCCAGCAGGCCTACCAGCAGCAGATGAACGGGCTGAACAGCGTGATCCCCACCCTGTACAACCTGGCCCTGGACAGCTACACCAGCGAGGGCGACCTGCTGATGAACCAGATCGACGCCCTGAATACCCAGGAACAGAACGCCCAGGATCTGTACTACCGCCAGCTGGACGACTACTACACCCAGCTGGGGCAGAAGCAGGACGCCTACCAGAACGCCTATGCCCAGGACTATGCCCAGTACACCGACTACCTGTCCAACCTGGACACCCTCTACGGCTATTACACCCAGCAGGAGGAGGCAGCGGCGGCCCGGCGCCAGCAGGGCTTCAACAACATCATGAGCGTGCTGGGCATGGTGGGCAACGCAGTCCAGCTGGCCATCAGCGGCACCACCGGCCTGGGCTCCCTGTTCAGCACCCTGGCCCAGGCGGGCTACGGCATGTATGCCGACCGCCGGGACTACGAGGCCGACCGGGCCGACACCGCCTGGGACCAGCAGATGCAGGAGCAGCTGCGGCAGGACAGCCTGGACCAGCAGCAGTACGAGTACCAGGTGGCCGCCCAGCAGTACCAGGATGCCCTGGAACAGCAGCGGTTCGACAACCAGGTCACCAGCCAGAAGCTGGCCATCGCCCAGGGCGAATGGGACCTCAAGCGGACCCAGGCCCAGCAGGAGGCCGCCGCGGCCAGCGCAAAGGCTGCGGCCCGCTCCGCTTCCTCGGGCAGCTCCAGCAAGAGCTCGGGCAGCTCCAGCAAGAGCTCGGGCGGCACCGGCTCTTCGGGGACGGCAGCTTCCAGCAGCGGGATGGACTACCTGACCTTTGCACGGAACATGCGGTCGCTGGGGTATAGCATCGACGAGATCAAAGATATGTTCGACTCCATGCGGAAGGGCTGAGCCCGGCGATCCGGCCGAAAGGGCGCATCCGAAAGGGTGCGCCCTTTTGCTGTGCCCCAAGCCGGGCGGGAACAGCGCCCCCGGGAGGAGGAAAATAAATTTTGAAAAAACTTGAAATTCCCTCTTGCAAAGCCGGGCGGAGTATGCTATAATACACCTCGCAGTTGCGCTGCTATAGCTCAGTTGGTAGAGCGCATCCTTGGTAAGGATGAGGTCTCCAGTTCAAATCTGGATAGCAGCTCCATCTGAAAACCGCCTTCCCTGGAAACAGGGAGGGCGGTTTTGCTTTTGCAGGAAAAAATGGGAACATTTGCCCGCCCCGCTGTATAGAATGCAGCAAACCTTTTTTGAGAGGAGCTGTTTCCTATGTGCAATTAAAACAACAACAATGTCCGGGCGGCAGAGGCCGGCGAGGTACAGACCTGCCCGGCGGTGGGGTACCAGTCGGCGTCGGTCTGCGTGCCGGTGACGGTGACCCCCTTCGCCGAGGCGGGCGCCACCGTCACCAAGTGCTGCGGCGACCCCATCGTCACCCCCGGCCGTGAGACCTGTGACGGGGTGAAGAACGGGTCCTGCTTCTTCACCATCAGCCAGAACATCTGTGTGGCTGTGCTGGTGGCCTTCGGCGCAGTGGCGACGGTGGGGGACAGTTACATCAGCTGCAACGGCGCTTCCAGCCAGGATATCTGCGCCGGCTGCGACAGCATCCAGCCTCTGCCCCCCGTCACCCAGCCTGAGCCGGACGAGGAGGCATAACGCCCCGGCGCACCGGCCCTGCTTTTTGAGATAGGAAAGGGGAAAATCCTCCGGGGCGCCAAAGCCCCGGGGGTTTTTTGCGGAAGGGCGAAAAATATTTTTTTGGATTTTTACTTGACAAAGTCAAATAAATCCTATATACTTGATCTCGTCAAGTAAAGGAAAGGAGCGAACCCATGTTTAACACCCTCGCCTATTATTCGTCCGTCCTATACCGGGATTTCACCGCATATACCAGTGAGAAGCTGGAAAAGATGGGACTGCATTTCGGGCTGTTGTTTTTCTTGATCTATGTGGGCAAACATCCGGGCGCCACCCCCTCGGACTTGACCCAGAACCTGCATCTGGACTGGGGGCATTCCCAGCGCTGCATCACCAAACTGGTGGACAGCGGCTTCCTCACCAAGGAAAAGGTGGGCCGGCGCTATCAGCTGCATCTGACCGACAAGGGCCAGGAGGCCTTTGCCGTCAGTCACCAGGTCTTTTTTGACTGGGACAGCCAGCGCCTGGCCGTGCTGAACGAAGAGGAGCGCCAGACTTTGTTTGCCCTGCTGCAGAAGGTTGCCCGGAACAGCAGGCCGCTCCCCCGGGAGGCCGCAGAAGCCATGGCTTCCGGCGGGTTCCCCAAAAGACAGCCGTAAACCCGCTGTCCCGATTCCGTTTTATGTGTGATTGAAACAACAGGAGGATTTACCCTATGAGCAAAGCTTCGAAAATTTGGCTGTGGATTGCCCTGGTGATGTGCGTGTGCACCACCGGCCTGAACCTGTCCGAGGGCCGCTGGCTGTCGGTGGGCATCGCTGTGATTTCCATCATCGGCCTGTGCATGCTGCTGTTCGGCCAGCGCAAGGCCGGCTTTGTGATCATGTGCGTGTGCGCTGTGGGCTCCTTTGTGGTGGGCGCCAGCCAGAACTTCGCCCAGCTGGGCGCCATGAGCATCCTGATGTCCCTGATCGGCTCGGCCCTGGTGCCCGTCATCACCGGCCTGTTCATCAAGAGCCAGTGGAGCCAGCTGCAGTAACATATCGCTATGGTTTCCCGGGCGCAGGGTGTGTCCCTTCTTTCCGCACCGCGCGCCTGTAACAAAAAAGCCCGTATTTTTTCGCAAGTCGAAAAAATACGGGCCTTTTTATGGTAGAAATATACCGCTGCCGGCGGGCATGAAACCCTTCCGGCAGCGGCTGTCAACCTGAGATCAAAAATAAACTTACTGGAGTTTTTCCAGGATTTCTTCCACACTGACGCCGTTGGTGATCAGTTTCTGGACGGCGGAATCAATCTCGGCTTTGTGGGCCTGCTGGGCCTCTTTGGCCTGCTCGGCAGAGAGTTTTTCCTGCAGTTTTTCAATCACTTTATCGGTGGATTTCACAGCGGCTTTCTTGGATTTCAGCTGTTCCTTCAGCTCTGTAATCTGGGCCATAATGGCGGAAATCTCCCCGTTCAGCTGATCCTTTTCGGCATTCTTTTCTGCCAGGGCTGCCGCATAATCTGCGGCGGAATGGCCCTTCAGATTTTTCACTTTGTTTTTGCTTCCTTTAGGTCTTGGCATGGTCAGTTCCTCCCTGAAAAAATATGAAAAATGGTTCCTGTACCATGAGTATAGCATGAAGGATATATCAGTGCAATCATTTTGTGTCAAAAAAAGAATTTTCACATTTTTCAGGGATAAGTTTTATTTTTTATCCGGGATAAAAAGAAAAAACCTGCCCGCCGGGGTATGCCGGGACGGATCTGAAAAACAGGCTCAAATAAACCGGCTGCGCGGCCGGGGCCCCTGCCGGCCGGGCCCTGGGACCGGGCCGGTTTATGCAGCGCGGCGGGGAACCGGCGGAATCAGAAGCCCGGACCGGGAGGCCGGGGAGGCAGGTGCAGGCCCATTTCACCCAGGCAGTTTGTTTTTGTGACAAATGCAACATAAAAAACATAGATTTTCCATTTCCATCCAGGTTTGGCGTGCTATACTTAATCTGGTCCGCCGGAGGCAAAAAAACACAGTGCGGCGGGTTTTGGAAAGAAATCATGTGAGGCAGCTATCCAGAAAGGATCGTGCACAGATGAAAACCAAGTCAAAACGAAAACGACGTATTTGGATTCCGCTGGCCATAGCGGCGGTGGTGATCCTGGTGATCGCCGCCCTGGTGCCTGTGGTGGTGCCGGCAGTGGGCAAGTGGTTTACCAGCCAGGAAACCGAGGTCCGGGACGGCTGGGAAGTGGACGTGGGAGACCTGATCGGGGTGGACGAGGAACAGCGGATTGAAATCCGCCAGGCCCCGGTGGAGGCCAGCATCACGGTGCTGCAGCTGGTGCCGGAGGAAATCGAGGAAGATGGGTTTACCTATTACGACACCGGCGTCCAGCAGCGGATCCGCGCCATGCTGGACAAGGGACGGCAGGGCCGGAGCTGGTCGGCAGACGCCCCGCTGGCCGTGCTGAACCCCTTCGGCACCGGGTCCAACGGGCTGTACCTGTCCTTTAAAACCAACGGGGCCACCCGGGTGGAATACACCGTCCATGTGGAGGATGCGGACATCCCCGACTTTACCGCCACGGCGGCGGACAGCTCGGGGGAAGCCTACACCACCGACCACGAGTTCCAGCTCATCGGCCTGGTGCCGGGGGAGACCAATGTGGTCACCCTGACCATGCGGGGCAGCTGGGGGAATATCCGCCAACGGGTGCGGTTTACCATCGAGATGCCCGGGACCTACTCCGGCTACGACACCAGGCTGGAAGTGACCGACGGCACCAGCACCGAGACCCAGGACCAGGGCCTGTTCACCATGATGCGCACCAACGGATATCTGGGCTATGGCTTCCTCTACGACAACAGCGGCGTGATGCGGTATGAAATGGTGCTGGAAGGGTTCGGCATGGACCGGATCCTCACCTATGGCAATGACATCCTCACCTGCGTGTCGGCCAACAAGCTGGCCCGGATCAACGGCCTGGGCCAGGTGGAGCAGGTCTATCCCCTGGGGGACTATGAGCTCCACCACGACATCAACTACGGCGGGGAGAACACGGTGGTGGCCCTGGCCGAAAAGGCCGGCGCCGTGGACGTGGAAGACCTGGTGCTTGAAATCAACCTGGACACCGGCGAGGTCACCGAACTGCTGGACTGCAAGGACCTGATGGGGGATTACCACAGCCAGACCCGGCCCATCAAGGGCACCGATCCCTTCTTCTGGCAGGTGGGCGAGCAGGACTGGATCCACCTGAACACCGTCCAGTACCTGGCCGAGTCGGACAGCCTGATCCTCTCTTCCCGGGAAACCTCCACCATCCTCTGTGTGAAGGACGTCCACAGCAGCCCGGCCATCGACTGGATGTGCGGCGACCCGGCGTTCTGGGAGGGGACCGAATATGAGCAGTACTGCCTGGAGCAGGTGAACGACTTCACCTGGCAGTACGGCCAGCACTGTGTGGAATACGCCCCCGGCGAAGAGGCGGGCATCTGCTATCTGCGGATGTTCAACAACAACTATTGGGCCATCTCCTCCCGGGACGGCTATGAGCCGGACCTGCCTGAGGGGGTGTGCACCGACCTCTACGGCGGCAGCGAGGACAAGAGCTATACATACGTCTACCGCATCGACACCAACGCCGGCACGGTGGAGCTGGTGGAGTCCTTCCCGGTGCCCTATTCCAGCATCGTCTCCAACGCCACCCTCAACACCGAGACCGGCCACTGGACGGTGAACAGCGGCATTGCCATGGTGTTCGGGGAATACGACGCCGACGGCAGCCTGATCCGCCAGTACAGCTATGACTGCACCATGCAGGGATACCGCACCTTTAAATATGATTACAAGGGCTTCTGGTTCCAGTAAACCGGGACCCGGCCCCAACCAAAAAGCCCCCGGCCTGTTTTCAGGCCGGGGGCTGGTTTGTGGGGAAGGTTACTGGCCGCAGGTGTGGTGGCCGCAGCTGTGTTCCCCGCAGCTGTGGCCTTCATGGCCGTGGTGGTCGCAGTGGGCGGCGGGATCGCAGGCCAGGGTGCCGTCCAGCAGGGCCTGGACGGCGGCGTCGGCAGAGCCCGACACCCCGCCGTAAAGGCGGATGCCGGCCGCTGCCAGGGCGGCCTGGGCGCCGCCGCCGATGCCGCCGCAGATCAGGGTGTCGGCGTGGAGCTGGCCCAGCAGGGCCGCCAGGGCGCCGTGGCCCTGGCCGTTGGTGCTGACCACCTGGCTGCCGGTGACCTGGCCGTTTTCCACGTCGTACAGCTTGAACTGGGCGGTGTGGCCGAAGTGGGGAAAGACGCTGCCGTCCTGGTAGGTGACTGCAATTCTCATACGAATGCTTCCTTTCTGAAAGGCCGGGACCGGGGCCCGGCGGGTGGATTCCACCTTATTGTAGCACGGTTTGGCCCGGGATGCCAGAGGGGCGCCGGAACCGGCAGCGGCCGGGAATCGATGCTTGACAACGTTTAAACAATTGTGTATGTTTAAAAGACAGAAATCTGACCCGAAAAGCAAAACCGGACGGGCAACGGAGGAATGGAATCATGAAACTATTGATTTGCGATGACGACCCTCTATTTGCGGAGAGGATCGAAAAGATGGCGGCCCCCTTCTTTGCGGCGAAGGGGATCGAAGCGGAAATCCGGGTGTGCACCAGCGCGGCAGAGGCGGAGGCCCTGCCGGAACTGGAACAGTACCAGCTGGCCTTCCTGGATGTGGATCTGGACGGCGCCAGCGGCATTGCCCTGGGCCGCATCCTGAAACAGAAAAACCCCGGCGTCATGCTGGTGTACATCTCGGCCTACCTGGAATTTGCGCCCCAGGGGTATACCGTCAGCGCCTTCCGGTACATCCTGAAGGACAGCCTGCGGCAGATGCTGCCGGTGTGCCTCAACGACATCTACAACGAGCTGTTCACCCGGCACAAGGCGCTGGTGGTGGAGGTGAGCCGGGAGACGGTGCGGGTGCCCTATGACGACATCTACTCCCTGGAGAGCGAGGGGCGGCGGATCCAGGTGTTCGGCCAGGTCCCCCACAAGCCCCTGTGCGTCTACTACGGCAAACTGGCCGACCTGCCGGCGGACATGCTGGCCAGCGGCTTTCTGCGGGTGGGGCGCAGCGCGGTGGTCAACATGCGCTATGTCCACAAAATCCTGGGCTACAAGGTGCAGATGGCCAACGGGGTGGAGCTGAGCGTCAGCCGGGCCCTGTACGGCGAGATCCGCAGCACCTATCTGGAATGGCGGGGGCGGTTTGGCGATGGGTGAACAGTGGATGGTCCACCTGCCCTGTGCAGGGGAGTTTATCGCGGTGCTCCAGATCGAAAATGCCATGCTGGGCCGGGGCAGGCTGCCCCGTTGGGCGTCGGTGGCCCTGGCTGAGGGAATGTGGATCCTCACCCAGGCCCTGTGGGGGGATTACCAGCCCTTCTCGGTGTGGGCCATTGCCTTCAACGGCCTGCGGTTCCTGGCGGCATCCTTCCTGTTCAGGGGCACCATCCCCCACAAGATCCGCACCCTGGTGATCTGCGGGGTGTCCATCCTGGGCTATGAGAACCTGGTGGGGGCCCTGATTGCCACCGTCTGGCACATCCCCCTGTCGGAGGCCTGGAGGATCCCCTACGGGGCTATCCTGTACGGGGTGATCACCAATGCGGTGGTGTGGCTGGTGATCCAGCTGCTCAAGCGGAGCTTTGTTCCCATGGATTTCCGCCAGCGGCTGGCGGCCAACGCCTTCCTGTGCGTGGCCGCCGCCATGAACTGCGTCCTGGCCGTCTATGGCCAGGAGCTGGAATATGCCCCCATGATGCTGCTGATCTGCACCGGCATGACCCTGTCGGTGGCGGCCTATTTTGCCCTGCTGAACATGTTCAGCGCCCAGACCCTCCAGGCCAGCCGGATCCAGGGCCAGATCAAGATGGAGCAGGAGCGGTCGGACGCCCTGATGGAGTCCTACCGGACCCAGCGACGGCTGACCCACGACTTCGCCAACCACATGGACGCGGTGGGCTTTTACCTCAACCGGGGGGATATCCAGGGGGCCAAGGCCTATCTGGCCGGCATTTCCCAGAAGGTGGCGGCAGGCACCGCCGTGGTGAACACCAACCACCCCCTGCTGGATGCCCTGCTGACCCGGGAATACCGCAAGGCCGCCCAAAAGGGGGCCATCCTGCAGTTTGACCTGTGCGACCTGCGGCAGTTTCCGCTGTCCGACACCGATCTGGTGACGGTGATGTGCAACCTGCTGGACAATGCGGTGGAGGCGGCCGCCGCGGCCGACCCGCCCCAGATCCAGCTGCGGATCCGCCGGCTGGAGGGGGAATATATTGTATCGGTCCGCAACCGGGTGGCGCGGGATGTAGAGGTGCCCAAAGGGTCGCTGCCCGCCACCACCAAGACGGGCCAGGGCCACGGCATGGGAATGGCCAATGTCTGCAGCGTCCTGGACCGCAGCGGCGGGGAATACACCATCAGCTGCAGGGACCGGTGGTTTTGTTTTACCTTTACCCTGCCCGCCGGCAGCCCGGCGGAACAGGTTGGTTTTGTTTGCGAAAGAGAGGGTGAATCGGTATGATCTTTTATTTTTCCGGAACCGGAAATTCCCGTTGGGTGGCCCAGACGCTGGCCAGCCGGATGGGGGACAAGGCCTGTGACCTGACCCGCCTGGACGCCGTCCCCGATCTGAAAGGGGAGAGCCGGGTGGGGATTGTGTTCCCGGTGTATGCCTGGGGCCTGCCGGAAGTGGTGGCGGACTTCGCCGCCAAACTGCCCCAGACCGGCGCCTTCACCTTTGGGGTGGGCACCTGCGGCTCGGAGGCGGGGCTGGCCCTGAAGCACCTGTCCCAGCTGTTCCCGCTGGACAGCAGCTACAGCCTGGTGATGCCCAGCAACTACATCCTGGCCGAGGATGTGGAGGGGGACAGCGAGATCCGCCGCAAGCTGGCCGACGCCTCCTGGCGGATGGACCGGATGGCCGACGAGATCCAGGCCCGGAAAAAGGTGTACCAGGTCAAGGAAGGGGCCATGGCGGGGCTGAAGTCCAGCCTGATCAACACCGGCTTCAACCGGTTTGCCCGGAGCACCAAGCCCTTCCACGCCGATGACCGGTGCAACGGCTGCGGCCAGTGCGCCCGGAACTGCCCCGCCGGCACCATCACCATCACCGACGGCAGGCCGGTGTGGGGCAAAGAATGCTACCAGTGCCTGCGGTGCCTCAACGAGTGCCCCCAGCAGGCCATCCAGTACGGCAGCAAGACCGCCGGCCGGGGCCGCTACACCATCGAAACATATCTGCACTGACAAAACAGCGCCCGGGCAGGAATGTCCGGGCGCTTGCAGCATCTTCAGAGGGCATTGTCCAGCATCAGGGCCAGCGCCAGGGCCAGCCCCCGGGGCAGGCTGTCCAGACTGACCCATTCCTCACGGGTGTGGGGCAGGGCGCCCGCCACCGTGCCGATGGTGTTGGCGGGGATCCCCAGGGACAGGGGGATGTTGCTGTCGGTGGAGTTGGCGCTGCGGTCGGGGGCCTGGCCGGTAAAGGCCTGGACGATTTCGCAGTTCCGGGCGGTGAACCGGGCCAGGGCCCCGGGGTCCACCGGGCCGTTGCCGGGGCGGACCCCCAGCAGCTGGACTTCAAAGGCGCCGCCCTGGTTTTCCCACCGGGAAAGGGCCTGGCGGAACAGCTGCTCCATCCGGGCCAGGCTGTCCTGGGAGGTGGAGCGGAACTCGTAGAGGATGGAGGCCTCCTGGGCGATGGAGTTGACGGTGGTGCCGCCCTCGATGCGGCCCACGTTGTAGGTGGCCCCGGCCGGGGGGATGATCTGGTACAGGTCATTCACCAGGCCGCACAGCAGCCGGATGGCGCTGGGGCGGCCGAAGTCGGAATAGGAGTGGCCCCCCGGGGCCCGGCAGGTGATTTTGTACCGCCAGGACCCCACCGCCGTGTCGCAGCACAGGGGCATGTACAGGTCGAAGGAATAAAAGGCCCGGATCTTCCCCTGGTAAGCGGCGAACAGGGATTTGGTGCCCTCCAGGTTCCCCAGCCCCTCCTCACAGGCGTTGGCCACAATCAAAATCCCCTGGCGCAGGGCGTCCTGGTGCCGGATCAGGTACCGGGCCGCCAGCAGCAGGTTCACCAGGTTGGCGGTGTCGTCCCCGATGCCGGGGGCAAACAGTTTGCCCTCTGCCTCCCGCAGGGGCAGGGGCTCCTGGTCGGGGAACACAATATCGGTGTGGGCTGCAAACACCACATAGGAGCTGCACCCGGCGGGGCCCAGGGGGCAGATCACGTTTTTGGCTCCGTCCACCCATACTTCCCGGGCCCCCTGGGCCTGCAGCCAGTCCCGGCAGAAGGCGGCCCGACGGTCCTCCTGATGGGTGGGGGCCGGGATCCGGCCCAGGGTCCGCAGCAGATCCGCCTGCTCCTGCCGGCAGGATGCGGCGTATGCTTCTGCCTGTGCGCGCTGTGCAGCTGTCATGGCGATTCCTCCTTGTTGCTTTCAGGGCCATTATACTCCGGCCCGGCCCGGGGGGCAAGATTCACCGGAAAAGGCCTTGACCGTCTCTTGAAAATGTGGTATATTTATAACACAAAGATAGAAATATACCACAAAAAGGAAGGATGGTCTGTATGAAAATGAGACGCAATTTGTATGGGTCCCTGGGCCTGCTTTCGCTGTTGGGCCTGATCGGAGTTTTCACCGAGGCAAAATCTTTTCTGGCATTTTTTGCGTTCGCGGTGGATTTCGAATATTTCTTTATGGAATCGGATGAAATGCTGGAGGAATCCATGAATCGCTCCGCTTCCCGGGCCTTTTATCTGGGGATGGTCTCGATGGCTCTGGTAGCGCTGGTCTGTTTCTTCGGGGGGCTGACCGATGAAAAACAGGCGCTGATCACTGGCCTGGGGACAGGATGGGCGGTATCGGTGGCGGTTTATGCCCTTTCCACCGCCTATTATGGATTCCGGGAAAAATGGGGGCTGGAACATGATCAAGAATAGGATGAAGGAATACCGGGCCAAGTATGGGATGAAACAGGAGGACCTGGCAAGACTGGTGGGGGTCCGCAGGGAAACGATCGGAAACCTGGAAAAAGGCAGGTACAATCCATCCCTGGTGCTGGCCTGGAACATTGCAAAAGTGTTCCATGTTTCCATCGAGGATGTGTTCACAGTGGAGGAGTAAGGACTCAAACAGGAAAGGAAGGCGGAAGCCATGACCACCTTTGAACGGGACGGAAAGACGGTGTCGGTGTGGCCCGGCCGGGGGCCTGGGGCGCCGCTGGTGTACCTCAACACCTTCGGGGAGGAAGGGGCCCAGGTCCGGGCCGAAATGGACCGGCTGGGCTGCCCCGACTGTTCCCTGGCGGCGGTCAGCGGCCTGGACTGGGACAGGGACCTGTCCCCCTGGCCGGCGCCGGCCATCCGCCGGGAAGAAGAACCCTTTGCCGGCGGGGCCGGGGACTATCTCCGCTGGATGACCGGCACCCTGCGGCCCGCCGTCCGGGCGGTGCTGCCGGGAGATCCCTGCTGGGAGGGACTGGCGGGGTATTCCATGGCGGGGCTGTTTGCGGTGTGGGCCCTGTGCCAGACCGATGTGTTCCGGCGGGGGGCCAGCATGTCGGGTTCCCTGTGGTACCCGGGGGCCCGGGACTACCTGCTGGGGCATCTGCCCCAGCCCGCCCCCGACTGTTTCTATTTTTCCCTGGGCAGCAAGGAGAGCAAGACCCGGAACCCGGCCCTCCGCACGGTGGAGGAGGACACCCGGGCGGTGGAGGCCTTTTACCGGGAGAAGGGCATCCCCACCACCTTCCAACTCAACCCGGGCAACCACTTCCGGGACACTGCCGCCCGCACCGCTGCCGGCATCGCCTGGTTGTTGCGGGTTTAAAAAATCGACATTCTGTTACATTAAAACTGCAAAATAAGACAGATCGGATGAACAAATGGGAAGAGTTTGCTATAATAAAGCAGCATCTTTCTGCTGGGCCCGTGTGAGGAGCATTGCGGTATTCCCTGGCAAACAGTCCGGCTGGAAGGGTGCCGTCGCAGCAGACGGAAAAGGTACTCCATTTCTCAGGATGGGGCCCCTTTTGCTGCGCGGATGCGGGCCGTGCCCGTGCAGCACAAAGCCCCCGGCTCAGGCCGGGGGCTTTTGGTATATCCAGAGGTTTTTTCAGTCGATGTCCTCGCAGGGGTACCGGATGCCCATCTGGGCCCGCAGGTGGTCCATCTGCTCCATCATGTGGATGGTCTCGGCGTGGGGCATGGAGGGGCACTCCAGCAGGCCGTTCTGGATGCACTCCACCGTCTCCAGGACCTCGTACTCGTAGCCGGTGAGCTGGGCCGGGCAGGTGAGGCTGCGGATCAGGTGGTTGTCGGCGTCGTAGACCCGCAGGCCCTGGGGGTTGTTGATGTTTTCCACCATCATGTAGCCCTCGGTGCCGTAGATCACCCCGTACCGGTCAGACACCGCATTGGCGGCGGCGGTCAGGTTGGCCACCCGGCCGTCCTGCCAGGTGAGGGTGATGCTGTCGGTCAGGTCCACGCCGTTTTCGTTTTTGGTGCACAGGGCGTGGAGGGCGTCGGGGCGGCCGAACACCATCTCGGCAAAGTTCAGGGTGTAGACCCCCACGTCCAGCAGGGCGCCGCCGGCCAGCTCGGGCACCACAATCCGGTGGTTGCCGGTGATGAAATAGCCCAGGTTGGCAGTGAGCAGCCGGGGCTCCCCGATCAGGCCGGAGGCCAGGGTCTCCTGGATCATCCGGCGCATGGGCTGGTACCGGGTCCAGATGGCCTCGGTGACCAGTACCCCTTTGCTGCGGGCGTAGCGGATGGCATCCGCCGCCTGGCGGGCGCTGACAGTGAAGGACTTTTCGCACAGGATGTGCTTGCCGTGGTCGGCGCAGAGCTTGATGTGCCGGTAGTGGTGGGAATGGGGGGTGGCGATGTAGACCAGTTCCAGGTCGGGGTCGCTGACCAGGTCCTCATAGCTGCCGAAGGCTTTCTGAACCCCGTTGGCCTGGGCAAAGGCCTGGGCCCGGGACAGGTCCCGGGCGCCCACGGTGTAGAGTTCCAGCTCGGGGTGGCCGTTTTCCCGAAGCAGGTGGATGGTGTGGGCCATGGTGCCGGCAATGTTCCCGGCGCCCAGAATGCCGATTTTCATGATGGTTACCTCCCATAGGGCCCTGGGGCCTGTGTTGTATCTCTGGGATTCAGTATACCATGGCCCCGGCCCGCTGGCAATCCGCCCGGCCCTGCAGGGGGCGGAAAACGGCCATCAGCCCCACTGCTGCCGCAGCAGGTCCATGGCGTGGGTTTCCAGCCGGGACACATAGCTGCGGCTGATGCCCAGCAGCCGGGCGGTTTCCAGCTGGGTCAAAGGCGGCTGGCCCCCCAGGCCGTACCGCAGCACAATCAGCTGCCGCTCCCGGGCCGGCAGGGCCTCGATCAGCCCCCGGAGCCGGGCGGCGTCGTCCTTCTTTTCGCAGTTTTCCTCCATGCAGGCGGTGTCCTGCAAGAGGTCGGACAGGGTCAGGGCCGAGTCGTCCTTGCCGGTGTCCAGGGATTCCTGCAGCGAGACGGTGGGCCCGGTCTTTTTGTCCCGGCGGAACTGCATCCGGATTTCGTTTTCAATGCAGCGGCTGGCATAGGTGGAAAACCGGGCCCGGCGGGTGCTGTCAAAGGTGTTCACTGCCTTGATCAGGCCGATGGTGCCGATGCTGATCAGGTCATCCTGATCCCCCGGCAGGGCATAGTATTTCTTGGCGATGTGGGCCACCAGCCGCAGGTTGTGGCGGATGATCTTTTCCCGGGCGGCGGCATCCCCCGCCCGCAGGGCCTCGAAGGCGGCGGCTTCTTCCCGGGGGGTGAGGGGCCGGGGAAAACTGCCCGACTCCAGGTGGAGGGCCAGGTAGAGGAACTGGGCGGAGAAAAATTGCAGCAGTTGCAGCAGCATGGACAAAGACCTCCCTTGGATGGATTCGTTTCAATGTATGAATCCCGGGGCGGAAATTTGCCGGGCCGGCGGGGGTAAGAAAAAACAAAGCCCCCGCCGGAAGTGGGAGCACAAAGGACTGATTCAAACAGAGGATTCAGGTGTAAATATCCTGACGTCCCCCAGGAGTTTGGTTTCGGAGCCGTCGATCAGAATAGCAGATCGGTCCGTGACGGTGGCGTAGACTTTTTTGCGCCGCTCTTTCAGAACCCGCCGGATGGCCTGATCCTGGGCCGGGGCGCCCTGGTAGTGTACTTCCAGGTAGAAATCCTTCAGGAGGGGCAGACCCGGATGGTAGGAAAATTCCGGGTAATCCGAATCGGGGGACAGGTGGTATTCTTCCAGCTGGATCAGGGCGCCGGCGCTGTATCCCATCATGACGCCCTGGAACCGGAGCAGGGAATCCCGCAGATCAAAGGCGTCCATCCGTTCCAGCATGCGGTCGGGCAGGCCGCCCGGCAGATAAAGGATATCGGCGTTCCGGATCAGCTCTGCGGCCCGGGCTTTGGAATCTGTAAAGGCATTGATCCAGTGGATTTGGGATTCGGGGATGCCGTACCGCAGAAAGGGCCCGGTCATGGCGTGATAGTAGAGCCCGTCCTGGGGGTTGTACAGCCTGTTCCAGTCTGCCAGGCTGTGGACATCGCTGTCACGGTAGGAAAAGGCGGGGATCACGACGGTGTCCTCGGGGTGAAGGTAGTGCCGAAACGTCTGGTATAAGAAATCGGCGGAGAAGTCCATCCGGTCAAACAGGATGTGTACCATGTCTGCCTCCCATCAGCAGCAAAAACAGATGCCGGACCCGGTTCACCGGCGTTTGGCAAACCAGGAGTTCCAGCCGGGGCGGGAGGACCGTGGGCCCTTGCGGAGGCCCCGGACCAACAGCACCCCCATCCCCAGAGTGAACACCGCCATGACGGTGCCCTTCACCGGGGCGCCCGCGGCGTAGAAAAAGACGGCCATCCCACCGAACAGGGCCAGGATGCAGCCCATCACCAGGCCGTAGAGCACCGGGTGCTTTTCCCCCAGGGCGTACAGCACCTCGCTCAGCAGGAAGGAGCCCAGCTCCATCAAAAATTCACCCATACACAGCGCTCCTTTCAGGGAAAAGTTCTCTTTTGACCATTCTAACAGAAACCCGTGGAAAAAGAAAGACGGTGCCCGGGTCACGGTGGCCATTGTGGGCCGGGCGGCGCCATGTTATAATGGCCTCAAAAGCAACTTATACCTCGGCGGGAGGAGGAAAACCATGAAAGTGATCTGCTATGGAGATTCCAATACCTGGGGCTACGACCCCCGGTCCTGGCTGGGGGACCGGTACGCCGCCGACAGCCGTTGGGTGGATCTCCTGGCGGCGAAAACCGGCTGGGACATCCAGAACCGGGGCCTCAACGGCAGGAGCATCCCCCGGGAGGCGGTGGCTTTCCCGGCGGACACCGGCCTGCTGGTGGTGATGCTGGGCACCAACGACCTGCTGGAGGGCAGCACCCCTGCCGCAGCAGCCCGGCGGATGGAACAATTCATCACCGGGGTGAACCTGGGGCGGGACAAACTGCTGCTGGTCGCCCCGCCGCCGGTGGAGCCGGGGGCCTGGGTCCAGGATGAGGGCCTGCCCGCTGCCGCCGCGGAATTGACCCGGCTGTACCGGCAGCTGGCGGCGGCGCTGGGGATCCGGTTTGCCGACGCCGGGGCCTGGGGGGTCACCCTGGCCTATGACGGCGTCCACTTCACCCCGGAGGGCCACCGGGCCTTTGCCGCGGGACTGTACAAGGAGGTATTCCCATGAAAAAACGCATCCTGCCCCTGGTGTGCTCGGCCCTGCTGATGTTCACCGGCTGCGGGGCCGACGGCTACCAGAAGATCAGCCAGGACAAGGCCAAAGAGATGATGGACACCCAGGAGGTGCTGGTGCTGGACGTGCGGGAGCAAAGCGAGTACGCCGGGGGCCACATCCCCGGGGCGGTGCTGCTGCCGGTGGGCACCATTGACGAGGACACCGCCGCCGCCGTCATCCCCGAAAAGGACACCACCGTCCTGGTCTACTGCCGCAGCGGCAGCCGCAGCAAGCGGGCCGCCAAGGCCCTGGCCGGCCTGGGGTACACCGGCATTTATGAGTTCGGCGGGATCATGTCCTGGCCCTACGACATTGTAACCTGACATCCTGCCAAGCCGCCCGGAAGGCCTGCCGCCCCGGGCGGCTTTTTTGCGCGATTGCAAAAAGACGATGCATCGAGATTCTACTTTCCCTCAACCGATGGTCGAGGGAAAGAAACCTCTCTTCGGTTGAGAACCCAGGGGGACGGGTGTACAATGGGACCAAAGCAATCGACCACCCAAAGGAGGAACCCGCCATGAACATGAAAAAGACCCTCGGCGCCCTGATCGCCCAGACCCGGAAAGAAAAAGGCATGACCCAGCTGGAGCTGGCGGAAAAGATGGGGGTGACCGACAAGGCCGTCTCCAAGTGGGAGCGGGATTTGTCCTGCCCCGACGTCCAGTCCCTGCCCCTGCTGGCCCAGGTGCTGGATCTGTCCCTGGAAGAGCTGATGCAGGGAGAGGAAAAGCCCCGGCCCGCCCCCAAAGAGGCCGGCGCCCTGGTGTCCACCATCCTGCGGGGGGTGGCCCTGGCCATGGGGGCGGCCACAGCAGTCCTTTCCTTCCTGGACGCCCTGCCCCCCAAAGACGGGCTGGCCCTGCTGGGGCTGGGGCTTGCCTGCCTGGCCGCCGACGCCCTGGGGAAAGAGGGCTGACCCCGGGCGGCTTCCATTTTTTCCAGTGGATAGGCCAGCGGTTTCTGCATACCCTGTGGGGGAGGGATGTGTATGAACCGAACCAAAATCAAGACCTATTTGTTATGGATTCTGCTGGCCGAGGCGGTGGGGGGCCTGGCCGGGTGGCTGACCCGGGAGGATGTCAAAATCTACACCGACAGCATCGCGCAGCCGCCCCTGTCCCCGCCGCCGCTGGTGTTCCCGGTGGCCTGGACCATCCTGTATGCCCTGATGGGCATCGGCGCAGCCCGGGTTTCCCTGGCCCCCGACGGCCCTCAGCGGAGCCGGGCACTGGCCGTCTTTGGGCTGCAGCTGGGGATGAACTTTTTGTGGAGCATCCTGTTTTTCAAGTTCCAGCGCTTCGGCCTGGCCCTGGTGTGGCTGATCGCCCTCTGGGGCGCCATCCTCTGGATGGCCTCCGCCTTTTCCAGGGTGGACAAAGCAGCGGCCCGGCTGCAGATCCCCTATCTGGTATGGGTGGCCTTTGCCGGGTACCTGAACCTGGGAGTCTGGGTCCTGAACTGAACCCCAAAACAAAACCGGAACAGCCAGACGGGGCCGTTCCGGTTGTTTTTGTTGTCAGCAGTTGCCGGTGTAGACCCAGCGCAGGTGCTGCCGGGCGGTATCCGCCAGGCGGTAGACCGTCTCCACCGGGGTGGGGGGCCTGTCCTGCATCAGGTGCCGCGGGAAAAACCGGGAGACATGGAGGGGGATATCGGGGCTCACCGAGGCCAGCCACCGGGCCAGGGCGTCCATCTCCTGGACCGTGTCGTTGGCCCCCGGCACAACCAGGGTGGTGACCTCCACATGGCAGGCCCGGGCGGCCATCGAGATGGACCGCCGGACCGTTTCCAAATCACCCCCCAGGGTACTGTACCAGCCCTGGGTGAAACCTTTCAGGTCGATGTTCACCGCGTCCAGCAGGGGCAGCAGGGCTTCCCAGGGGGCCGGCTGGATGGTGCCGTTGGTCACCAGGACGTTCACCATCCCGGCCCGGCGGACCAGCCGGGCGCAGTCCCGGACATATTCGTACCCCACCAGGGGCTCGTTGTAGGTGTAGGCCACCCCGATGTTCCCCCGGCCGCGCAGATCCAGGGCGGTCCGGACCAGCTGCTCGGGGGTGCAGTCACGGGTGAAGCTCTCCTGGCCCGCCGCCGCAATTTCGGCGTTCTGGCAGAAGGGGCAGCGGAGGTTGCACCCGAAGCTCCCCGCCGACAAAACCAGGCTGCCGGGATGGAACCGCCGCAGGGGCTTTTTCTCGATGGGATCCAGGGCCAGGGCGGTGAGCCGGCCGTAGTTCAGGGGGACCACCCGGCCGCCCCGGCAGGCCCGGGCCCGGCACAGGCCGGTCTGGCCCTCTTCCAGGGCGCAGTGGTGAAAGCAGAGGTCACAGACTGTCTTCATGTGTGCCGCACCACCTCAAACCGCTGGAGGGTGTAAGGGTCCTCGGGGCGGATGCCGCCCTTCTGGCGGGCGATGTCCACCTGCTGTTCCACCGTGTCCACCCCGTCTAGGTCGGGCAGCAGCAGGCCCCGTTTACGGCCATAGGTGACCATCACCCCGTACCGTTTGGGGTCCAGCTGGGAGAGGCTGTCCACCGGCTGGGGCTGGCCCAGCACGTCCACGCTGTATTCCAGGCGGTCCAGCTCTTCGGGCCGCAGGGCGGGAAACCGGGGGTCCCGGGTGCCCGCCGACACCGCGTTGTGGACGATCTCCCAGGCCACGCTGGGCTGGGTGGGGCCGGTGGTGCCGATGCAGCCCCGGAGCCGGCCGTTTTCGTGGAGGGACACAAAGGCCCCGGCGGCCCGGTTGGTCAGCTGGTCCGGCAGGCCGTCGGGCAGCCGGTCCAGGGTGGAGCCGGTGCGGACATAGGTTTCCAGGGACAGGCGGGCCAGCCGGACCCAGGGGTCCTCGTTGGCCCGGCGGTCTGCCAGCCGGGCTTTCAGGATGGCCTCACAGGCGGGGGCGTAGCAGCGGCGGGGGTCCCGGCCGGTGACCGGGAACAGGGCCACCGCATACCCCACCCCGAAGGTGCCCTCGTGGCTCAAAAGCCGGGGGGAAACGGCCAGCCCGTCCAGGGCCCCGGCCATCATCTGGAAGGACCGCAGGCCGCACTCGGCGGCCCGGTCGCAGAGGCCGGCGTCCATGGTGAGAAATTGCAGGAAATCCCCTGAAGCCATGGTGTCGGTCACCGCCTGGTCAAAGACGGGGCCTTCGGGAGCAAAGCCGTAGGGGCCGTCGGCCTTCAGCTTGTGGGACAGGTCGCCGCTGGCCACAAACACCGCCCGGCGGCCCAAAGCCTCCACCGCCCCGGCCACGCACTGGCCCAGCCGGTAGTGATCCAGGGCCGAAAAGCCCGACAGGCCCAGCCGCAGGATGGGGCAGGTGACCCCCGCCTTCCGCAGGAAGTACAGGGGGATCAGCACCCCGTGATCAAGGGCGGGGTCCCGCTGGCCCAGGGTGCCGGCTTCCAGGCCGGCGGCACCGGCCCGGCGGATCACCTCGTCCCGCAGGGGGGCGTCATAGGCCACATCCATCTGGACCTGGGGCGCCCCGAAGGCCGCCATCGAGCCGCTGGCCCCCGCCCCGGGGGCAATGTGGAAGTAATCCCCGTACAGGATGGTGTGGGGGGAGGATACAATCAAAACGTCCGGGTTCCACCCGGCCACAGCCCGGGCCGCTTCCTCCATGGCGCGGCCGGTGGCGGCAATCTCCCGCTCCCGGCCCCGGCCCACCTCGGGCAGTAGCACCGGCGGGTGAGGGGTCAACATGGCGCCCAGCATGGGCATACAGATTCACTCCTATTACAATAAATTTGGACAGGGAAGCCGGGCAGCCAGTCCGGTTTCCCTTCCATCTCGTGCCTAAGCTACAATAAGAGGAGCAACTGGCTGACCATTCACTCCTTGGGCTTCTATGTCCGTTAGAAAGACTGTCAGCCATCCT
>OERG01000067.1_pt1 | contig 25550 bp, 21 predicted proteins | sample 1539951 | NCBI WGS metagenome assembly OERG01 (sample SAMEA3891870, study PRJEB23780) | metagenome | biome: terrestrial biome; feature: animal house; material: Caecal content | place: Italy | collected 2015-05-05
CGCTGGAAGTGTTCTGCCGGGCCTTGTCGGGGCCAAAGTAGAACCCCGGGGAATAAGGCCGGTGGCTGGTGCGGGTCAGCTCGGTGAGCACGCCCTCGGACAGTTCAAAGTCATCGGCCATGGGATTAGCCAGATACTGGTCCAGGGCCTTCCGGTAGGCTGCCGTGACGCTGGCCACATAGTAGAAGGTCTTGGCCCGGCCCTCAATCTTGAGGCTGTCCACGCCGGCCTTGCAGATCAGATCCAGGAAGGGGGCGGTGCACAGGTCGTTGGCATTCAGGATGTAGCTGCCGCCTTCCCCTTCCCCGATCTCGTACAGCTGGCCGGGGCGGGTCTCCTCGGTGAGGTAGTATTTCCAGCGGCAGGGCTGGGCGCACTGGCCCCGGTTGGCGTCCCGGCCGGCCAGGTAATTGGACAGCAGGCACCGGCCCGACACGCTCATGCACATGGCACCGTGGACAAAAGCTTCCAGCTCCAGCTCAGGCGGGGTTTTATCCCGGATGACTGCGATGTCGGTGAGGCTCAGCTCCCGGGCCAGTACCACCCGCTTGGCGCCCATCTTGTAGCAGGCGGTGGCAGCGGCGTAGTTGGTGATGCCGGTCTGGGTGGACATGTGGACATCCACATCCGGAGCATAGGTCTTACAGGCATCCAGCACGCCCAGGTCCGCCACGATGAAGGCGTCCACCCCTGCGGCAGCGGCCTCCCGGACGGCATCCGGCAGCCGGTCGGCCTCCTGGTTGGTGGGCAGGGTGTTCAGGGTCAGGTAGACCTTGCGTCCCCGGGCGTGGGCGTAGATCACGCCCTCGGCCAGCTGCTCGGGGGTAAAGTTGGCCGGGGCCGACCGCATGCCAAATTCGGGCAGGCCGCAGTAGACGGCGTCGGCACCGTAGCAGACTGCGTACCGCAGCCGCTCCAGGTCCCCCGCCGGGGCCAGCAGTTCGGGAATCTCTAACATACCAATGGTTCCTCTCTGATTGTTGTTTACTGTTCCAGGCCGGCATTCACCTGCCGGGCCGTCTGGATGTTGGCCTGGTGTTGGGCCAGGGTTTGGGCGTAATAATAGTGGCCCGTCTTGTCGGTGACAAAGAAATAGGCGTCTTTGGCTTCCTCGTCGGGCTGGGGATCCAGGGCAGCCTGGATGGCGTCGATGCCCGGGTTGGACACCGGGCCCGCCGGCAGGCCATTGCGCTGGTAGGTGTCGTAGGCCTCGATGATCTCCTGGGGGATCTCATCCCAGCCGCCAAACCAGGGGGCCACCCAGTTCCACAGGTAGTTGTTGTCCTCGTCGCTCTTGACGTGGCTGGAAACGTTGCTTTCCAGCCGGGGATAGGGAGAGCCCTCGGCCAGACGGTTGCGGAACACCTGGGCCACATTGCTGTCCTGGTCGTTGCCGGCCTCCTCCTGGACAAAGGACGCCAGGGTGATGAGCTGATGGAGGGTCATCCCCTGCTGGTCCAGCTCCTGGTAGATGTCATCGGTGATCATCTGGTCAAACCGGGCATAGAAGGTGGCCACATAGTCGTGGACGGTGCCGTCCTGGAGGAATTCGTAGGTGTCGGGGAACAGATAGCCCTCACACTTCATAAAGCGGCCGGGGGCCTCTTCATCGGTGGGGACGTACTGCCAGAACTTGAACTGGCTGAAATCCCCCTGGTTGGCTTCTTCCAGGAATTCCTCGGCGGTGCACAGCCCCGCCTGCTCCATCTGTTGGGCAATGGCAATGGCGGTGGTTCCTTCGGGGAAGGTGAGCCGGACCGAATCCGCCGCCGCATACACCGACAGGGATGCGATCAGGTCGTCATAGGACGCCCCCTGTTCCAGCTCAAAGGTGCCGTACTGCAGTTTGCCGGCGGCCCCCTGCTGGCCCACGTACCAGCGGAACAGCTGGGGGAAGCGGATCACCCCGGCCTCTTTCAGCTGCCTGGCAATGGCAGCTACACCGCTGCCCTGCTTCACTTCCACCGTGACCGTCTGGCCCGAAGCGCCGCTGCCCTTGATCTCACGCCGGAACAGCAGTGCCACAGCTCCCGCTGCCAGCACCAGGACCAGCACCAGGGCCAGAATCACCCACCGCAGGATGTGTTTTTTGGCGGGCTGGGCGGCATGCTTGCTCGTTTTCGCATCCTTCATACCATGTTTGTCCTTCCTTGCAGAGGTCCGGCGGGCGTCAAAAGCAGGCCCGGAACCCCTTATTTTTCCATCATCAGCCGCATGTAGCTGCCGCTGACATCAAAGGGCGCCCCGGCAAACCGGATCATGCCGTATTCCTGCCGGGTGCCCTCCCCCAGAAACAGGGGCTGGGCAGCCCCCACCGTGATAACGGCTTTTTCCACCACGCCCTGCTTCTGGCGGGCAGCTTCCATCAGGACCTCGGCAGCCCGGTCGTCGTCGGCCATCAGCTCCACAAAGAAGAGGGTATCCTCCTTGCGGAAATACAGGCCATAGCCGTGGTCGTTGGACACGATGGTGATGCCCCGGGCATACAGGTCACCCAGCACCACCCCCATCCGGGCCGCATCCAGCTCTACGCCGTCGGGGCAGTATTTTTTCCGCAGCTCGCACAACTTCTTGGCGGTGACTGCGTCAAAGTCCGCCTGGCTCCAGAGATTCCGCCGCACCTCCCGGGTGAGGCACCGGAGCTCAAAGGCCCGGGCAAAGCCCCTGGCCCCATAGAAGGCCGCCTGCTGGGCCCCTGCAGGGACCGTCACCATAAAGGCAGCCCCTTTCCCGGCCTGCTGGTCGCAGGCATAGTCCACCAGGCCGGCGGCTGTGGCATCATCCCGGCTGCACAGGCCATAGAGGTAGCAGCCCCGGCGGCCCTGAAGGGTCACCGGCACCGCCAGCACCAATGCCTGCACTGCACCGTTCTCCTCGGCCAGATAGGTATTCTCCTCCCCGGCAAACCGCCGGACTGCCTTTTCGGCCAGGTCGGCGGGCTCATCCCACTGGGCAGCCCAAAGTTCCTCCACAGCCGTCAGGTCTGACGGCTCCATCAGACGAAACATCTTTAAGATACCCCCTTCTTCGCTTGATTATCGCATGCTTTGCGTTTATTCGCTCTTTTGCAGCACAGCCTGGGCCAGGGCCAGCACCTCACGGCCGATGTCCTCCACCGTCCGCATGGTGCCTGCCCGGGTGCATTCCACCGTCTGCCAGCCCAGCTTTTGGGCGCAGTATTCGGCGGCGCGGCGGCTCCGCTCCAGATATTCCAGATCCCGCTCCTGGATGTCTTTTTTGCTCTCATCCCCGTGGTAGCGGGCAGTCATCAGCTGCTGGCTCACCGCCGGGTCCACCCGGAGGTAGATCACTGCGTCCGGCGCAGGCAGCCCCAGCAGCTGGTATTCGTATGTAAACAGCCAGTCCAGATAGGCGTCCCAGGCCTCAGGCGGCAGTTTGGAGCACTGGTGGGCGCCGTTGGAGGTGGTGTACCGGTCGGCAATCACAATGCCTCCCGCCTGGTAAAAGGCGCCCCAGCCGGTCTTATAGCTGGCATAGCGGTCCACCGCAAAGAAGCTGGAGGCCGCGTAGGCGTTGACATCGTCGGGCTTGTCCCCGAACTGCCCCGCCAGATACATTTTCACCAGGGCCGAAGAGTCGCTGGCATAGTTGGGGAAGCTGATCTGCCGCACCTGACGCCCCTGGGCGGCCAGGGTCTCGGCCAGCAGCCTGGCCTGGGTGGCCTTGCCGCTGCCGTCCAGGCCATCAATCACCAGCAGGCAGCCCCGATCTTCTGCTCCGGTCATGCCTGCCCACAGCTTTCGCGGAGGGCGCTGTACTTGTCCCGCACCTGAGCGGGATGGCCGCAGCACATCTTGCCCTCGGGGCAGGGGCCTTCCAGGCAGCCGGGACCGGCGGTGCGGAACAGGTGGGGCGCCACCGGATACACCAGGCGCAGCATCTCATCCGCCAGCTGGCGGATCTCCCACTGGGCCCGCTCGCAGCACCGCAGCCGGAAGAAATTCAGCAGGCTGCGGGCATTCATGGTGACCACCATCTTGGTCTCGCAGGCGTTGGGCAGCACAAACCGGGCGTCCTCGTTGGCCATCTTCTCGGCCTTCCGGCGGGCTTCCTTTTCGGGCATGCCTTCCGCCATCAGTTTGGCGGCGTGGCCCTCTTCCAGCTTGCGGGCCAGGTCCAGATAGCGGCTGGCGTCCTCTTCCATGCTGGCCAGGAAAGCTGCTTTTGCCTCGGGCACCGCCTCGATGGCAGGGGGCACCACATAGCGGAAATCATCCAGCCGCACATACCGCTGGCTCTGGACGCTGAAAGATGCAATCCGGTGGCGGGTGATCTGGGCCAGCAGGGACCGGCTCACCCCCTCGATGCCGAAGGTGAAGCTGGCGTGCTCAATGGGGCTGGCATGGCCCAGGTCGCTGAGCATGTTCAGGAAACGGGCGGTCTTTTCCTCATCCAGGCCGTCCAGCAGGTCGGTGATGTGGCTGTCCGAATAGCAGAGCTTGGCGGCAGCTGCCACCACCTTTTCGGGGTCGGGGGTATGGGCAATCAGTCGAACCGTCATCATGGGCGTTTACTCCTCCGTTCCTTTGGTCAGCGGGGCAAGGTTGGCCATCATCTTCTTGGTGCCCACCTTGTCGAAATGAATCTCCACAATGCTGTCCCCTGCTGCCGGGGTCACCTTGGTGACGGTGCCGCGGCCAAAGACCTTGTGGAACACCGTCTCACCCGGCGCATAGTGCCTGGACGGCGCCGAGGGGCGGGGTGCTGCGGGCCGGGCAAAGCCCGCTGCCGGCGCCCCCGGGAAGGATACCGGGTGGGACCCGGCGTTGTATTCCCGGTTCAGGTAGCCGCTGCTGCGGCCCGAAGCGGCGCGGCCCCGGCCCGAAGGCCCGGAATAGCCCGATGCGCCGCCGGGGACGCTGTCCCCAAAACCGTTCCAGCTGCGGCTGGGCCGTTCCAGAGCCGGGCTGCGGGTGGTTTCCAGGTACTCCGGCTCAATCTCGTTCAAAAAGCGGCTGGGCTCGTTGCGGCAGGTGCGGCCGTAGAGCATCCGGGTGACGCTGTGGGAAATATACAGCTCCTTCTTGGCCCGGGTGATGCCCACATAGGCCAGCCGGCGTTCTTCTTCCAGATCCTCCGGGGAGAAGCGGCTCATTTCGCTGGGGAAGATGCCTTCCTCCATTCCCACCAGGAACACGTAGGGGAATTCCAGGCCTTTGGCCGAGTGGATGGTCATCAGCACCACCTGATCTGCGTCCTCATTGTAGCTGTCAATGTCGCTGATCAGGGCGATTTCTTCCAGATAGCCCTCCAGACTGGCGTCCACCCCACGGGTGTCGCAGTAGCTCTTGACGTTGTTGACCAGCTGGCCCAGGTTCTGCAGTCGGTCCTGGGCATCCTCATGGCCCTGATTGGCCTGCTGTTCCAGCATGGCCCGGTAGCCGGTCAGGTCAATGACCTTCTGGGCAAACAGGTCCAGGGGGCAGGTATCCAGGGCCTCCTGCAGCTGGCGGTACATCTGCCAGAACTTCAGCAGGGGCCCGATGGCCCGGGACAGCCGGGCGTATTCATCGGCCCGGCTGATGATATCCAGCATGCTGACCCCTTCCTGGCTGGCCAGGTCGGCGATGGCATCCACCGTGGAAGCGCCGATCTTGCGGGCAGGCTCGTTGATGATCCGCCGCAGCCGGACGTCGTCCCTGGGGTTGGCCACAATGGACATGTAGGAGTGGATGTCCTTCACTTCCTTGCGGTCATTGAACCGCTGGCCGCCCACAATCTTGTGGGGAATGCCGGCCCGGGTGAAGTAGTTTTCGATGGGGTTGGACTGGGCGTTCATCCGGTACAGAATGGCGTGGTCGGCCAAGTGGCCGCCCTCCCGCAGGTGCTGGCCGATGACCTCGGCAATGTGGCTGGCCTCGTCCCGCTCATCCTCCGCCTGATAGACGTGGACCGGGGCGCCCTCGCTGTTTTTGGTCCAGAGGGTCTTGCCCTTGCGCTCGGTGTTGTGACTGATGACGCAGTTGGCAGCGTTCAGGATGTTGGAAGTAGAGCGGTAATTCTGTTCCAGCCGGATCACCTTGGCGCCGGGGTAATACCGCTCAAAGTTCAGGATGTTCTCGATGGTGGCGCCGCGGAAGCGGTAGATGCTCTGGTCATCGTCGCCCACCACGCAGATGTTTTTCTCGGGGCCGGTCAGCAGGCTCACCAGCCGGAACTGGGCCACGCTGGTGTCCTGGTACTCGTCCACCAGCAGGTAGCGGTACCGGTTCTGGTAGTAATCCCGGACTTCCTGGTTGTCCTGCAGCAGGCGGACGGTGTAGTAAATCAGGCCGTCAAAGTCAAAGGCGCCGGCCTCATGAAGCCGCTTTTCATAGATGCCGTAGATCTTGGCGGCCAGCTCCAGCTTGGTCTTGCCGATGGCATCCCTGGCGGCGGCAGCCGGGTCCACCAGCTGGTCCTTCCAGCGGCCCAGCTGGTTCAGGGCGGCCTTCACCGGGAAGAACTTGTCATCCACGTTCTGTTCTTTATAAATGGCCTTCATCACCCGCTGGGCGTCGTCGGTATCATAGATGGTAAAGCTGCGGGGCCAGCCGATTTCCTCGGCATACCGGCGGAGAATCCGCACGCAGGCCGAGTGGAAGGTGGAGGCAAAGACCTCTTTGCCGTCCTCTTCCCCCAGCATGGCGCCCAGACGGGCTTTCAGCTCCCCTGCCGCCTTGTTGGTGAAGGTGATGGCCATCACGTTCCAGCTGCGGACCGGGTTGCAGCGCATCATCTCGTCCAGCCAGGCCGGCACATCCGTTCCGGTCATGATGGCGGTGCGCAGGGCCCGCAGGTCTTCATCGGTGGCGGGGCGGGGGGTCCAGCAGCTGCCGTGGGCGCTGCCGAACCGGATCAGGTTGGCGATCCGGTTGACCAGCACGGTGGTCTTGCCGCTGCCGGCACCGGCCAGAATCAGCAGGGGGCCGCTGGTGGTGAACACCGCCCGGCGCTGCATTTCGTTCAGGCGGCCAAACTGTTTTTCAATGTAAGTATCCCGAAGGGTACAAAATTCTGTCTGTAAATCGGTTGCCATTCCCTATTTTTGCTCCTTGCTCATAATTGTTATCAGTATACCACAAACCCACCGCTGTGGACAGTCCCTTCCATCGAAAACGCCCAGCCCCCTGCAGGGAGGCTGGGCAAAATGCGCAAAAATCAAAGTCCGGTTTTTCTCGGGCAGCAGCCGTCAGCCGTTCATAGCCGTATGGTGCGCCTGGGTGATGGTGTCCAGGTTTTCCTGCCGGGTCCCCCCGGCGGCCACATACAGATGGTACGGCTTCAGGATGCCGTCCTTGATGGCGTCGGTCAGCTCAAAGTGTATGATGCCCCCGAGCCCACCAGCACAACCTGGACAGCTTCATCCCGATGGTCTTTCAAGTCCTCTACCATCCGGATCGAATCACCGTCCAGCAGGAGGGTCAAGGTCTCACACACCGTGCCGTCGGACAGCTGGGTCTGCTGGCAAATGGGAGAGGTGCCGGAAGAGAAGAAATACTGGTTGTCCCCGATGACCACGATCACCTGGCTGAACCCTCTTGCCTCACTCTCCCGGTAATCCAGCACCAGGCCGAAAAGGCCATCTCCTCGTTGGTGCCCACTGCCGGGATCACCCGGACGGTGCCGTTTCCTGCGCTGATCAGACCGTCTGCCCCGCTGGCCAGGGCATCCACCATGGCATAGGCTTCCCCTGCCGCGTCTTCCCCGGTGAGGCTGATCCCCTCCACCTGCTGGAAAACCGACCAGTCAAACCAGGAAGATGCCGAGGCCGGCAGCGCCATCGCAGCGGCCAGGGCCAAAGCCATCACAGCAGCGGTCTTCGTCTTTTCATTGCATCCTTTTCCTTTTACAGTCCCATGAAAGGCTCAGCGGCGGCCAATCCGGGGGGTGGCGTCGGTGAAGCCCACCTCCAGCTTGTCGCCGATGGACAGGCTCATGGCGGTGCCCAGGGCCACGCAGTTGACCGGGTCGGGCGAGACATAGACGTCCACCTTCAGCTCCTGGCTGAGGTACTCGGGCAGGCCGTGGAGCTGGGCGCCGCCGCCGGTGAGCATGACGCCGTTCTTGTAGATGTCGCCGGCCAGCTCGGGGGGCGTCTTTTCCAGCACCTGGTGGGCCGCGGTGCCGATCTGCTCGCTGAGCATCATGACCGGGTCGTACAGGTCGCTGGTGGAGACGTTGACCCGCACCGGCAGCCCGGTGAGCAGGCTGCGGCCCTTGATCTCCATGGTCTCGTCAAAGTCGGTTTTCTGGGGGCAGCAGGCCACCCGCTTTTTCAGCTCCTCGGCGGTGCGCTGGCCGATGGCAATGTTGAACTTGGTGCGCACATGCTTGAGGATTTCGTCGTCGTAGTGGTTGCCTGCCACCCGGACGCTGGTGGCCTTGACCTTGCCGCCCAGGGACAGCACCGCGATATCGGTGGTGCCGCCGCCGATGTCGATGATCATCCGGCCGTCGGGCACGGTGATGTCCAGCCCCGACCCCAGGGCCGCCGCGATGGGCTCGTCGATCAGGTACACCTGCCGGGCGCCCGCCGCGACCACCGCCTCCACCACGGCGTCGCTCTCGATGCCGGTGATGGCCGCCGGCACGCACACCGCCACCCGGGGCTTGACCATATGGGAGCTGTACACCTGGTTGACGAAGCGGCAGATCAGCTCCCGGGTCATGGTGTGGTCGCTGATGACGCCATCCTTCAGGGGGAAGGTGGCCGAGATGTAGTTGGGGGTGCGGCCCACCATGGCCAGGGCCTTGTCGCCCACCTCCAGCACTTCTTTTTTGCGGGTGTCGATGGCCACCACGCTGGGCTGGTTCAGCACGACCCCCTTGCCCTCCTGGGCGATGATGATGGTGGTGGTGCCAAGGTCTATCCCGATGTCGTTCTGTGCCATAATGCAGTGTTCCTTTCTTCGCGTTCCTCTATGCCAAAAGCCCCGGACGGGGCTGTAGAAATCCAGTTTTCAGTATACCACACCCCGGGGGAAAAGTATAGTGCTTTTGCTCTAGGTGGGCCCCATTTCTGCGCGCAGCCGCCCGTCCGGCTCCGGCGGCCGGGCGCAGTTTTTCAGCAGCTCGGCCAGGCCGCTGTAGCGCAGGTTCTGGCGGACGTTGGCCATCATGGCGGCCACCGTGTCCCGGCGGCCGGCCACCACGCACAGCCGGCGGGCCCGGGTCACCCCGGTGTAGAACAGGTTGCGGTAGCACAGCCGGGGCGGCACCGCCGCCGCCGGCAGGACCACCGCCGCAAACTCGCTGCCCTGGCTCTTGTGGACGGTGATGGCGTAGGCGGGCTCCAGCTCGCCCAGGTTCTCGGCGGGGTAGACCAGCACCCGGTCGTCCATCCGCACCGTCATGGAGCGGGAGCGTGGGTCGATGGATTCCACGATGCCGATGTCCCCGTTGTAGGCCCCCACCCCCTGCTCGCCGCCGTCCCGCTTCCAGACGATCTCGTAGTTGTTCTTGACCTGCATCACCTTGTCCCCCGTGCGGAACACCCGGGACGCGCTTTGCAGCTGGGGCTTGCCTTTGGCGGGGGGGTTCAAAAGGTCCTGCAGCAGGGTGTTGAGGGCCTGGGTGCCGCAGGGTCCCATCTTGGTGGGACACAGGACCTGAATATCCCGGATGGGGTCAAAGCCATAGCTCCGGGGCAGCCGGGTGGTTACCAGATCGCAGATCAGCTTCTGGCAGGCCTCGCCGTCCGCTTCCAGGAAGAAGAAGTCGTCTTCCTTGCCCCCCTTCTGGAGGGGGCGGCCGCTGACAATGTTGTGGGCGTTTTCCACAATCAGGCTCCGTTTGGCCTGACGGAAAATCCGCTTGAGGCAGACGGTGGGCACCTTTTGGGAGCGGATCACCTCGCCCAGGATATTGCCGGGGCCCACGCTGGGCAGCTGGTCCGCATCCCCCACCATGATGATCCGGCAGTTGGGCCGCAGGGCCGCCAGCAGGCTCTGGAACAGCTGGACATCCACCATACTCATCTCGTCCAGGATCACCACGTCGCATTTCAGCAGGTTTTTTTCGTTGTGGATGAAGCTGACCTGGCCCCCAGAGTAGTCCACTTCCAGCAGGCGGTGGATGGTGGAGGCCTTGCGGCCGGTGAGTTCACTCAGACGCTTGGCGGCCCGGCCGGTGGGGGCGCAGAGGGCCACCCGCTCGGCCTGGCTTTCCAGGATATTCAGGATGGCGTTGACGGTGGTGGTCTTGCCGGTGCCGGGCCCGCCGGTGAGCACCAGGCAGTTTTCGGTCACCGCCCGGCGGATGGCCTCCCGCTGCTCCGGGGCATAGGCAAAGCCCTGGGCCAGTTCCAGCACCTGGATGTCCCGGTCAATGTGGCGGGCCGCCTGCTTGTCCCGCTGGACCAGAAAGGCCAGCCGGGCCGCAATGGCTTTCTCTGCCCCCAGCAGGTCGGGCAGGTAGATATAGTCCCCGCCATTCCAGCTGCAGGAGGCCAGCTCCCCGCTTTCCAGGCAGTTTTCCAGGGCGGCGGTGAGTTTTTCGGGGGGCTGATGGATGAAGGCCGAGGCCGTGGCCACCAGCCGTTCCCGGGGCAGGCAGGTATGGCCGTTGCCCGCATTGTGGCGCAGCGTCCGCAGCAGGGCGGCTTCCAGCCGCTGGGCGCAGTCCCCTTCCATCTGGTAATACTGGGCGATGCTGTCGGCGTGGCGGAAATCCAGCTGGAGGGGTTCGCCGCACAGCAGATAGGGGTTGGCGGCGATGGCCTGGGCAGCCCCCGGGCCAAAGGTGCGGAACACCTCCATGGCCCGCCGGGGGCCGATCTCAAACTGGGCAAGATAGGCAATCAGCTCCCGCATCCCAAACATCCGCTTGAATTCCTGCTGGATGCGGTCGGCCTTGTCCGCCGAGATGCCCTTGATTTCGGTCAGCCGGGCCGGCTCGTTGGCAATCACATCCAGGGAGGCTGTGCCGAATTTCTCGATGATCTTCTGGGCGGTGGCAGGGCCCACATAGGGTAGGGACCGGCTGGCCAGAAAGGCATAGACTGCGTCCAGGTCCCTGGGCATATCGGTGATGCACTCGGTGGCGTGGAACTGGCGGCCATAGGTGGCATGGGTCTCGTACCGGCCCCGGCACACCACGCTCTGGCCCACATGCAGCTCCCCCAGGGTGCCGCAGACCACCGTCAGGGTGCCGCCGCCCGACAGTTCAAACACCACATAGCCGCTGTCGCTGTTTTCAAAAATAATGTCCTCAATGGTCCCTTCCAGCTGGTCCAGCTGCTGTTCTTCCATGGACGGCGTCCTCCCTTCCCCTTGCAGTTGTCCATAATATATAAGTATACCCTCCCGGGCGAATTTTGTAAATCATGGTTTGGCACAAAAAAGCCGCCCCGGGTTTCCCCGGGGCGGAACGATTATGCTGTTGTGTTTCAGGCCTTTTTCAGCTGTATTTCTCCCTGCTGGGCTGCCGCCGGGCCATGGCGGGAGCCTTCCAGCCGGTGCATAACCACCTGGTAGGCCGGGATCAGGAAGAAGCAGGCGGCGAACCAGGCCACCGGGCTGGCAATGCATCCGGCCCAGTAGCCGAACACAGGCACCATCCAGAAGCTCACCAGCGCCCGGGCGAACATCTCAAAAACGCCGGCAAACATAGCCAGGCCCGAATAGCCCAGGCCCTGGATGGAATAGCGGTAGACAATCAGCACCGCCAGGGGGATATAGAAGACGCTGTTCCAGAACAGGAACTCCCGGGCGTTGGCCATGATGGCGCCGGTGGCATCCTCGCTGCTGTCCAGGAACAGGCCGATCACCAGCACATCCGAGAAGTGGAAGATGATGAAGGAGGCAATGCTGTACAGGATGCCGATGCCCAGGGCCGTCCGCACACCCTGCCGGACCCGGGGAAGGCTGCCTGCCCCCAGGTTCTGGCTGGTGTAGGTGGTCATGGCGGTGCCGATGCTTTCCAGGGGCACCGACAGGATCTGGCCGGCCTTGCCGCCGGCGGTCATAGCCGCCACAATGGCGCTGCCCAGGCCGTTGACTGCAGTCTGCAGCACTATGTTGCCGATGGCCGTGATGCTGCACTGGAGGCCCATGGGCAGGCCCATCAGGCACAGTTTGGCGCAGTGGGCGGTGCTGAACCGGCCCTCTTCCCGGGACCAGCCCAGTATCCGGAAGTTCTTGACCATGTAGGCCAGGCTCCACAGGCCGGCCACCGCCTGGCTGATGACGGTGGCGATGGCGGCGCCAAAGACGCCGGCGTGGAACACCAGCACAAAGAAGATGTCCAGGCCGATGTTCAGCACGCTGGCCACCAGCAGGAAATACAGGGGCCGCCGGCTGTCCCCCAGCGCCCGCATAAAGGCGCTGGTCACATTGTACAGCAGGGTGAAGGGGATGCCTGCGAAGATGGTGCGAATGTACACGTCGGCCAGATCAATGATATCCGAGGGGGTGTTGGTGAGGACCAGGATGGGCCGGGTCAGTGCCACCGTCACCACCGTCAACGCTGCTGCGAACATCAGGGACAGCCACACCGAATTGGCGGTGTAGCGCCGCAGCTCCACCTCATCCTTGGCGCCAAAACACCGGGCCAGGGGGATGGCAAAGCCGCAGGCAATGCCGTTCACAAAGCCCAGCACCAGATAGCTCAGGCCGCCCACGCTGCCCACTGCAGCCAGGGCATCCACACCCACAAACCGGCCCACGATGATGGTGTCGGCCAGGTTGTAGAACTGCTGGAACAGGCTGCCCAGCATCATGGGCACCGCAAAGAGCAGAATCAGCCGCAGGGGCTGACCCTGGGTCATATCTTTTGTCATAGGAGTCCTCCTTCTGTCTGCATCGTCTGCCGCAAAACCCGTGAAAAGCGTCCTGTTCCGGACCGGAACAGGACGCCTTTGGATTGGAGTATATTATAGTGCAGGATGTCAAAATTAGCAATCGTATTTTTGGACAATCTGCGGTTTCATTTTGACCGAAAAAGTGGCAATTTTACCCTTGGCCCCTGGTCAGGTCCGCAGGGTATCCAGGGCCCGCAGGACTGCTTCCTGCATGCCGGCGGTATCAATGGTGCACAGGGACGCCAGATCTGCGTCGCTGCCGTCGGTGGGGATCTTCTCGATCTCCTCAGCGGTCTTGCCCTTCAGATAGCCGGCATAGCCGTCGCTCTGCTCGTACCACTCTTTGCCCAGGGCAGAGGCCTTCCGCATGCTGTAGTCATCCCCCAGAATGTGCTTGCTCTTGACTTCGCCGTCCCCGGCCACCATGCCCTTGCCGTCCACCGTCAGGGAGGGCTCGGCCTCATCACAGACAGCGCTGGTCACCCGGCCCGAAGCATTCACCGTCAGGGCCGCAGCGGTCACATCCAGCTGGGGCACGGCATCCTTATCGGCCGTCGCCTGGAGGGTCTTGCTGGCGTCGGTGGTCTCCACACCCAGGGCCAGGCTGTCCCCTTCGGCGGCACCCATGGCCTTGGCCTGGGCGCAGGCTGCCGCTACTGCCTCCCGGTAACCGTCCACCTTGATGGTGCAGCCCGACAGCAGGTCTGCATCTTTGGCGTAGCCGTCGGTGTCGGTTTCCACCTTCCGGACCTCCTCAGCGGTCATCCCCATCAGGTATTCCCCAAAGGCGTCGGCCTGTTCTGCCCAGCTCTTGCCAATGGAGGACACCGCCGACAGGGGGTATTCCTCATCCCCCTTCTGCCGCTTGGAGCGCAGGTCCTCGGCCACCGTCACGGCGCCGTCCTCCTTGGTGGTAATCTTGCCTTCCAGCTCGTCCACCACCACCTGGACAATCCGGCCGTCCTCATCCAGCAGGACGGCGGCGGCGATGGAATTCATCTCGCCGGATTTGTCCCCTGCTTTGGTTTCGGTCTGGATGGCAAGGCCGGTTTTCCAGGCATCCTGTTTCTGGCCCGACCCGGACCCCGATGCGCCGGAAGATGAACTGCCCGAGGAACTGGAATCCATCTTCCCGCAGGCGGTCAGCAGCAGGGCCGCCGCGGCCAGCCCTGCCAGATATTGATTTGCTCTCATTTTTTCGCTCCCCTTTGCTATTGCTGAACGCCCCTGCTGGGGCTTTTGGGGGTAGTCTGCCCCGCCGGGCCTGGCTTTATGCATCAAAAAAACGCCCCTCACAGGAGGGGCGCCGATCCGGTTCTGTTACATCATGGGGCTGACAAGCCGCAGCACGTCATCCAGAAGGGTGCCGGGCAGGCTGGTCCGGCAGTCGTCCATGGTGATCCGCCGGCTCTGGGCAAAGGTCTTCTCCGCATCGGCCCACACCGACCGCACCTGGCTGTTGTTCATCAGCAGGGTGCCGCATTCGAAGTGCAGGTAGAGGCTGCGGTAATCCATATTGATGCTGCCCACCACCGCCACCCGGTCATCGCTGACGTAGCACTTGGAGTGGATGAAACCGGGGGTAAACTCATAGATTTTGACCCCGGCCCGCAGCAGAGGCAGATAATAGGACCGGCTGAGCCGGAACACAATCTTTTTGTCCGGGATGGCCGGCAGAACCAGCCGCACGTCCACCCCCCGCTTGGCCGCCAACCGGAGGGAGTTCATCAGGTCTTCCCCGATGGCCAGATAGGGTGTGAAGATATAGACGTAGTGCCGGGACTGGTCAATGATATCCCGGTAGACGTTCTCAGCCAGCCGCTCTTCGTCCAGCGGGCTGTCGGCGTAAGGCTGGACCACCCCGTCCCCACGGCCTTTGACGGTGGGGCGGAAGGCGCTGTAGTCTTCCTCCCTGGGGCGGAAGGCATTCCAGAAGTTCAGGAACATGACGGTGAAATTCCACACCGCAATGCCTTCCAGCCGGATGGCGGCATCCTTCCAGTAACCGAACCGCTCTTCTTCGTTGATATACTCGTCGGCAAAGTTGGTGCCGCCGTTGTAGGCGATGTTGCCGTCGATGGAGACAATCTTGCGGTGGTCCCGGTGGTTCATCACCAGGGACACCAGGGGCACCACCGGGTTAAAGGGGATACAGCGGATATGTGCCCGCTCCAACTGGACCACAAAACCCGAAGGGACGGTGGTCAGGCATCCCATATCGTCGTAGATTACCCGGACGTCCACCCCGGCGGCAGCCTTTTCCTTCAGGATCTCCTCCACTGCGTTCCACATCCGTCCGGGGCGGATGATGAAGGTTTCCAGGAAGATAAACCGCTCTGCCTTTTTCAAATCCTCCAGCAGATGGGGAAACATGGCTTCGCCGCTGGAAAAATACTGGACCGAGGTGTCTTTCCAGGCGGGCCATGACCCGTATTTGGCAATATAGGCGGACAGCTCCCCCAGCCGGGGTTCCAGCTCCATGACCTGGTCGGGATGCTGGGCCACCAGCCCCCGGTGCCGCCGGTCCACTGCCTCCATCCGGCGCCGCATCCGGCGGGAGGGGCGTTTGTTGCCCCAGAACAAGTACATCAGCCCGCCGAACACCGGCGTAATGCCGATCAGAGCCATCCAGGCAATGGTGTAGGCCGGGTTCTCGTCCTTGCGCACCAGAAACAGGATGATCAGCACGCTCAGGACCACCATCACCACATTCAGCCAGGCGGCATACTCCACCAGCCTGAGATACAGGGATGCCATCCAGGCCACCTGCACCAGAATCAGAGCCAGGGTAATGGTGATCCGGTTGACAAAACGGCTGAAAAATTTTACGATCGGCAGTCGAAACATAGCCTCTCTCCTTTCTGGCAGATGGCCTGCAGCCCGCCGTCTGACGGGGCTTTGGCCGCAGAGCTCTCTTCGTCAGTATACCGCCCGCTCCTTATTTTTGCAAGCCGGGCAGCCAAAAAGGAGGCGGGGCCGTCCCGCAGGACGGTCCCGCCTCCCAGGACAGGACGTTTGTTTTCTCAGCCAAGGGCAGGAGCGCCGGCGTCTTCGTAGCCTACCAGCAGGCCCCCCTGCTCGGCATAAAAGCTGCACAGCGCGCCGCAGCCCACGATCTTCACCTTGGAGGTGGGCCAGATGGCCTCGATCATCAGTTTCAGCCGCCGGGCTGCCTTGTCATTGTCGCAGTGGGCAATTTCCGCCTTGCCCCCCGCAAAGCCCTTGTCTTTCATTTCCAGGATCAGGCGCTCCAAAACGCCGTGTTCCCCGCGGGTCTTGCAGATCAGGTCCAGTTCCCCTTCGGGGCTGGCCTGGCCCACCACCCGGATGCCGAGGGCCCGGGCCACCACAGCCGCCGTCAGCTTGACCCGGCCGTTCCGGGCCAGGTTGTTCAGGGACTCCAGGGAGAACAGCAGATGGGTGTGCTGGCTGTAGGCGTTGATGGCCTCGCAGATCTCCTCAAAGCTGGCCTCGGTGGGCACCAGGGCCGCCAGACGCTCTGCCACCAGAGACATCTCGGGGCCGGTGGACAGGCTGTCCAGCACATACACCTTGGTGCCGGGATTCATATCCTGGTATTCCTCCGCCGCCATCCGGGCCGCATTGTTGCAGCCCGACAGCGCGCCGGTGATGGTCACCACAAAGACCTCGTCTGCCCCCTGATAGGCCGACAGGAAATCCCCCACGTTGGGGCAGGAAGTAGAGCTTTTGCCCTTGTAGCTGCGCATGGCGGCAGCCATGGCAAAAGCGTCGATGTCAGGGGTATCCACATATTCCTGTTCGTCGGTGATGATCTTCAGCGGCACACTGGTAAAGTCAACCCCCGGCAGCTGGCAAAGATTCGATGAGGAATCCACAACAATTTTCCGTTTCATACTATACATCTCTCCATTCCGCAGCCGGCAAGTGCCAACCATAGCGTTTCGCACTGTTCCGTGATTGAACAAGTTGCGCTTATTTGCTCCCATCATAGCAGTTTTTTGATAACTTGTCAACAATATCTCAGAATCTTAACAAAAGGTTTTTATTTTCAAATTCTGTTGACTTTTCCACGTTTCGATGTATACTAACATTATGAATACAGAGACGAAACGCCGCATTGCGGCTTCGGCCGTGGGTTTTGCCCTGCCCCGGTACGATGAACTTCCCGGCGTGGGGCTGTATCTCGACCAGACGGTTCAGTATGTGAATGCGCATTTCCGGGCCTTCCCCGGGGTGGAACTGACTGGCTCGATGGTCAGCAACTATGTCAAAAAAGGGCTGATCTCCCACCCGGTGCGCAAAAAATACACCCGGGATCAAATTGGATATCTGATCTATATCGTAGCAGTCAAGAATGTGCTCTCGATGGAAAACATCCAGCTGCTCTTCTCCATCCAGCAGGAGTACTGTTCCGCCGAGACGGCCTACAACACCTTCTGCGCTGAACTGGAAGCGGCAGTGGGCTATGTGTTTGGGCTGCGCAGCTTTGACCGGCCTGCCGACAGCGAGCTGAACGACGAGCAGTACCTGCTCCGGCGCACCATCATCCCGGCCGCCCACAAGTTGTATCTGGACTGCTGCTTTGACGCCCTGCGCCAGGAAAAGGCCCTTTGGCCCGACATCCTGGACGATTTGAACTGAACAGGCAGCAGTCTTTTCTGCTGCCTGTTTTTATTTCCGGGGCAGACGCCCGGTGAAAGGAGCCGCTATGGGATTCTGGTTTTACATGCTGCTGTGCAATCTGGTCATTCCCCTGATGATGATCGGCTTTGGTTTTGCCTTTCTCAAGCATCCCCCCAAGCGGGTCAACTACATCTATGGCTACCGCACCACCCGGTCCATGAAAAACCAGGACACCTGGGCCTTTGCCCACCAGTACTGCGGCCGGCTGTGGTTCCGCTGGGGGCTGGTGCTGCTGCCGGTCACCCTTGTGGTGATGCTTTTGCTGCTGGGCCGGCCTGAAGATACGGTGGGCACAGTGGGCGGCCTTTTCTGCCTGGTGCAGGCGGTGCCCCTGGTGGGGTGCATCTTCCCCACCGAAGCCGCCCTGAAGCGGACCTTTGACAAGGACGGAAACCGGCGCCCCGGCGTCTAAAAAATGCAGATACAGAAAAACTGCCCCGGCATGATGCCGGGGCAGTTTCGGTTTCAGGATCTAAAATTACTGGGCCATCAGCTGGCTGACCAGGGTATCCATCTGGGCTTCCTCAGCTGCGTGGGCAGCGCCGCGGATGGTCACCACCTGCTCGCAGAGGGTGACGCCCTTCAGGGTGGTCAGGGCGGCAGTCATCAGCTTGGCAGCCATGGGAGCCCACATGCCGTTCTCCATCAGGCCGATGGTGCGGCCCTGGAAGTTCTTGGATTTCAGGTGGGTCAGGAAGGACTCCATGGCGGGGAACAGGCTGGCGTCATAAGTGGCAGCAGCCAGCACCATCTTGCCGCAGCGGAATGCCTGGGCCACAGCCTCGGACACGTCGGTGCGGGTCAGGTCCAGCTCAGTGACCTGAGCGCCGGCAGCGCGGAGCTTCTCAGCCATGGTGTGGGCGGCCTCGCGGGTGTGGCCGTGGATGGAAGCCGAAGCCACCAGGATCTCCTGGGGAGCCTCAGGCAGGTACTTGGACCAGGTGTCATACAGGCTCAGGTAGGGGGCCAGGTCGCCCTTCAGAACAGGGCCGTGCAGGGGGCAGATCTGAGCGATCTCCAGGGCGGCAGCCTTCTTCAGGACAGCCTGCACCTGGGCGCCATACTTGCCCACGATGTTCAGGTAGTAGCGGCGGGACTCATCTACCCAGTTGTGGATGCCGTCGCCGTCGGCCACAACGCCGAAGCGGCCGAAGGCATCAGCCGAGAACAGCAGCTTCTCGCTGGACTCATAGCTGAGCATGACCTCGGGCCAGTGGACCATGGGTGCCATCACAAAGTGCAGGGTGTGGCTGCCCAGGCTCAGCTCGTCGCCCTCTTTGACCACCACCTGGCGGTCAGCGGAAATGGCACCGGGGAAGAAGTTGGCCAGGAAGGCAAAGGTCTTGACGTTGCCCACCACCTTCATCTCGGGGTACTTTGCAGCCAGGCGGGCCACATTGGCCGAGTGGTCGGGCTCCACGTGGGACACCACCAGATAGTCGGGAGCGGTGCCGGCCAGCTCAGACTCCAGGGTCTCCAGCCACAGGTCGGTGGCGCGGGCGTCCACGGTGTCCAGCACGGTGGTCTTTTCATCCCGGATCAGGTAGGTGTTGTAGCTTACGCCATTGGGCACAGGGTACTGGCTTTCAAACAGATCCAGGGTCGTGTCATTGAGGCTGATGCCCAGGACAGAGTCGGTGATTTTTGTTTTGTATACATTCATCGCAGGTCGTCCTTTCCTTTGGTTCTTTCACAACAATGCTTAAAGGGGACTGTCCTCAAACAGCGGCCCCGAAACCTTCCACAAGCCCGGCATCCGGCCGAGCCGACTTATCATACCACACTCATAGGGAAAAAGCAATGCTTCCGCGACAGATTCTGTGAAAATTTGGTTTAATCCTCGTGTCCATCGGTGATACTTGCCCGGGGCGGCTGGCCCGGGGCAGCGTCCAGCTCCAAAAGAGCCGCCGCGCTGACGTCGTCCAGAGACTGAACCGACCGGAGTTTCCGGTTGATGGCCCGGGTCCGGGTGCCGATCAAATCGTCCAGCTCCCGGTCAGACTGGCGCAGACGCTCCTGCAGTTTGGCCAGGCCCTTGTCGAATTTCTCAAATTCGGTCTTGACGGCGCCCAGCACCTGCCAGACCTCATTGGACCGCTTCTGGATGGCCAGGGTCTTGAAGCCCATCTGCAGGCTGTTCAGCAGGGCCGCCATGGTACTGGGGCCCGCCACATTCACCTGATAATCCCGCTGCAGGCTTTCCACCATACCCTGGTTCACCACCTCGGCGTACAGCCCCTCAAAGGGCAGGAACAGGATGCCGAAGTTGGTGGTGTAGGGGGGCTCTACATATTTGGTGCGGATGTCCTTGGCCTCGGCCCGAATCACCTGCTCCAGAGCCTTGCGGGCAGCCTCCACCGCCTGGGCATCTCCCGATGCCAGGGCGTCCTGCAGGTGGGCGTAGGTGTCCCCGGGGAACTTGGAGTCGATGGGCAGCCAGATGTTCTGACCGTCAGCTCCCGGCAGCTTGACGGCGAACTCCACCCGCTGGGTGGAGCCGGGAATGGTGACCACATTGGTGCCGTACTGCTCAGGGGCCAGGATCTCTTCCAGAATCGCCCCCAGCTGAATCTCGCCCAGGATGCCCCGGGTCTTGACCCCCGACAGCACCTGTTTCAGGCCTCCCACATCGGCGGCCAGAGACTGCATTTCGCCCAGGCCCTTATACACCTGTTCCAGCTGGTCGCTCACCGTCTTGAAGCTCTCACTCACCCGCTTCTGCAGGTTTTCCTGGAGCTGCTCGTCCACCGTATGGCGGATTTCGTCCAGCTTTTTGTTGTTCTCAGCCCGGACAGCATCCATCCCTTCGGTGAGGGTCCGGCGCATCTCCCCCAGCTTCTGCTCGTTGGACAGTTCCAGGGTACGCAGGCGGCTTTCCACCGTGCGCTCCATGGTCTGGAACCGGTTTTCCAGGTTCTTCTGCTGGGCAGCCTGGCCGTTGGTCAGCTGGGCGCCCATGCCTTCCACCGCGTTCTGGACGCCCCGGATGGCCGCATAATTCTGATCGGCCAGCGCCGCCTGGCTGTCCCGGAGTTTTTTGTTGAAAGCCTCTTCCTGGGCGGCCAGCCGCTGGTCCAGCCAGCCTTCCAGCTCCTGCATCTGGTCCTCCTGGTCCGGGCGGCGGCTGCGCAGCAGCAGGATCACCAGCAAAAGATCCCCGGCCAGCAACAGCAGCAGGCAGAGGGCAGCAAACATTGTTTCCATGGCATCTCCTTACAGTTCCTGATAGAGGATGGTCTCTTTGGTGGTCTCCACCTGATTCCGGTACAGCCCCACACCGTCAGCCTCCAGCTCACCGGTCTGGTTGTCGTAGGGGTCGGCCCGGAACCCGGTCATGGGCGGGTCAAAGGGCGCCTCAAAGGCCCGGTTGGCCACCATACGGCCGGGGTCCAGATTTCCGAAGTAGTGGCGGCGGAGTTCCTCCTCCCCGGCCCGGGCCATCGACCCGCCGTAGGAGCAGTCGGCATACATCCAGCCCCTGGGGGCGATGTAGAACATGGCCCAGTCGTGGCAGCCGCATTTGCCCGGCCCCACCGATAGGCCGCTCTGCCACCGGGCCGGAATCCCGGCGATGCGGCACAGGGTGATAAAGGTGAGGGCCATGATGCCGCAGTCCCCCCGGCGGTCAGCGGCGCAGCGGGTGGGAATATCCTCCAGCACAAAGTAGGCGGGCTGGTAGTGATAGTGGACGTTGAGGGTAATGTAGTCATAAATCCGCTTTGCCTTCTCCGCCGGGCTGTCCACCCCGGCGGTCAGCCGGGCCGCCAGCGCCCGCAGGTAGGGGGTAAAGACAATATGGGGTGCCTCTTCAGCGGTGTCAAAGTCGGGCTGCACCGGATCGGGCACAAAGCCCAGGGGGTCGGAATAGCGGGCGGTCTGGGTATAGCTGTAACGCAGGGTGAAGCGGCGATTCTCGGCCAGATCCGCCTCCCAGAACACCGTCCGCTGGGGTGCATCCGCGGGGGCAATATGGGCGGGCGGCTCGGACACCTGATCCACCACAATATCGCTCTGGGAATCACAGGCCGCTGCCAGGGGCAGCCAGGCCCGGACATGGACGGTGTCCCGGCCCTCTGCTTTTGCTTGGGCCAGGGCTCTGTCAAAGGCCTCATCGGTCATCCCAATCCCCGCTTCCACCGTGATCCGGGCCGAAGCGCTGCCGGTCTCCACCATCTTCTGATGGACCGCGCGGCGGCGGGCACGGGCCGCGCTGCCGTCCGGTTCAGGTTCCAGGCGCCGGGCCCCATAGGCGGGGTCGGTGTCCAGCAGGGTCTCGGCAAAGCGGGCCTGGTAGCGCTTCTCCCCTTCCACAAACCGCCAGTCCACCCGGCCGGCCTGATCCAGAGCGTGGAATTCCTCCGGGGTGAAGCCCCGCACCAGGGACTGCATCCGGGCCACGGCCTGGGCCTCGGTATAGGGATATTCTGCCGGCATCCGGCGCATCATCTCCCGCTGGGCCAGCAGGGCCATCCGCTGGGCCTGCACCCCCTGGGGTGTGGGGTTGGCCTCCCGGTTGGGGCCGTTCTGGGTGGAAGTCCAGTCCTCCGCCAGGCGGGCGTCAATCCGGGCGATGGCCTCGGTGTAATAGCCGGCGGCCTTCAGCCGGGCGATATCGTCCGGCAGGCCTGTATTCAGACTGCGAAAGGTTTCATTCCAATCAAAAGCCATGGTTTTTTCCCTCTTTCTTATTGTTTTTGGGCGACGGCAGCCTCCCAAAAGGCCACTGCATCGGCCAGCCATCCGTTGGCATCGGTTCCCAGGCCTGTGCTGGAACAGTGGGGTGCATGGCGATAGGTCACCATCTGATGCATCACGCCATTTTCCTCCAGGGCTTTGTCAAAGGCAGGCCCCTGCTGCAAGATATTCATCCGCAGCAGGACAGCGTCATCCCACCCAAACCAGTGATAGGTGGGCGGATAGTTGGGCGTAACCTCCGCCGACAATTCAATGTTGTAATAGTAATCTCCCGGCGCCAGATCGTCCCCCGGCCGGGCGCCATCAATGATGTAGAAGTACAGCGGCTTGATGTAAACATAGTTGACAATAGGATACCCCAGCAGCAGGGCCCCCGGCTTGGGCAGGCCGTAATTGCTGTAGCCCATCCGGTCGGTGCCAAAGATGCCGCTCATCTGGCCGCCGGCAGAATAACCGATCAGGGCATAATCTTCAGCCTGTACCCCAAATTCGTCGGCGTGCTGGGTGATGAACTGGATGGCACGCACCAGGTCCTTATAGGCGGCATTGTTGTGGTTGTCCTCACCCACGCTGTACCGCAGGATAAAGGAAGCATATCCCATTTCATGCAGGTGGTAGCAGGTGGCGCAGCCTTCCCGCATTTTGGCGCTCTTTTCAAACATATTGCCCGGCATCACCAGGGCGTACTTTCCGCCGGGCTGCTTTCCCGGGAAGTAATACAGTTCCACCTGATCCTTGCTGGGATCGGCGGCAATTTCTTCCGGGGTATAAATCTTATAGGTGACCTGAACCCCGCTGTTGTAGTTTTCAATCAGCAGATTCAGGCCGGCGGCTGCATCCGGCGCGCAATCTCCCAGATATTCCTGCAGGGTCCAGCTGGTGTATTCCCAGGGCTGTTCCGGCCAGAAAGCCGAGCGGTCCATTGTGTTGAACCCCGAACCGATGATGCTCTCATTGGCCCTGATCTCTCCCATGGTGGTGTCCGCAGTGATATTGGGCTCACCCAGTGCACAGGCAGAAACCGCCGCCGACGCCGTCAGCAACAGGGCCGCGGCTGCCGATATCCCGCGCCGCGCTTTTTCAGAAATCCACCTTTTCATCTTAAGATAAATCCTTCCCATTCTATTTTGCTGAGGCTGCGGCCTTCTCCCAGAAGGCAGCAGCCTCCGTCAGCCAGCCCTCTGCATCGGTGCCGGTGCCCACGCCTATACTATGGGGCGCGTTGTCGTACACCGTCATCTGGTGCATCACGCCGTTTTTCTCCAGGGCCTTGTCCAGCGCCGGCCCCTGCAGAGGCTTTACAAGAATGCCCAGCGTCCAGTCATTTTTGCCGAACCAGTGATATGTGGCCGGGAAATTGGACGTCACCTCGGCGGCCAGGTCAATGTTGTAATAATAGTCTCCCGGGGCCAGGTCATCCCCCGGCCGGGCCCCATCGTACACATAGAAGTAGCAGGGCTTGCTGTACATGTAATCCACAATGGGATAACCCAGCAGCAGAGCGCCGGGCTTGGGCAGGCCATAGTTGCTGTAGCCCATCCGGTCTGTGCCAAAGATGCCGCTCAGCTGGCCGCCGGCCGAGTAGCCCACCAGGGCGTAATCCTCCGGCTGAACGTTCAGCTCCTGGGCGTTCCGTGTGATAAACTGCACCGCACGGACCAGATCCTGGTAGTTGGCGTTGTCTTTCAGCCGGCGGCCCGCACGGTATTGCAGCACAAAGACCGCATACCCCATCTCATGGAGCTGGTTGGCTGTGCCGCAGCCTTCTTTCACCCGGCCGGTACACTCTAGAAAGTTTCCCGACACCACCAGGGCATATTTGCCCCCGGGCTGTTCCCCCGGGAAGTAAAACAACCGTGCCTGTGCCCGGGTGGGGTCTTCCGTGATTTCCGCATCGGAATAGAGGGGAAAGCTCACCTGGACCCCCTGGTTATAGTGTTCGATCAGCAGATTCAGCCCTGCCACTGCGTCCGGCGCCGTAGCTCCCAGATAGTCCCACAGGGAGCGGTCGGCATTTTCCCATGGCTGCTCGGGCCAGAGGATCCCCGCTTCCAGGGTCTCCAGCTTCAGGTCTGTGAGGGCAGGGTTTGTGTACATTTCCTTCACAGTGGAATCGGGCATCAGGTAAGATGCAGCAGCCTGCACCGGCATGGCTGCCAGAATCACAGCCAGGGCCGCAGCAGCTGCCGTCCGGAGCTTTCGCTTGCAGTTCTCAGTCATTTCTGCACCTCCCTCCTTCCGCAGTCCCAGAGACCACCGGTTCCTTTTTTCCTATTGTAACCGCCCCGGGCATTCTTGTCAAAACCTTTGCGGGGCCGGCGGCATTGTGCTTTCCGCCAAAATCTGCTATACTGTGGATACTTCTCGCCTGTTTTTTTTTGATTCGGAGGAGGTTATCTCTATGTGGACACGCGCGCTGTTGAAAGCCAACGCCAAAACGGTTCTTCGCCGCAGCTACTGGCGCGTCTTTTTGATGTGCCTGATCGCTTCGCTGCTGGCCGGGGACATTGATCTGAACTTCAACCTTGTCAACACCCAGATCAATTACCAGACCACGGTGGAACAGGCTTCCCGGCTGGTGGGGGTGCTGGCCCTGGTGGTGGTGCTGGTGGCGAGCCTATGCTGGGGCATCCTGTTCAGCCCGGTGATCCGGGTGGGGCAGTGCCGCTATCTGATCCAAAACCGGGCCGGCGAAGTGGGCCTGGGCACCCTGTTCTCGGGTTTTTCCAACAACTACTGGAACACCGTCAGCGGGATATTCTACGCCAACCTGCGGATTTTCCTGTTTACCCTGCTGCTGGTGATCCCCGGCATCATCAAGGCGTACCAGTACACCTTTGTCCCCTACCTGCTGGCTGAGAACCCTGATATGGAACCGGCCCGGGCCGCCGAGATCAGCACCCTGATGACCGACGGAGAAAAGTGGAACATCTTTGTGCTGGACCTGTCCTTCCTGGGATGGAACATCCTGGGTTCCCTGCTGTTTGGGATCGGCACTCTGTTTGTCACCCCCTACTACTCTGCAACCCAGGCCGAGCTGTACGCCGCCATGCGGGCCAAGGCGCTGGCCGCCGGCTCTGTCAGCGAAGTTGAACTGTCTGGTGAGACATTCTAAAAGGAAAGAACGGACGATCAATTTTGATGGATGAATCAATGTCAATCCGGCCCATGCGGCCCAACGACTGGCCTGAGGTCGCCGAGATTTACAAAGAAGGAATTGCAACCGAACACGCCACCTTTCAGACAGCCTGCCCGCCCTACCGAGCCTGGGACGCCTCCCATATCAAGGAGTGCCGGCTGGTGATCCTGGCCCCCGATGGGGCCATTGCAGGCTGGGCGGTGCTCTCCCGGGTGAATATGCGCTGGTGCTACCGGGGCGTGGCCGAGG